>Ga0207678_10005420_pt1 | contig 11425 bp, 8 predicted proteins | sample KBSC63metaG_FD_184319 | JGI IMG/M metagenome (GOLD analysis project Ga0207678, IMG submission 184319) | Corn rhizosphere microbial communities from Kellogg Biological Station, Michigan, USA - KBS C6-3 metaG (SPAdes) (version 2) | ecosystem: Host-associated > Plants > Roots > Rhizosphere > Soil ...
ACGAAGCCGGCTACACCACCTACGACCTTCACGGTAAAAAGACCGGCGATGTCCACGGAGGCAAGGCGTCCGACTCAGCCGACCTCACCGGCGCCGATAGCATGACGGACCTCCACTTCGCCAACTTCATCGCCGCCATCCAACACGGCGAGAAGCTCAACCAGCCCATCGCATCGGGCAATGTCAGCGTAACCACGCTGCAGCTCGCCAACGTCGCCTACTTCACCAATCGCGTCCTCAACCTCGACCCTTCCAACGGCCACATCAAGAACGATCCTGAAGCTATGAAGCAGTGGGATCGCACCTACGAAAAAGGCTGGGAGCCGCACCTCTAGCCCCTCGCCAATTCCATAGCACGTCGTAAACTGGCAGCCCTCTCCTTTTCCGGAGAGGGCTGCTCTTTTGTCATAAGCCGGGAGGCCCCGCCACGATGATTCCTCTGCTCAGACCTGGACGCCTGTTCTTCGCCACTTCCATAGCCGTCTTCGGCGCACAGTACATCCGCTACGGCAAGTTCCCCGGCGGCCTGCCGCCCATCCCGCCCTTCACACCCGGCGCACCCATGCTGGCCTACCTGGTCGGAGTCTTTCTCATCGCAGCAGCCATCGCCCTCGTAGCCAAAACCAAAGCACGCCTCTCAGCCGTCCTCATCGGAGCGCTGTTCTGCCTCTGCGCCGCAGCCATGATCGCCCTTAGAACAACCGCAGTCCTCCATGACGGAACCATGCGCACCCGCGCTTTAGAACCGCTGGCACTCGGCGCGGCAGCATGGATTTTGGCTGGAGTCCTCCCGCGCGAGCGAACCGAATCGTTATCCAGCATCATCGACAAGCTGGCCACGCTCGGCCGCTATCTCTTCGCCCTGTCGATGATCGTCTTCGGCATCCAGCACTTCCTTTACGTCACATTCCTCGTGGCCCTGATTCCTGCGTGGATTCCCGCTCATCCCTTCTGGATTTACCTCACCGGCGCAGGCATGATCGCCGTAGGAATCGCCATGCTTCTCCGCCAACAGGAGCGCCTTGCCGCCATCTGTCTCGGCATCATGTTCCTGCTCTGGGTCATCGTCCTCCACGTCCCCCGCGTCCTCGTCCACCTGCACAACGGAGACGAGCTCTCCAGCCTCTTCGTAGCCCTGGCCTTCAGCGGAGCCTCCTTCATCATCGCCACCGCAGCCTCAAGATCTCGCACCTCGTAGCGCCATATAGAGCGCCACCAAACCGGGTGCCCCATCCTTTGCGCCTTTTGCAAAGGGTGGGGTATCGTGCGAAGCACGACCGTTTCAACCTGCCACAACAATCTCCGAAAAGTCCGCAATCCCGGAAAAATCCCCCAGCACCCGCTGTAGCAAAGCCAACCGGTTCGCCCGCACCGCAGCATCCGGAGCCATCACCATCACCGCATCGAAGAACGCATCCACCTGCGGCCGCAGCGTAGCAATTGCCTCCAGCGCAGCCGTGTAATTCTTCCCAGCGCCCAAAACCTTCACGCGTCCAGCCAACTCCGCGGATTTTTCCGCCAGAGTTTTTTCGGTAGGCTCAGTCAACAAAGCATCATCCACCTTCGAACCCGCGGCAATTCCCTTCTCCGTAGCTTGCGAAAGAATATTCTTCATCCGCTTGAACGCCGCACTTACAGCAGCGAAATCATCCGACCCACGCACAGCCGTCACCGCCTCTGCCCGAGCCACCGCATCCCGCACATCATCCGCACCAGCGGCCAGCACAGCCTTCACGACGTCATAAGCCTGTCCGCGAGCCTCGCGCAGATAAAACTCCAGCCGCTCTGCGAGAAAGATCTCCACCTTCAACCGAACAGCTTCCTCCTTTACCGCCGCATCTGCCACATATCCCAGCGTCAGAGGCAGCGCAACCGCACTCTCCGCCAGAATCTTCACAATGCCATTCGCCGCCCGTCGCAGCGCAAATGGATCCTTCGACCCTGTAGGCTCCAGCCCCAACCCAAACATCCCGGCAATCGTATCCGCCTTATCTGCAATCGCCAGCACCGCCCCCTCCACCGTCCGAGGCACTCGGTCCTCCATCGACACCGGCTTGTACTGATCGTAGATCGCATCGCCCACCGCAGCCGAAAATCCCTGCGCCCGCGCATAAAGCCCACCCACCACACCCTGCAACTCCGTAAATTCCTTCACCAACTCCGAAGTCAGGTCCGTCTTAGCCAACCGGGCAGCATCATCCAAAGAGCCAGCATCCAACCCAACGCCACGCCCCGCAACCAGCTCAGCCAGCCGCGCAGCCAAGGCCCGCACCCGCTCTGTCTTAGCCGCGTAACTCCCCAGGTCCTTTTGGAAAGTCACATTCTTCAGCAACTCCACCCGCTCCACCAGCGGCACCCTCTGATCGAACTCCCAGAAGAACCGCGCATCATTAAACCGAGCCCGCAGCACCCGCTCATTCCCATGCCGAATCACTCCCAGCCCAGCCTCATCCGCCTCCGTATTCAGCACCGCCAGAAAATACGGAGCCAGCCCTCCATCCTTGTTCTCCACCGCAAAATACTTCTGATGATCCCGCATCACCGTCACCAGAACCTCCTCCGGCAGCGCGAGATACTCCGCTTCGAACCCACCCATCACCACCGAAGGCCACTCGGTCAACTGCGTCACCGTCTCCACCAACTCCTCATCCTCGCGCCAACGCAGCCCGGCCCCGCCAGCCCGCGTCACCGCATCCAGAGCCTTACGAATCTTCTGCCGCCGCACCTCCACATCCGCGACCACAAACCCCTTCAGCAACGCCGCCTCATACTCACCCGCAGCTTTCAGCGAAATCCCGGCATCCCCAAACAAAACCCGATGCCCAAACGTCACCGCCCCAGCCTCATACCCGCCAAAACTCACCGGCACCGTCTCCCCACCCAGCAGCGCCACCAGCCAACGCACCGGCCGCACAAACCGCTCCGGCCGCCCAGCTCGCCAGTACATATTCTTCGCCCAATAGATCCCCGCCAGCTCCTTCGGCAACTCCGCCGCAATCACCTCCGCAGCCCCCCGCCCGGCCTTCACCGAACTCGCCGCCAGATACTCCCCCTTCGCGGTAGTCACCGTCTTCAGCGCATCAACCGCAACTCCAGCCTTCTTCGCGAACGCCGCCGCAGCAGCCGTCGCCACGCCATCCTTATAAGCCACCTTCACCGACGGCCCCACCAACTCCTCGGCGACATCCTCCTGCCGAGCCGCCACGCCATCCACCCACACAGCCAGCCGCCGCGGAGTAGCAAAGCTCTTACTAGCCACTCCAGCCATGACCAGCCGTTCGCGCTCCAGCATTCCCACCACGCGACGCTCTAACTCCGCCTGCGCGCCTGCAATCATCCGCGCCGGAATCTCCTCCAACCCAATCTCAAACAAAAACTCAGCCATCGTTCTTCCTCAATCCTTATCGCGATCCATCCGTCCAGTCGCTCCGAATGAACTGTCATCCTGAGCGAAGTAACTCGCGCCTTTGCGAGTTACGTAGTCGAAGGACCTGCGGTTGTTCTTGTTCTTCAACTTGCCAAAACTTCCTTCACATCGACACCCGCTGCCAGTCGTTCACCCTGAGCCGCATAAATCTTAGCCACCCCCACCACCAGCGTCCGAATCCGGGCCATCACTCCAACCCGTTCCGTCACCGAGATCGCCCCGCGAGCATCCAGCAGATTAAAAACATGCGAGCACTTCAGCGCCAGCTCATACGCCCCCAGCACCGGAAACCGCTTCAACTGCAAGCCACCCATCTTCTCGAATCCCTTCGCCTTCTCCAGCAGCGTCAAACACTCCGCCTCATACAACTCCAGGTGCTTCCATAGCGAACCCACATCCGCATAGTCGAAGCTATAAGCCGAGAACTGCTCCTCCTCGGCCAGCCGCATCTCGCCATACGTCACCTTGCGGCCAGTATCCGGCTCCACCGCCCACACAATGTCGTAGATCGAATCCACATCCTGCAAAAATCCGGCGATCCGCTCCAGCCCATACGTAATCTCCCCGCAGATCGGGTCGAGATCCATCCCGCCGCACTGCTGGAAGTAGGTGAACTGCGTAATCTCCAACCCATCCAGCATCACCTGCCAGCCAACGCCCCACGCGCCGCCCACCGGCCACTCCCAGTTGTCCTCTTCGAACTTGATGTCGTGCTCGCGCAGGTCGATCCCAATCGCCACCAGCGACTCCAGGTACATCTCCTGAATCGTGATCGGTGGCGGCTTCAGAATCACCTGCAACTGCGTATGCCGAAACAGCCGGTTCGGATTCTCTCCATACCGTCCATCCGCTGGCCGCCGCGAAGGCTGCGCATAGGCAATCCGTACCGGCTTAGGCCCCAACACGCGCAAAAACGTATCGGGCGACATCGTCCCCGCGCCCACCTCCACGTCATAGGGCTGCTGCAAAACGCATCCACGGTCAGCCCAGAACCGCTGGAGCGTAAACAAAAGTTCCTGAAACGTCAGCGCCTTCTTCTTCCCAATCTCAGTCATGCATCTCTCTTATTTTCAGCAGTGATGCTTCGATTCTAAACGCTCGGCGGCCTCACGCCCCTATCGATCTTGAGCGCCACCCAAAGAAGGAAGAAACAAAATCATTAGGGCGCAGTCAATATGCGCCGTTTGCCCAACTCCGGTGTACGCGAAGGATCGGAAGGAACCGTCGTAGGATCAGCCATCACTGCCGGGTCAGGCATCGGAACCGCAATACCCGCCGACCGAATAAACGCGTGGCTCTTATCGGATGGAAAGCGAAATCGGGTCATCCCCTTCCATCCGAACATGCGTAGCCCGAAACCGTGGCCCGTCATCGATACTGATGCCAAATCTGTTCGCAGCAATCGGCGCCAGCGGCTCACGACTGGGACTCAGGACCAGCACAGGAATCTGAACCAGATTCGCATACGCATGCAGCGTAGTTGTAGCCTCATCCTGCGCGATGGATGGATCGATATATAGAAATTGTCATCCTGAGCGGAGCCTCTCGCAGTTTTATCGCGAGGAGGCGTAGTCGAAGGACCTGCGGTCGGCTCGTAGCGCCGAGACTTTCCCGCTGTTTTTCACCACTATCGAGCTCTTTTTAAAGCCCAAAACCATCCCGCTTAACTTGACAAACCCGAGCCGCAAAACCACCCTGTCACTCCCAAGCCAGGCCAGCAACCATAACAAAATCAATACTTTACCTACAAAGTATCTGAATTCAATAATTTACAAACGAAGTCCAACGCTAAAGCATCTGGAAACAAGACTTTACAAGAGAATGGGGAGAGGGGGTAGCCCCCTAAACTCGCCCCAAAGCCCTCGCGCTCACCAACCGCCGCTCCAGATGCCGTTCCAGCATCTCAACAGCAAATCGCCGCAAATCCGCCCCCCGTTCCCGAGGCCACTCCTCCGTCGCCAGCCCCTTCACGTTCCCCCGAAACATCCTCTCTGCCAGCGCCACCGAAGCAGCCGAAAGCCCCACACTCCCGTTCCTTCGGTCGTCGGAACAAGTCACCCCATCGCTCGTAGCCGAATACCAAACCGTCCCCCCGCGCAGGTCCAGCCCACACACCACGCAATGGCCCAGCTCCGGCATCCATCCCATCAGCCGATTCATCCACAGCGCAAAGTAGGTCACCGGCATCCACACCCGCCCCACCTGCATCTCGTCCGTCACCGCCAGTGCCAGCCGAAACACCGCATCCTCGGGAGCCCCCTCCGGCAGGGCCTCCTCGATCACCTCCGCCACCATCTGCAGCGCGGCGGTACGCGCATAGTCAATGGGCCGCGAAAGCGGCGAACTCAAAATCTCAAACGCATCCAGCCGGACAAGTTCCTGTCGTGGTCTCTCTGCATAAGTCGCCCGAACGTAAGTCATCGGCTCCAGCGCCCCGCCAAACCGCCGCCGCGATCGCAGAGCATGGCGAGCGACCCCCTTCACCCGCCCCTGCTCCCGCGTAAACAGGCTCACCAGCAGGTCCGCCTCCTGGAACGGCCACGCCCGCAACACGATCGCCTCACCCTGCCGCTCCATCATCGTCAGCCTGAACTCTCACCGTGCCAGCAGCTAAGCAGCAGCCCTACCCGTGCCGGAAGTGCCGAACCCCGGTAAACACCATCGCCACGCCCAGCTTATTCGCAGCCGCAATCACCTCGGCGTCCCGCACCGACCCGCCCGGCTGAATCACCGCCGTAGCCCCCGCCCCGGCCACCGTCTCCAGCCCATCCGCAAACGGAAAAAACGCATCCGAAGCGACCACCGTACCCGCCAGCGGCAGCGCTGCCTTCATCGCGCCAAACTTCGCCGCATCCACGCGACTCATCTGCCCTGCACCCACACCCACCGTCTGCCCATGCCCCTCGGCAAACCGCGCATACACAATCGCATTCGACTTCACATGCTTGCAAACCCGCCACGCAAACAGCAGCGCGCGCATCTCCTCCGCCGTAGGCTTCCGCTCGGTCACGACCTTCAGATCGGCCTCGGCAATCTTCAACCGGTCGGCATCCTGCACCAGCAGCCCACCCGAAACCTGCTTCAGCACCCGCGGAGTCTCCGCCGGCACAATCTTCACCAACCGCAGATTCTTCTTCGCCGCAAATCGCTCCAGAGCCTCATCCGAAAACGAAGGCGCCACGATCGCCTCCACAAACAGCTTCGCAATCTCCTCCGCAGCCGCCGCATCCACCTCGCGATTGACGCCAATCACCCCACCAAACGCCGACACCGGATCGGCCTCCAGCGCCCGCCGATATGCCTCCACCACAGTAGCCCCGGTCGAAGCCCCGCAAGGATTCGTGTGCTTGATAATCGCCACGGCCGTCTCATCGAACTCGCTCACCAACTCCCAGCAAGCGTCGAGATCCACAAGGTTGTTATAACTAAGCTCTTTCCCCTGCAACTGCTCCGCCGCCGCCACACCCTTGCCGCTGCCGTCCACATACAGAGCAGCCTTCTGGTGCGGATTCTCACCATACCGCAGCGTCTTCGCCAGCGGATCGATCACGCGAATCGTCGGCGGCAACTCCTCATGCGAGAACACCGCCTTACCCGCAGGCTCCACGATGCTCTCCAGCGCCGTAGCGATCCCGGCGTCATAAGCCGCAGTCACAGCAAACGCCGCCTTCGCCAGCCGCCACCGCGTAGCCCGGCTCAAGCTCCCGCCCTGCGCAGCCAGCTCCTCTGTTAGCCCACCGTAGTCCGCGACAGAAGTCACCACCGCAACATCCGCAAAGTTCTTGGCCGCCGACCGCACCATCGACGGGCCGCCAATGTCGATATTCTCGATCACATCCGCAAACGCGACGCCTGGCTTCTGCGAAGTCTTCTCGAACGCATACAGATTCACCACCACCATATCGATCGGCTCAATCGCATGTTCGGCGACCGAAGCCATATGCTCCGCATTGTCGCGGATATGCAGAATCCCGCCATGCACCTTCGGGTGCAGCGTCTTCACCCGTCCATCGAGCATCTCTGGAAACCCTGTCAAAGCGCTGATATCGCGCACCTGAAGCCCCGCATCACGCAACGCGCGCGCCGTTCCCCCGGTCGAAACCAGGTCCACCCCATGCGAAGCAAGCGCGCGGGCAAACTCCACCAGCCCGGTCTTGTCGGTAACAGAGAGCAAAGCGCGTCGCACAGGACGCAGATCAACAACGGGCAGGCTCGAATCGGAACTGTGTAGGGTCATTACTCTCTATTTTAGCCGCAACCGCGTCCACCCCATTTTCCACCGCTCAGAGTTGTGCCGCTCCGGTCAGCGACCGCACCTGCGTCACGTCATGCGCCGCACACCAGCGCTTCAACCCGTTCGCAATATTCTCCACCGCCCGCGGATCGGCATAGCTCGCCGTCCCCACCTGCACCGCCGTCGCGCCAGCCAGCATAAACTCCACCGCATCCTCAGCCCGCACAATCCCGCCCATCCCCACAATCGGAATCGTCACCGCCTTCGACACCTCATGCACCATCCGCACCGCAATCGGCTTGATCGCCGGCCCCGAAAGCCCACCGGTCACATTGGCAATCCGTGGCCGCCGCGTCTCCACATCGATCGCCAGCGCCAGAAACGTATTGACCAGCGAAACCGCATCCGCCCCAGCATTCGCCGCAACATGCGCCATGAACCCGATACTCGTCACATTCGGCGACAACTTCACCATCAGCGGCCGCTCGGACACAGCCTTGCACCGCGACACCAGATCAAACAGCAGCTCCGCATCCGTTCCAAACACCATTCCGCCATGGCTCGTGTTCGGGCAACTCGCATTCAACTCATACATCACAATCCCCGGAGCGTCATTCAGCGCCCGAATCACCTCCAGGTAATCCTCAATCGTGTTCCCGAAGACATTCGCAATCACCACCGCGCCCGTCATCTTCCGCAGCTTGGGTAGCTTCTCCTCAATGAACGCCCGCACCCCCACATTCTGCAGGCCAATCGCGTTCATCATCCCCGCAGCCGTCTCGATAATCCGCGGTGCCGGATTTCCCCCCATCGGCTCCCGCGACAGTCCCTTCGTCACAAACGCGCCAATCCGGTCCAGCGAGACGATGTCCTCGAACTCCACCCCATACCCAAACGTCCCGCTCGCCGCAATCACCGGCGAGCGAAGCTCCACGCCCGCCACCGTCACACGCATGTCGGGTCCCTTATCGCGTGCCGTCGTCAATGCGTAACCGCCTTTCGAACGCCGTTCTCCGTCGCGCTCACCTCTGGACGAATCGCCATCGTTAGCACCTGGCCTACGCTCGCCGAAGGCTGATTCACCCGCAGCAGCGAAGCAAACGTCGCCGCAATATCGACCGGAGCCACGCGCTCATGATACGTCCCCGGCGCAAACGCCGAGCCATAGAACGCCAGCGGCACATGCCGGTCGTAAGAGTATGGCGTAAAGTGATTCGTCCCCTTCGTCACCGCCATCTCATACATCCCCGGCGCCATCATCACGTACCATCCGCCGTTCGGAGAGTAGCTATGCAGAACCAGCCTGCCCTCCTCCGTCGCCGGAACCTGCCCCGCCGCCATCTGCACCCGCGTATACACCCGCCGAATCATCGGACGCGCCGCCACCCGCACCTGGCTCACGCCCGTCTCCTCGGGAGGCAACGTCGCCTCCAGCGCATCCGGCAGAATCTCCGCCGCAGCTTCTTCCGCCGCAGCCTCCGTCACCTTCACCTCCGCAAACGCCCTCGGATCGAGCTCGAAATAAGGCATCTCGGCAGCCAGCACATACTTCACCGTCTGCCCCGGAGAAAACCTCCGATTCAACCCCGCATTCAACTCCGCCGTCAGCTTCTTCGTGTCAAACATCGCCGCCGGCATCCCCAGCTTCGCTGCAACCCCGGGCACCGGAGCAACGCCATGGTCACCCGTCAGCGCCACCCACACGTTCCCCATCCCGCCATCGACATGCTTATCCAACCACGTAAAAAACCCATCCAAATCCACATCCACCGCATCGATCATCGCCCTCTGCTCCGGCGCGTCCGGCCCAACCGCATGGCCCAGAATATCTGTCGAAGAGATGCTGATCGTCAACACATCGGTCACATCGTGCCGTCCCATCTGCTCACCCGCAACCAGCGCCTTCGCAAAGTCCAGCAGGTACGAGACCGAAGCGGGCGTCTTCCCCACCTCCGAGTAGAAGTGCCCTGGCCTCGCCCCCGCCTCGCGCATCGCCTCATCCCGCCGTCCACTGGTGTTGAAAGCCTCTGCCCACGCAGGCAACTGCGTCGACCAGTACGTCGAAGAAATAAATTTCCCACTCGCGTGATCCAGCCAGAAAGCCCCCTTCGAGGCATGGCCCGAAGTCAGAATCGCAGCGCGGTCCTTCATCGAAACGCCAAACAGCTTCGCCTGCCCTCGCGTCGCCAGCACTACCTCATCGCCCAGCGTCGATGCCAGCTCATTCCGTGGCGAAGCCCCTACCTCTTTCGAATCCACATCGCCCACAATCGCATACCGTTCATCCTCCACCGAACTCACCGCATGGGTCGTCGAACGCTTCAGGTCCCACCACTCGTTCAGTGAAATCCCATGCCCATTCGTATAGGCACCAGTCCCAATCGTCGAGTGGCCCGGCGCCGTCATCGTGTTCGCGTAGTCGTAGTAGCAGTCGGTAAAGTACGCCCCACGTTTCAGGAACAGGTTGAACCCATTCGCCGTCTTGAAGTCGTCCCGATAGCGGTCCAGATAGTCCCCGCGAAACTGATCGATCACCAGCACCACCACCAGCTTCGGCTTGCCATGATACGCATCCGCACGCGCAGGCAGCGCAGCAAACCAGAAAACAGCAACCAGCAACAGGACAGCAGAACACTTTCGCATATCCCAATAGGGTACCTGCATTTCGCCACGATTTCACAGGAATGGACAGGTTTGCATGACCTTGTTAAGGGCACGGCTTCAGCCGTGTCGCGAGTCACACATTTAATGTGCGGCTTTAGCCGCTGGGGTACGTTTTTTCAAACTGTCCCACGATCCGATTTCACTGCGAAGTCGGCGTTTCCGCCACAAGACGCTAAAATACGAAGTGATGATTGATCCAGCCTTTGTCCGGGCCAACCTGGCCCTTGTAAAAGAAAAACTGCGCGCCCGTGGCATGGACCCAGAAGCGGTGCTCGGCAATTTCGCGGCCATTGATGGGAATAGACGCGCGGCGATCACTTCGGCTGACGTGTGAGGACCGCGTCCTGGCGGGTAGACGGTGTCGAACAGTCGGTTCAGCCTCGCGGCGAAAGTCATGCTCATCGTATATTCCTCCACTTAGCGTTACGAGCGGGCGTCGCTTTCGCCCTATTTGCTGATCATCGTAGCGAGAGATGTGCGGAAGGCCAAGTGCAAACCACTGAAAAGTCGAACTCATACCTCGGCTGCCTACCTCTCCACGTCATCTAGCAGCAGATATTCCTTACCCGGGCCGCGCGCCGGGGTGTGGCGAGGGGGCAAATACTAACGTGCAGGTAGTTTTGCCCAACCGCTGCTGCCTGCGCGTTTGGTCACAGCCGGCTCATCGTCCTCTTCCGGCAATGCGCCAGGTTCCTGCGACCGCTCATATCGTCATTTGCTCAGATTGTCCGGTAGCTGCCAGCTACGTAGCTGCGGGCTACGGTCCGTGCACGTCGCGCATTAGCGAACGCGACCCTCCATCGAGGTCAATCTGTCGAGCGACAGTAGCCGGCGTCGCCAGGGGTGGATCTTGGCGATAATCCCAGCAGCTGTGCAGTGGCTCGCGCACGCGGCGGCTCCCGATCAACGCGACGCAACCCGCGCGACGGGCGTTCGGTGGACTCCCCGACGATCCGGGGTGGACGCCGGGCGTGTCGTCGAAAAATCGCAGTGGGTCGAACACCAGGCCCGGGCACCGCGCGCTGACGAGCATCACGCAGCCGAGCTTTGCAATCGTCGGGTCGGGGCACGAGTTTGTTCGAAAACCACCCTTATGCCGC
>Ga0207678_10005421_pt1 | contig 11423 bp, 11 predicted proteins | sample KBSC63metaG_FD_184319 | JGI IMG/M metagenome (GOLD analysis project Ga0207678, IMG submission 184319) | Corn rhizosphere microbial communities from Kellogg Biological Station, Michigan, USA - KBS C6-3 metaG (SPAdes) (version 2) | ecosystem: Host-associated > Plants > Roots > Rhizosphere > Soil ...
GGTCGAGGTCCTGGCCCGCGTCGCAGCATTGACCGGAGAGCGCGATCGGGCGATCGCCTCTTTGCAGATCGTTCTTAATAAGCCCTATCCGGGCGCACTCGCCGCGACTGCACCAATCACTCCGGCGCTGCTCCGGCTCGATCCGATGTTTGATTCGCTTCGCGCCGACCCCCGATTTCAGCGGATGATCGACTCGCATTGAGACAACGGCGATCTCGAATATCGACAGGATCTACAGGACAGGATCATAAAACCAAACCCGGAATCCTGTGGCGTTCCGAGTCACATCTTTTCTGGCGCTTTGATACCGAGCAACTCGAGACCCTTTTGCAGCACGTGTCCGGTCAATTCGCATAACAAAAGACGCGAACTGCGTGCCGGTTCTTCCGATTTCAAGACTGGGCAAGCTTCGTAAAAGGCATGGAAGCTGTTCGCCAGCTCGAACAGATAATTTGCAAGGATGTTCGGACGAAACCCGTTCAACACTTGCGGAACGATTTCCGCGAACTGACAAACGCGTTTGGCAAGATTGAGTTCCGCGGGATCGCTGAGCTTTAGTCCTGTAGCCACCGGCCTGTGGCCGGTCTGTTCATGCTTCGCTCCTTCAACGTGCCAGAGGGGCGTGGCTACAGATGCTTTGCGAAAGATCGAGCGAATTCGGACGTAAGCATTCTGCAAATACGGCGCGGTGTTTCCGTGCAGCGAAAGCATCTTGTCCCACGAAAAAATATAATCTGTCGTGCGATACTGCGAGAGATCCGCGTATTTCACGGCACCGATGCCGATCTTCTCTGCGATGTCGTTCTTTTCCTCCTCGCCCAGATCCGGATTTTTCTCGTCGATAATTTTTCGGGCGCGTTTGCAGGCTTCCTCGAGAAGCTCGCGCAGAGGGACGTTCTCGCCCGAACGTGTCTTCATTAGTTTGCGATCTTCTCCGAGCACGCTGCCAAATGTGATGTGACGCAAGTCGACGGTGTAATCCTCGCGTCGCGCGACTGCGAAGATCTGTTTGAAATGCAATATCTGCGGCGCACCGACGACGTACCAGATCGCGTCGGCTTTCAACTCGTTAACCCGATAATCAATCGTGGCGACATCGGTCGTAGCGTAATTGAATCCGCCATCTCGTTTACGAATGATCAGAGGCTTGTCAGCCAACTCGGGATCATCGCGGAAGAATACAACCACGGCGCCTTCGCTGATTTCCGCCACACCAGCCTTTAGCAGACGATCTACCACGTCGGACAATTGATCGTTGTAAAAGCTTTCGCCGCATTGCAGGTCGTAGTGAACGTCGAGCAGTTCGTAAGCGCGTTCGAACTCCTGCATAGATAACGCAACGCATTCGTTCCAAATATCTGTGTTTTCTTTGTCGCCAGCCTGTAGTTTCACGAGTTCCTGGCGACAGGCTTCGCGAACATCCGGATCACTGGTTGCTCGTTCGTTTGTTTCCTTGTAAACGCGAACAATCTCGCTCAGCGGATCGCTCTGGAGCGCATACCGATCCAGGAGATTTTTCCAACCCCAGATAACCATTCCAAACTGTGTCCCCCAGTCGCCGATGTGATTGTCGCGAATCACTTCGTGGCCGAGAAATTCAGCGATGCGCGCCAGCGCATCACCGAGCACGGTGCTCCGGATGTGACCAACGTGCATCGGCTTCGCCACATTGGGCGAGCCAAAATCAATGACGATGCGTCGCGGTGATTCTGTTCCTGCAACACCAAGCCGTTCGTCTTTCGAAATCTCGATCAGCTGCTTTTCGATCGCAGCAGAACTTAACGTAAAGTTGATGAATCCAGCACCAGCGACAGCAGGCGGTTCGGAGATATCGCTAACATCCAAATGTGCCACGATCTTTTCTGCGAGCGCTCGGGGATTTTCACCACGCTGCTTGCCGAGCACCAGGGCAACGTTGCTCTGATAGTCGCCAAACCGCGGATCGGTCGCCTGCGTTAACTCACCGGCATCTGGCAAGCCTGCGCGCGCCAAAGCGTCAGAGAGTTTCTTCGTTAATAATAACTGGAAAGTGTCCATCGGAAAAACTGTAGCCGCCTCACTGTGGGAAGCGCGACGCGAGGTGCCTTTGCACTTATCGGCGCGTCGGTCACAGAGCGAACGCTACGACTTTAGGAACGCTCGCGAAAGATTGCCAAAATTTCTTCAGCCGATTTCGCACTGGCAAGACTCTCGCGCACAGTGCGGTCATTCAGAAATTTTGCTATGGAAGCCAGAGTGCGCAGATGCGTTTGAAATTGATTTTTCGGTACGATAAAAAGAACAACGAATTTTACGGGCGCGTTATCCAACGCGTCGAACTCAATCCCTTTGGTGGATCTTCCAAACGCCGCCACCACTTCGTCCAGCCGATCGGATGAACAATGTGGTATCGCAATTCCGAACCCGATGCCGGTGCTCATGGTTTCCTCGCGTTGCTTTAGCGCACCCAGTATGGGATCGCGATCCGCGGGCTTTATTTTGCCGAGGCTAACAAGCAGATCGATCAGCTCAACAATAGCCGACCAACGCTCCGTAGCTTTCATCTCGGGAATGATTTGCTCGGCAGAAAGTAAATTAGCGAGGGACATGGAGATGATCCGTGCGGGAGGCCAAGCTTAGCGGCAAGGCATCCCTTGACAAGCGCGTTTTCGGATGAGCCTTGGCTCTAGTTCCCCTAGTTCTCTTCCCGAATCTTGTAATTCAAACGCCGCGAAAGTAGCCAGCGTACACCGAACATGTCCATCGTGGCACGTACCGCGCGATTGCCCAGACCGTATTTGGTTTGACCGAAACGCCGGGGCCGATGGTTAACCGGAATTTCCACCAGCCGATACCCCGCATCTTTAATCAGCGCTGGAATGAAGCGATGCATTCCCTTGAACGGAACGAGTGCACTAACGCACTCCCGTCGCATTGCCTTCAGCGTACAACCGGTGTCCCGCACGCCATCTTTCGTGTATCGGCTGCGAACGACGTTCGCAACCCGGCTGGTCAGCCGTTTCACGCGAGTGTCTCTGCGCAGCGCGCGATAACCGCAAACGAGATCGGCGCCGTTTGAAATTTCGCCGACCAATTTTGGAATATCGGCGGGATCATTTTGCAAATCGCCGTCAATCAAAACGAGAATTGCCCCCTGCGCAGCTTGCAGCCCGGCATACATTGCGGCACTTTGTCCGGCATTTTTTTCGAAACGAATCACACGCAGATTCGGCTCAGTCTCAATTCTCTCCACTGTGCGATCGGTTGATCCGTCATCGACAAAAATGAGTTCGTGATCGATGGCCCTTAACGCGGCTCTGAGCTCTGCTTGGAGGATCGGGACGTTCTCTTCCTCATTGTAAACAGGAACGATGACCGAAACTTGGGGTGAACTCACAGTCTGGTTCATGGCGACTTATTCAAGATGACGTGAAGTCGTGTCGAAGGGGTGTCATTCCGAGCGAAGTCGAGGAATCCCGTAGCGTTACCTTGAGGCTTCGCCGGATCCTTCGACTCCGCTTCGCTTCGCTCAGGATGACTCGTGTTGAGGCCTCGCGAGAATGGTTTCTCATAACGGCAATGTCCGATAACTTCGACAGAGAAACACCTGCCAAGTCCGTATCACTTTTCCGTACCGCGAAACTTCGATCGTTCCCACCAGCTCATTAGATTGAAATGCCGCTTCTATGTTGCGAGGCACACGTCCTTTTTCGCCAGCACGGACAAAAAGCGCATCTCGGCCAACGAACAAATTGATGCCGTTCTCTTCGGTGTAGACTTCGCCGTCCGGCCGCTGCATGCCAGGTTTTAGCTCAACGAATTGATCGTAGCGCGGCCAAAACGAGAACTGGTTCACCATGTCTTGTGATTCGGGAATATAAGCGGACGGATGCCCCGGTCCTTCTACTCGTTTGTCGCGCAGGTAAAACGAAATTTCCGATGCGCGATCGCGGGCGTCCGCAATGAGAAAAAGTTTTTCGCCTAATTGCGCTTCCAGATCGTTGCGCATTTTTTCCAACGCTTCTGTCGCGCTTTTCCATCCGCGCATCCGATCGCTCGGATCGCTGCGCGGAAATTTGTAACCGGTCACCCGCAACGAATCTGTGTCCAACGCAACCATGCTCATGATCAATCCCACCAGGACAGCGGCACTGGCGCAAATGCGTAGAAGAAAGCTCGCCTGAAGCCGTTCCCACCAGAAATAAGTCGCGACCAATCCGAAACCAAAAAACGCGAGTCCGTCCCAATTCGGCGCCGCGCTTTTGTTAATCGACAGAAGCAGGTAAAAAACAAAGACCGGCAAACCAAACCACATTAAGAACAAGATTTTGAATTGCTTGTTGATGCGCGGCCAGCTTGCGATCACACCCCAGGCCAACGCCAAAAATAGCAGTGGCGAATAAACGATGAAGTGTTGACCGAGAAATGAGAGCACCTCAGCCGGATGAAAGCCAAAGCCGCGGTCAAGATTGCCGCGCGAGCGCAAATGCGACAGCGTGATCCAGGCGTGCTGCGCGTTCCAGACAATCGGCGGAATGGTACAAAGAACGAACATCCCAAACAGTAAATACACCCCGGGCCGCTTGAATTCCCGTCGCAGCCGTGGGACGAGCGCCAGCACGATTAATACCGAAATTAGTTCGAACGCGTTCGTATACTTGCAAAGAAATCCCAGCCCGATCAGCAAACCGGTAAGCAGCCAGTAACACGAACTCCGAAAGCGTTCGGGGTTTTCCAACGCAAGCCAGAAGGTAAACATCGCCGCCATCCAGAAGAAAATCGACGGCGCATCGATCGTCATTACTACCGCCCCGATGTTAAAAATTGGCGTGGCATTCAAACCAATCACTGCCCACAGACCAGCGGTAGCGCCAAACAAACGGCGCGCAAAATAGAAGAGGAGCAGGCTTGTCGCCGCTGCGAGCACAGGACTGAAGAAGCGAACACCAAACTCATTGGCGCCAAAAACCGCGGTGCTTGCGCGTATGGCGAAGGCGATACCGGGCCCTTTGCTGAAGTAGGCGGGCGCCAGTCGCTCCGACCACATCCAGTAATGCGCTTCGTCAAAGGAGAGATCTGTCGTTGCCAGAAGTGAAAACCGAATCGCCGTCAGCGCGGCGACAAAGAGCCAGACAGCGCGCGTAGTGCTCATGTTGTGTGACGCGAATTTCCAGGTTGGCCAACAATCAAACTCGGATGGCGCGCAAATATATCGGGCAGCCATTTCCGGGCCGCGAATCTCCAGATCAACTCAAAAAAACTGAGCAGAAGCAATGCTTCAGCGACTCCAAGAAAGAGTGTCGCCACGACGTCGCTGGGCCAATGCGCGCCCAGGTAAATTCGCGAATATCCAACGGCCAGAGCGACAAACCAGTACAGCCATCCGCGGCGCCGGTAAAACAAGGTAAGATACGTCGCGGCGATCGTGTTGTTTACCGTGTGTCCCGACGGAAACGATGGTCCCGAGCTGGTGCGATCCGAGGAATCAGAGAACCGAATGACCGGTTTTTTAAAGAGAGTAAGAAACTTTGGGCGGGCTTTTTCTAGCTGCACCATCCGAACACTCTGGACGTGTTTGGGCCGGAGTCGGCCGACGCTGGATTTTAATGTACTGGTGACCAGCCCCGCGATTGCCAGGGAGATACCCAGACAAACGACCAAGGCGCGCGCTTTGAATCCGCCAAGAATCAGCGCGCTAAACCCAATCGCGATAAGAAACGGCATCCAAATCTGCGAATCACTCAACGCCGCCATGAACAAGTCGAGAGCCGGACTCGTCCATTGTTGGTTGATAACGTGAAAAAGGGATTGCTCCATGCAACGGCGCTTAGAGTTTTAAAGTTTTACTGCCTACGCCGTTAATAGACAAACGCGCTAGAATGACGAAGCACGAATGTCGAATGACGAAACAAACTCGAATTTTCAAATGACGAAAATACGATCACATACCCGCCTGCTGTCATCTGTATTTCGTTATTCCTTCGGCATTCGACATTCGGCATTCGTCATTTGCCTCACGCTGGCTTCCGCATGCATGTCGGCCGAGCCTCCGCCCTCGGCCAAAGACATTCTCGATTCGGTTCGCATGCTGGAGTCGCGCCAGCAGATCGATCTGCAAGGCCAGCTTCGTCAGGAGGACATCGTGATTCCGTTTCGCCTTATGCAAAATGGGCCGCTAATCCGGTATACATTCACAAGTCCGGATGAAACCCTGGAGTTGCGCCTCGGCGAAAATGGCTCCCGCCTCGAGCTCGTAAGCGACGCCGGAACCGAAAAAGTAGGCACGGCGAAACTCCAGGAAAAGATTCGCGGCACAATCGTGACGTACGGCGATCTGGCGTTCAAATTTCTCTATTGGTCCACTGCGCGTGTGTTAGGCGAGGAAAATGTTCGCACCCGGAAATGTTGGAAACTGCAATTGCGCGCACCCTCGCGGGAGTCAGCTTATTCGAACGTTTTGCTGTGGGTGGACAAGGCGAGCGGCGCACTGATGCGCATGGAAGGCTACGACTGGGACGCGAAACTAATCAAACGCTTCGAGGTGGTGTCCGCGCAAAAGATCGAGGGCCGCTGGTTCCTGAAACAAATGCGGGTCGAACAGCTGCAGCCCGGCACGAATCACGTCGAGGCACGCGCTTATCTGGAGATTAAGAGATAGGGCCGTCGTCCTGTACCGTCCGGTGGCGCAGAACGCCGACCCTACATTCCAAGCGTAAACGCCCTAGTGCGGCTGATGCTGGTCGGATTTCGCACCGCTCACAACAAGCCTGCGACCGAGAAATTCCTTGTCGTGCAATTCCTCCACAGCGCGTTTCGCTTCCTCGACGGTTTGCATTTGGACAAACGCAAAACCTTTCGAGCGCTGATTGTGGCGATAGCTTACGACCTCTGCGTTTTGTACGTGTCCAACGCCATTGAACAATTCAAAGAGATCGCTCTCGGTGGCATCGAATGACAAGTTGCCAACGTAGAGACGGGGCGATGTGACTTCAACCCGTTCTGGCTTGCGTGCAGGTCGCGACGGCTGCGCGCCATTGCGCGGCTGTGCCGGCGGCGCCTTCTTTTTGTCGCCGCCATTTCCGAAAAATTCGGCAACCCTCTGCCAGAACGTTTTTTTCTGCGTCTTCGCCGGCTCCTGTGGCCCCCGAACGCGTTCGTAATTTCCTCTGCGGCGGCCCCCACCGCGCGGGCGGCGTGGGCGTCTTCCGGGTGAATAAGAGTTCATGTTGATCCTTAACTATTTTCCAATTGTCAAAAGGGCGGAGCGCCCCGAAAAGGCTCGGGACACCGTCCGTGGCGCGCGACTCATCAAGAGCCGAGTCAAACTCGTTCCAAGCACTCTGCGACGCCGATGGAAACTCCGCCTCGTCATACCGGGAATGGACTTGTCTCAAAGCGCAAGCCGGCGCATTCAACGAACGAAACAGCGATGCCGCGAACGTTTGCAGCATCAGTCCAAGAAATCTGAATCGTTGTAGGAACCGGACGCTCGGAAGATCGAAGAAGATTCCCGACATCTCGCGCTCATTATGGCTTGGTTGCCACGACATTGCAAGTCAGCGACGTCAGGCTTCGCCTCGCATCCAATCGTCGCGCAGTGAATACGCCCGCGACTTGAGATATTCCCGCGGGCGCTCGCCGCGAATGGGCCTAACAAAGTAGCGCAATTCGCGCCGGCTCAACCGCGGTTGGTAACCAAACTCCGGCATGAGATCGCGGCAATGCCATTCCACCCATCCAATCTCATCCTCTGAAAGCTCGCGTTCCCAGCGCGTTACGGGTTCAGTGCTGATTTGGGAAAAGTTTGTACGTGCTGCGGAGTTGCCGCTCCAGAACCGACCCACTTTCGTCGGTGTCAACACGGTGTCCGGGTCGAAATCGATCTCGAGATATTCGCACACCTGTTCCATGGTTTTGGGTGGCTCCCGGACAAGGTGCTCGTACTGGACCACGAACCCGGGAACTTCCGCGTCGCGGACGCGCCTGGCGAGTTTTGCAGCGACTCGCCAATGCGCGATGACGTAGTAGGTCGAGAAGCGTCCGGTTTGCCGCGTTTTCTCCAGCGCGATCTGCGCGGCGAGAATGGCGCGCGGGTCACGCAGGGTGACCAGAATTTTTGCTTGCGGAAACCGACTGAGGATCGCGCTGACGTGGTTACGATTCGCCGGCGTTTTCTCGACCCACCGCGTGATCGTATCAAGTGAGCGCCCAAGTGTCGCCGCGTATGCCTTCACCATGAGTACCAGCAAATCCTCCCGCGCGTTCGCAGGATCGAATGCAGCACGCTCAAATGTTTGGAGAAAGTTCTCGCGAGGAAATGTCGCGTAACTGCGTTTGCCCCACTTGCACGGGCCGCCGAATAGCACGTTGGCGAGCGACTGTTTGGTCAGATAATCAAACTGCGCCCGGCGGCCGCGCGGCGCGTATTTCGTCAGTGCCGTCGGGAAATAGGCGGTTTCCTCGGGCAACACCAGCAACTCGGGATGACTATCGAGCAAGGCGATCAACAGCGTGGTGCCCGATTTTGCCTGGCCAGCGATAAAGGCGGCGCGCTGCTCGAATGGCAGTTTGGAAATCACAAGCCGAGATTACAACAGCTACTGGCGAAACAATAATAAGTTGGGCGGCTGTCTCAACAGCGCCAGAGCTCTGGCGCATTCCAAAACGTCGACGCACAGGTGCGCCTCTATTGCGCACTTGCGCTCTGGAGTACGGTGCTGCTGCGCCGCTTTTAGGCTGCCGACCGGCTGCTCTCCCGCTGTTTGTGCAGAAACCACTCGACGAATTTGGGCAAGCCTTCGCTCAACTTCGTAGTGGGGTTGTAGCCGAGCAGTTTCCTCGCCTTCGAAATATCTGCGTATGTGCGCGGCATATCGCCGGGTTGTTCTGAAAGGCGACTGATTTTTGCTTTTTTCCCGACGGCATTTTCAATTGCCGATATCAGGTCTTTCAACTGAATCGTTTGACTCTCTCCGAGGTTAAAGACGTCATACGGTGGGCCATTGTAATCGAGCGCCGCCATAGTGCCCTGGATGGTGTCATCTATGTAGGTGTAATCGCGCTGTGTGGTGCCATCCCCGAATTGATCGATCGGGTCTCCGGCGCAAATGCGTCGGGTGAATTGATGAATCGCGAGATCAGGCCGCTGGCGCGGACCATAAACAGTGAAATACCGCAGCGCGACAATCCGCATTTTGTAAAGGTGTGAATACGTCGAGCAAAGAAATTCGCCGCCAATTTTTGTCGCAGCATAAGGGCTAAGTGTCTGCGTCAGATGTTCCTCCTCGGAAAATGGGACCGTTTTTGAAGCTCCGTACACAGACGAACTCGAAGCGAAGATGAATCGCTCAACTCCCTTGGCGCGCGCCGCCTCAAGCAGATGCAATGTTCCCAGAACGTTGGTGTCGTAGTAAAGCCGCGGGGACTGAATGGAGGGCCTAACGCCGGCGCGGGCAGCCAGATGAACGACCACATCGACTTTTTCGCGACTAAACACAGTTCGCACCGAGTCGTTCTCGCGAAGATCGACGTGGCAAACGGCTACGTCTTTTGCGAAACCAGCAATGTTTGCCTGTTTGATCTGCGGATCGTAGAAATCGTTGAAATCGTCAACGATCACGACTTCATGGCCAACACCGAGCAACTTCTCAACCAAGTGCGACCCAATAAAGCCGGCGCCGCCTGTGACGAGGATTCGCATGGCGCCAAATTAGCCACAGATGACCACGGATGGACACAGATTTTGCAAAGCTCTGAGCGTGCAAGCATAACTGTAGCCACCGGTCTGTGGCCGGTCACGTTGGGGATCGCTACGTTGTCGACGGCCCACAGGGCCGTGGCTACAGAGGCGAAAGCTAATAATTGCGCCAGTGCAGCAGCAAATAAGTCCAGTTCAGAGCGAGCGCACAGATGACCGACAGACGCATCACCGTTTTTGCGCGCTGCGTCGAAAGATGGATCCGCAGTCGAGGCGTGCGCGCTATGACCGTTGCAAGCGCGTAAATGTCGAACGCAATCACGCCGCAAAGAACCGCGAACACGAATGGGTTCCATTGCACTGCCGCGAGAAAATGACCGTGAAAGAATTGGATGCCGCAACGGGTCATTCCGCACGTGACGCATGGCAGGTTGGTGAGGTCGTGAAACACGCACCGCGGCCAAGGCAACCCGATTATTAGCCACGCCGCTGCAAGGCCGAGCGACAAGACCGAGACGCTTAACCAAATCAACTCGTGATCAAGTTCGCCCGGAGCAAGCCGTCGAACGGAAAACTGCATTTTGGGCTGTTAATGGTGCGACGCCCAGGCGCCCAACGCACCAAACATAAACAGGATGACGAATACGAAGCCGCAACAAACTATTAGGGGAGAAAGAACAGCCAAAAGTGCGCGACCAGTGTCGGTTTCCTGAGCGCGCGCCAACCCGATGCAGTTGCACACGATCGCCCAAACTCCCGAAATCAATCCGCCGCAAAGCGGGATGATCTGCAAAGGACCGGCGGAGCCTTGAGTAAATGCGAAGACCCGGAATGTGGTTTCAAACGGTTGGTTAGCGCCGCCAACGATCATCAAACAGAGGTGCGCGAGCCCACTCCAGACAAAAAGAAAGATCACGATGAACAAAGGCACCAAGATGATCGAACCTAGGCCGATTCCCATCCCGGTCATTGCGGCAAGACTGTTATTCTTATCCGTAAATAGGCCGATGGATTGGAAGCCCAGCTGGAACAAAAACGACACAATCCCGCCCACGCATCCGCCGATAAGCGCGTAAATGAGCGGTTCGCCCAGCCCGCCCTCGCGCTTCATCACACTGAATGCTTCGGCTGGCCGGGTAAGCACCATTGTCAGCGTCTCGATGAAGGCGTTGAAAAAGCCCCGCTCTTGCCGGTGCTCCCACGGCAGACCGGTACGGCCCGCGGCAGTTATCGCAGTCGGGGCTGCGCCGGGCTGAACCGGCGGAATGGAAGGTGCAGCAGCGCCTCCAAATTCTGGGAACTGCGGTAGCGGCTGCCAGGTGGCCATGCCTTCGCGCCAGCCGATGTCGGTGAGCGCAAAGCGGCCAGCAATCAGCCCTTCGCGGACTTCCTGATCGGAGAAAACACCCAGACTCGTGGTGCCCCGATTAACATGAATCATCGCCATAATGGGTCGTTTTATTAAGGCGCGAAGTAGAGCGCAAGGTTAAATGCGCGATGCGCGCCGGTTAAACGGGTGAAACGTTGAACGGTTAAACCGGGTCTAACTTTTCAACTATTCAACCATTCAACTTTTCAACCTTATCATCCAGCGCTCGCCAGAAATACCAGGCTGCGATGGAGCGATACGGTCGCCATTTCTCGCCGTGCTTCATGAGCTGTTTCGGCGTGGGGAGTTTCCGTTTGCGAAAAGTTTTGGCGAAACCCTTCTGCACCCCGTAATCGGCAACCGGCCAGACATCCAGGC
>Ga0207678_10005423_pt1 | contig 11420 bp, 8 predicted proteins | sample KBSC63metaG_FD_184319 | JGI IMG/M metagenome (GOLD analysis project Ga0207678, IMG submission 184319) | Corn rhizosphere microbial communities from Kellogg Biological Station, Michigan, USA - KBS C6-3 metaG (SPAdes) (version 2) | ecosystem: Host-associated > Plants > Roots > Rhizosphere > Soil ...
GACAGTGGACACCGAAGTCTGGAAGGAACTGCGCGCTGGCGACATTCGCATCGAGCAGACGATCTACGTCGAGCGTGAAAGCCAGCGCAAAATCGTGCTCGGCAAGGGCGGACAGACCATCAAGGCGATCGGCGCGGCGGCCCGCAAGGAGATTGCCGACATCGTCGAAGCCAAGGTGCACCTGTTTTTGTTTGTGAAAGTACGCGAGGGCTGGGGCGACGACCCGGAGCGGTACCGGGCCATGGGGCTGGATTTCCCGAAGGAGTGATGGGGCAGCAAGCGCTTCGTCATTCCGGGACGGCCCGGAGGGCCGGACCCGGAATCCAGATGCCAGGCACCGCGTGCGTTTCTGGATTCCGGGTTCGCTCGCTGCCGCTCGCGCCCCGGAATGACAGGTACAAACGCCTTCGCGTGCCACTTGTGACCTCGCCCCGCGGCTCTAATCTAGGAAAGACTGGCGATTCCGGTTGAAAGCATGCAGTGGACCGATGACGGCATCGTTTTGGGCGTCAAGCGTCACGGGGAGGCGAATGGCATCCTCGAGTTGATGACGCGCGAGCATGGCCGCCACCTCGGTCTCGTGCGCGGCGGCTTCGGTTCGCGGCTCAAGCCGGTCCTGCAGCCGGGCAACACCGTGAGCGCGACATGGCGGGCGCGGCTCGACGAGCATCTCGGTAACTACACCGTTGAAGGCCTTGCCTTGCGCGCGGCAAGTTTCTTCTCGGCGCCTCACGCCATCTATGGCGTCACGCATCTCGCTGCGCTGATGCGACTGTTGCCAGAGCGCGATCCGCACACTGCGCTGTACAATGCGCTCGATGACATCCTTGGGCACCTGGATGACGCAAGGCTGAGTGCGCCGGTGGTGGTGCGCTTCGAATTGCAGGTTCTGTCCGAACTCGGTTTTGGACTTGATCTCGAACGCTGCGTTGCAACCGGAAGCTCGGGCGACCTCATCTACGTATCGCCAAAATCCGGACGCGCGGTTTCGCGCAGCGCCGGCGAACCCTGGGCTGACCGGATGCTGCGCCTTCCGGCATTTCTGCGTGAGCGAGACGCAAAACCCGTCGGCAATGATATCGCCGACGGGTTTGCGCTTACCGGCTATTTCCTGACGCGCCACGTGCTTGAAGCACGCGGTTTGGCGCTCGGTGATGAGCGCGCGCATTTCATAGCGGCGCTGAACCGCGCGCTTCCGAGCGTCGCTTAGTTACCACCACCCGCGGCGATAGCCGTAGCCGCCGTAGTATGGACGGTAGCCTCCATAGTAGCCGTAGCCGCCGTAGTAGGGGGCCGCGCGCCAGCAGACACGTCGCCAGCCGCAGCCGTAAGGCCCGCAGCGCCACACACGGCGGCAACCGACCTGGACGTCCTGAAGCAGGCTGTTTTCGTTTATCGCGTTCTGAATTCCAGACGGTGTCGTTACCGTCATAGCCTCAGCGCGATTTGGGGTGATCGAGCCAGCCGCGAGAATGGCGAGCGTGGCGGCAGTTGCGAGTACAATCCGGCGCATTGCATTCTCCATAAGTATAAAGCCTGGATCCGAGCTTGGTCGGCGCAAGATAACGTCGACCGGATCGTCGAGTTCACACAATTTACAGGGAAATCTTGGAAGATTAGATGGCCGCCGCGTTCATCGCTTGTTCATCGCGGCACAACCGTCTAGCTATCGGACATGGGAAAACGACTGATTCCCCCTGAAAAAGGCGCGGTCGAAGAGGTCGCCCTGCGCGAAGCGCTGGAAGAGCGCTATCTCGCCTATGCACTCTCCACGATCATGAATCGTGCGCTTCCCGATGCGCGCGATGGGCTCAAACCGGTGCACCGCCGCATCCTCTACGGGATGCGGCTGCTGCGACTCGATCCGGGGCAAGCGTTCAAGAAATCCGCCAAGGTGGTCGGCGACGTGATGGGCAATTTCCATCCGCACGGCGATCAGGCGATCTACGACGCGCTGGTTCGGCTCGCGCAGGATTTCGCGCAGCGTTATCCGCTCGTGGACGGGCAGGGCAATTTCGGAAATGTCGACGGCGATAACGCTGCCGCCATGCGCTACACCGAAGCGCGGCTCACCGAAGTTGCGCGGTTGCTGATCGACGGCATCGACGAAGATACCGTCGACTTCCGCGGCACCTATGACGGCACCAACCAGGAACCGGTGGTGCTGCCGGCGGCGTTCCCCAATCTGCTCGCCAACGGCTCGCAGGGTATCGCGGTCGGAATGGCGACATCGATCCCGCCGCACAATGCGGCCGAGTTGTGCGACGCCGCGCTGTTTCTGATCGACAATCCCAAGGCGCGCAGCAAGACGCTGCTCAAATACGTCAAGGGACCGGATTTTCCGACCGGCGGCATTATCGTCGATACGCCCGAGACGATCGCCGAAGCCTACAATACCGGCCGCGGTTCGTTCCGCGTGCGTGCGCGCTGGAAACAGGAAGATACCGGTCGCGGCACCTACGTGATTGTCATCACCGAGATTCCGTGGCTGGTCCAGAAGTCGCGCCTGGTCGAGAAGCTCGCCGAGCTGATCAACGAAAAGAAACTGCCGCTGGTGGCCGATGTGCGCGATGAATCGGCGGAAGACATCCGGCTGGTGATCGAACCGCGGTCGCGCTCGGTCGACGCCGAGTTGATGATGGAATCGCTGTTCAAGCTGACCGAGCTTGAAAGCCGCATTCCGCTCAACATGAACGTGCTGGTGAAGGGCCGTATTCCGCAGGTGCTCGGCCTTGCCGAAGCCTTGCGCGAATGGCTCGACCACCGGCGCGAGGTACTGCTGCGCCGGTCGCGACATCGGCTGGCGGAAATCGAGCATCGCCTCGAAGTGCTGGGTGGCTTCCTTGTCGCCTATCTCAACCTCGACAAGGTGATCAAAATCATCCGCAAAGAGGACGAGCCGAAGCCCGTCCTCATGAAGACGTTCAAGATCAGCGATGTGCAGGCCGACGCCATCCTCAATATGCGGCTGCGCAATTTGCGCAAGCTCGAAGAGATGGAAATCCGCGCCGAGGAAAAGGCGCTGCGCGAAGAGCACGCCAAGCTCAAGGCTTTGATCGGATCGACGGCCCAGCAATGGAAAACGATTGCGGGCCAGATCAAGGAGATCAGGGAAAAATTCGGTCCAAAGACCGACATCGGCAAGCGTCGCACGACCTTCGGTATCGCGCCGGCACACGATGAAGCTGCGATCGAAGAGGCGATGGTTGTGCGCGAGCCGATCACCGTGGTCGTTTCAGAGAAGGGCTGGATCCGCGCGCTGCGCAACCATGTCACCGATTTCTCGGGCGTTTCCTTCAAGACCGACGACGCGCTGAAGTTTGCGTTCCCCACGGAAACCACCGCCAAGGTGATGATCTTCGGCAGCAATGGCCGTTTCTACACGCTTGATGCCTCAAAACTGCCGGGCGGACGCGGCCATGGCGAGCCGGTGCGCCTGTTCATCGATCTCGAGAATGCCGATGTGGTGGCGGCCTTGGCCTACCAGGGCGGCCGCAAGTTCCTGGTCGCAAGCCATCAGGGCAATGGCTTCGTGGTAGCGGAAGACGAGTGCCTCGGCACGACCCGCAAGGGCAAACAGGTGCTCAACCTGAAGGCGCCGGACAAAGCGGCCGCGATGACCACCGTCGACGGCGAACTCGCGGCGACGATCGGCGCAAACCGCAAGATGGTGATCTTCGCGCTCAATCAGGTGCCCGAGATGGGGCGCGGGCGCGGCGTGCGCCTGCAGCGCTACAAGGAAAAGGGCCTCTCGGACGTGACGACGTTCACGGCCGATGCCGGCCTGTCCTGGACCGATACGGCGGGGCGCAGCTTCACGCTGCCGATGAAAGAGCTCAAGGACTGGCGCGGCAACCGGGCGGACGCGGGCCGCATCGCGCCGAAAGGTTTCCCGAAGAACAACAAGTTCCGCAGCCTGCCGAGCAACGGCAAGGCCGCCGCCGAGGCCGAAGGCGAGGCGGACGAGTAGCCGAGCAGAAATTCGGCTCGAATCGCCGGTCATTCCGGGGCGCAGCCGCAGGCTGCGAACCCGGAATCCAGACGTAAAGCACGGCGCATGTTTCTGGATTCCGGGTCCGGCGCTGATGCGCCGTCCCGGAATGACAGCGGAAATTTTGTCACCAATGCGCAGACGTCAGCTCGCGACGAACAGCAGCGAACGGACCGATTTCTCGAGCAGCGCCGACGCCGTGTCGCCGAAAAACAGCTTGTCGCCCGGGCGCCGGCCGACGCCCATCACCACGAGATTGTGGTTGCGCCGCTCAAGTTCGCTGAGAATGGCCTCATCCGCGGCCCGCTCGGCGACGACGGCCGTGCGGATGCTCATGTTGTAGCCGTCGGCGATCGCCACGATATCCTTGAGGATCGCTTCCTCGTGACGACGCGTCCTGATGCCGCGCCGCATGCCGCGTCGCGTCGCCGTGCGCACGGCAACGTAGAGCACGGTCACCGGCGCCTTCGTTGCGCGCGCCAGTGTAATGGCGACTTCGGCGGCGCGGCGTGACGGCTCGGTGCCATTGACCGGAACGAGAATGCTCAGCTTGTCCTCGGGCTTCTCCTCGAGGTCGTCACGCACGGCCGAAATGATCAGCGGTCCGTCGAAGCCCTTGGCGAGATTGGTCACGCCTTTGTCGAATTCGGAGCTCGGTGTCGACGTTTTTTCAAGCCCGATGATGAAAATGTCGTAGCCTTTCTCGGCCTCTTCGGCGATCGCCGCGGGACTCGGCTGCTCGTGGACGACCGTCGTGACCTCGACCGGCGCGTCAGCCTTCTCTTCGTCCTTCTGCTTGCTTTTGACCTGCGCGGCAGCCTGCTGCACGACCTCGCCGGCGACTTCCGCCTTTTCCTCCTGCTTTTCTGTTTCCCTGTCGCTCTTCTTTTCGTCCTTCTTGCCGTTCGTCTGCTTGCCGTTCCGTTTCTTCTCGTCGGGCGAGGGCGCTGCCGGCACCTTGTCGGGATCCTCCGGCATGGTGCTTTCGATCTTGCTCGGATCCGGAATGTGCAGCACGGTCGCGGGCATGCCGTGTGTTCCGGCAAGCACGCCTGCAACGCGCGAGGCAAATTTGCCGTTCGGGCTGTCGTCGACGGCGATCAGCAGTCGCTCGAGATTGGGGACGAACCCGCGTTGCTCGAGCTCCTCGCGCTCGATCCGCTGCTTTTCCTCCTTGCGCATCGGGATGCGATTGAGTGCCCAGCGCAGCGTCGGTGGCATGGCGGTCGTGGTGATGACCGCCATGGCAACGATCATCGTAAAAAGATCCTGATTGAGCGCGCCCATCGACAGCCCGACCGTTGCGATGATGACCTCGGTCGAGCCGCGCGCATTCATTCCGCACGCGAGCGCGAGGCCTTCGCGTCGGGTCAGGCCGCCGAGTTCCGCGCCGAGAAAGGCGCCGCCGAACTTGCCGATGCTGGCGACCAGCACGAGCCCGACCGTAAAGAGCGCGATCTTCGGATCGGCCATGATGGTGAGGTCGGCGGTCAATCCGGCAATGCCGAAGAACACCGGCGCAAAGAACGCTGTGATAAGCCCGCGCAGCTGTTCGTCGATATGACGCGTCAGGATCGGGGATTCCCCGACGAGGATCCCGGCGACGAAGGCGCCGAGCACGGTGTGCACGCCGATCAGATGCGTAATGAGCGCCATGATGCCCATGATGCAGAGGATGGCGGTCACCACGGCGAATTCGCTGACAAGATGATCGTTGACCCAGCGGATCGTAAAAAACACTGCGCGACGGCCGATCGTCAGGCTCGCGACCATGAACGCGATTGTGCCGATGACACTCTGCGCGAGCGAAAACGGTTCGACCGAACCGTGCAAGGCGAGACTGAAGATGATCGAAACGATGATCCAACCAACGCTGTCGTCGATGATGGCGGATGCAAGGATCACCTGCCCGACGATGCGGCGCATGAAATTCATTTCGCGCACAACCATGGCAACGATCTTCACCGATGCGATCGAAAGCGCGGTTCCGAGAAACAGCGAGGTGATCAGCCGCTTCTCGGGATCGGGCAACATGCTGTCGGGCAGGGCCTCACCAAGCGCGACACCGCAGATGAACGGGATGAGGATTCCCATCAGCGACGCATAGAGCGACGCGCGGCCCGTCTGACGCACCAGTTTGAGATCGGTCTCCATGCCGGCAAGCAGAAGCAGCAACAGGATCCCGAACTGCGCGATCCCGTCGATCATCGCCTTCTGTTCGGGGTTTTTCGGAAACAACGCGTGCTGCGCATCGGGAAGCAGCAGGCCGAAGAGGGAAGGGCCGAGCAGGAGGCCGGCGATCAGCTGGCCCATCACGGAGGGCTGGCGCAGCCGTGACATGACTTCGCCCAGCAATCGGCCCACCAGCATGAGCACGACGAGCTGGGCGATGAAAATTGCGTCCGATGCCCCTTTGCCACCCTCGGCGGCCCAGGCCGGGCTCGCCGCAAGCGTAGCCAGCACGCACAGCCAAAGCCGATCGCGATGGGTTCTCATGGCGGCGGCCATGCTCCGGGCTTTGTAGACAGCTGCGGCCGAAGCCCCAATACCGGCCACAAGCGCCCGACAACTCAGTGGAATCCGAAAGGTTCCACGCGTTATGCAATTGCAAATTATTCGCAACTAGATATATTTTCGCAAAGCGATTTGATTTTTCAGGGCGTTCACGATGCATGCGCGAATGGAGCCATCTGTGATCGCCGAACCGGCCGGTTGGCGCCGCCAGCGAGGCCGGCCACCGCTCGCAGAAGTTTTCGGTTCAATATCGACCAAGCCGACCGGTTCACTCGGCCGCAAGCTCATGGCGTTTCTCGGCCCCGGCTACCTGGTCGCGGTCGGGTACATGGATCCAGGCAACTGGGCGACGTCGCTCGCCGGTGGCTCCAAATTCGGTTACGCGCTGCTTACGGTCGCGCTGCTCTCCAACCTGATGGCGATCCTGCTGCAGGCGCTGTGCGCACGACTTGGCATCGCCTCGGGGCGCGATCTCGCGCAGGCCTGTCGCGATGCTTTTCCGCGCTACATTTCATGGCCGCTCTGGGTGCTGGCCGAGGTTGCGATCTGCGCAACCGATCTTGCCGAAGTGATCGGAACGGCGATCGGCCTCAATCTTCTGTTTCACATTCCGCTCGAGATCGGCGTGATTTTGACCGCGCTCGACGTGTTCCTCGTCCTCTGGATGCAAAACCTGGGCTTCCGCTATATCGAGGCGTTCGTCGTCACGCTGCTCGGCGTGATTGCCGCTTGCTTTGCAGTTCAGATCGCCATGGCAGACCCAGACTGGGGCGCGGTGATCCGTGGCTTTGCGCCGACGACGGAGATCGTCACCAATCCGGAGATGCTCTATCTTGCGCTCGGCATCATCGGCGCCACTGTGATGCCGCACAACCTCTATCTGCACTCCGGCGTGGTGCAGACGCGCCGTTTTGGCGACGATGTCGATGACCGGCGCGAAGCGATCAAGCTCGCGACGCTCGATTCGACGATCGCGCTGATGTTCGCATTGCTGATCAATGCCTCGATCCTGATTCTCGCCGCGGCGACCTTCTACAAGGCCGGCAAACACGACATCGCCGAACTCGACCAGGCGCATTCGTTTATCGCGCCGTTGCTCGGCTCGGCGCTCGCACCGACCTTGTTCGGCGTTGCGTTGCTGTGCTGCGGGCTGAATTCGACGGTGACGGCGACGCTCGCCGGCCAGATCGTCATGGAAGGCTTTCTCGACATACGTCTTCCCGGCTGGGCCAGGCGGCTGATCACGCGCGCCATTGCCATCGTGCCTGCGGCCATCGTCACCATCTGGTTCGGCGAAAAAGGCACCGCGCAGCTTCTGATCCTGTCGCAGGTCATCCTGAGCCTGCAATTGCCGTTCGCCATCGTGCCGCTTGTGATGTTCACCGCCGATCGCAAAAAGATGGGCGTGCTGGTGGCGCCGCGCTGGGTGACGGCGCTCGCCGTCATCACCGCGGCTGTCATCATTGCTCTGAATATCAAGCTGCTGGCCGATGTCGCACTGGGAAGCGGCTGAAGGCCGCTACTTTTCCACGCGGTTCCAGCCTGCCGGCATCAGCCGTTCCTGTGGAAGGAAGCGGCCCTTGTAATCCATCTTGCGCGAACCCGCGACCCAGTAGCCGAGATAGACGTAAGGCAGACCCATGCGGTTGGCCCGCTCGATGTGATCGAGGATCATGAAAGTGCCGAGCGAGCGGTCGGCCTCATCCGGATCGAAAAACGAATAGACCATCGACAGGCCGTCGCTGAGCACGTCGGTGAGAGCGACGGCGAGCATCTGTCCCGAGCCGCGCCCGGTGATGCCGGAATCAGGACCGCGCCGGCGGTATTCGACCAGACGGGTGTCGACGTGGCTGTCTTCGATCATCATCGCGTAATCGAGGACCGTCATGTCGGCCATGCCACCGTCGCGATGGCGCGCATCGAGATAGGCGCGAAAGACCGAATACTGCTCGGACGTGGGCGCGGGTGTGCGCATGTCGCCGACAATGTCGGAATTGCGTTCGGCGATGCGGCGCATGTTACGCGAGGGCGCGAAGTCGGCGGCCACGACGCGCACGGAGACGCAGGCGCGGCACCCCTCGCAGGCTGGGCGATAGGCGATCGACTGGCTGCGGCGGAAGCCGCCATGGGTCAGCAGATCGTTGAGCTCGCCGGCGCGGTCGCCGACAAGGTGCGTGAACACCTTGCGCTCTTCCTGCCCCTCCAGATAGGGGCACGGCGATGGGGCCGTCAGGTAGAATTGCGGTGTATCGCGAGAGTGCTGGGTCACCTATCAGCCCGTCATTTCAGTTTCACCGCTAGCATCGCGCGCCGGACGCCCGCCGTCAAAGCTTATCCGGTGCGCACCGGCTGCATGGATGAACGCAGCACCGATGCACGCGCTTTGTTGTTGATGACCACCGTGCCGAGAAGAATGTCGTGAAGAAGCCGCCGCCGCTCGTTGAAGAAGGGAACCAGCAGCACAAACGGCGTAAAGAAAGACACCGTGAACCAGAATGCAACGGCGTGCACCGCGCCGAGCACGAAATAGGCAGGGGCGCCATACCAGGTGCGCATTTCGAGATCCATCACCCGCATTCCGATGGTGGCCGAGGCCCAGCCACCGAGTGTGAAGCCGAAATAGAGAATCGCCCAGATCACTGTAGCCGACGGCAGCAACCAGTAGAGCGCAAAGCCGAGGCCCAGGGTCACAATTCCGAAGGCGAAAATGAACATGGCCGCCAGCACAACGGGAATGGAAATAATGATGAAATCGATGATGAACGCGATGACCCGGCGCGCCAGGACGCCGTCGAACAATTCCGGCTGAGTCGCCGGATCGTAGGCGTGGGGCTGGATATCGATCGACATGCGGCCAACTCTCGCTGCAGGCGTGAACGCATTATAGCTCAGCCTGTTTTGCGGGAGATGGAGAAAGAATCGGGCATGCGCAAGGGGTTGCCCGGGTGCTGGAACCTCCGCCGGCCTTGCGGCATGGTGCAGCAGTCAGGGCCTGGAGCACAGCTTTGAGCGTCACTCTTGCCGATGTCGAGGCCGCACGCCGCGTGATCCAAGGCGTGGTCTTGCGCACGCCGATGCTGCCGGCGCCCAAACTTTCGGCGCTGACCGGTGCCGAGGTTCACGTCAAATACGAAAATCTTCAGGTCACCAATTCATTCAAGGATCGTGGGGCGCTGGTGAAGCTGGTCTCGCTGAGCGCGGCCGATCGCAAGCGCGGCGTCATCACGATGTCGGCCGGTAATCATGCGCAGGCGGTGGCTTATCACGCGGCGCGCCTTGGCATTCCGGCAACGATCGTGATGCCGGTGACCACGCCTTTCGTGAAGACCGCGGCGACGCGTTCGCACGGGGCCGAAGTGGTGCTGTACGGCGAATCGGTGGCGGAAGCGCAGGCGCGCTGCGAGGAGATCCAGGCGCAGCGGGGGCTCGTCCTCGTTCACCCTTACGACGATCTGCAGATCGTTGCCGGGCAGGGCACGATCGCGCTCGAAATGCTCGAGGATCGCCCCGACCTCGATGTGCTGGTTTTCCCGATTGGCGGCGGCGGGCTCATCGCCGGCAATGCCGTCGCGGGGCGGGCGAAAAATCCGAAAATCGAGATCATCGGCGCGGAAGCGGCCCTTTATCCGTCAGTGTGGAACGCGCTGCGTGGCGAGAACCGGCCGCTCGGCGGGCCGACGCTTGCCGAAGGCATTGCTGTCAAGAACGTTGGCAAGCTGACGTTGCCGATCATCCGCGAGCTTGTCGCCGAGATCATTCTGGTCGGGGAGGCCGAGCTCGAGCGCGCGGTCAACGCCTACCTGACGTTGCAGAAGACGATGGCGGAAGGCGCCGGCGCCGCCGGTCTTGCGGCGATGCTGACGAAGCCCGAGCGGTTCAAGGGACGCAAGGTCGGTCTTGTTTTGTGCGGCGGCAACATCGATCCGCGCGTGCTGGCCTCGATCATGGTGCGCGAGCTTGAACGCGAGGAGCGCATCGTGTCGTTCCGCCTGACGATCCCCGATCAGCCGGGCGTGCTCGGCATCATCGCGACGCGTATCGGCGGGCTCGGCGCCAATATTCTCGAGGTCGATCACCGGCGGCTGTTTCTCGATGTGCCGGCCAAGGGCGCAAAGCTCGACGTCACGCTCGAGACGCGCGATGCCGCGCATGCCGAGGAGATCATGGCGGCGCTGGCCGCCGACGGTTACGCGCCGATGCGGCTTGAGGCCGTCGCCACGACCGCCGCGCGCGAGTGAAGCGCGACGCGATCAGGCTGCCGATTGCGCCGGCATGTCCGGCAACTGCAGCTGCTGGACGACCGGATCGCTCTTGTGCACGGCGAGAAGGTTGTAGCCGGCCTCAACCACCTTGTAGCCGCGCTCGTCGAGGAAGGCGCGCAAATGCTCGCGGCCGGCCTTGCGCGATTCGATCAGGAAGATCGGATTGCAGCGCGCGATCGTCTGCTGCGCGCCGTCGAGGGCCTCGAGCTCCATGCCCTGGAGGTCGAGCTTGATGAAATCGACGCGCGGCAGCGCCATGGCGTCGATCGAGATTTTCTGGATGGCGACGGTCCCGGCGGCGGAATAGTCGACGGGCTGGCCGATGAATTCGGTGTCGGCGCGCGGGCGCAGTTCGAGATTGCTGAAATTCGAGGGGACGAGATAGTCGGGGGTCGGGATCTGCATGATGCCGGGTTCGGAGGAGATCGCGGCGTGCATGGCGATGGCGTTGAAGCAGTTGTTGAGCGCGATGTTGCCGGCGAGCGCGTAGTAGATGCGCTCCTGCGCTTCGACCGCTATGACCGAGCCCCAGCCGGTCATGGCGATGGCCCATTCGACGGTGTGGGTGCCGACATTGGCGCCGCCGTCGACGGCGACGACGCCCTCGCCATGCGCCTGCCGCCGCCCCTCGATCAGGTGGAGGGCGAGCTCGA
>Ga0207678_10005425_pt1 | contig 11419 bp, 9 predicted proteins | sample KBSC63metaG_FD_184319 | JGI IMG/M metagenome (GOLD analysis project Ga0207678, IMG submission 184319) | Corn rhizosphere microbial communities from Kellogg Biological Station, Michigan, USA - KBS C6-3 metaG (SPAdes) (version 2) | ecosystem: Host-associated > Plants > Roots > Rhizosphere > Soil ...
GCCGAATCGGACGCGCCGCTCTACGGGAGGCACGATGAGCGACCGAATGGACCTGCTGAACCAGCTGTGGCCACGGGGACCGCGGCGCAAGCGCCGCGTCTGGCGTCCCCCGTGGGACGAGCAGCCGGACGACCCGCGCGGAACGTGGGATGAGCAGCCGGACGACCCGAACGAGGCGTGGGATGAGCAGCCGCCGCCGCGGCGGTACCCACGAGGATGAGCGAGGAACCGGACCTGGTCCGCCTGCTGTACCGGGCGGACTGGACGCGGCTAAGCCTGGCCGCCGAGGTGAGCGTCCGCCGTGACCTCGACCTGGACCGGGCCTATACCGAGGCTGCCGTGGCGCCGCCCGGGCACGAGTGGGAAATGGCCACCGACCAGCTGGGGGCGGAAACGCGCCGGTCCACGCTGCTGATCCAGCCCGGCCGGCGGTACCGCGAGCAGGGCGAGGACCGCGTCGGCGGGTGCGACGGAGACCGGAGCTGGCTCGCGATCCGGGAAGGCGACGGCTGGAACGTCGAGGCCGACGACGGGCCCGAGCCTCCCCTGCCGCCCATGCTGCGGCCGTCGTGGCTGCTCACCGGCTACACCCTGGAGGGCGGCGAGCCGGTGACCGTCGGCGAGCGGGAAGCGCTGCGGCTGGTGGCCACCCCGCGGCCGGTCATCCGGTCGCGGGCTTCGGCGGGGACTCGCCCGCTCGACCGGGTGGAGATGCTGGTCGATGCCGGGCTCGGCATCCTGCTGCGGCACGAGGAGATCCTGGACGGCAGGACGCTGAGCGTGACCGAGTTGACCGAGGTCCGGCTCGACCCCGCCCCGGTCGATCACGATCAGTTCGCGCCGCCGGGTGGCTGGGATTCCGTTCCTGGCTCCGTGCCGCGGGCCGCGCCATGGGGACCCGGTCGGGAGGCGGCCAAGCTGTTCGCGGACCTGACGGCGGGCTCGCTGGCCAGGTCCTCGCGGTCCCGGTCGTTCGAGCAGGCCACCCAGGAGGAGCCCGAGGCGGAGATGCCGCCGGATCCGGAACCCCTGCCCGGGGACGCGCCCGCCGTTACCGACCAGCTGCTGCACCTGCTGTACGACAGCCGGGACAACGGGGCAAGCGGGTTCACCGCCACGCTGCACCAGTGGCAAGACATGGCCGCGATGCCGGCCCGGGTGCCGGATGGCTTGCGCCGCCTGGGGTTCGGTGGGCTAGGCCATTACCTCGATGCGGCGGGCGAGCAGATGGCCACCCTGCACAAGGTCTCCCGGCTCAGCTTCGACGGGTCCCGGCGGTACCGGATCGAGAGCTCCTCCCAGCACAGCGGGGACACGATGGTCGGCGACGGGAGACGGCGCTGGCAAGTCTTCGGGGACGAGTGGCTCGCCGCCCCGGAGGGGCCGCCCGCCGAGGTCGCGAAGCTGCTCGACGCGTCCGGACTGCTCGAACACCGCCTGTCCGGAGGGGCCGAGACCACAGTCGACGGCCGTCGCGGCTACCGGCTCCGGGTGACGCCGGACGGCCCGGTCCCGGCGGAGATGTGGTTCGCCGATGACGTGGTGGCCGACACCGAGCTGGGCATCCTGCTGCGCCTGATCTACCACGCGGGATCTAAGCCGGTATCGCGGTGGGAACTGCGGGACGTCGTGGTGGGCGGCGATATCCACATCGACATCCCGGAGGAGGCACTGGCCGCGGACGACGATGATCTGGCCAATCCGGCGCGGATAGCCGCTCTGTTCGCCCGGTACACAGCCAGGGACGTGCGTTCGAAGCTCAGGAACATCTTCGGCGACCGCTGACGCCGGGGTCCTAACGCAGGACGATGCTGGCGATCTTGCCGGGGACGATGACCAGGCGGGCTATGTCGTCGCGGGGGTAGGCGGGGTGGTCGGCCAGCAAGCCGGCGATGTCGTCACGGGTCGCAGACGCGGGCACCTCGATGGTGAAGCGGACCTTGCCGTTGACCTGGACGGGCAGGGTCACGGTCGTGTCCGCGACCAGGGCCGGGTCAGGCTGCGGGAAGGGCTCGTAGGCCAGGGAGCCCGCGTGGCCCAGCCGCTGCCACAGCTCCTCGGCCAGGTGCGGGGCCAGCGGCGCGACCATCAGGACCAGCGGCTCGGCCAGGGCGCGCGGCATGCGCGGCAGCCGGGATGCGTGCGCGGTCAGCTCGATGATCCGCGCGATCGCGGTGTGGAAGCGCAGCGCGGCGAAGTCCTCGCGGACCACGGCGATGGTGCGGTGCAGCAGCCGCGCGGTGGCGTCATCCAGGCCCGCGCCGGAGACGACCAGCGTCTCGCCGGTGGACTCGTCGACGATCAGGCGCCACAGGCGCTGCAGGAAGCGGTGCATGCCGGTGATGTCGGCGGGACGCCAGGGCCGGTCGCCGTCCAGCGGGCCCATCGCCATCTCGTACATTCTCAGCGTGTCCGCGCCGTAGGCGTCGGTGATGTCGTCCGGGCTGACGCCGTTCTTCAGGCTCTTGCCCATCTTCCCGGCCCGCCGGGTGACCGGCTGGCCGCGGTACTGCCAGCCGTCACCGGCGCGGGTCACGTCGGCGGCGGGCACGTACAGGCCGCGCGCGTCGGTGAAGGCGTCGGCCAGGATGTACCCCTGGTTGAACAGGCGCCCGAACGGTTCCGGGCTCGACGCGACACCGCAGTCGTACAGGACCTTGTGCCAGAACCTCGCGTACAGCAGGTGCAGCACCGCGTGCTCGACGCCGCCGACGTACAGGTCGACGCCGGAGGGCGACATCCAGTACCGCTCGACGTCCTTGCCGACCAGGGCCGTGTCGTTGCCGGGATCCAGATAACGCAGGTAGTACCAGCAGGACCCGGCCCATTGCGGCATGACGTTCAGCTCGCGGCGGTAGCGGCGCGGGCCGTCGCCCAGGTCCAGGGTGACCTGCGCCCAGCCGGGCGCGCGGGCCAGCGCGGGCACCGGATCGCTGGCGTCGTCCTGCGGCACCGGCCGGAAATCGGTCATCTCCGGCAGCGTCACCGGCAGCATGTCCTCGGGCAGCGCGATCGGCCGGCTCCCCGGGCCGGGATCGGCCTCGTCGTAGACGACAGGGAACGGCTCGCCCCAGTAGCGCTGACGGGAGAACAGCCAGTCCTTCAGGTGGTAGGGGCCTCCGCTGGGGCCGATCCAGTTCCGCTGCAGGCGCTTGACGTGCTCCGGCCAGTCCACCTCGTCCAGGCCGGCCAGCAGCCGCTCGGCGTACGCGGTGATGCGCAGCATCCACTGGCGCAGCGGCCTGCGGTACACCGGGTAGTTGCCGACCGCGCTGCGGCCTTCGTCGGTCACCTCCTCGTCGGCCAGCACCGTGCCCAAGCCCGGGCACCAGTTGACGACCTGCTCCGACAGGTAGGCCAGCCGGTGCGCATCGACGGCGTCGGCCCGCTCGGCCGCGGTCAGATCGCGCCAGGGGCGGCCGTCCGGCGTGACGCGCCGGCCCGACGCATACTCGGCGATCAGGTCGGTGACCGGGCGGGCCCGTCCGGCCACCGGGTCGTACCAGCTGTTGAAGATGCGCAGGAAGATCCACTGCGTCCAGCGGTAGTAGGACGGATCGCTGGTCATGATCTCGCGGCTGTGATCGTGCGCCAGTCCCAGCCGGCGCAGCTGGCGGCGCATGACGTCCGCGTTCCGCCGGACGGTGACGGCCGGATGCTGGCCGGTGTCGATCGCGTACTGCTCGGCGGGCAGCCCGAAGGTGTCGAAGCCGAACGGGTGCAGCACGTGGCGGCCAGTCATGCGCTGGTAGCGGCCGAACACGTCGGTGCCGATGTAGCCCAGCGGATGCCCCACGTGCAGGCCGATGCCGCTGGGGTACGGGAAGAAGTCGAGCAGGTAGAACTTGGGCCGCGCGGTGGCGCCGGGATCCTGGGCGCGGAAGGTGCCTTCCCGCTCCCACCGCTCTTGCCAGCGTCGCTCGATCTCGCCGGCCAGCCGCGCGTCGTACCAGAACGGCGGTCTGTCTTCAGCCATGGCTTCTCCCGTTGGTCCGCAGGGAAGGAAAAGCCCCTCACGCATGAGGGGCTGCCGCGCTGACGGGATCTGCGGTCAGCGCGGCCAGGCGAGAAGCAGGCGCACCGTGACGGTCATGTAACCAGGATAATCACGTATCCCGTAGCGTCTACCGGATATCGGCCCTGCGACAACACTGCCGCTACCAGCCTGCCAGTTGATGCTCACGATGCCGCCTGGAGGATTTCAATCGGGCGCTCAGGCAACGTTGTCCTGGACCTGGGAGCTGTAGAGGAGGCGTTCGGCGTGCTTCGGGCTCTTCGGGTCGAAATAGCGCTGCTGCCAGCTGTCGTCCTCGGTCAGGAAGCTGTGCGTGTCCGACCCGTGCGGGTCGAGGTGGGCGGCCCACCAGCGCGCATAGAAATGCTGGAAGATCCGGGCGTACTCGGTGAAGTACACGTCCGCCACGTCCGTATCCCCGACCACGATCAGCATGTTCTCGTCGTTGTCCGTGGTGGACGCCTCGGAGAAGTTGGCTGACCCCGAGATCACGACGGGCGCGGCGGCCAATGGGGAAACGAGCAGGATCTTGGTATGAAGGTAGGGGACGTGCGCATTGAACCCGGTGAGCCTCTCCCCGGCCCATCGGGTCAGTGAGCCCGGGCCGCCCTCCGATCCGACGGCGACCTGGACGGCGTGGTTGGCGCTCCAGATGGCCTGATGGTCGTCGGCCTGGTCGAGCATGACGTAGCGCAGCGTGGCATCGCTCGCCGGGACCGCCGTGAGGCGCGGCTCGAAGTGCTTATTATCCAGGCCGAACGGCAGGGTGAGGTGGGTGCTGCCCGCGGCGGCGGTGAAGCGCTCGGCGTACCAGTCCAGCGGATCGAGCGCGGTCCGCGGGCTGAACAGGGTATGGATGCCGGTGCCGGACAAGGCCTCGGCGGCGAACGGGCTGTGCGCGGAGACCCATTGCTTGAGCGGCTGGCCGGTCGGGTCGGCCGAGAGCTCCGTCCAGTACTCCAGGTACGCCTCGGCCACCGTCGCGTCGCGCACCGCGTGGCCGACGTTCGAGTGGCCGAAGATGCCGCCCTCGCTGAGGTTAGTCGACCCGGTCCAGAGTTCCTTCGGCAGGAGCGAGCCGTCCGCCGCACGATCGCAGCGGATGATGAACTTGTTGTGCGCGATCACCGGATGGGTGCGCTTGATCAGCATGGCCGGATCCAGGTTCGCCTGCTTGATCGCGTCCTCGTTGGCCTGGCCCTGGTCGCCCTTGTCGTGGAAGACGATTCGGACGTCGGCGCCGGCCTCCCGGGCCTTGGCGAAGGCGGCCAGCACCGCCGGCTCGGTGAACTCGTACACCGCGGCGCGGATGGCCAGGCCCGGCGAGGCGTCCCGAGTGATGAACGCGATCACCGCCTCGTGCAGCCCGCGGGAGAGCCATGTCATGGCCTCGGCGCGCTTGTCCGGCGGCAGGCTGTCCGGGGCCGCGCCGAACTTCGTCGCGTAGGCCTGGCTGGCGGCCACGCCGCGGTTGAAGTAGACGCCGTGGATGCCCTCGTCGGGGTTTCCCGTCGACATCTCGACCGTGGCCGAGTTCGCGTCGGGCATCGACAGGTTCTTGGGCGAGCCGTATACCGGCACCACCGTGTACTCGTACTGATGCGCGGGCTTGGCGGTGTAGTCACCCCACCACATGCCCTGGATCGGGTGCTTGTCGCTCGGGTAGATCACCGTGGACGACGGCTGCGGCACCACCGACCTGAACGTCTTAAAGCCGCTGAGGAAGTACGCCTCGTTCTCGGTCCGGTCCACGCGGTGCAGCGCGAAACCGAGGCACCCAGGGCGCGCGCCCTCGGTCAGGTCGAACCCGAAAAAGACCGCATGGTTGCCCGCGATCGCCTGGACCGTCGTACCGCCCGACTGCACGCGGCATCTCATCGGGCCCCCCTCCGCCATGTTCCCGTGTATCCAGAGCGGATCACGGGGGCGGTTCGGTGTCAACGGCCTGCGGGCATCACCAGGGCACGCGCCCGGTCCGTTCGGTGGAATTGACGACGTCTAGCAGGGCGCGGGCCCAGTCGCGGTAGCCGTCCTGGCTGGGGTGGAAGCAGTCGGACGCGAACTTTCCTGACCAGGGTGGCAGGAAGTGCGCGGAGACCTCGGCGACGGGAAGGTCGCGGGCGGCGGCGGCCTGGTGGATGGTCCGGTTGATCCGGGTCACGTAGGGGACGCTGGCCTGGCCGAGGAAGCCCCAGCAGCCCGCGGGCAGCGGCAGGTCGAGCAGCACGGTCTGGTCCGGGAGGGCCGCGATCAGCGTGCGCAGGCCGGCGAACAGCTTGACCGGGTTGGTGTACAGGATGTCGTTGATGCCGATGCCGCAGGTCACGAGGTCTGCGTGGGGCGGCATCAGGGGCAGCTGGGCACCGAGCACGTCGCGGGTGAGCGCGCCGGAGATGGACAGGTTAAGGACCCGCCAGGGCAAGCCGGTCTGGCGGCGGAGTTCGGCCAGGACCTGGCCGACGTAGCCGCCGTCCGGGCTGTGGGCGCCGAGGCCTTGTGCGGTCGAGTCACCGAGCACCACCCACAACGGCCCGTCGAGGCAAAGCACCTGGTCGTTGTGCGCCTGCCAGTGGCGGGCGAAGGCGGCGCAGTCCTCGCGCATCACGGTGACCCCGTCGGCCCAGCGGCCGAACGGCCCGGCGCGCAGCCCGGACACCTCGGCGGCCTGGGTGCGGGTCAGGTACGTGCCCATGGTGGCGACGATCTCGACCGGCGACCGGCGCGGGCCGCCGCCGCGGTCGGCGAAGCCGGAAAGGGCCAGCATCCAGGCGGGACGTGAGACCGCAGGCATCCGCTGCACGCTTGCCCCCAGAGCAGAGGTTGACACGGGACAAACGACGCTAAACGAACACATGGATGACTGTCAAAGGACACGTGACCCATAGAGCCAGTCAGTGTAGGAGTAGTCGTCGGCGGGGCGGCGGCGGAACAGCTCGTCCCGCAGCAGGGCGCCCACGCCGCTGACGTGCCAGATGTCGCCCCAGGTGCGGGCGGTGCGCTGCACCCGCGCGGCGTGCGCGGCGCGTTCGGCCTGATATCCGGCCAGCGCCTTGCCGATCAGCTGCGGGCCCGGGCAGCCGGCCAGGGCGCGGGCCAGCGCGTCCGCGTCCTCGATGGCCTGGCAGGCGCCCTGGGCCAGGTACTGCAGCATCGGGTGCGCCGCGTCGCCGAGCAGGGCGATCCGGCCGCGGGTCCAGCCCGCCAGCGGTTCCCGGTCGTACATCGGCCACCACCGGTCCCGCCACAGGAAACCGGTCGCCTCGCGTACCTGGGCGCAGCAGGTCCCGAACGCATCGTCTAGTTCCCCGGGACCGCCCCACTCGCCGTCGGCGAGCCCCGGGTCGGCCGCGTACCGGCGGCTGCGGAACACGGCGACCTGGTTGTAGATCTGCCCGGCGCGCAGCGGGTACTGCACGAAGTGCAGGTCCGGGCCGATCCAGGCGACCACCTCGTCCAGTTCGGACCGCGCGGTCACCTCGTCGATCCGGGCCGTGCCGCGGTAGGCGGCGAAACCCGAGCAGACCGGCTGGTCGGCGGAGAACAGCGCGCGGATGCCGGAGTGCAGGCCGTCGGCGGCGATCAGCGCCGCGCCCTGGTAGCTGGTGCCGTCGGCGCATTCGGCGGCGGCCGCGCCGTCATCGCCAGTCACGGCGACGACGTCCTGGCCGGCCTGCAGCCCGACCCCCGCGGCCAGGCAGGCGTCGTACAAGATGGCGAGCAGGTCGCTGCGGTGCATGACCACGTACGGCGCCCCGTACCGGGCGAGGAACGGCTCGCCCAGGTCGAGGGCGGTCAGCTCGTCCGCGGTCAGCGCGCTGCGCAGCAGCAGCCGGCGCGGCCGGACGCCCGCCTCGAGCACCCGGCCGAGTACGCCCAGACCGGCCAGCACCCGGGTGGCGTTGGGCGCGAGTTGCAGGCCGGCGCCGAGCTCGGCGAACTGCGCCGCCTTCTCCAGAACCCGGACCCGGTGCCCGTCCCGCGCCAGCGCCAGGGCGGCGGTCAGCCCGCCGATGCCGCCGCCCACGACCAGGATGTCCGCCTGCATCGCTCGCCTCCCAAGATCCGAGGGTAAGCCTGTCCCGGCTTGTGCGGGTATAACGGAGCCGTGAGCTATGAGCCCGCGGATCGGGACAGCGCCGTCCTGCTGGCGGTCCAGGCGTCCCGCGCGCTGGCGGCGGCCGGGCAGACCGACATGGTGTGGGGGCACGCCAGTATCCGCGACCCCGGCGGCCGCGGCGCCTGGATGAAGAGCGCGGGCTGGGGCCTGGAGGAGATCGACGCGGGGAAGATCGTCCTGGTCAGCCAGGACGGCGCCGTGCTCGATAGCGGGGTGGCCGAGGGCGGAGGGCCGCGGCACATCGAGTACCCGATCCACACCGAGATCATGGCGGCGCGGCCGGACGTCGGCTCGGTGGTGCACACGCACTCGAGCGCGGCCAACGAGTTCGCCGCGCTCGAGGTGCCGCTGCGCCCGCTCGACCATGCCGGGTCGCTGTTCTGCTATCCGGACATCCCCCGGTTCACGCTGACCGGTGGCCTGATCAAGACCCGGGAGCTCGGCGCGGCGCTAGCCGGGGCGCTGGGCGGCGCGCGGGCCTGCCTGATGCCGCAGCACGGCATCGTGGCCGTCGGAGCCGACGCGCCCGCCGCTGTGATGACGGCGGTGCTGCTCGACCGGGCCTGCCGGACCCAGCTGACCGCGATGGCAGCGGGCCCGCTGCGACGCTGGGGCGACGAGGAGGACACCGTGGCGAAGCGCGCCGACGTGTGGTCCAGCCGGCAGTTGCGGGCGGGCTGGGACTACCTGCTCCGCCGGGCCGCGCAGATCGACTGATCCGGGGCGGTACGCGGTGACGTATCGGAGGTGAGGATCCCGGGACGCGGAAAGGCACGGTGATGGCGGCCGCTCAGCTATGTCTTGACCACCCCGGCGCCGGCTTGATGACGATGAGGCATTGCCCGCGACCGGCATCGCAGGCTAGCGTCCGAGGAATGGAGGGGAGCGACGCCCTGCTGGCGGCGCGATTGGCGGCTGGAGACGACCGTGCTCTGGCCGAAGTGTTCGACCAGCTGGCACCGAGTGTGTACGGCGGCGCGCTGAGGGTCCTGGGGAACGGCAGCGCCGCGCAAGACGTTGTGCAGGAGGTGTTCGTCGAGCTGTGGCGTCATCCGGACCGGTATGACCCCGCGGTCGGCTCGCTGCGCACCTACCTGGTCGTGCTGGCCCGGCACCGGGCGGTGGACCTGCTGCGCAGCGAGCTCCGCCGGGTAGCCCGGCAGGAACGGCACTACCGGTTGACCCCGGCGGAACCGCCCGGGACGGCCAGCGACGAGGTGATGGCGGCGGAAACCGCGTCGGTGGTGCGAGCAGCAGTCCAGCTTCTGCCCGACGGGCAGCGCCGGGTCGTCGAGCTCGCCTACTTCGGGGGACTAACCTGCCGCGAGGTGGCGAGCGCAATGGGCATTCCCGAGGGCACCGCGAAATCGCGGCTCAGGCTGGCGATGGCCAAGCTGGAAACTGTGCTGGACCGGCAGCTGCTGGAGTCGACATGAGCACGACAGGCCGGGACCAGGCGAACCTTCCGATGGACCCTCTCCCGATCGCACTGCGCGAGCGGGTCATGGCGGCGTCGCTGCTGGCCCGCGGCGTCGGCGAGACGGTGCCCGCCGTGCCGGCGATCTCCGCGGACGAAGCGTTCGAGCGCGCCGCGGACGCGTTCTACCGCCTGCTCGGCACCCTTAGCGAACAGGGCTGGAAGACCGCGGCGCTGCGCGGGCTCGACGTGCAGGAGCTGGTCGGCCACCTGACCGGGGTCGAGCACGACACGCACCGCGCCCTGGCCGGCGACCCGACCGTAGCCGACGCGGAGCACGTCGAGTCGACCCAGGGCTCGGCCGTCCGGCAGGCCGGCCGCTCCCCCGCCGAGACCCTGGACGAGTGGCGCCGCGCGGCCGACCACACGCTGGAGCTGGTGCGCACGCCCGGCGGTGACCTGGCGGCTGACGGTTGCGCGGGCAGGATCGCGGTACACGGCATCCGGCTGCCGCTCGATGACCTGCTCGTGGTCCGCGCGTTCGAGCTGTGGGTGCACGACAACGACATCCGCCGCGCCGTCGGCCTGCCGCCGTCGGTCCCCGACCCGCCGGTGCTGCGCCTGATGAGCGACCTCGCCGCCCGGATGCTGCCGTACGCCGCGGCCCGGATGGGCCTGCCGCCAGCCGACGTGCGCCTGGTGCTGACCGGCACGGGCGGCGGCACCTGGGACGTGGCCATAGGCGAGGAGACCGCTGGCCGGGAGAGCCTCGCGATCGTGGCCGACGCGGTGGGTTTCTGCCGGCTGGCCGCCAACCGGGTCACCCCGGCCGAACTCGGCTCGCACATCACCGGGGACGAGGGCCGGGCGGTCAGCGTGCTGGCCGCGGCGACCACGCTGGCGCTCGACTGACCCTCTGGCGGGTACGGACGTGTCGCACTGACCTGCTACCTGGGTTATCGTGCCTGGATGCCAGCCGATTACCAGAAGATCCGCGAGGAGAACATCGCCAGGTACGGCTGGGACACCGCCGTGCTCGACCTGCTCGGCCAGCTGTACAGCGAGCGCACGCACTTCATCTTCGAGCTGATCCAGAACGCCGAGGACGCCGGCGCGACCGAGCTGGCCTTCGAGCTGTTCGCGGACCGGCTCGAGCTGCGGCACGATGGGCGGCCGTTCACCGAGGCCGACGTGCGCGGCGTCTGCGGGGTCGGCAAGAGCGCCAAGTCCGGTGACCTCACCGCGATCGGGAGGTTCGGCATCGGCTTCAAGTCGGTGTACGCCTACACCAGGTCCCCTCGCGTCTACAGCGGGGACGAGCACTTCGGCATCGAGAGCTACGTGCGGCCGCTTCCGGTCGAGCCGGTGGCCCCGCCCTCGGCCGGCACGCTGTTCGTCTTCCCCTTCGACCACGACACCGTGCCCGCCGCGGTCGCGGCCCGGGAGATCTCGGCCGCGCTGACCGCGGTCCAGCCCCGGATCCTGCTGTTCCTGCGGAGCATCGGGCGACTGCAGGTCGGGGGCGCAGCGGTGCGGCGCTCGGTCATCGAACGGTCGGTCTCCGAGTGGCCGGCCGCGGGCGGGCCCGGCCCTCGGCGGGTCACGCTGTCCAGGGACGGCAGGATGGCCGAGGAGTGGCTGGCCTGGCACCGCCGGGTACTGGAGGAGGCACCACCGGTCGAGATCGCCTTCCGGGTCGAGGCCGGCCGCCTGGTGCCGGTTGAGAGCTCCCCGCTGATCGTGTCCTTCCCGACCGAGAAGGAGACGTTCCTCGGCTTCCTGATCCAGGGGCCGTACCGGACCACGCCTGCCCGCGACAACGTCCCCGGGCACGACCCGTCCAACCAGCTCCTGGTGCGCGAGACCGGCA
>Ga0207678_10005427_pt1 | contig 11418 bp, 12 predicted proteins | sample KBSC63metaG_FD_184319 | JGI IMG/M metagenome (GOLD analysis project Ga0207678, IMG submission 184319) | Corn rhizosphere microbial communities from Kellogg Biological Station, Michigan, USA - KBS C6-3 metaG (SPAdes) (version 2) | ecosystem: Host-associated > Plants > Roots > Rhizosphere > Soil ...
ATGGCCCGCATCGGCAACGCGGCCGCGTTCATCAAAACGAACATGCCAAAGGGCGCCGAGAACACGCTGACCGAATCCGAAGCGCTCGACATCGCGGCGTACGTCACGAAGCAGCCGCGTCCCGTTTTCGCGGACAAGGCGCACGACTGGCCGAGCGGCGGCAAACCCGCCGACGCGCCGTACTGAATTACGCGGCCGAAATCAGCGAGAGCCGCGCTTCGCGCGACGTGCGTCGATCGACGAGATCCATGAACGCCGCGCACGGCATCGGCCGGTGCCAGTGGAAACCCTGCGCCTGGTCGGCGCCGAATTTCGCGATCAGCGCGGCCTGGCCGCGCGTCTCGACGCCTTCGACGACGACGACGCAGCCGCACGCGTGCGCGAGCTCGATGATCGCCTGCACGATGCTGCGGCGGCGCGGATCGGTTTCGATGTCGACGATGAACGAACGATCGAGCTTGAGCTCGTCGACCGGCAGCGAAACGAGCTTCGACAAGCTCGAATGGCCGGTGCCGAAATCGTCCATCGCGATATGGAAGCCGAGCGTGCGCAGCGTGTGCAGCACCGCGGTCATGTGCTCGGGATTCTCCATCGCCATGCTCTCGGTGATCTCGAGATAGAGCGAGTCGGGCGAGACGCCGTGCTTCGCGACCGTCTCGCAAAGGCGCTGGATCAGTCCCGGATCGGCGAACTGCGCGGGCGCGAGATTGACCGACAGCGGCAGCAGCACGCCGCGCTCGCGCAGGCGCCGCAGCATGCGGCAGCTTTCCTCGATCACGAACCAGCCGATGTCCTTGATGAGCCCGTAGCGCTCGGCGACGCCGATGAAATCGTTCGGCGCGACGAGCCCGTCGGGCGAATCCCAGCGCAGCAAGGCTTCGGCGCCGATGATCGCGCCGCTGCGCACGTCGCACTTGGGCTGCAGATGCAGCACGAATTCGTGATTCGCGAGCGCACGATGCAGCGCGCTCTGAATGCGCAGGTCGCCGTCGAGGCCCGAATCGAGCGCGGCGTCGTACATGCAGAGCTGCTTGCGGCCGCTGCGCTTCGCGCGCTGCATCGCGTGGATCGCGCGCGTCAGCGGAAGGATGCCTTCGCCGTCGTACGGATGCACCGCAAAGCCCGCGCAGATCGAAAGATGCAGCGATTCGTCGCCGACCAGGATCGGCTGGCTCAGCGCATCGAGCATCGACTCGACTTCGCTCGTGAGCTCGCCGATGTCGTGGAAGCGCGTGAGCACGACCGCGAACTCGCCGACGCCGAGGCAGCCCGAGCGATCGTCGCGCACGCGCGCGAGCAGGCGGCCCGCGACCGTGCGCAACGCTTCGTCGGCCGCCGACGCGCCGTACGCGTCGTCCACGAGCGCGAGGCCCTCGATGCCGAACACCGCGACCGCGGCGATGCCGTTGCGGCGTGTCACGTGCTCGAAGATCGCTTTCATGCGCCGCGAGAAATGCGCGCGATGGTGCAGCAGCGTCACGGGATCGCGCTGCTCGAACTCGAGCAGGTCTTCGTTCGCGCGGCGCAGCGATGCGCTGAGATCGTCGGCTTCGCGTCGCGCGTCGCGCTCGATGCCGAGCAGAAGGAGAAAGCTCGCGTACGCGCACGCGAGCAGCACGTACGTATCCGTGCTGCCGCGGAGCGCGCCCGCGAGATGCGTCTCCGAGCCCGCCATGAACGCGGCGCCCGCGAGACAGCCCGCGGCAACGAGCATCGACGCGACGCCACGCACGAGCCATGCCGAGCGCGACACCGGATTCAGCGTGATGCCGGTGATCGCGCCGCAGACGACGAGCGCCGCGCCCGCGAGCATCGCGCCGATCCCGCTCGTGTCGCCGGCCGCCGCGAGATTGAACCAGGTCGCGATCGCGATGCCGACGCCGATGACGACGCCGGCCGTCAGCCGCGTGATACGCCGCTCGCTCGATGCGAGCCGCAGACCCGCGAACGACGTCGCGACGACCACGATCAGCGCGATGAGCCGGAGCCCGACGTGCGGCCCGATCGCGATCGACGCGACGCTGGCCGAGGTATCGAGCAGCGCCGACGCCGACCACGCGGCGATGCCGAGCAGCAGCGCGGCGCCGAAGCGTCGCCAGCGGAAGCCGTGATGCGATTCGGTGTCGCACGCGTGCAGATGCAGCGCGAACGAGATTCCGAACACGACCGAAAGCGCGAGAAAACCGAAACCGATCACGTCGAAAGGTTCCGCTGCGCGCTGTGCGCGAGATCAACCATGTGCCGACGACTCCGCTGCCGGCGCTTCGGGAGCCGCCGCGGTGGGCGTGCTCTCGATCGGACCATCGGGTTCGAGCGCCGCCTTCTCGGCCGCCTTGTTCATGACGACGATGCTGATGCGCCGGTTGATCGGATTGCGCGGGTCCTGCTTGTCGAACAGCACCGAATCGGCGAGACCGATCACGAGCGCGACCTTGTGCTCCTGCATGCCGCCGCCGACGAGCGCGCGGCGCGCCGCGTTCGCGCGACCCGACGAAAGCTCCCAGTTCGTGTAGCCGTCGCCGCCCGCGAACGGCGCGGTGTCGGTGTGGCCGGAGAGCGTGATCTTGTTCGGCACCGAGTTGATGAACGTCGCGAGCTCGCGCAGGATGTCGGTCGTGTACGGCTTCAGCGTCGTCGACCCCGAGTCGAACATCGGGCGGCTCTGCTTGTCGACGATCTGGATGCGGAGGCCCTCGGGCGTGATGTCGAGCAGCAGCTGATCCTTGAACGGCTGCAACGCCTGGCTCTTGTCGATGGCCTCTTTCAGATCCTGCATGAGCGCTTCGAGCTGTCTCTTTTCCTGCTCGCGCGCGATCTTCTCGATCTCGCTCGGCGTCATCTCGGGTTTGGAAAGCTGCATGCCGTCGTCGCCGTTCGTCGGCGTCGCGATCTCCTTCATCTGCACCATGCTGTTCGCGTTGCCGCCCGGGCCCATCGACTGGCTCGGCACCATGCTGTGGCCGGGCTGCATGCTCGGATTCTTGAAGTATTCGGCGATCGCGCCTTTCTCCACTTTGGTCGTCGTGCCGACGAGCCACATGACGAGGAAGAACGCCATCATCGCGGTCACGAAGTCGGCGTACGCGACTTTCCACGCGCCGCCGTGATGGCCGCCGCCGTGCCCCTTGCGCACGCGGCGGATCACGAGCAGCTGCGGCTTCTGCTCCTTCGCGGGCGCCGCGGCCGGCGGCTTGCGCGCCGCGGTTGCCGGCGGCGCGACGGTGGAAGGCACTGCGCTCATCGCGCGCCCTTGAGGTGACCTTCGAGATCGGAAAAGCTAGGACGCACTTTCGTCGAGAGCGTCTTGCGCGCAAATTCGACCGCGACTTGCGGGTTGTAGCCGCGAAGCTGCGCGAGCAGCGCGACCTTCACGCATTCGAACGCCTTGCCATCTTCGTTCGCGCGATGTTCGAGCGCGGTGCCCGCGGGGCCGATGAATCCGTACGCGAGCAGGATGCCGAGGAACGTGCCGACGAGCGCGCCCGCGACGTGACGGCCGATCTCGGCCGTGTCGCCGCCGCCGATCGAGCCCATCGTCGTCACGATGCCGAGCACCGCGGCGACGATGCCGAAGCCCGGCAGCGCGTCGGCCATCTTCGTGACCGCGTGGGCGGGTTCGGTCGCTTCGCGGTGATGCGTTTCGAGCTCGACGTCGAGAAGATGTTCGAGCTCGTGCGGATTCATGTTGCCGCCGACCATGAGGCGCAGGCAGTCCGTGACGAACTCGACGAGATGATGATCTTTCAGAAGCTTCGGATACGCGCCGAACAGGGAGCTCGACGCGGGATCGTCGATGTGCGATTCGAGGCTGACGAGGCCTTCCTTGCGCACCTTGTTGAAGATGTCGAACAGCAGCGAGAGCAGATCGACGTAATCCTGACGCTTGTAGCGCGAGCCGCCGAGGAGGCCGGTCACGCCCTTGAACACGGCGCCGACGACCTTCGGCGGATTCGACGCGAGGAACGCGCCGCCGGCCGCGCCGACGATGATGATGAGCTCGTACGGCTGCCAGAGCGCCATGAGCTCGCCATGCGAGAGCACGAAGCCGCCGACGACACTCGCGACGACGAGGATGGATCCGATGATGAGGAGCATGCGTTGGGTCCAGCAAATGTGGGTTGGACGGTCGCGCCGGTGGATCGGTGGCCGCGTTTCACGGCCGCGTCTCATTTTTCAGTCGGCAGACCCCGCTCAAAATTGAGCGACGAATTGCAACGAATTCAGGCGGGCTCCGCCTCGCCGATCTCGAACACGTTCTCGGCCCACGCGACCGCATCGACGTACGCGCCCGCGCAGATCGCCGAAGGAATGCTCTGCGCTTCGAGCCGGCGCCAGTCGCCGCGCTCGCAGGCTTCGACGGGCTCGAGCAGCGCCGCGAGCGGTCCCGTGCGCTTGACGAGCGCATTCCGGATCTCGTCGGTGAGCGGGATGCGCGCGAGCAAATCGTCGAGCGGTGCATTCAGCAGCGCGTCGAGCAGCGAGAAGAGGCCGACCGTGAACGCCATCTCTCGCTGATCGTTCGGCAGCTTCGCCGCGAGCAGCTCGCACATGCGGCCGCGGATCAGCGCGAATTTCAGGAGCTCGGTCGGACAATCCTGCAGGCCCGAGATCGCGATCATGCGAATCCAGTTGCGGATGCGGTTCACGCCGAGATAAACGGTCGCGTGCAGCACCGAGCGCACCTTGACCGGCAGCGAGAAGTACGCCGAGTTCACGCAGCGCAGCACCTTGTACGAAAGCATCGCGTCGGTGCGGATGATCGCGTCGAGCTCGACCGGGCCGTTGGTCGGATCCTCGATCGCCGCGAGCAGGCGCAGCACCGACACCTTGTTCTCGCGCAGGCTCGACGAGACGACCGAATCGGGCTCGCAGAGATAGCAGCCTTCGAAGCCGTCGCAGCCGAGCGCGGCGGCCGCCTGCAATTGCTCGCGGCTGTCGATGCCGGTCACGATCGCGCGCAGGCCATACGAACGCATCCACTTGATCGCCGCAGGTTCCGGCGCGGCGCCGATCGCGTACTTCGCGAATTGCGAAAGCTCGAGCGCACGCTGCGTGACCGCGTCGGGCGTCGTCGATCGCGCATTTTCGAGCGCGACGCGGAAGCCCTTGCGGCGCAGCGTCGCGCGGTGATTGACCGTTTCGGTGTCGAGCGGCGTCGAGCAATCGACGCTGACGACCGCACGGTTGCCCGTGATCGGCAGCGATGTCGCGACCGCGAGCGCCGCGCGCGGCAGGCTCATGAACGCATCGGCGTTGCCGACGAGCCGCTCGATGCCGAGGTCGACGAACGTGTGCATGAGCGTGCGCTGCACGCTGTCGCGGCGCGCTTCGGTTTCGAGCGCGTCGTCGCTCCATTCGGCGCCGTGCACGAGGAGGTCGTAGCCGATCAGGCGATGCGCGGCGTCGAGCACCGGCTGGCGCGTGACGACGACGGTTTCGTGCGGCGCCGCTTCCGCGGCAGGTTGGCGCAAGGGCATCGTCATGGCACACGGTTCTCCGTCGTTGCGCGACGCGCGCGCAGGAGCGCGCGCTGCGTATCGGCGATGTAGCGTCCGAGGCGCCGTGCGGCGCCTTCTGCGAGTGAATCGAATTTCGCGCCGAGCACGTCCTCGGCCTCGGCGCCGAGGCGCGGGCGTTGTGCACCGAGCACGCGCATGATCGCGATCCGGCTTTCGAGCTCGCCGTCGGGCAGCACCACGGTGCAGTCCCAGCGCGTTTCCTCGCGCACGCGATGCGGCCGTTTCACCGCGATGCGGATGCCTGCGATCGACACGTCGAGCACGCGGCCCTCGACCGGCGGTCCTTCCGGATCATGCAGCTTCGCCGCGATCGCGAACGCGCGCGTGCGGTGCACGGCGCGCTGCTCGCGGTGATCGAGCTCGCCGGGAACCTCGAGCATGTACGCGCTGACGTCGGCCTCGGCGTCGATCGCGCGCACGCGCGTCGAAAAACGCATTTCGACGCCTTCGAGCCGCGCGGCGACGCGGAGCTTCGTTCCGCGCCGCACGTTCGCGTTGCCGCGGCGCGGCGTCAGCTCGTCCGCGATCAGCGCGTTCGCGTCGGCGTCGTGCTCGAGCAGCATCGTGCCGTAGCGTTCGTCGTCGCCTTCGACGAAAACGAACACGGGGCAGCGCGCGGCGATCAGCCGCGCGAGCAGCACGCGGATGACGTCGGGATCCTTGAGCATGGCGCCCTCAGATGCGAGCGATGACGGTCGAGCGGCGCAACGACTCCGGCGCGCCCTGCGGCCCGTAGAGTCCGGCCGCGGGCGACGCGCCCGTGAGCAGCGCGAGCGCCTGGCGCACCTGGCGCAGCCGAAGCTCGACGGTCGTGCCGTTCGCTTCGTTGAGCGCGCGGCACGCCTTGAGCGTCGCGACCGCGTCGTCCCACGCGGTCAGCGCCGCGGGGTAGGGCGTCAGCGCGCGCACCATCGCGAACGGCGCGTGGCGCGAGCCCGTGCGCAATTCGCCGACGAGATGCATGCGCTCGCCTTCGAGCGATTCGATCTGTTGCAGGAGCTCGGTCTTCGCGCCGGTCAGCGCGAGCAGCGCCGTGTCGTCGCCCGCAGCGAGCACCTGGTTTTCGTCCTTCAGCACCGCGTGCAGTCGATGCGCGGCGACCGCGATCTCGCCGACGTTGGCGACGAGCGCCTTCGTGAGCTCTGCCTCGGCATTCATGACTTAGTCCTTGCGCGAGGTGCGTTCGATGTCGATGAGTTTTCCCGCGATGCGATCGGCGTCGACGCGATAGCTGCCGTCGGCGATCGCCTGACGCAGCTTGTCGACGCGATGCGAATCGACCGGTGCCTCGGCATCGCCGAGCGTGCGCGCCGACGCGGTCAGCTCGAGGCTGTCCGTTTCGGAGGCGATCGCGTCCTTCGCGGCGGGACCGGCCTTGCGGGCGCCCACGGGAGCGAGCTCCGGCGTCGTCGCGATCGGCGGCAAGCTGTTGATCTTGCTGGTCATGGGAGTCGGGCCTTCTGGAATTGCGGCGGCGGTCAAGGCAATTAATCGGCCGCCAGGACCGAAACTTTAGGGCGCCGCTAGCGGCCGATCGCGACGACGCCGGGGCCGTCGACGACGCCGTCGACGGTTCGGCCCGAGGACGTGTTGCGAACGCGGACTCGCGCGCCCGCGCCGCCGTCTTCGAGCGCGACGCCGGCCGCGCGCACGTCGATCGAGGGTCCGCGCGCGAGCAGCGTGACCGTCGCGCCGCGCTCGACGAGCACGGGCTCGGCGATCGCGGTCGGCGGCAGCGCCGCGCCTTGCGGGACCGGGCGCGTGACTTTCGAGCCGAGATAACGCGAAGGATCGTCGATGTGGCCGTAGCCGAGCGCGAGCACGTCGCGCTCGGCAAGCTCGGTCGTCGTCGCGTCGATCACGTCGCCGCGCACGAGCGCGCGTTTCGCGACGAGCACTTGCGCGTAGAGCGAAACGCGCAGAGCCACCGCGACGCTCCACGGATTGTCGGGATCGGTGCAACGCACGCGCACGCTCGCGCGTGCGCTCGCGAGGCGCTTGCCGACGAGCTCCGCGACGAGATCGCGCGTGCACGGCGCGACGCTGACGCGTGCGTCGAACGGCAGCGCTTCGACGTCGAGCCGCGCGCCCGCCGGCTGCGGCAGCGCGTGAACGAGCTCGATCGCGCGCGTCGCGGCTTCGTCGAGCGGCGATGCCGCGGCACGAGCGCCCGGCGTCCCGAAGAGCGCCGTCAAAAACCCGACAGCGCAAACGATCGATCGCATCGCACGCATCACGCACGCGTGCGTACGCGTGTACGCGCGCTCGCGCGCATCGCGATGGTGAAGGCGGTGCGGATCGTTCATCGGTTTCCTCGCACGTTCGTGCTTGCGCGTCGATGAGAGCAAGGCGTGTGCCACGTGCGGCTTTTCGCGGGGATTCCAGAGAACCGGCGATGCGCCGCCGTTCGGGCCGTCGGTTTTCCGTCGCGAGCGCTTCAACAAGGGATTTCGCGGCATTTTTCCCGACGTGCCAGAAAGCCGTGAAAGCGAGCTGTGACGCGGCTTCCAGCGGTTTTCGACAGCGCGATTTTCCGCCGTGGCATAGCTGTTGCTACGTCGGGTCCCGACGAAACCCGGCGGAGGACCGCCATGACTGCACCGACTGATCTCTTCGGCATCCACACGCAAGCGCTCGCGCTTTGGCAGCGGCGTGCCGAAGTGCTGTCCGCGAATCTCGCGAATGCCGACACGCCGAAGTACCAGGCGCGCGACATCGATTTCCGCGCGGCGCTCGGTGCGGCCGATGCGGGCGGCTCGCTGCCGCTCGCGGCGCCGACGCAGGGTCAGATCGATTCGACGTCGGCGAATTCCGCGCAGGCGCTCAAGTATCGCGTGCCGATGCAGCCTTCGCTCGACGGCAACACCGTCGACGCCGAGACCGAGCAGGCCGCATTCGCCGAGAACTCGGTGCGTTACCAGGCGAGCCTCACGTTCATCAACGCGCAGATCCGTCAGCTGCGCACGGCGATCACCGGAGGCTGACGATGTCGTTCTTCCGCATCTTCGACACGGCCGGCAGCGCGATGAGCGCGCAGTCGGTGCGTCTCAACACGACGGCTTCGAATCTCGCGAACGCCGACAGCGTCGCCTCGACGCCCGAAACCGCGTATCGCGCGAAGGAGCCGGTTTTCGCGGCGATCCAGCGTGGCCTCGGCAAGGGTGCCGAATCGGCCGGCGTGCGCGTCGTCTCGATCGGCGAAAGCCAGCAGCCGATCGGCAGCCGCTTCGAGCCCGGCAATCCGCTCGCGAACGACGACGGCTACGTGTTCACGCCGAACGTCAATCCCGTCGACGAGCTCGTGAACATGATCTCGGCGTCGCGTGCGTATCAGAACGACGTCGAAGTCATGAACAGCGCCAAGCAGCTCATGCTGAAAACGCTCGAGCTCGGCAAATAACGGAAACGAACCATGACCGTCGATCTCAACTCCATCATCAATTCGCAAAACAGCGCCTACAACCAGCAGCAGGCGTCGAAGACGAGCGGCAGCGATCTCAATCAGAGCGATTTTCTGCGCCTGATGGCGACGCAGCTGAAGTCGCAGGATCCCTCGCAGCCGATGGACCCGTCGAGCTTCTTCAATCAGCTGACGCAATTCAGCCTCGTGTCCGGCATGCAGGGCCTGCAGACGTCGTTCAACACGCTCGCGCAGACGCTCGAAGGGCAGTCGGACATCAAGCCCGCGGATCTCCTCGGCCACCGGATCATGTTCCAGTCGTCGAAGGCGGTGCTCGGTCCCGCGAGCACGGGTCCCGATACCGAAAACGGCGCGAATACCTTGAGCGGCGCGGTTGCCGTGCCCGAGAACGCGACGTCGGTGACCGTGCAGATCAAGGACGCATCGGGCGCGGTCGTCAAGACGATCGATCTCGGCAAGCCCGCGGCAGGCACGACCGATTTCACGTGGGACGGTCATGGCGACGACGGCGCGACTTTGCCGGGCGGCGTCTACACGATGACCGCGACCGCGACCGTCGACGGCAAGCCGGCGACGGCGACCACTTACACCTCCGCGAACGTCGAAGGCGTGAGCCTCGGCGCGAACGGCTCCCCGCCGACGATCGACGTCGGCGTCCTGGGTTCGATTTCGATGTCCCAGGTTTTCGAAATCATCTGATCAATCAATCCGATCATTCCAATCTGATCACCCCAGGGGGAATCGCAGACATGCCTTTCAACGTTGCACTCAGTGGTTTGAACGCGGCCACGGCCGATCTCGAAGTCATCTCGAACAACATCGCGAACGTCAACACGACGGGCTTCAAGGGCTCGCGCGCGGAATTCGCCGATCTCTTCGCCAACAGCGGCTTCGGCAACTCGAAGACCGCGATCGGCTCGGGCACGCGTCTCGTCGACGTCGCGCAGCAGTTCTCGCAGGGCAGCATCCAGTACACGAACAGCGGCCTCGACATGGCGATCACGGGCGAGGGCTTCTTCACGCTCAAGACCGACGCCGGCTACGCGTACACGCGCGCGGGCAATTTCCAGATCGACCAGAATGGAAATGTGGTCTCGCCGCAGGGCGGTTTCCTGCAGATCTATCCGCCGAACGGCGCGGGCGGCTTCGATACGGGCTCGCTGCAGAATCTTCAGATCGAATCGATGACCGGCGCGCCGCAGGCGACCGACTCGGCGACGTTCAATCTCAATCTGCCGGCGAACGCGGTGCCGCCGACGACCACGCCGCTCGATCCGAACGATCCGACGAGCTACAACCAGGCGTCGCCGTTCACGGTGTACGACTCGCTCGGCGCCGCGCATTCGGCGACCGTGTATTACGTCAATTCCGCGCCGGGCCAGTGGACCGCGAATCTCTACATCGACGGCACCTCGGTCGGCTCGCAGCCGGTGCAGTTCGATGCGAACGGCGCGCTGACGACGCCGGCCGACGGCAACCTCGCGTTCACGGGCTTCACGCCGACGAACGGCGCGTCGCCGATGGACATCACGATCAACATGTCGGCGGTCACGCAGTACGGCGACACGTTCGATCCCGGCACGATCACGCAGAACGGCTATGCGCCGGGCAAGGTCACGGGCATCGACATCGACGCCAACGGCACGGTCTCGGCGCGCTTCTCGAACGGCCAGACGAAAGCGCTCGGCCAGCTCGCGCTTGCCGACTTCGAAAACGCGCAGGGCCTCAAGAACATCGGCAACACGATGTGGGTCGAGACCGCGCAGTCGGGTCAGGTCATTCGCGGCGCAGCGGGTTCGGGCGACTTCGGCAGCGTGCAGTCGGGCGCTCTCGAAGATTCGAACGTCGATCTCACCGCGCAGCTCGTCAACATGATCAAGGCGCAGCGCAATTACCAGGCGAACGCGCAGTCGATCTCGACCGACGACAAGATGACGCAGACGATTCTCAACATTCGCAATTGATCGACTGACGTAGAAAAAGGAGCCGATCGTGGACCGTTCGCTGTATGTCGCGATGACCGGTGCGGGGCAGACGCTTGCCGCGCAGGGTTCGGTCGCGCACAACCTCGCCAACGCGAACACGACCGGCTTCAAGGCCGAGATGGCCGCGTTCGAAAGCATTCCGGTGCAGGGCGCCGGAATGCAGACGCGCATCAACGCGGTGTCGCAGGGGCTCGGCGCGGATTTCTCGCCGGGCGCCGAAACGCCGACGGGCCGCGATCTCGATATCGCGGTGCGCGGTCAGGGCTGGTTCGCTGTGCAGGCGCCCGACGGTTCCGAGGCGTACACGCGCGCGGGCGATCTCACGATCGACAGCGAAGGCGTGCTCACGACCGCGGCCGGACGTCCCGTGCTCGGCGATGGCGGTCCGATCACGCTGCCGCCGTATTCGAAGCTCGATATCGGCAGCGACGGTTCGATCGCGCTCGTGCCGCTCGGTCAGGGCGCGACGACGGTTTCGACTGCGGGCACGATC
>Ga0207678_10005428_pt1 | contig 11418 bp, 11 predicted proteins | sample KBSC63metaG_FD_184319 | JGI IMG/M metagenome (GOLD analysis project Ga0207678, IMG submission 184319) | Corn rhizosphere microbial communities from Kellogg Biological Station, Michigan, USA - KBS C6-3 metaG (SPAdes) (version 2) | ecosystem: Host-associated > Plants > Roots > Rhizosphere > Soil ...
CGCCTGCCCCGACAGTTGGGGGATGACCGCGACCGTCACCGCGACGAGGGTGGGGAGGTAGGGCACGAGGCTGACGATCGGGACACCGCTCGGCGTGGTCAGGGGCTGGCGGGGCGGTCGTTGATCGACGAGCGCGGCCATGCTGATGCACCCGAATCCGAGGCTCCACCCCAGGTCGACCAGGTCGAGCGGATTCGAGCCGCCTGCCGTCTGGTAGATGAAGATGATGTCGGCGACGACGAAGGCGGTCAGGCCGAGGGTGATCAGACCCAGGGGAAGCCGCGCGGCGGGCGAATGCGTCAGTGTGAGCACGGTAAGCACCAGCAGGAGCAGGTCCAGCGTCGGGTAGGCGATGCTGACCGCGCCGGCCAGCGGCTCGCCTGCGCCTGCCGACTGGACGACGGCGCGCAGCGCAACAGCCCAGATCACCAGGCCGGCCGCCAACCCCGTCATGACCGCGTCGAGCACTCTGCGCAGCCGCTGACCGTCGTCATCGGTCGGGTGCAGTAGGAGGGCGAGGCTGGCCAACGGTGGGAAGAGCAAGAAGGCGGGGTCGGCCGCAGAGGGGTAGGCGTAGGTTCCGGCGGTGTTGAGGTAGATCCATTCCACCTGCCCGGCCGTCCACGACGCGCACCCGGCAGCCAGCGCGCCCCACGACCAGCGATAGCGGTCCGCCGACCGGGTCGCCCGCCACGACGCACACCCCGCCGCCAACGCCGCGGCGGCCAGGTTGGCCCAGTCGGTCAGAGCGGTCCGATGCGGGATCAGCGCCTCGGGAAGAGCCAACACCAGGGCGTTGAACGCCACGACGACGGCGATCACCACGACGAGAACGCGCCGCGGCGCGATCACTCCGGCCACGGCGTCCAACTCCGTTGGGCCAGACCCATGGAACAACTCTGCTGATGACCCGCGATGAGATCAAGATCCGAGCCTGTCACCTTTCTGGTGCAACAGTGCCGGGAATGCGCGCTCGCCCGGAGGGTGTTGGCGCCGACATGAGGATCGGGATCATCGGTGCAGGCAAGATCGGCGGCACGCTCACCCGGCGGTTGAGCGCCCTCGGCCACGACGTCCACGTGGCCAACTCGCGCGACCCGCAGACGCTCGCCCACCTCGCGGCGGAGACGGGAGCGACGGCGGTGTGGGCCGCCGACGCCGCCACCGACGCAGACCTGGTGATCGTCAGCATCCCGCAGAAGAACGTGCCCGGCCTCGCCGACGGCATCCTCGCGAAGGCGAAGCCGGGGGCGCCGGTCGTCGAGACGAACAACTACTACCCGCGCGAGCGGGACGGGCGCATCGAGGCCATCGAGAGCGGTCTGCCGGAGAGCGCTTGGGTGGCCGAGCAACTCGGTTCGCCGGTCTTCAAGGTGTTCAACGGGATCTTCTGGAAGCACCTGCTGGAGCGGGGCGAGCCTGCGGGCGCTGCTGGCCGGATCGCGCTGCCCGTGGCCGGAGCGGACGGTCCCGCCAAGGACCTGGTGCTGCGGTTGGTCGACGACCTGGGTTTCGACGCGGTGGACGCGGGGCCGATCGAGGAGTCGTGGCGTCAGCAGCCTGGAACGCCGGTCTACGGCAAGGACTACGACGTCGAGAAGACCCGTAAGGCGCTGGCCGAGGCCCAGCCGGAGCGTCTGGCCGCGTTCCGCGCCGCCTGATCCCGCTCGGACGCTGCTCCTCCATCACCGGTGGGTCGATCCCCGTCTGGCTCCGTCCGGATGTTGTGCCAGGGCTGACGGTGTGGGCCGGGCCAGTACCGGAGGGGTTGGCCTCTGGGGAGCGGGGCTCATCGCCGGATCGATCGCTGCCCTTGTCACCGCCGCTGGCAGTCTTGGCGCGCTTGGGCTCGTTGGCAGCACACTGCCCGATGCGGTCACGGCTGGCGGCGCCGTCACAGATGCTCTCGGCTATGGCTTCACGATAACGCTGCTCGCGGCGGCAGCCTGCGGGCATGCAGAGCGGTGTGGGTGCCGGAAACCAGCCAGAGTCGAAGGGTCACGCGCCAGCCCCTTCAACCTGATCAGGCACGCCAAATAGACTTCGGACTTCCACCACCCGGGACGCGAACTTTCCCTCGACCAGGGCTGCCAGCCGCAATGTCGAGCACGGGTGCCGTTCCCAGCGGTAGGCATGTGTCGGGTGGCTACACCAACCGTGCCGATCGGAATCATGATCTCGCCGGAGGCGGTCCAGCATCTCCGGGGCATGTGGAATCTGCGCCATTTCATCGGCGAACGAGCGGACGAGTTCTGCCGGACTCGGTCGAACTGGACGAGATGACATCGCGGACCACCCAACACCCATCTGAGGGTACGGACATGTGCGTGCTCATCGCGGGGTCCAGGCGATCGGTGAACCAGGCTACTCCACCGTGGTCTCGCCAGCCAGCAGCTGTGGGTGGGCATCGAGCAGCCCTGAAGGCCGTACGGTCGCGTCGGCCCGCGGCCAAGGACGGACGTCGGCCCCACCCGTCCGAGGATCATTCGCGCTCTAACGGTTCGGCTGGGCGCGCAGCAGACTCTGCCCTTGTTCTGACCCGAATCCGCGAGTAGCTGCCAGATGATCGTTCGCTGGCTCGGCGATGTTGTAAGGGCTGTTTATCTGTTCGACGATCTGCCGCCCAGGTGACCGGCGGTCCCGCGTCAGCATGGTGGCCGCTGCCCTGGCTCGTGCTCTGTGGGGTTTGACCGCGCTGACGATCCGCTACCTGCGGGGAAATGCCGGTCACTCACCCGCCTTCGGGTTCAAGGCCGGTGGCGGACCGCCGACCGGGCCGGAACTGGTCGGTGTATTCCTCGCCGCGCTCAGCACGCTGTGTCTGGGCGCGGCGCTGGGCCCGGAAGCGCCCGCACGAACCGGCGGGCCGGTGGGTACAGCTCCTGGGCCGCCTGACCTGAGTCGAGGGGCACCGCGCCCGCTTCGCCGACGACTTGGCCGAATCGGTGGCCTTCGGCGACGCCCGCTACGCCGACATCAGGCGGCCTCGCCCGCGGGTCGTGGCGCGTCGGTACCAACCGTTGTCCGGACCGTAGGCCGACCGGACGTAGACCTCGTCGCCTGCCCGTACGCCCCAGATCGTCACGTAGGGGCTGAGGGTGTCGTCGGCGCGTCGGGACGCGACATCCAGTTCGGTGGCGTGTCCGATGCGGTCGAGTTCGTCGGTGGTCCACGATGGCATGGGTCCTCCTCGGGAAGAGCGGGCCGCCTCAGCGGTCGATCATGCGTTGCATGGCTTCCGGGTAGCGCTCGCCTTGCACGGTGATCTGAGCGGCGGCGGTGTCGATGGCGGTGAGGTCGTCGGTGGTCAGGTCGACCTGCAGGGCGCCGAGGTTCTCCTCGAGCCGTTCGAGGCGGCGGGTGCCGGGGATGGGGACGATCCACGGGCGTTGGGCGAGCAGCCAGGCCAACGCGATCTTCGCGGGGGTGGCGTCCTTCTCGGTGGCGATGCGGTTGAGGAGGTCGACCAGGGCCTGGTTGGCCGCTCGCGCGTCGGCGGAGAAGCGGGGGAGGGTGGCGCGGATGTCGCCCTCGCCGAAGGCGGTGGTGGGGTCGATGCGGCCGGTGAGGAAGCCGCGGCCGAGCGGGCTGAACGGCACGAGGCCGATGCCGAGCTCTTCCAGGGTGGGGATGATCTCGGCTTCGGGTTCGCGCCAGAACAGGGAGTACTCGCTCTGCAGGGCGGTGACGGGCTGGACGGCGTGGGCGCGGCGGATGGTCTGCGCGCCTGCTTCGGAGAGCCCGAAGTGGCGCACTTTGCCCGCGTCGATCAGCTCCTTGACGGTGCCCGCGACGTCCTCGATGGGCACCTGGGGGTCGACGCGGTGCTGGTAGAGCAGGTCGATCGTGTCGGTGCGCAGCCGACGCAGGGAGCCGTCGACGGCGCGGCGGATGTGGTCCGGCTGGCTGGAGAGCCCGGTCTGGCGGGCTTGGTCGTCGAAGGCGAAGCCGAACTTGGTGGCGATGACGACCTGGTCGCGGACGGGGTCGAGGGCTTCGCCGACGAGCTCTTCGTTGACGTAGGGGCCGTAGACCTCGGCGGTGTCGAACAGGGTGACGCCGCGTTCGACGGCGGCGCGCAGCAGGTCGATCATCTGGGTGCGGTCGCCGGGGTTGGGGCCGAAGCTCTGGCTCATGCCCATGCAGCCGAAGCCGAGCGCGGAGACCTCGAGCTTGTTCGGGCCCAGGATGCGCTTGTCCATTGCAGTTCTCCTTATGGGGTGACGAGCACCTTCAGTGCCTTGCGGTCGGCCATGGCCTGGTACCCGTCGGGCACCTCGTCGAGGCCGACCGTGCGGTCGAACACCCGGCCCGGTTCGATGCGGCCGTCGAGGATGTCGGGCAGCAGTTGGTCGATGTAGGCCCGTGCGGGGGCGACGCCGCCGGTGCGGGTGATGTTGCGCAGGAAGGGTCCGAAGTCCATCGGGACCTGGCTGTACTGCGGGGCGCCGACCCGGGAGACGACGCCGCCGTCGCGGACCACGCCCAGTGCGGTCTCGATGGCGGCGGCGAGGCCGACGCATTCGAGCACGGTGTGGGTGCCGTCGCCGCCGGTGAGCCCGCGCACCTTTTCGATGCCGGCCTCGCCGCGCTCGGCGACGACGTCGGTGGCGCCGAACTCGACGCCCAGATCGGTGCGCTCGCGGTGGCGGCCCATCAGGATGATCTGTTCGGCGCCGAGCCGCTTCGCCGCGAGGACGGCAGACAGGCCGACGGCGCCGTCCCCGATCACCGTGACGGTGGTGCGGGGGGTGACCCCGGCCTTGACCGCGCAGTGGTAGCCGGTGGGGAACACGTCGGACAGGGTCATCAGCGACGGCAGCAGCGCGGAGTCTGCCGCTACGGGCAGCTTCACGAGCGTGCCTTGGGCCTGCGGGACGCGCACGGCCTCGCCTTGGCCGCCGTCGATGCCGTCGCGGGCCCACGATCCGCCGTGACGGCACGAGGTCTGCAGACCTTCGCGGCAGAACTCGCAGGTGCCGTCGGACCACACGAAGGGGGCGACGACCAAGTCGCCGCGAGCGAACCCGGCAACGTCCGCGCCGAGGTCCTCGACGACGCCGAGGAACTCGTGCCCGATGCGCTGTCCGGTGTCGCTGTGCGGCAGGGAGCCGTAGGGCCACAGGTCGCTGCCGCAGATGCAGGCGCGCACGACCCGGACCAGGGCGTCGGTGGGTTGTCGAATCGTGGGGTCGGGGACGTTCTCGATGCGGACGTCGCCCGCGCCGTGGATGACGGCAGCACGCATGGCGAACTCACACTTCCTTCGGGGCGATCGGTTGGCGCCGGAGCCGCTCAGGCGCGGTCGGGGCTCTCTGTGTGTTGGGTAGCCGCCCAGCTGGCCAGGAAACCCAAGGCGTGCGCGGTGGGGGAGTCGGGTTCGGCGGTGTAGACGAGCAGGGTCAGGCCGGGCTCGGCGGGGTGGTGCGGTCCCAGTCGCGGTAGAAGTCCTTGGCCTGCGGGGACAGGAAGGTGAACCGGGCGGTGTTGGCCGGGCGCACCGGATCGTCGAACACCCGGTTGCCGCTCGCGCGACGACGCGGCGCGGCGGTGGTGTTCGCGGCGCGGGCGAGGTCGAACAGGTGTGCGCGCTCCGCCTCATCCAGTTGCAGGGCCCGCGCGAGGGCGTCGAGCACGGACTCCGAGGCGCCGGCGAGGTTGCCGCGTTCGAGACGGGTGTAGTAGTCGACGCTGACCCCGGCCAGCATCGCGACCTCCTCCCGGCGCAGCCCCCGCAACGCGGCGGTTCGTGCCGTAGGCCGGTAGCCCGGCCTGTTGCGGGGTGACCCGGGCGCGACGCGAGACCAGGAACTCGCGGATCTCCTTGCTGCGGTTCACCTCGTCGACGGTAGGGCGCCCGGCTGCCGCGTGGGAGGTTCTGGCGTTACCTGGCTCGGCAGTACCTGCAACAAGCGGCACTGCCTGCGCGGCTCGGACAGCGATGGACTGCATCCGGCGCCCGACCGGGTCCTCGGGCGTCACAGGGTCTCGCAGAGCGCGGCGACGTCGGCAGCGATCCGGTCCGGGCACTCACCGTTCACGGCGTGGGAGGCACTCTCGTAAACGACGACGCGGCCGTGACGCAGCACGCGACGGGCGGTCCTGGCGACGCGGTGCGGGTCGTGCATGCGCGAACGTCCTGCGACGACGACCAGCACGGGGAGGTCCAGGCGCGCGAGAACCTCCTCGGCGATGCGGCGGGGCGCGGGAAGGGCGAGCGCGTAGCTGTGCATCCCGGCCGCGATCATCCGGGCGACCGGGACGTCGCGCACCGGTGCGCCGTTCGCGGTCCAGCTCGTGAAGCCCTCGCGCAGGCGGGCCGGGAGCATGCGGATCCCGGCGGGGATCGACCGCCAGACCGCGGCTACGGCGAGCGGCGCGAACACCAGCACCGGGTCGAGCAACATCAGCGAGCGGATCTTCTCCGGACGACGGGTGGCCACGTTGACCGCCGTCCAGCCGCCGATGGAGACGCCCAGGAGGTCGACCCGTTCCTCCGGCAGCGCGGCGAGTACCTCGGCCAGCCACCGGGCCTGGTCATCGGTGTCGGTGATCGGCGTGTCCTGCACGCTGCGGCCGGGCTCGCCGAGCAGGTCGAGCAGGTAGACGGGCGCGTGCCGAAGCAGCGAGGGCAGGTTGGTTTTCCACATCGGGGAGGCCGACGCCCGGCCGGGCAGCAGCACGAGCGGCACTCGGCCGGGCGCCCCGCCGTCGAAGCGGTGGACCCGGACCACTCCGAAGCTGGTCGGTACGTCGAGCACGAGGTCCGGGCGCGGCAGCTCCGCCATCGCTGCGTTGTAGGCGGCGATGAATTCGTCCTTCGCCGCGGCGGACACGAAACGACCGACCGCTGCCGAACGCCACAGCACGAGTGCCCTGGTGGCGGAGGCGAATGCACCAACGGCCGGCGTGCGCATCATCGCCGCACGCGTCGCGCGCTCTGTCGACGGTTCGCTCACCGCGCGGCCCCGGACGGCGCGCAGTCCGCCACGACGGCTCGGCCGGGCGCAGGCCCGGGTGGCAGGCGTGATGCAGCGGGTGCCTGCCTCACGGCGGAAACCGGTAGCGCAGGACGGTCGTGCCGCGCCGGGATACGGCGGTGCTGCGGGCGGCGAGCCGGGTCAACAGCCGGATCGCGGGCGGGTATGCCGCTACTTCTGGCTCCCGGGTCAGCAGGATCTCCTCGACGAGTCGCAGCCGGGTCTCCCACCGCTCCGGGTCCCGCGGGTCGTCGAATCCGGGGTTGGCCACGGCATCGGCGATCGACGCGGTGCCCCGGTAGCGCTTCAGCACCCACGTGTGGAACCGGGTGTAGCCGTTGAACGCGATCTCCCCGCTCGGGAAGTGGTCGACGAGCCTGTGCAGCAGAGTCACGAACGCGTCCTGGGCGAGGAAGGCCACCAGACCGTCGGCGACGATCACGGCAGGCCGACCGGTGGGCACGGCGTCGAGCCAGCCGGGCTCGGTGAGGTCCGTGGCGATGGTCTCGGCCTTCGGCTTCTGCTCGACCGCCTCGGCGCGGAGCGCGATGACCTCCGGGAAGTCGACGTCGTACCAGTCGACCCCCGCGGGCGGCGCAACCCTGGTCATCCGGGAGTCCAGACCCGCGCCGAGGTCCAGCACGACGGCGTCGGTGTGGCGGGCGACGAATCGCCGCACCACCCGATCCAGCTTCTTGGCACGCAGCGCGATGTCGGTGACCGAGCTCGCGGGCATCGGGAATCGGGAGCAGTCGTCGCCGATCCTGGCGAGGACGTCGTCGGCCGCCGCGTCGCCCAGGAACGGTTGGGGCGCGCGACTGTCCAGCGCGCGGCCGCACAGAGTCAGGAAGAGGCTGGCCTGCGCGGGCGTCAGGCCGGGCAGTGTCGCGCTCACGGCACTCGCCTCACCCGATCCCCGCCCCGGACGACGGGGTAGGTGACCCGGCGCCCGGGGCGAGGCCCGTTCCTCGCCCGAAGTACTCGGCCGCCCAGGCCGGGAAGCGATCGGCCGGGCCTGCCCAGCCGACGTAGCCGTCGGGGCGGACCAGCGTCAGCCGCTCGCGTTCCCCGCCCTCGCGCGGCTCGGCGGCGTCCACCGGCCCCGGGAGATCAACGGGAGTGCGTCCGAGCAGGACGAACCGCCCGCCCCGCAGCGCGTCGGCCAGGGTGCGCCCGTCGCGCAGCGCGACGTCGGGGACGCGCGTGCCGACCCGCGGATCCGACCCGGGAGGCGCGGGGTAGCGCATCCCGATCGCGGAGATCACGCTCGCCGCCTTGGCCGAGATCGCCGGTATCCCGAGCAGCGCCGCGACGACGACGTTGCGGACGGCCCGGCCCCAGCGGGGCCGGATCAGGGCCAGTCGGACGAGCAGCCCGCTGCTGCGCAGCACCTGCCTGCCCACCGGGTGCCGCTCGGCCTGGTAGGAGTCCAGCAGCTGCTCCCCGCCCCAACCGGCCACCGCGGCGGCCAGCTTCCAGCCGAGGTTGGCCGCGTCCTGGATGCCGGTGTTCATGCCCTGCCCACCGGCCGGGGAGTGGCAGTGCGCCGCGTCCCCGGCCAGGAAGACGCGCCCGACCCGGTAGCTCGGGACCTGCCGCTCGTCGCTGTGGAACCGCGACAGGAAGCGCGGGTCGTGCATCCCGAAGTCGGTGCCCAGCGCGCGTCGGGTGGCCTCGCGGACCTCGGACAGCTCGACCGGAGCGGTGTCGTCCACCTGGTGGCTGCGGTTCCAGGCGAAGACGCGGTACCAGCCGTCCCCGAACGGCGCGACGAAGGCGAACGCGTCGCCCACCCCGTTGACCGCCAGGACGTCCGCGGGCGGATCGGTCAGGCGGACGTCGGCCAACATCAGCGAGCGCACCACGGAACGTCCGGGGTAGGGCAGGCCCAGCGCGGTGCGCACGGCGCTGTGGACGCCGTCCGCCCCGACCACGTAGGAAGCCCGGTAGCGCCGTTCGGAACCATCCACGGCCCGCACCCGCACGTCCACCCCGTCCGCGTCCTGGGCCACGCCGGTGACCGCGGACCCGTCGACGATCGACCCGCCGAGGCGGTGGAGGCGGCGGGTGAGCACCTCCTCGGTCCGGTACTGGGGTGTGATCAGCAGCGACGGGTACCGGCTGGCCAGCCGCGAGAGGTCGATCGCCGCCCGGCCGTAGAGGACGAGCTCGTCGATCGTCGTCCCGGTTGCGGCCAACTCGTCGGCGACGCCGCGGATCTGCAACTGCTCCATCGTGCGGGCGTGCACCGCGAACGCGCGGGCGAGGTTCGACTCCCCGGCCCGTCGCTCCAGGAGCACGACGCGCACCCCCGCCTCGACGAGATCCCCGGCCAGCAGCAGCCCGGTGGGGCCTGCGCCGACCACCACCACGTCCGCGTGTTCCGTCGTCTGCGCGTCCATCGTTCCGCCCCTTCCGTCGGCCTCTCCGCACGTTAGGAAGGCCGGGCACGGGGAGACGTCACACCGAAGGGGCAGCGCCGGTGGGAATGGCGGTGGGATTCAGTCCCGCAGGTCACGTGGACCGCTCGCTTCCCACCGCCGGTGCCAGTTCTGAGCGATTGCCGGACCCTCACCCGCGCTTACCGTCCCCGCATCAGCAAGAGGAAGGGATCGCGGGTGGCACCGACCTGGCCAGTGCCGTGGTCGCCGCGCTGGACCACGACGTGTACGGCGTGCTGAACGTCGGCGACGACGAACCCGTCCCGATCCGGGAGTGGCTGCCCGAGATGGCCGATGCGTTGGGCGCGCCCCGACCACGGCGGCTGCCGCTCCTTGCCCGCGGCCTTGAGGGCCTTGTACGAGCCCGCCGAGGCGGGCTCGTTGATCGTGTGGGCGACGACCTGCTCGCCGGTGACCGGGGTGCGGCAGGGCACCGGCGGTCACGACGCTAGTGCTCGGCTCGCCATCCGGCCGCAGGGTGACCAGGACGGCCAACCACCGCTCGGGAGCGCCGTAGCGGGCGACGAGCTCGAGCCCCGCGCTCGTGGCGATCGACATCAAGTCCCGTTCCTATAGCGGACCGCGGTCCGATTCGTGCTCCCCGGCTGTTCTGGGCTGGGTCCGGTTGTCAAGGGATGTTGGCGCAGGCCGAGTTCACCGAAGGACGGTGACGCGAACGGGCATGGGGGCGGGCTCGACGTCGTTGACCCCGTTATTACGAACAGGCGCGATCGGAGGTCCGCAGTGACCAACTCGAATGACCGGGTCCTCATCGAGGGGCAGCGGATCCGGACGCCCCGGTTGCTGCTGCGGCCGTGGGCCGACCAGGACGCCGCTGCCGCGTTGAGCGTCTTCGGCGACGAGCACGTCGCGCGCTGGCTGGCTCCCGCGGTCGATCGGGTGCCCGACGTCGAGAGCATGCGGGCGCTGATGGCGCGGTGGGCGCAGCAGCGGGTCGCGCCGCCTTCGGGCCGCTGGGCGGTCGAGGTCGCCGAGTCCGGGGAAGTGATCGGCGCTCTCGCGCTCCTGCCTCTGCCACCCGACGAACTCGACCTCGAGATCGGCTGGCAGCTCGCGCCCAGCGCGTGGGGCCAGGGTTACGCGGTAGAGGCCGGACACGCCGTGGCCCACTACGCCTTCGCGTCGGGCGCGGACGAGATCTTCGCCGTGGTGCGGCCGCGCAACGCGCGAGGTGCCGCAACCGCGCGGCGGGTCGGCATGGAGTGGGTCGGTGAGACCGACAAGTACTACGCGCTCACGCTGCAGGTCTACCGGCTCCGCAAGGGCGACCTGCACCTGCCGGGACCCGTTGGCTTCTGACTCGGCGCCCAACGGCGGCGTTCTGTGCCGCCTGCGCTGTCGGGCCGACTGCCGCCGCAGGCCACTCGTGTGTCGCGCACCGCGGCTGCCATCCTGATCCTGTGATGTCGCCGGGACCGACGTGGGCCACCGCCACCGGTTGGAGCACGGTCGAGGACTGGGTGGCAGCGCAGCTGAGTAGGCGCTGGGGCGCAGCCGGGGCCGCAGATTTCGATCAAGACGGTCTCTGCGCTGAGGTGCGCGACGTGGTCAACGACAACCTCCCGACTGGTTGGACCCTTGACGAGAACCAGTTCGTCGGACCGACTCCCCTTCCCGAGGACGCGCTCAACATCATCCGCAACACCGTTGACGGGATCGACTTCTGGGGGCTGGCCCAGTACTACGACAACGGCGACTGAGACAGAGCGCGGTGCTACCGGGGGCGGCCGGCGTGGTGTCGACTTCCGGGGACCGCGGCGAGGTAGCCCGCGTGGACGAGGTCGTGGGCGGCGGAGGGTTCGGTGCAGCTGCGGCCGTCGAGGAACAGGTCGGGCTCGACACCCAGCTGCAGCTCGGCCCCGCCTGCCGCCACGGCGGGCAGGATCGCTCGGTCGCGTCCGCTGAGGGTGCTCGTGGTGGTCATCGCGGTCTCCGAGGCTGTGGGGCGTCTGTGGTGTGTGACACGTTCAGTCTGT
>Ga0207678_10005434_pt1 | contig 11408 bp, 10 predicted proteins | sample KBSC63metaG_FD_184319 | JGI IMG/M metagenome (GOLD analysis project Ga0207678, IMG submission 184319) | Corn rhizosphere microbial communities from Kellogg Biological Station, Michigan, USA - KBS C6-3 metaG (SPAdes) (version 2) | ecosystem: Host-associated > Plants > Roots > Rhizosphere > Soil ...
CTACATCCACCCGAGCTTGCGCGGCACGCAGATTCGCGAGTGCTTCATCGATGTTTTCAACTGGGGGCTGGCGCTCAACGGTTTCTTGCGCTTCCGTCAGCCGCCGGCGCGCTTCTTCCACATTGATATCGCGGCCAAACTCGGCGTGCTCGGCAAGAACGCGGACATGGTTGTCCATTACCTCGATGAAGCCGCCATCCACCGCAAGTACGCGGTCTCCGTTGCTTGTCGAAGAAGAAGAGAAGCTGAGCACTCCCGCGCCGAGTTGTCCCAGCAAAGGAGCATGATCCGGCAGAATGCCGAGATACCCGTCCCTGCCTGGGATCTCGACGGCCGTCACCGGCTCATCGATCAGTTGCCGCTCCGGGGTTGCGACTTGCAGTTGTAGCGTGTCCGCCATCGTCGTCGAATCTAGCCCTGCTTCTTCAATTCTTCCGCGCGCTCCAGAACTTCATCGATCGTACCTTGCATGTAGAACGCCTGCTCGGGAAGCTGGTCGTGTTTGCCTTCCACGATTTCCTTGAAGCTGCGGATGGTGTCCGCAAGCTTCACATACTTGCCAGGCCGGCCGGTGAACTGCTCGGCTACGTGAAACGGCTGGGAAAGGAAATTTTGGATGCGGCGCGCGCGGCCAACGGTCTGTTTATCGTCGTCGCTCAATTCGTCGATTCCGAGAATGGCGATGATGTCCTGCAGATCTTTATAGCGCTGGAGAATTCTCTTGACACCCTGCGCCACATCGTAATGCTCCTGGCCAACGATACGCGGCGAAAGGATGCGCGAGGTGGAGGCGAGAGGATCGACCGCGGGATAGATACCGAGTTCCGAAAGCGGACGGGAGAGCACGGTCGTTGCGTCGAGGTGAGCGAAGGTTGTCGCCGGAGCAGGATCGGTAAGGTCGTCGGCGGGAACGTAAACAGCCTGAACCGATGTAACGGAACCCTTCTTCGTAGAGGTAATGCGCTCCTGCAACTCGCCCATTTCAGTAGCGAGATTGGGCTGGTAGCCCACGGCCGAAGGCATACGGCCCAGCAGCGTGGAAACCTCAGAACCGGCCTGAGTGAAGCGGAAGATGTTGTCGATAAACAGCAGCGTGTCGGCGCCCTCTTCGTCGCGGAAGTACTCAGCGACCGTGAGACCGGTGAGAGCGACGCGCAGACGGGCTCCCGGCGGCTCGGTCATCTGGCCGTAGATGAGCGCGGCTTTGGACTTGGAGAAGTCCTTGAGGTCGATAACGCCCGACTCCTGGAACTCCATCCAGAGGTCGTTGCCCTCGCGGGTGCGCTCGCCGACGCCGGCGAAGACGGAGAAACCGCCGTGCTTGGTGGCGACGTTGTTAATGAGTTCCTGAATGACGACGGTCTTGCCGACGCCCGCGCCGCCGAACAGGCCAATCTTGCCGCCCTTCAAGAAGGGCTGAATGAGATCGATGACCTTAATGCCAGTCTCGAACATCTCTTCCGAGGTGGACTGCTCATCGAAGGCCGGAGCCTGGCGGTGAATGGGGCGATGCTCCTTCGCATTTACTGGACCGAGTTCATCTACCGGCTGGCCAAGTACATTGAGCACGCGGCCAAGCGTCTCACGGCCCACAGGAACGGTGATGCCCGCGCCCGTATCAATGGCCTTCATGCCGCGGACCATGCCCTCGGTGGCGACCATGGCGATGCAGCGCACACGGCCTTCGCCGAGATGCTGCTGCACCTCGACCACCACGTCGAGCGGTTGAGGCACGTCGAAGCCGTCGCTGACGATTCGGATCGCCTGAAAGATAGGCGGCATGTGCGTTTCTTCGAACTGAATATCAACGGCCGGGCCGCTGATCGAAATTACTTTTCCAATGTTCTCTGCCATAGTCTCTTTCGTTTCCGCAGTTGCCCGTTACTACAGAGCGGCTGCGCCACTCACAATTTCAATAATTTCCTTCGTAATCGCCGCCTGACGCACACGGTTCATGGTGAGCGAGAGCGCGTCGATCATATCGCCGGCGTTGTTGGTTGCCGAATCCATCGCCGTCATGCGGGCCGCGTGTTCGGCAGCAGCCGATTCAAGCAGCGCATGAAAAAGCTGGGTGGTGACATAACGCGGCATCAGGTGGCGGAACAGTCGCTCCGGCTCCTGATCGAAGATGTAGTCCACTTCGGCAGTGCCGAATTTCCTCGACTCAGCCTCGACCACTGCATCCTCAGGCACGTTGACGCTGACGCCGGAGGTCTGGGCCGCATGCGCCGCAGCTTCTTTCTGCTCTTCGCTCATCACCTCGGCCACGGTAATCTCGTGCGAGCCGAGCTTGCGGATGGGAAGCAGTTTTTCGACGACAACTCGCTGCGAGATGACCGACTTGAACTCGTTATAGACGACATAGACCGAGTCGATCTCGGAGCGTCCGTAGCGCTCGATAATGGAATGTGCCATGTCAGACACTTCGTCGATACCGATCTTCAGAAGAATTGTGGGGTGATCGCCCGTCACCTCGATGGGAGCGGAACGATGCCGCAGAATCTCAAAGTGTGTCGCGAGGTCGTTATCGTAGTGCTCTTCCTTCTTCTCGTAGTTGGCCGCCGGATAGCGCCTGCGGAACATGTCGCGGGCCTTGCGTCCGACCGGCTCGATATCGATGTTCTGGCCCAAAACGCGCCGAGAGTCGATGAATCCCTGAGCAGCCTTTACGATGTTCGAATTGAAAGCCCCGGCAAATCCCTTATCGCCCGCGACCACAACAACCAGCACGTTCTTCTCTTCGCGCTCGACCAGCAGCGGATGCAGAACTTCGCCGGTCTGCTGATTGTAAAGATCGGTGCGGCGCACCAGCGATTCCAGAACATTCGACAGCATCTGCGCGTAGGGTCGCGCCAGCATGGCACGCTCCTGGGCACGGCGCAGCTTCGCCGCCGACACCATCTTCATGGCCTTGGTGATCTGCCGCGTGTTCTTGACACTGCGGATGCGACGCCGTAAATCGAGAACGTTTGCCATGGTTATTTAGCCGCGACCGCTTCCTTCTGCTCTTTGAGGCCCGCGAGGAAGTTCGACTTGTAATCCTTGATTGCGGCAGTCAGACGGGCCTTGAGGTCGTCATCCAGCGCCTTCTTGGTCGCAATGTCCGTGAGAATGGAGGCCTGCGCCGATTCGAGATAGGGATAGAAGCCATCTTCGAAGGCACGCAGGTCTTTTACCTCCACATCGTCAAGCAGGCCATTGACACCGGCGAAAAGGATCGCAACCTGCTTCTCTACCGAGAGCGGATGGAACTGCGGCTGCTTGAGCAGTTCGGTGAGGCGCTGACCACGGTTCAACTGCTGCTGCGTGACCTTGTCGAGATCGGAGCCGAACTGCGCGAAGGCGGCGAGTTCGCGGTACTGCGCGAGATCGAGCTTCAACGTGGAGCCGACCTGCTTCGTCGCCTTGATGGCGGCGGCAAACCCTACGCGCGACACCGAGAGACCGACGTTGACGGCGGGACGCACGCCGGAGTTGAAGAGGTCGGTTTCAAGGAAGATCTGGCCATCGGTAATGGAGATGACGTTTGTCGGAATATAGGCCGAGACGTCGCCTGCCTGGGTTTCGATAATGGGCAGCGCGGTCAGGGAACCGCCACCGAGCTTGTCGGAGACCTTTGCCGAACGTTCCAGCAGACGCGAGTGGAGATAGAAGACGTCGCCGGGATAGGCTTCGCGTCCAGGAGGACGGCGGAGAAGGAGCGAGATTTCGCGATAGCTGGCGGCGTGCTTGGAGAGATCGTCGTAGATCACTAGCGCATGCTTGCCATTGTCACGGAAGTATTCGCCCATGGCGGTCGCGGCGAACGGAGCGAGGTACTGCATCGGCGCCGGCTCTGAGGCCGTAGCGGCAACGACGATGGTGTAGGCCATCGCGCCATACTCTTCGAGCGTCTGCACGACCTGCGCGACTGACGAGCGCTTCTGCCCGACTGCGCAGTAGATACAGATAAGGTTGTTCTTGGCCGAATTGATGATGGTGTCGAGCGCGATGGCGGTCTTGCCGGTCTGGCGGTCGCCAATCAGCAGTTCGCGCTGGCCACGGCCGATAGGAATCATGGTATCGATCGCCTTGATGCCGGTCGCCATGGGCTCGCGCACGGACTGACGGTCGATTACGCCGGGAGCGAGGCGCTCTACGGGAAGATACGTATCGGTGTTGATTGGTCCCTTATCGTCGATAGGCTGGCCGAGCGCATTGACCACACGGCCAATCAGAGCTTCGCCTACGGGCACGGACATGATGCGACCGGTGCGCTTGACCTGATCGCCTTCCTTGAGTTCGGTGTAATCACCGAGAAGAACGGCGCCCACCTGATCCTCTTCGAGGTTCATCGCCAGACCCGCGACACCGTGGGGGAACTCGATGAGTTCGCCGGCCATAACCTTGTCGAGGCCGTGAATACGCGCGATACCGTCACCCAGCGAGATGATCGTGCCGACCTCGTCTACCTGGATCCGCTGCTCATAATTCTCAATCTGCTGGCGAAGCAGCTCTGTTATCTCATCCGCCTTGATCTTTGCCATGTCTTCCTTCTACTTGATTCGTATCTATCTCAAAATTTATATGTCGCCGCCGGTGAAACTCAGGCGCTGACCAGTTTTTGCTTTAGCTGCTGAAACTGCCCCCGAAGCGAGCCATCGTAGACTGTCGATCCGACGCGCACCACCGCTCCGCCCAGCAATGTAGCATCCTGGCGATACGTTGCGCGAACGCGCCCGCCGACCACGCGAGCCACCTGCGCTTCCAACTCGGCACGGTCCTCGTCGTTCAAGGGGTGCGCGCTGGTAATTTCAGCCTCGGCAAGACCGGATTGCTCATCGGCAATCGCGTGGTACTCAGCGAGAATTTCGTCCAATTCGGAGAGGCGCTGATGGTCCATGATGACCGCAAGAAAGTTCCGCACCTGCTGAAACATGCCGATGCGTCCTGCGATAGCGTCGAGAACCTTCAACTTCTGCTCATTCGGAATGGAAGGGTTTATCAGAACTTCGCGAAGCTCGTGACTGCCGGTGAAGGTCTCGTTGAAATCGGCCAACTGTTGTTGTGCAGCGGTCGAATCGAGATGGTTCGATGCCGCTACCGAGGCAAACGCATGGGCATAACGAAGGCTGAGAGCAGACATTAGTTTTCTCCGCCCTTCGCGTCTTCGCCTGCAAGCCGGCGGGCGAAGCCCTGCACCAGCAGACGGTCGGTTTCGGCCGTGACAACCAGCTTGCGGGCCGCCTGTTCAATGGCAAGTTCGGCGGCATACTGCTGTAGCTGCCTGCGCGCCTGAACGGTCGCCGAGGCGATCTCCTGCTCGGCGGCAGTCAAAATCTTCTGCTTCTCGTCTTCGACAGACGCCTTGATCCGTTGCTCGTCAAGAGCGGAGTCCTTCTCGGCCTGGGCGCGCATTGCGGCAATCTGCTCATCGAGCTTTCCGAGGCGGCTTTCAACGCTGTTGAGGCGGGCACTTGCCTCTTCGGTTGCCGTGCGCGCGTCCACCAGGTGCTTCTGAATCTTGGTGCTGCGGTCGCGAAAGGTCTTCGGCAATGTCTTGAGCAGGAACCAGCCAACCAGAATAGCGAGGACGATGAAGTTTAGCGCCGTAAATGCAGTCGCCGCCTGCTCGGCGTTCATGCCCAGCTTCGCACCCAGGGCGCGAACGGTGGCAGAGTGTCGATACGCATCGTTCTCGTCTTCTTCCTGCTGGTTCTTCGCGGGCGACTGAGCCTCCGGTGTGCTCATGCGTCCGACAGAACTGGGCTGCGCCTGCTGTGCGACTGCATGAAAACCGGGAGCAAAGAACAAGGACACCAGAATCAATGCAGGGAGGAACCGTTTGATTGCGGAAAGTTTCACTGAGCGACCTCTTCCGGCTGTGCGATACCCGCAGGCAGCACTGCATTCAGAACGCGCGCGCTCAACTCTGCACTCATGCTTTCGATCTGGGTCCGGGCCGCTGTAGCGCCCTGCTCGATCTCCTGCTTCGCCGCACGAATTCGCTCCTGCGCAATCTGGCGTACCTGTTCGATAGCGGCTTCGCGCTCGGCATTCCACTGCTTCAGCTTCTGATCGCGGGCGTGGAAGATTTCAGCCTTGGCTTTGCGCAGCTTGTCCTCATAGGCTGAGGTCTCCGCTTCAGCAGCGGCAATTGCACCACGCGCCTGCTCGACTGCTCCGGTAGTACGGGCGCGACGCTCGGCCAGAATACGATCCAGCGGGCGCCTGACCAATACGGCATAGGCGATGACCAGCAGAATAAATAGAACCATCGTCGGCACGGAGCCGAGCACAAGTTCACCGAGTTGATTGAGTATCTCGTCCATGAATGGGGTCGGCCACTGCCGCTCAGATCCTGTCGCAGTCGTTTACACACTTCTATCGTTCAACTGCATGTTGAGAGTGTGTCTACTTTGCTGATGCGATGTATCTAGTTTTAGCAAAGCGTTTACAACAGTGTCAAACAGGAGAGAGCCGCTATTGCCCCTCCGGCGACCGCAGAATGGGCGAGAGAAACTCGCTTTTTGATCGTGTGAAAGCCCTTTGACTTTTCCAGTCAAAGGGTTAAACTGGGAGATACCACCCGGACCCTATATTCTGGGTCACATAGGTCGCGTGATTGGGACATACCTCCGCTCCCCTTCAGGCGACCTATGCTAGTTAAGCGCGATCGCGAAATCTGGTAAAACGATTCAGAAGCGAGGCAGGGCCACGCGCGGTTACAAAGGCCAGATTCCCCTCAAAACGTTTGTTTTCAAGTACTGCTCCCGCTTCGAGCGCTGCCAGCACGGCACCTTTGGATTGCGGAATGCGGAACTTTACCCGAATCAGGGGATCGGCGACGAGTGCCCGGTCGATTGCGGCCAGCAGATCGTCGAGACCAATTTTCTTCAATCCCGAGACTGCAATTCCGCCGGTCAGTTGTGGGCGCTCGTTCGCCGGGACCAGATCGATTTTATTTAGGACTTCGATAATCGGTTTTCCGGTGATATCGAGTTCGCCCAGAACCCGTTCGACTTGCGCCTTCTGCTCTTCGAGCATGGGGCTGGAGGCGTCGCGAACGTGCAGCAGAATCTCAGCGCGCTCCACCTCTTCAAGAGTTGCGCGGAAGCTGGTGACCAGCGTGTGCGGCAGGTTGCGGATGAAACCTACCGTGTCCGACAGAAGAATTTTTCGTCGCGAAGGAAGCTGCAATTGGCGCAACTTGGGATCGAGCGTCGCAAACATGCGCGACGATTCGAGCACGCCAGCCTCGGTGAGCGCGTTGAACAGAGTGCTTTTGCCCGCATTGGTGTAACCGACCAGTGCAACGACCGGCACGGGAACAGCTTCGCGCCGCTGCCGTTGCTGGCGGCGAATCCGCCGAACGGACTCCAGTTGTTCCTTGACATGGTCTATGCGTAAGTTAATCTTCCGGCGGTCGGTCTCCAACTGCGTCTCGCCCGGGCCTCGCGTACCGATGCCGCCGCCAAGCTGAGACATCGCCTTGCCTCGTCCGGCGAGCCGGGGAAGCTGATACTCCAGTTGCGCCAGTTCCACCTGAAGCTGGCCTTCGCGGGTTCTTGCATGGCGGGCGAAGATATCGAGGATCAACTGGGTGCGGTCGATCACGCGGCAGGGTAGTTTTGCTTCGAGATTGCGCAACTGCGACGGCGTCAGATCGTGGTCGAACAACACCAGATCGGCGCCGGTCGAGGCCAGAATGCCTTCGATCTCTTCCAGCTTTCCTTGTCCGACGAGGGTTGCGGGATCGGGACGCGGACGGCGCTGGACGAGAGTGGCCGCGACCTCGGCTCCGGCGCTGCGGGCCAGTTCTTCAAATTCGGCTAAGGATGCTTCGAAGTCGAGATCGGCAATATGCGCAGGAGTGGCCTCCTGGGTCTTTTCATTATCGGGTTCATTTCCCTCGTCGAGAACAGAGTCCGCAGACAGGGCCGCAGCTTTGCGGGCCTGACGCACCGCCGAAGTGAGCTTCCGTCGCTGGCCGGTAAACTCGACCGCCACGAGTACGGCGCGCTCGGCATTCTGCAGCTTATCCTGACGCACAGCAGCCTGCGCGGCGATGAGACTCTTCCGCGCAGGCTTTACTGCATTTTTATTTTCAGAGTTTTGCACGACTCAACGGCTGACAGCCTGCGTTCCGGCGGGTTCAGATGCAGGGCCGGAAGGCGTGCTGGACGCCGTGGTTGCATTGGGGGCAGAAGAAGCATGTCCGCTGCTGGATCGCATATCGGACCGCAAATCCATATGAGAGGCTACCCTTCCGCTTACGACTGTCGAGATCGCATGTTTGAAGATCAATTGCTCCTGGCTGTTGTTCTCCAGCAGCACGGAGTATTTATCGAACGACCGTATCTTGCCGGTCAGCTTGACGCCACTGACCAAATAGATCGTAATAGGGCTCTTATCTTTTCGAACCGTGTTGAGAAAAGTGTCCTGGATGTTCTGTGCCGGCTTTGAATCCATGGTGCCGATCTCCTTAGCTTTAGCTAAATTTATTCATTAAAAGTCCGCCATACTACACCGGCTTCAGAAATCAATCCCCGGCAAGCTGTCGCCGGGCCCTGAAGCCAAGATTTGTCAAACGATACGAGCATCTCCAACAATAATCAACCTGCGCCGCCGCCGTTCTGCAGTTTTGGCTGCGCTGAATCTGTTAGACGAAGCCCAAACCATAATGGCGGTGTCCATTCCGGCCCGCCGCCCGATGTACGATGACAGAGGTGAGACCCAAGTCCCAACCTGTTCCGATGCTGGATTTCTCGCGGCAGTTTGCCCAGATTCGCGAGGAAGTTCTTTCTGTCATCGAAGATGTTTGTAACTCGCAGCAGTTTATTCTTGGCCCGAAGGTCACCAGCTTTGAACAAGCTGCCGCAATAGCGTGTGGTGTGCCTCATGCGATTGGCTGTGCCAGCGGCACCGATGCCCTTTGGCTGGCGATATCTGCCGCCGGAATTGGGCCTGGAGACGCGGTTATCACCAGCCCCTTCAGCTTTTTCGCGACCGCCAGCTCCATCCTGCGCTGCGGGGCCCAGCCAATCTTCGCCGATATCGACCCGCTTACGTTCAATCTGTCAGCAGATGCAGTAGAAGAGGCCATGGAATCGGCAGCGGGCGCAACCGTGAAGGCCGTTCTTCCCGTCCACCTCTACGGCCAGTGCGCTGACTGGGACGCATTTGTCCGCCTGAAGCAAAATCACAATTTACTGCTTATCGAAGACGCTGCCCAGGCTTTTGGAGCGGCGTGGAACGGAGTTGCTGCCGGGGCGCTGGGCGATCTCGCAGCATTCAGTTTCTACCCCACCAAGAATCTCAGCGCCTTTGGCGATGCAGGCATGCTGACCACGGTTTCAGCCGATTACGACGAGCGCGCCCGCATGTTGCGCGCACACGGAATGCGGCGCCGCTACTTCCACGATGAGATTGGCTGGAACTCCCGCCTTGATAGCGTTCAAGCGGCGGTGCTCGAAGTGAAACTTGGCTATCTGCCTGAATGGAACCAGAAGCGCCGCGATCTGGCTGCCCATTATGATCAACTCTTTCGAGCCGCAGGGCTTGCAGCGGCGACAACGGCCGAAGGCATCGTGCTTCCCTACACCGATCGGCGGGCGACCCACGTCTTTCACCAGTACGTGGTTCGAGCGCCACGACGGGACGCTTTGCGGGAGTTTCTGACGGATCGCCAGATCGGAAGCGAGATCTACTATCCGCTTCCATTGCACCTGCAAGCCAGCCTTGCCAGCCTGGGATACAAGCGTGGCGACTTCCCGGTCAGCGAAACGGCCGCCGATGAGGTGATTGCGTTACCGATGTATCCCGAACTCCGCGAAGATGAGCAACAGATTGTGGTGGAGGCGATTGCGGAATTTTACCCTTGAGATTCGCCTGGCGTTTCGCCCTGAGCTCAGTCTTGAAGTGAGCTTCCAACCCAAAGGGCATTCCTCGCCTGCCTGAGTTTTACCTTTTGCGCCTTGCCTTCGGTGCCTTCTTTTTGACCGGCTGCGGATGTGCTTCGCCCGGAGGCTGCACACCGGGTGGCAGGATTCTACGGACCAGATTGCCCTCCAGCCGATAGGTCTTCAAAACCGTCTTGCTGGGCACCACGGCTCCAGTCACCGGATCGGGCACGACGGGCGGAGCATCGTCCGCCAGCACACGATAGCTGTACGTCGGAGCCGGTGCTGTCGAAGCAGGGGCCTTCCCGTACGGATCGGAGGCCATTTTGACCTCTATGGGAAGGTATCCCTCAATGTTCCGGTCGCGGTAGGCCGTCTCGTAGCGGTGCTTCTTCACATTCCAGATGAAGACACGCACCTGGTCGAAATCGTATGGGAGACCGGATTTGTAGGGGCTGGTCACCGTCACATATTCGGCGACGTTTTTGTCGTCCTGCGGAGCTTCAGGGTCGTACACCTTATCGAGAATGTACGCGCCTACGATCCGCTGCCCTTCGGAGTACCGGGTCAACGCATCGGGAGCGTCCACGTCCATCAGGCGGCTGTAGACCCAGCCGGTATCTCCTTTTGCGTCGCGCACCAGCCACCAGTCGTCCATGGGCGGAGGCTCGGGAGCTTCCGGCTCGTCCGCCTTGCCCTTCTCCGGTGTGGCAGACTTCGTGGCGGCCAGCCGCATTCCGGGCGGTACTGGCTTCGGCAGCGTAGCCCGACGCAGCAGCTTGAGCTTGTCGCCTTCCTGCAGACGATAGAACCGGTCTGCGTCCCGCCCGGGACTGACGTGCATGTACACGTCATCGCGCACAACTCCCGACGCCACTGTCGGATCGTTCTTGTGCTGTTTAGCCAGCTCGGCGAAATGGTCGAAGAGATCCTGCGTTGCCACGACCTTTTCACTGATCCAACCCTGCTCGCCCTTCTCGGTCTGGACCTGGTAAAAGCGGCGTCCATGATCGAGCACCAGCAGTTTATCGGCGTTCTCGACGGTTGCCGTGCGGTTCGAAACGGCTGCTACACGGTCACGTAGATAGGTTTTTTTCGCCGTTACATAGACGTACTCGCGCGGCGGTTTGGGCCGAAGATGCGAGCAGCCGGCCAATAGGCAAACAGAAAGAACGGCAGAGGCAGCAAGCCAGATTACATTTCGTCGCGAAACGGATTGATACGAAGATAAAAAGATAACCCTGAAACTCCGGAAAATCTCGGAAACATCTATACCCATACTACTGGCCGATGCCCTGCCCGCACACGTCGTTGTTCGTAGATCGCCTGCATTCGAAGGCGTGAACAAGATAAGTTACTGCTGTGAATGCGTCAGAGCCACCGCGAACGCACCTGCGGGATCGATATCCGTTGCCGCGCTGCCGGCCAGGTCCAGATCTCCCAGCGAAGTCGCGTCGAAGCTGTACATGGAGAGATCGGGACCGCCACCGGCTGCCGCCGCCAGCAGATATTTGCCGCTGTTATCCA
>Ga0207678_10005436_pt1 | contig 11399 bp, 6 predicted proteins | sample KBSC63metaG_FD_184319 | JGI IMG/M metagenome (GOLD analysis project Ga0207678, IMG submission 184319) | Corn rhizosphere microbial communities from Kellogg Biological Station, Michigan, USA - KBS C6-3 metaG (SPAdes) (version 2) | ecosystem: Host-associated > Plants > Roots > Rhizosphere > Soil ...
GCGAGCGCAACACGACCCGCACGCATCACGAGCAGCGCGCCGGATCCGCGCGGCCGCGAGAGCGGATCGCGATCCATCCCCTCGAGCGCGAGTGTGTACGGGTTGGCAGGATCGCTCGACGCGATGACCACGAACGGAGATTCCTGCGCATCCGAGCCCGCTACTTCGCGCAGCCGCTCGACCGCGTCCGGCAGCGCGAATTGCGCGCCGGCGAGTCCGCGCACGAAGTAACCCCGACGAACCTCACCGCGAAATTCCAGTCGCTTGAGCTCGTCGTAGATCGTGCGCCACGACACGGGTGGGCGCTCGCGACGCCACCAGTCGCGCGACACGACTCCGTACCGCTCCAGCCACTTGCGCGCGATCGCAGCCGCACGATCATCCGCATCGAGCGGGCGGCCAAGTACGCCGGGCTTGTTCACCAGCGACCAGCGTCCGGTCCACGCGGACACTCCGCCGGAACGACCGGGGCGATCTGGACGCGTCCATTTCGGGAGACGACGGAGATTCGGGCGACGCTGTCGTACCTGGCGATCTGTTCCGTCGAAGAAACTCGTCGGAAGCCAGCGATCGGGATCGTACGCGGCGTTCGGCATGATGGGCTTCCATCGCAGCACCTGCCGCATCGCTTCAGCAGTATCGTTGGTGACGAGACCGAGCGCCGACAGCTCGCGCAATGCTTCGCGCAGCGATAACGGCGAGATCGAAATCGTCGCCTGCAGATCGGTAATGAAGGACGCGCCTTCCTGAACTATCGCGTCGTACACGGTGCGCGCATTTGCGCTCAGCTCAGCGATCACCGATTCGTCGGGAGGTTGCAACCACACGCCGCCCCAACCACGCTCGATGAATCGCATCCGCGCCAGCGCAACGACTTCCGCGTCGCCATCGCGATTCCCCTCCCCGATCCAGACGGGCTCACCACCCGACATCCACTCGGCGAGCCACGCGTAATTGTAATCGCGAACGCGCGACTTGAGATAATCGCGCTCCCAACCCACTGCAGGACGCGCGAGTCCGTAGAGCTGGCGCAGCGCAGTCTCCACACCGCCTGCACCGTCGAGCTGGTCGCGTGGATCCACATGCTGCCAGCGTGAGAGAAATGCACCGAACGCTGGCATCTCCACCGCCGCGATCTGCTTGCGCAGCGCAGCGAGTGCCCGCCGACGCGCAATCTCCGCGGTGCGACGAGAGAGATACTCGACGCCGCTCACCTCCGGCCGGAAGCGACCAACGACAACGCGTCCGCGCTTGCGCCATTCGTCCATTATCGCCTCGATCCAGCGCTGCGGCCATCCGTACCGCTCGTGAATCTCGGCGACGGTAACAGGGCCGGCAAGCGCTACGTACCTCGCGAGAAGACCACGCCTGCCACCCTCGCCAGGTCCATAGTCAGATGCGCGCGCTGGATCGGTGCTCGTCTCGAGCGCGTTCTTTCGGCGCTCCACTATCTCCCACAGCGCTTTCAGTGTCTCGTCGTCATGCTCGACGTTGCCCATCACCTCGTCCAGCATCGCGCGATCGAGCGACAGGAGCGCGGCTCTCTGCTCGGCGCGTGGAGTATCGTCGCCGTAGAGCCAGTCCATCACGAAGCCAAACTGAAGGCTGGCCGCGAACGGCGACGGCTTGTCGGTCTCCACAACGTGTACGGCGATGCGTCCGTCTTCCAACGCGCGCAGCACATCCTTCAACGACTCGATGTCGAATGCGTCCTGCAGCACTTCGCGATACGTCTCGACCAGGATCGGGAAGCTCGGGAACTCGCGCACGGTCTGCAGCAGGTCCAGCGCCTTGAGCCGTTGGAGCCACAGCGGCATGCGCTTGTTCGGCATTCCGCGCGGCAACAGCAGTGCGCGGCCCGCGTTCATGCGGAACCGCGCGCCGAACAGCGACGATGCGCCGACCTCCTCCATCACCAGTTGCTCGGCTTCCGCTGCGGTCATTCCCATGAGCGCGTGAACCGGCGGCGGCGATCCGAGATCCGGCATGCGAAGCATGATGCCATCGTCCGTAGTCTGAACCTGGACGTCCATGCCGCCCAGTGATTCTCGAGCACGGTGAGCGAGAGCCATTGCCCACGGCGCATTCACCCTTCCGCCAAAGGTCGCGTGGATCACGACGCGCACCGAGCCCGTCTCGTCGCGAAAGTGCTCGACGACTATGGTGCGATCGTCCGGTACGACGCCCGTCGAGAGACGCTGCATGTCGACGTACTTGCGCAACGTGTCGATCGTCGCCTCGTCACATGCGTAGCGCGCGGTGAGCTCATCGTCGCTCACACCTGCGACCAGCTCGCGGCGCAGTTGGCCCACTCGCGCGCTGAGTGCCACGGATCGCGCCGAGTATTCGCCGTGCCAGAACGGCATCCGCGCGGGCGCGCCGGGTGCCGGCGTCACCACCACGCGATCGTGACCGATCTCCGCGATGCGCCACGTGGTGGATCCCAGCTGGAAGACGTCGCCGACGCGCGACTCGTGCACAAATTCCTCGTCCAGCTCGCCGAGCCTGGTGCGGTCCGCGAGATTCACCGTGTAGAGACCGCGGTCCGGGATCGTGCCGCCGGATATCACCGCCGTCATCCTGCTCGCGCGGGAACCGGTGAGTCTGTTCGTCGCACGATCGAACGAGATGCGCGCCTCCAGCTCCGCCGCGACTTCGGACGGGTACTTGCCCGAGAGCATAGCGATGACCTCGTCGTATGGCGCGCGTGGAAGTGCGTTGTACGGATACGAGCGCCGGATGAGTGCGTACAACTCGTCCGCGTCCCAGTCATCCACGGATACCGCCGCGACTATTACCTGCGCCAGTACGTCGAGCGCATTCTGAATCACGCGTGTGGGCTCGACCTCGCCTGCGCGCATCGCCGAGACTATTGCGGCGGTCTCCATCGCATCATCGCGAAAGGTCGGGACAAAGACGCCGCGGCTCGCAACGCCCAGTGTGTGTCCCGCGCGTCCCACGCGTTGCAGCGCCGCGGAGACGCGTTTTGGGGATTGAAGCTGGATCACGAGATCCACGCTGCCGATATCGATGCCCAGCTCGAGCGAGCTGGTGGTAATGAGCGCGCGCAGCTCGCCTGCCTTGAGCCGCTGTTCCAGTCCGAGGCGTCGTTCCCGTGCGATGGAGCCGTGATATGGTTGCGCGATCTCTTCTTCCGCCAGCGTGTTCACGCGTGCCGCAATGCGCTCCGCCTGCGCGCGATTGTTCACGAAGACGAGTGTCGTGCGCGCGTTGCGGGTCTCGTTCAGCACGAGCTGAGCAACCGAAGGCCACACACTGCCATCGACCCTGGCGAGGTCCGGAACCGGAGATTGCACCGACAGCTGGAGCTCCTTGGCGAGTCCGCAATCCACGACGGAGACCTTGCGATCGGTGCCGCCGAGGAAGCGAGCTATTTCGTCGAGGGGACGTTGCGTAGCCGACAGACCTATTCGCTGTGGACCCTCGGAGCTGGGAGTGAGCTGGACCAGGCGTTCCATCGTAACGGCCAGATGCGCTCCGCGCTTGGTTCCTGCGACAGCGTGAATCTCGTCCAGAATCACCGTGCGCGTGGATGCGAACATCCCGCGCCCGCGCAGGGAAGTCAGCATGATGTTGAGCGATTCGGGCGTCGTTATGAGAATGTGCGGCGATTTGCGGACCATGCGCTGGCGCTGGCTTGCGGGCGTATCGCCGGTGCGCACCGCCACGCGTATCTCGGGAAAGGCGAGACCGGCCTGCTCGAATCTCCTGCGCAGCTCGGCGAGTGGCCGCTCGAGATTGCGCTGGATGTCGTTGTTGAGTGCCTTGAGAGGCGACACGTACAGCAGATGCACACCGTTAGCGAGTGGCGCCGCGAGCCCCTCGACGATGAGCGCGTTCAGCTCCCACAGAAAGGCGGCGAGCGTCTTTCCGGTTCCGGTCGGTGCGAGAATCAGAGCGTGGTCGCCGCTCGCGATTACCGGCCATCCCTGAATCTGCGGCGGCGATGGTGCACCGAGTGTCTCGACGAACCATTCGCGGATTATGGGATGGAAGTCAGCGAGGGGATCTGGTGGTAGCACGGTTCGGTTACTCGCCGAGTTCGCGAAAGCTCACCAGATTCGTCATTCCCGCTGTAGGGCGCGAATGCATCCGCGCCTCGGGAATCCATCTGCTGCCGACCAGGTTCATGGTAACATCGCATCCAGAGATCGATAACATGGATTCCCGCTTTCGCGGGAATGACGAGCGACACATGGATTCCCGCTTTCGCGGGAATGACGAAGGACACATGGATTCCCGCTTTCGCGGGAATGACGAGCGACACATGGATTCCCGCTTTCGCGGGAATGACGAGGGAAACGTGGATTCCCGCGTTCGCGGGAATGACGAGGGACACATGGATTCCCGCTTTCGCGGGAATGACGGCGTCCGGACTGTCTCACGGAACGTCATTGGACCTACAGGACCCGCCACAACTTCTCCGCCCCCCACTCGATCGTCCTCTCGTACAGCGACCGGTGCTCCCACTCTGGCAGCTTTATCTCCTTGGAGTACTTGAGATCGTCCATGAAGACCGAATCCATCTCGGCGCCTAAGCCGGCGTCGAGCACGTTGAGATTGGACTCGTTGTTGAAGGCCAGCGAGCGGTTGTCGAAGTTCATGGAGCCCACCGATGACCAGAGTCCATCCGCAACGATCGTCTTGGAGTGGATCATAGTTGGAGTGTACTCGTAGATGTGCACACCGCCGCGCAACATCTCCTCATAGTATGCCCGCCCTGCGAACACCGTGGTCTTCACGTCGCTCCTGTCGCCAGCGGTGATCACACGCACATCGACCCCTCGCTTGACGGCATCGATCAGCATCGTGCGGAATTCCGCGTCGGGTACGAAGTACGAATTGGTTATGTAGAGAGTCTTCTGTGCACTCGCGATGGTCAGTGCGAGAAAACGCTCTGCGATCGTGCTGCCGACAGCCGGAGTTGTGTACATCAATCCCGCGACAGTATTGCCTACCGGTTCGAAGATAGCAGGCGGGAAGAACATGTCGCCGGTGAGCAGCATTCCCGTAGCCTCGGCCCATCCCGCGGCGAATGCAGCCTGGAGCGCAGCGACCGCCGGCCCCTCGAAGCGTACGTTCGACTCGCGCCACTGGTTCTCGTGATGGCCGTCACCCTGCCAGTAATCGGCGAGACCGAAGCCGCCAGTGTACCCGATGTGACCGTCGATCACCACCGCACGCACGTGCGAGCGCGTTGCTGCGCGATTGAGTGTGTACCACCGGATACTCCGCAGCCACGCAACGCGTGCACCCGCGGCGCGCAGCTTCTCGACGAAGTCCGTCTTGCGCAGCGGACCGGATCCAAACGCGTCGAGCAGCACCAGCACCCGGACTCCTGCACGCGCACGCTCTATCAGACGATCCCTCATCTCATCCGCGACCTTGCCAGGCTCGGAGTAATACATCTGCACCGTGAGCGTGTGCTTCGCAGATGATATGTCTTTCCACAATCGCGGATACGTCCCGTCACCGTTCAGGCAGAGCGTGACCGCGTTGCCGCGCGAGAAGTGGGTGCTGGTGTACAGCTCCATCGCTTCCGCGAAGAGCGAATCGCCCACCACGGGCGGTCGATCGGAGGTTCCTGGCGCTATGACCGTACGCACTGGCGTACCATGCGTTACCGACAGAACGCCAATCAGCACCAGTGCGAGAAGGACGACAGTGACCGCTATCTCGCCGGCGTACGTCAGAAGGGCCATCAATGATCTATCGCTCGGCTTGTGAATGGTCTGGTCTCCGGTTGCTCGACGCCGCAGGTTCGCCATTCCCCTATTCACTTCCCGTTCCACTTCCCTCTTCCAAGCGTGCCGGCATCGCCTATTCTATAGGTATGCATCTGGCAGTGCCCGGCCGACGGCCGACGAGCAAGACAGTCGCCCTCGACCGGTCGCTCGAAGCCCTTCCCCTCTTCCGCCTCAGCGACTCGGCGGACGAGGGCGCCATAACGTACACCCCACCGGGGGGCGGCCGCTGGCGCGTGCTCCCTGCACCCGGCGACAGGCTACCGGGTACCTTTGATCAGGACGTCTACGTCGAGATCCTGCACCGCTTCGGGGAGGCTGGCTTCCCCGCCGATGGTGTCGTTCGTTTCACGCTTCACTCGTTCCTCCGATCGATCGGCCGAAAGGTGGACGGCCGCACCTACGAGCAGCTCAGATCCGCGTTGAACCGGCTGGAGCGGACGAGACTTGAATCGAGTGGCGCGTACCAGATTGCTTCCGAACGACCGTTCGAAGGGACTTTCACCATCCTCAGCTCGGTCACGATCCAGCGGCGCCGCTTGACCGATCGGGACCAGCTGGCGCTTTTCTCAGCACTTTCGGCCTCGGAGCCTGGCGACGCCAGGGTAGTCGTATCACCGCAGCTTCGCGCCAACATCGCGGCTGGCAATACCATCTCGCTATCACTTCAGCAGTATGGCAGTCTGTCCAACCCGGTCGCTCGCCGGCTCTACCGTCTGCTGGCAACGGCTAGATCGCAGGACCACATAACCTGGCGCATCTCTCTTGGCCTACTGGCTTCGCAATTGCCTCTTACTCAGCGATATCCTTCTCATCTGCAGCGGGTATTACAACCGGCGCACGAGATGCTTATCGCCGCGGGACTCCTTAGAGACGCATCGTTTCACCAGCTCGACCGTGAGTGGCACGTGGACTACGTGCTGGCAACACGGAACACTATAGCCCCGTAGTTTTACAACCACTATGCGTAAACCTCGCGTCCTACACCTGGCCGTCCTCGGGACGGTCGTGCTCCCCCTCGTTGTCGGGGCCTTTGTCTATCAGAAGCACGAAACTGTCGCCAGCGCTCAGCTGCTCGACGAAGTGCTCAGGATCACCGCCTCGCGCTACGTCGATAGCGTCGGCGCCAACGCGCTCTACGAGAAGGCCGCAACCGGCCTCGTGAAGGAGCTGAACGACCCCTATTCCGTCCTGTTCACCAAGAAGGAATTCGACCAGTTCAGCCAGCAGACGGGCGGCAAGTACGGTGGAATCGGCATGGAGATCGCCCCGACCAACGGCTTCATCACCGTGCAGCGTGTATTCCCGCACACGCCGGCGTCGGCGGGCGGCGTGATGGAAGGCGACAAGATTCTCCAGATCGATACCGCGAACGCACGCGGCTGGACCAGCGCCCAGGTATCGGACAAGCTCAAGGGCGATCCCGGCACCAAGGTGAGCGTCAAGTTCGGGCGCGCCGGTGTGGCGGACCCGATTCCGGTGACGTTCACGCGCGCCATCGTGCACATCCCCGCCGTTCCGTACACGCTGGTGTTCGGAAACGTCGGCTACATCCCGTTGCAGCAGTTCAACGAGACCGCGACGCAGGAAGTGAGCGACGCGATCAGCGACGTTACCAAGGCCGGTGCGAATCGCATCGTCTTCGACATGCGCGGCAATCCTGGTGGCTTCCTGGACCAGGCCATCTCCACCAGCAACCTGTTCCTCCCGCAGGGCCAGTCCATACTGAGCGTTCGCGGACGCACGGGCGAAGTCGAGGCCTACAGCGCGACCGACGCGCCCAAGGAGCCCAAGATCCCGATAGTCGTGCTCGTCGATGGCCATACGGCATCCGCATCGGAGATCGTCGCCGGTTCGCTGCAGGATCACGACCGCGCGCTGATCATGGGCACCACGTCGTTCGGTAAGGGACTCGTGCAGAGTCTCTTCAAGCTGGACGGCGGTTACGCGCTCAAGATGACGACGGCCAAGTGGTATACGCCGAGTGGCCGGTCGATTCAGAAGGAGCGCAAGCTGCTGCCGGATGGGGAGTTCGTGGAAGTCATGCCGGACTCGCTCGAGACCGACTCCATGCGTCGTGCGCGTCCGCAGTACAAGAGCGATGCAGGCCGCATAGTGTACGGCGGTGGCGGCATCACGCCTGACATCATCGTCAAGCCTGACACGTTGAGCACGCCGGAACAGGACTTGCTCAAGAGCCTCGCACCCAAGTCCCAGATCTTCGCGCAGGCGATGCAGGATTACGCCGCCGAGATGAAGGGCAAGGTGAAGCCCAACTTCACGGTGACGCCGGAGATGCGGAACACCTTCCTCGCGCAGTTGAAGAAGAAGGGTGTCACGGTCGATTCGACGTTGCTTGCGAAGGGCGCCGGAACCGAGCTCGACCGCATCATCGGGCAGCGCATCACGACGATGGCGTTCGGCGATTCCGCGGCCAAGCGGAAGTATCTCGATGACGACAATCAGCTTCAGAAGGCGATTGCGGCACTGAAGGGAGTGCAGAACACACAGGGACTTTTCGCTCTGGCGCAGAAGGCACAGGGCATGGCATCGAACCGGTAAGCCGCATCGAACAACGCGCCGTGACAGACGAACCTGAAGCGCGCGCGGCCGAAGCCAGCGTGAAGCGCCACTCGCTGAGCCTTGCAATTCTTGCATTGCTCGCGGTGGTCTACACGCTGTACTTTGGCCGCGCGTTTTTCATCCCCATCTTCTTCGCCTTCGAGCTCAACTTCCTGTTGAGTCCGGCAATAAGGTGGACGCGGAGAGTGCTGCGCCTTCCCGCGGCACTCACAGCCGGCCTGCTGGTAATCGCGCTAGCTGGCGGCCTGGGCCTCGGCGTGTACGAACTCGCGGCACCCGCGCAGGGATGGCTCACGTCCGCGCCGGCGACGCTCAAGCAGGCCGGCGACAAGCTTCACAAGATCATGAAGCCGATGGAGCAGGTGTCGCGCACCGCCGAGCAGATGGACAAGGTTACCAGCGTATCCGGCAATGGCACACCGACGCGTACCGTTGTTGTGGCGGGGCCGAGCATGGGGTCGCGGTTTTTCGGAACGACGCAGAGCATCATCGGAGCGTTGCTCGAGGTGCTCGTGCTGCTCTTCTTCCTGCTCGCGGCGGGCGATCTCTTTTTGCAGAAGACGATAAAGGTTGCGACAGGGGCAGCGAGCCAGCGGACGGCGATAGAAGTCGCGCGGCAGATCGAGGCGTCGATATCGCGGTACCTCGTGACGTCGGCGCTGCTCAATCTCGCCGAGGGTGCCGTGTTCACCGGCATCATGTATCTGCTCAAGATGCCGAACCCGTTTCTGTGGGGCGCACTTGTAACCTGTCTCGAGTTCATCCCGTACATCGGCGCGCTCACGCTCGTTGCGATACTCACCATCGCATCGCTCACCGTGTTCGACAACGTCGCGCACGCGCTGATCGTGCCCGGGAGCTTCGTCGCGCTGAACCTCATCCAGGGCAACCTCATCGGCCCGATGGTGATGGGGCATCGGCTGTCTCTCAATCCCGTCGCGATATTCATCGGAGTCGCGTTCTGGTGGGAGATCTGGGGGATCGCCGGCGCCTTCATCGCGGTCCCGATGTTGGCGTCGCTCAAGATAGTGTGCGATCATGTAGAGTGGCTCTCCGGCGTTGGCGAGTTCCTCGGCCAGCGCGACGCGGACGAGCGACGGATCGCGGTACGACCCGCAACAACGTGAGAGATGGCGACTACGAAGAAGAAGACAACAGGAAAGACGGGTGGCAGGACGGAGAGCAAGGCGGAGAGAGCGTCCGTAAGCAACGCACCTGAGAAGTTCACCGGATTCAGACCTGCGGCACTGACCTTTCTGCGCGGCCTGGCGCGGAACAACAAGCGCGAGTGGTTCGAGGCGAACCGGTCGCGATACGAAACTGAAGTCAAGCGCCCGCTGCAGGTGCTGGTCGAGGAGATCGACGCGCGGCTCGGCGAGATTGCGCCGGAGATGGTGGGGAATCCCAAGCGGTCGATATTCCGGATCTATCGCGACGTGCGGTTCTCGAAGGACAAGTCACCGTACAAGACCAATGCTGCGGCGTGGTTCTATCATCGTGACGCCGGCCATGCCGTTGGTACTGCAGCCGTGCACGGCGGAGCTGGATTTTATTTTCAGATCGCGCCGGGGGAGTGCATCGTTGCGGGCGGGATCTGGATGCCACCTGCGGCTGCCTTGAAGACGCTGCGTGAAGCGATCGCGGATGATCATGAAGAATTGAGATCGATCCTGCGGCAGCCTGCGTTCAAGCGCGCGTTCGGTGCGTTGAGCGATGAAGCAGTGTTGAAGCGGACGCCGCGCGCGTTCGATCCGGAGCATCCTGCTGCCGACCTGTTGCGATACAAGTCGTTCACAGTGAGCCGCGAGCTTTCGGAGGCCGACATGTCGAATGCGAAGCTGCCGGACATGATCGCGAAGCAGTACGCGACGATGTTGCCGTTCGTGCGCTGGCTCAATCGCGTGCTCGGGCTTCCGGCGCACAGCCGGCGATAACCACTCCCGCGCAATACACACAAGAAATGAGCGCCGTGATGACGCCGAGTGCGCAGAGCGGCGCCGAGTATGATCGGGCGCGGGAGCTGGTGCTGGAGTACGGGTGGAATTCCACTGCGTACCAGATACTGAATCCCGGGTTCGAGCTCTGGTTCTCGCGGTTGCATCCGGCGGTGGTTGGGTATGTACGAGCTGGCGGGCGACGAGTGGTGGGCGGGGCGCCTGTTGCTGCGGATGCTGACTTGCGCGACGTCGCTGAAGAATTCGAACGCGATTCACGGGCGGCTGGTGCTGGTGTCGTCTACTTCGGTGCGGAGGAACGTCTCGACGCATTGTATCGCGGGACGAAAACGCACACCGCGATATTGCTCGGCGCGCAGCCGTCGTGGGATCCGTCAGACTGGGCTGAGATCATCACTACACACTCGTCGTTGCGCGCGCAGTTGAACCGCGCGCGGAACAAGGGTGTGAGCGTTTCGTTGTGGCCGTCGGACCGGGCGGAACGGAGTCCCGAGCTCAAGACGTTGCTTCAGGAATGGTTGGGGACTCGTGGGTTGCCACCACTGCACTTTCTGGTGGAGCCGGAGACGTTGGGGAATCTTCGGGATCGACGAGTGTTTGTCGCTACGCGCGGCGCAGTGCCGGTGGGGTTTCTGGTGGCGTCACCGATACCGGCTCGGCGCGGCTGGCTCACCGAACAGTTCGTGAGGGGTCGCGGTGCGCCGAATGGTACGGCGGAGCTGATGATCGACAGTGCGGTGCGGTGGGTGGCGGAGCAGAGGGCTGACTACGTGACGCTGGGGCTGGCGCCGTTGTCGACGAGGGGTGGGGATCTTACCAGTCACTCACTTTTGATTCAGATTGGGTTCAAGTGGGTAAGAGCGCATGGAAGGCGGTTTTATAACTTCGAAGGGCTGGATTCCTTTAAAGCGAAGTTTGCGCCGGAGAGATGGGAGGCGGTGTTTGCTCTTGCGAACGAGGGGCGGTTTTCGATACGGTCGTTGTATGCGATCGCGTCGGCGTTTACGGAGGGGAGGCCGTTTAGCACTGTTGCCAAAGGCTTGGCGCAAGCGGGGAAGTTGGAAGTTCAGTGGATAGGAAGCAGAAGGTGAACTGA
>Ga0207678_10005437_pt1 | contig 11394 bp, 10 predicted proteins | sample KBSC63metaG_FD_184319 | JGI IMG/M metagenome (GOLD analysis project Ga0207678, IMG submission 184319) | Corn rhizosphere microbial communities from Kellogg Biological Station, Michigan, USA - KBS C6-3 metaG (SPAdes) (version 2) | ecosystem: Host-associated > Plants > Roots > Rhizosphere > Soil ...
GCGGCATCGTGACGATCCCGTTCGGGATCGGAATGATCCTGTTCGGCAACGTTTTCGGCGGTGCGTTCGTCATCCTCTTCCACCTTATCGTGGTGACGAACATCGACAACTTCCTGCGCCCGATCCTGGTGCCGAAAGCGGCTCGCCTCGACTCTGCGCTGATGCTTCTCGCCGTCTTCTCCGGCATCGCCATGTTCGGCGCGTGGGGCATCGTGATCGGCCCGGTGCTGATGATCGTGATCGTCACGACGATCAGCGTCTACCTCGCGGTGTACAAGGACGTGCCGATGGCGGCGCCGGAGGACGACGAAAAGCCAAAGCAGCGCAAGCTTCTCGGCCGGCTCGCGCGGCGAGGCGGCAAACAGAAGCCAGTCGCGGCGCCGGCTAAACCAGCCGCTCCTTGAGGAACTCGACTACCCGTTTGCGCGCTTCATAGGCCGGGTGCCCGTCCTGCTCGCGGACCTCCAGCGTCAGTACTGAGTGGGCCATCTTGCCGAAGCCGTGTTCGTTGCCCTTCTTCGAATTGATCTCGATGACCTCGAATGCATCGCCGAGCCGGGCCTTCAACGTCTTGAAGCGCTCCCCCGGGGCCAACGGATCCTCGCTGAACCGCAGCCCAAGCGCGCACAGGCCGTCATTCGCGGCGCGCTGTTCGACGACCTTGAGCTCACCTTCGGACAGTCCGGGATCACGCTTCATCCTGGGCGTCAGCGCAATTGGCACCGACGGCTGGCTCAGCACAGGAGCCAACACGCTGTCGTCGACCGCGACCGCCAGGGCGAAGCCACCGGTGAAGCACTGGCCGATGACCCCGACTCCCTTGCCGGGCGTCTTCTCGTTGAGGTCGCGCGCCAGCGCGCGCAGGTAGTGCGCGACGGGCCGGTCCGCGTTCGTTGCAAATCCCGCGAATTCCTTCGCCACGCAGCCACGCAACATGATCGGCACCATCCCCGGCCTTATTGCAGGCGCCCCAGGGACGCCGAACAAGGACGGGCATGCCACGGTGAACGCGTTGTCCACCAAGTGATTACCCAGACCCAGCACGCCGGGAGTGATGCCTGGCAACTCGGGAATCAGCACCACACCGGGCCCCTCGCCCTTGCGGTATACGTCGTGGGTGTACCCGGCCGCCGAAAAAGGTTCGACGGCCCATCCGGTCAGGTCGGCTTCCGGCGCGGTCATGCGGCTCCGTCCTATTGAGCGGTCAGCGGCGACTGGGTCTGCGTCGCCTCCGCCAGCGTACGGTACTCGTGCGTACCTGCAGCGCCTGTGATCGCGATCTGCGCCGGCTCGCCCGCCCCGTTGAGTCGGGTGGTCCACACCGGCTCCGCCTCCTTGCCGTTCTGGCCTGTCCCCTCGTACACCACCCATTTCACGCCGGCGACATCCTGCGTCCCCGTCGGGTAGAGGTCGTTGTTGATCGACGCGACGAGCTTGTCCTCGTCGGCATTGCTCTGCGTCAGGCTGATGTACATGCCGCTGGGCGCGAGGTATCCGACGGTCGAGCTGACAGCACGGGACGGCAGGCCCGTGGCCGGATCGGTGCGGCCACCGTCGATGCCCTTGCGGCTACCGGAGTTGGCCTGCCAGCCGTCGGGCAGCTTCGGCAGCCGGATCGGGATCTTAAGGGCGTCGGCGTCGGCCTGTAGCGCGGCAGGGGCGTCGTAGGACGGCGCGGGCCCCTTTCCCGGCCCGTTCGGCGCGAACGAGCACATGCCAAGCATCCCCGCCAGCACGATGCACGCGATCACTAGCGGCGCGATCGACCAGAACATGTCCCGGCCGTCCTGCAGGATCCTCGGCTTTTGCGGCTTGGGGGCTGGAGCCGCTTGGCCGGTGACATTCGGGCTGGGCTGCGGCTTCCTACTCACATAGCCAGTATCCCAGCTCCCTATCGATGACCGGCTAATGGGAGAATCTGGCGCATGAGCCCGTCGCGTCGTGAAGCCCCTGATCGCAACCTCGCCCTCGAACTCGTGCGAGTCACGGAGGCCGGCGCCATGGCGGCTGGCCGCTGGGTCGGCAGGGGCGATAAGGAGGGCGGCGACGGCGCGGCGGTCGACGCCATGCGCGAGCTGGTGAACACGGTGTCGATGCGCGGCGTCGTGGTGATCGGCGAGTGCGAAAAGGACAATGCGCCGATGCTCTATAACGGTGAGGAGGTCGGCAACGGCGACGGTCCCGAATGTGACTTCGCCGTCGACCCGATCGACGGCACCACGTTGATGAGCAAGGGTTTGCCCAACGCGATCTCGGTGCTCGCGGTTGCCGAGCGCGGCGCGATGTTCGACCCGTCCGCGGTGTTCTACATGAACAAGATCGCGGTCGGACCCGAAGCGGTGGACGGCATCGACATCACGGCGCCGATCGGTGAGAACGTCCGCTCGGTCGCCAAGGCGAAACACCTGTCGGTCTCAGACATGACGGTGTGCATCCTGGACCGGCCCCGGCACGAGCAGCTGATCAACGAGGTTCGCGAGGCCGGCGCCCGGATCCGGCTCATCACCGACGGCGACGTGGCAGGCGCCATCTCCGCGTGCAGGCCGAACTCGGGCACCGACCTGCTCGCCGGAATCGGTGGCACACCGGAGGGCATCATCGCTGCAGCCGCGATCCGCTGCATGGGCGGCGCGATCCAGGGCAAGCTGGCGCCGAAGGACGACGAAGAACGCCAGAAGGCCGTCGACGCCGGCTACGACCTCGACCAGATCCTGTCCACCGAGGACCTGGTGTCCGGCGAGAACGTCTTCTTCTGCGCCACCGGGGTCACCGACGGCGACCTGCTCAAGGGCGTCCAGTACTACGGCGGCGGCTGCACGACGCAGTCGATCGTCATGCGCTCGAAGTCGGGCACGGTGCGAATGATCGAGGCCTACCACCGCCTGTCAAAGCTCAACGAATACTCCGCCATCGATTTCACCGGCGACAGCAACGCTTTCCAACCGCTGCCGTAACTCCTCACTGAAAAGGAAACACATGAGCGTCGACTCATCCTCGAAGGAAGACGTCGAGTACCGCATCGAGCACGACACCATGGGCGAAGTCCGAGTGCCCATCAACGCTCTGTGGCGCGCACAGACTCAACGGGCGGTGGAGAACTTCCCGATCTCCGGGCGCGGTCTGGAGCGCACACAGATCCGGGCGCTCGGATTGCTGAAAGGTGCGTGCGCCCAAGTGAACAAGGATCTCGGATTGCTCGCGCCGGAGAAGGCCGACGCCATTATCGCGGCGGCAGGCGAGATCGCCGACGGCCTGCACGACGACCAGTTCCCGATCGACGTGTTCCAGACCGGCTCGGGCACCAGCTCGAACATGAACACCAACGAGGTGATCGCCAGCATCGCCGCGCAGAACGGCGTAACCGTACATCCCAACGACGACGTCAACATGTCGCAGTCGTCAAACGACACCTTCCCCACCGCCACGCATATCGCGGCCACGGAAGCCGCTGTGCGGCACTTGATTCCGGCGCTCGAGGTGCTGCACGAGTCGCTGAAGGGCAAGGCGCGGCAATGGCGCAGCGTGGTGAAGTCGGGGCGCACCCACTTGATGGACGCCGTGCCCGTGACGCTGGGCCAGGAGTTTTCCGGCTATGCCCGTCAGGTCGAAGCCGGCATCGAGCGCGTCAAGGCCACGCTGCCGCGGCTGGGTGAACTCGCCATCGGCGGCACGGCCGTCGGCACCGGTCTGAACGCACCCGACGATTTCGACGTGCGTGTGGTGGCCGTGCTGACCGAACAGACCGGGCTCGCCGAATTACGGGTCGCGGCAAACCATTTCGAGGCACAGGCCGCGCGCGACGGCCTCGTCGAAGCATCCGGTGCGCTGCGCACGATCGCGGTCTCGCTCACCAAGATCGCCAACGACCTGCGGTGGATGGGCTCGGGCCCGCTGACCGGTCTCGGCGAGATTCAGCTGCCGGATCTGCAGCCGGGCAGCTCGATCATGCCTGGCAAGGTCAATCCGGTTATCCCGGAGGCTGTTACGCAGGTCGCCGCGCAGGTGGTCGGCAACGACGCCGCGGTCGCGTGGGGCGGCGCATCCGGAGCGTTTGAACTCAACGTGTACATCCCGATGATGGCCCGCAACCTGCTGGAGTCGTTCAAGATCCTGACGAACGCCGCCAAGCTGTTCGCCGAACGCTGCATCGACGGCCTGGTCGCCAACGAGGCGCGGCTGCGGGAGCTCGCGGAGTCGTCGCCGTCGATCGTGACCCCGCTGAACTCCGCGATCGGCTACGAGGAAGCGGCCGCAGTCGCCAAGCAGGCGCTGAAGGAGAAGAAGACCATCCGCCAGACGGTCATCGACCGGGGTCTGATCGGCGACAAACTGTCGGTGGAGGAGCTGGACCGCCGACTCGACGTGCTCGCCATGGCCAAGGTAAAGCCGGGCGACGTATAGCAACCGCGCACAGATGGAACCGACTGCGGACGGTAACTAACATTCTTCGGGAGTGACCGCGGGCCAGGCCAGCCGCCCCGCCGAGGAACAGGCCCTCGGCGAGTTCCTCGCTGCCGCGACCAACTCGCCGTCGGCGCTGTTGGTCGACGGCGAGGCTGGAATCGGCAAGACCACCGTCTGGCTGGCGGGCCTCAAACAAGCACGTGAACATGGGTTTCGGGTGCTATCGGCCCATGCGTGAGTGCCGAATCCGTGCTGGCCTACGCGTCACTGGCGGATCTGCTGACCGACGTGGATCAGGACATCTGGGCCGACCTGCCCGAGCCTCAGCGGATCGCGGTCGATCGGGTGCTGTTACGGGAGCAGACCGCCGACGGCGTCACCGACCAGCGCGCGGTGGCAGCCGCGTTTCTCTCGGTCGTCGATCGGCTCTCCGACCATGGCCCGCTCCTGCTGGCGATCGACGACCTGCAATGGCTCGATCCGTCCAGCCAACACGTGCTCGCATTCGCGGCGCGCCGGCTGTCCGGTCCGGTGGGACTGCTGGCCACCGTCCGCACCGAACATGACGGCAGCGACTCCATCTCATGGCTGCAGTTACCCCGTCCCGACGCCATCCACCGAATCCCGGTGCATCCGTTGGCTTCACGTGAGCTGCACACCGTGGTAAAGGATAAGCTGGGTCACCCGATACCGACGCGCGGCGATGGCGCGAATCCACCAGCTCTCCGCCGGAAATCCGTTCTATGCCATCGAATTGGCGCGCGCGTTGACCGAAAGCGCCGACGAGGTGGCGCCCGGCACGTTGGCGGAGTTGGTACGGGCCAGAATCGGCAGCCTCGATCCCGCCGTCCATGACGTGTTACTCGCCGCCGCCTGCCTGGCCGCGCCGACCGTGGAGCTGGTCGGCGAGGCGACCGCGGCCGACCACGGCCGACTGATCGAGCTCCTCGAGGTCGCCGAGCGGCACGGCATCGTCTCCATCGAAGGCAACCGGATCCGCTTCACCCATCCCCTGTTGGCAGGTGGCGTGTACACCGACGCTTCGCCTACCGAGCGCAAGCTCATGCACCGTCGCCTCGCCGAGGTGGTCGTCGAGTCCGAACTGCGGGCACGGCATCTCGCGCTGGCGTCAACCACCGGTGATCGCGAGACTCTTGAAGCGCTTGACGATGCGGCGGCTTCCGCGCAAGCGCGCGGAACACCGGCCGCGGCGGCCGAGCTGCTCGAACTGGCGATCGCGCTCGGCGGTGGAGGCGATGACCGCGCTCGGCCGCGCTGATGAAGCCGAGCCACTTGTCGAGGCTCTGCAACGCAATGGAGACAGAGTCGACCGCGCGTGGATGCTGGCAGTCGGCGCTCGCTGCCGCGCCATGGTGCTGGCCGCCCGCGGTGATGTGAACGCCGCAGTGCAGAGCGCGCGGCGCGCGCTGGCCGAGCACGACCGGTTGCCGATGCCGTTCGAGCGTGCGAGGACTCAGCTGCTGCTCGGGCAGCTCTTGCGGCGAGACCGGTCAGAGGCAACCGCCATGCTGCGTGACGCGCTTGCGGTCTTCGAACAGCTCGGCACCCAGCTGTGGGCCGACCGGGCCCGCGCCGAACTGACAGGCACCAGCTCTCGATCACGGGCAAACGGGCGCGACAGGCTCACGCCCGCAGAACAACGCGTTGCCGAGTTGGTGGCGTCGGGGATGACGAACCGCGACGTGGCGGCCAAGCTGTACATCAGCGCAAAGACGGTTGAGGCCACGCTCGCGCGCGTGTATCGCAAGCTAGGCATCCGGTCGCGCGCCGAGCTCGGAAGGCATGTGAATAGAATTCGGAAATAGCCGGTAAACATACTATTGCGGATGTTGCCGGCTCGTGCGGTCGAGCCTAGTTGACACAAAGGGTAGACCGATCCGTTGTTAGCTGGAATTGTTTGAGCTGTGCCGGGAGTGGCCGTGGAGAGCCGTCCGACAGAGAATCGGATGATCGCTGGCTTCTTGGCGTCTGCGACTTCTGAGCCGTCGGCTTTGCTGATCGAGGGCGAACCAGGCATCGGCAAGACCACCCTCTGGTTGGAAGCCCTGGACCTGGCGGAGGCGAAGGGCTTCCGGGTGTTGTCGGCGCGCGCCGCAGCGGCCGAATCCGTGCTGGCCTACACGGCCCTGGCCGATCTGCTGGACGGGGTGCCCGCATCCGCTTGGGCTGACCTGCCCGAACCCCAGCGCTTGGCGGTCGATCAGGTGCTGATGCGGGCGGACAACAACGACACCGCCACCGATCAGCGCGCCGTGGCCGCGGCATTCCTTTCGGTCGTCGAATACCTCACCGACGGCGGGCCGCTGCTGTTGGCGATCGATGACCTGCAATGGATCGACCCATCGAGCATGCACGTGGTGGCGTTCGCGGCGAGGCGGCTCACCGGGCCGGTCGGCATTCTTGGCAGTGTGCGCACAGACGCCGTCGACGGCACCGGCGCGTCCTGGCTGCAAATGCCCCGCCCTGACACGGTTGCCCGAGTTCGATTGCGTCCGTTGAGTATCCACGATTTGAACGCAGCGATATCGGCGCGGCTGCGGCGACCCTTTTCGCGCCCGACGATGGGCCGGATTCACGAAGTGTCGGGCGGAAACCCTTTCTATGCAATTGAATTGGCACGGGCTATCGCCGAAAGCGCGCCGGGTGTCGAGACATCGCTGCCACGCACGCTGGCCGACGTCGTGCGGGCCCGGCTCAGCGGCCTCGATCCCCACGTGCATGATGCGCTGCTCGCGGCATCGTGCATGGCTGCGCCGACCGTGGAGCTGGTGTCGACCGCGACGAGAAGCGACGACGACCGCTTGATCGAGCTGCTCGAGAACGCGGAAAGCAACGGCATCATCGCGATCGACGGCAACCGGATCCACTTCGCCCATCCCCTGCTGGCCAGGGGCGTATACACCGAAGCCGCGCCCGGCCAACGCCGGACGATGCATCGCCGCCTCGCCGACATCGTCGACGAGCCCGAGTTGCGGGCGCGGCACCTGGCGCTGGCCGCAACCAGTGGCGACCAAGTCACGCTGCGGGCGCTCGATACAGCGGCCGAGTCCGCCCGCGTCCGCGGCGCTCCCGTGGCAGCCGCCGAGTTGATGGACCTCGCGATCGGCCTCGGCGGTGACACCCCGGAGCGTCGACTCCGGTCCGCCCTACACCATTTCGACGCAGGCGACCACGAGCGAGCGCGCGCCATGCTCGAGGAGACCATCGATCGACTGGCGCCCGGCGACCTGCGAGCAGAGGCTTTGAGCCGGCTTGCTGTCGTGCGACTGTACGGCGACGGCTTCTTCGAGGGAGCCGGCCTGCTGCAGCGCGCGCTCAGCGAGGTGCACCCCGACAGCCCGCTGCGCGCGCAAGTCCTGATCACCTTGGCCTACGCACTGCTCCAGGCCAATCAGCCCCAAGCCAGCGTGCAGATGGCCGAGGAGGCCGTCGCCCAAGCCGAGCGCGTCAACCAGCCGCACCTGCTGGGCCTGGCACTCGGTATGCGCGTGATCCTGCGGTTCCTGAGCGGCGAAGGCTTCGACGAAGACCAGCTCCGTCGCGCAGTGGAGTTGGAGGACCCCGAGATCTTCACGCCCTTGGTGTTTCGACCATCGGTCCAGCGCGCCCTGCTGCTGGAGTGGACGGGCAGCCTGCACGAGGCGCACGAGGTGCTCGAAGGCGTCCGGCGCCGCTGCGTGGAAAAGGGTGAGGAAGGCGAGCTCATCTTCATCGCCCAGCACGTGGTGCTGAGCAGCATTTGGCGTGGCGACGTCGTCGAGGCCGGTCTGGTCGCCGAGGACGCCATGGAGCGCGCCCGCCAACTCGGTGGCGACACCCCGCTGTTCTTGGCGCACAGCCTGCGGGCGAAGTTGGCGGTGTACGCCGGTCGCGAAGCAGACGCCAGGCAGGCAGCCGCCGAAGCGCTCGAGGCGGGCAGGCGCACAGGAGCGGTTCGGTTGACGGACAGGGTCATTGGTGCACTCGGATTCCTGGACGTGTCGCTGGGTCACTACGAGGCCGCGGTTGCCACGCTGCAGCCACTGGTGGCCAAGTTCAATCCGGCGTCGACACCGACCGAGCTTCCCAATGCGACGTTTTTGGTGGACGCCATCGAGGCCCTGATTCAAGTGGGCCGGGGTACCGAGGCGGAGCCGCTCATCGGCGCCCTCGAACGCAACGGCGAGCGGCGGGACCGCCCCTGGATGCTCGCCGCCGGCGCCCGTGGCAGAAGCATGCTGCTGGCCGCCCGAGGTGACCTCGACGCCGCGGGCGAGGTCGCCACGCGCGCGATCGCCGCACACGACCGGCTGCAAATGCCGTTCGAGCGTGCTCGAACGCTGTTGCTACTGGGCCAAATACGGCGCCGGCAGCGGAAGAAGGAAACGGCGTCGGCGAGCCTGCAGGAAGCCCTCGCCATCTTCGAGCGTCTGCATGTCCCGCTGTGGGCCGACAAGGCCCGCGCCGAGCTCGCCCGCGCGAACGTCGGCCCGCGCCGGAGCGGACAGCTCACCCCGTCGGAGCAACGGGTCGCCGAGCTTGCGGCCTCGGGCATGAAGAACCGCGACGTGGCGACCGCTCTATTCATCAGCCCGAAGACCGTCGAGGCGAACCTGGCCCGGATCTACCGCAAGCTCGGCATCAAGTCGCGCGCTGAACTCGGCCGTCACATGAGTAAGGCGTAGACCGGCAGCCTAAGAAGCGAGGAATAGGGAAACACCCTATTTCTCAGCACTGTTGAGCGAATTAGCGTCAACCACGCGCGCAGGTCAAGCGACCGAAGGAGGATTGTTGCCCGTCGACCACAACTCATTGGCCAGTCAGAACCAAGCCGCCCTGGTGACGACGGCGACCAGCCAACCCGCGTTGCGCACCGGCTTCGCGATGCTTGGCCTGGTCTCACTGCTGGATCTGCCGAAAGCCGACAGGGCCGACAGGGTGGTGGCGTTTTGCGGCGCGGCGGCCGCGGGGTGGTTTCTGGTCAGGGGTGGGCGGCTCCGCTAGACGTTCGGTGGCGCCGTCTTCTGCGGCACCTGGGCGGGCCACAGCCGAATGCCGATCGGTGCGGTCAGGCTGTGCACCACGAGGCTCACGGTGACGGTGACGACGACCGCCTGCATGATCGTGGTCGACTGCCGGATCTCGCCTCGCTCGACCATCAACAATCCGAGAACCAGAGTGCCGATCCCGCGAGGCCCGAACCAGCCGATGAACAGCCTGCTGCGGGCGGGCAGGTCGCTGCCGATCAGCGCGGTAGACACCGCCACCAGACGCACCACGATCAGCGCGACGACGGCGAAAAGCACCACGCGCCAATCCGCATCGCGCCATCCGACGAAGACGGCATAACTGCCGAACATCGCGAACACGATCAGCTCCAGCAACTGACCAGCCGCATCGGTCACCTGCGACGGTATCTGCGCGCCCGCCCTGTTCATCATCATCGAGTAGGCCAGGCCGCCCGCGAAGGCGGTGACGAATCCGCTGCCCTGCAACCGCTCTCCGACTTCGAAACACACCAACGCCAACGCGACGGTGGCCAACTGGGCCCAGGTATCGCTCATCCAGCCGCGCTGGCGGGACCTCACGATCACCAGGCCACCGACCGCACCGATGCCGAGGCCCACCAGCAGAGAAACCCCCTCGGTACGGAGCGCGAACAGTGCCCACCGGCTCGGATCCGGGTCGTTCTGCTGAGACGCGAGCGCCACGGCGGCCAGCATCGCCGCCAACGCGATCCCGTCGTTGCAGCCACTTTCGGCTGACATTGCATGCCGGACGGCCTCGGGGATACGACGGTCCTCGAGCAGTGCGTCGATCAGCGCAACTTCCGTCGGCACCACGATGGTTGCGAGGCACACCGCCTCCCACAACGGCATCACCGGCATCACCAGCAGCGCCACGACCGTGCCGAGGACGATGGACAACGGTATTCCGATCGCCAACAACCGCACGGTGATATGGCCGCGGCGGACCACGGACGGCAGGTCGAGCATCGCGGCCTGGTTGAACAGGATCACGGTCAGCGCCAGCTGGGCCAGGATGGTGAAGCTCTCGGTGTGAGCCGCGGCCTCGATCACACCGAATCCGAACGGCCCCAACACCATTCCGAACGCGACAAAGATCAACGCGGGAGCGATGTACCACCGCTTCACCAGCCCCGAAACGACGGCGTAGCTCATCACGAGAAGGGTGAGCACAAACGCCGTATCGGTGCGCACCTGGCCGCCTCAGCCCCGCGTTCGCCTACGCGCCGTTGTTGGGGCCACCGGAGTTCGCGCCTGCGATATCGGTGATCGGGAAGTTCGGCATCGGTTTGGGCGAAGGCGTACTCGGCAGCGTCGGGATCTCAGCAGGCGGGATGTCAGTGAGGTCGTTGACCGGCGGGCCGTTTTCCCGGCTGCCGTAGGAGCTGCCCGGCTCGCGCGGTCCGATCATCTGGGTGACGGTCACCATGTGATAGCCGTTGGACTTGAGCACCGGGATGAACTGCTCGACGAGATCGACTGTGGACGAGTAGGTGTCGTGAAACAGCACCACCGAGTTCGGCTTGATCTGTGTCATCAACATGTACCGGGTGGCCGCGGTGTTGGAGTCGTTCGCCCAGTCGAACGGGATCACGTCCCAGTTGATGTCGGCAAGACCCTGTTTCTTGGCCTCAGCCAGGACCGCATCGTTGACGAGGCCACCCGCGGTGCGCACCAGCTTCGGCCGCTGACCGGTCGCCGCCTCGATCGCATCACTGGCCTTGCTGAACTGCTCCGGGATGTCTTCGGGCGGGATCGTCGTCATGTTGGGGTGTTCCCACGTGTGACTGCCCAGTTCCATCCCGGCTTCCACCACTCGCTTTGCGCCGGCGGGGTTGGCGGCGACCTTGTTGCCGATCTCGAAGAACGTCGCCTTGGCGTCGTTGTCGGTCAGGATCTTCAGCAGCCGGTCTGTGAAGGGGCTCGGCCCGTCGTCGAACGTCAGCGCCACACACTTGACCTG
>Ga0207678_10005438_pt1 | contig 11394 bp, 14 predicted proteins | sample KBSC63metaG_FD_184319 | JGI IMG/M metagenome (GOLD analysis project Ga0207678, IMG submission 184319) | Corn rhizosphere microbial communities from Kellogg Biological Station, Michigan, USA - KBS C6-3 metaG (SPAdes) (version 2) | ecosystem: Host-associated > Plants > Roots > Rhizosphere > Soil ...
TGCGGCCCGGGACCGAGATCCTGGTGCTGACCTGGCTCGACCGGGCGGACCGCGGCGTGCTCCTCACGATCCCGCGCGGTGATCCGCGCAATGCGATGACGGGAGTGTTCAGCACCCGGTCCCCGGACCGGCCCAACCCCATCGGCCTGCACCGCGTCCAGGTGATCGCGGTCGACGGGCTCCGGGTCCAGGTCGATCAACTCGAGGCCCTGGACGGGACGCCGGTGATCGACGTGAAGGCGGTGCTGAACCAGGTCGCCGATCGGTAACGTGCGGGAGCCCGGACCCCACGGGGTCCGGGCTCCTGCTCCGCCTGGTCAGCGAACCAGGACGGGGACTTCCTCGACGGCAGGGCTGACTTCGGTCTTGCGGAGCCGCGGCAGGAGCAGCGCCGCGCCTGCGGCGGCGGCCACCGCCGCCGCGCCGACCCAGACCGCCGGCGCCAGCCCGGAGACGAACGCCGTCCCGCTGGCGTAACCGCCGCGGGCGGAGAACACCGCTCCGAGTACGGCGATCCCGAACACGCCGCCCAGTTCCCTGATGGCGTTGTTCGCGCCGGAGGCGATGCCCTCCTGGTCCCGCCGCACCGAGCTGAGCACGACGTTGGCGACGGGCGCGAAGAACAGGGACATGCCGACGCCGGAGACGATGAACGCCGGCACCAGGGTCAGGTACGCCACGGTGGGGCTGGTCACCATGGCCAGCCAGCCGAGCCCGATGGCCTGCAGGGCGAGCCCGGTGACCAGCAGCGGCCGCCCTCCGATGCGATCGGACAGCGCGCCCGCGACCGGGGCGATGAACACCGGCATGGCGGTCCAGGGCAGCGTCCGCAGTCCGGCCTCCAGCGGGCTGTAGTGCTGAACGACCTGGAGGAACTGCGCGAGCAGGAAGATCGAGCCGAACATCCCGAAGAACATCAGCAGGGAGGCTGCGTTGGTCACGGCGAAGCCGCGGCTGCGGAACAGGTGCATCGGCAGCATCGGCTCGCGTGCCCGCAGTTCCCAGCCGATGAACGCGGCCACCAGCAGGGCGCCGATCACCAGGGGCGGCAGCACGGTGAGGCTGGTCCAGCCGTGGTCGTTGCCGCGGACGACGCCGAGCACGATGCCGAGCAGACCGACACTGGCCAGGACCAGGCCCGGCAGGTCCAGGCTGGTCGAGGGCCCGCGGCTCTCGGTGAGGCGGAGCCGGGCGATCGGCAGCAGGGCGATGCCGATCGGTACGTTCAGCCAGAAGATCCACTGCCATGAGGCACCCTCGACCACGGCCCCGCCGACCAGCGGACCGATCGCGATGGCCAGGCCGCCGACAGCTCCCCAGGCGCCGAGGGCCAGGCCGCGGCGCCGCGGGGATACCGCGGCTGACAGCAGCGTGAGGGTAAGCGGGATGACGATGGCGGCGCCGACGCCCTGCACGGCCCGGGCGGCTACCAGGGCGCCGATGCCGGGCGCCATGGCCGCGGCCGCCGACCCGGCGGTGAACAAGCCGAGACCGATCGTGAACAGGCGTCGGCGGCCGTAACGCTCCCCCAGCGTGGCCCCGGTGAGCAGGAGGACGGCGAAGGTGAGGGTGTAGGCGTTCACCGTCCACTGCAGCCCTTCCAGCGAGGCGTGCAACTGCTCCCGGATCGAGGGCAACGCGGTGGTCACCACGAGGTTGTCGAGCGAGGCCATGAACAGCGCGGCCGAGGTTATCGCGAAGGTCCACGCGGTGCGGTGCCTGGCGGTCATCGCTTCCTCCTTATAGAAGTGAGTAGTCACTAACTTATTTGATCAAAATTTTTAGATGGGCGAGCTCAGTCCTTCGGGCACCAGCTCGTCCAGCGCTCGTCGACCGAGGGCAGGTCCAGGGCGGCGCCGACGTTCATCAGCATGCCGACGGCGAAGAAGTCCACCACGGTCTGGAAGGGCAGCCCGGTGATCCGCTCGACCATCTCCCACAGGTGCTTGTAGCCGGTCCGGGCGGCCTCGCGGATCTCGGGATCGCCGCAGGCGGCGTAGATCTGCATCTGCAGCAGGAGCAGGGTCCGGTCGTCGAGCAGGCGCTCGTACTCTTCGGCCATCGCCGTCATGGCGTCGTCGCCGGTGAGGTCGCCCGCCGCGGCCGTGAACGCGCCCTCAATCCGGCGGAAGCACCGCTCCACCAGCGCGAGGAACAGCGCCTTCTTGGTCGGGAAGAGCCGGAACAAGTACGGCTGGCTGATCCCGGCCCGGCGGGCCACATCCTCGGTCGAGGTGCCGGCCAGCCCATGCGCGGCGAACTCGGCCACGGCGGCCTCGAGCACCATCTCGCGGCGCTCGGCGGCCGGCATCCGCTGCCTTGTCTGTACGGTCATGAGGACTAAGTTAGTAACCACTCACTACTTTGTCAAGAGCCGACGGACAGGAAGCTATGCTCCACCCACATCAGCACTGCCGGGCGGGCTGAGGCAGGTCCCGCATGATCGTGGACCGCAACCCGCGGAATCCGCGGGCGGTTTTCGGGGGCAACGGTCCACGATCCTGGCTGCCGCCCGGCGGGTCGCATCAGCAGTCACGCCAGCCCCGCCGGGGTATGCCACCGCGGCCAGGCCGGTCATTGCGTGTCATCGCACCCCTGATCAGGGGTGCGATGACACGCAATCATGGGGATGTACACGCTGTGGCGCCTGATGCGGGCACCCTCCGCAGAACGGCCCGGGTTATGAGGATCGGTCCGCGGCCGGACGCCATGAAACCGGACATTCACTGCGTTGGAACGCGCTGGATCCGGGGTTTCATGGCGTTCCAACTGGGTCCGGGAGCCGCGACACTGGTCGCGCGGGCGCAGTGGTCGAGTTCGCCTACGCGGTGAGCGCGGGTCAGGGGCTGGGCAAGCGCTGAGGCGGGATGGTCGCATCCAGCAGCAGGGTCGAGCCCGCCGGACGGACGACGGCACCAGTGGTCCGCTCGCGCAGGCGTCCGAGGAACTCGCCGTCGCCGAGCGGCACGGTGGCCTCCAGGCGGTGGCTGGCCTGTACCTCGGGCAGATCCATGACGGCGTCGACCAGGTCGGTGCGCCAGCCGGGTGCGACGTGACCGGCCGCGGCGCGTAGCGAGGTCCTCGCGGTGCCCGCGACGGGCATGGTCACCTCGGCCGCGACCACGACCTCGCCGCCGTTCCTGATCTCGACATGACGTGGCGTTTCCGGGAAGGTCATCCTCATGCTCCAGGGATCGCGGGTACGGGTCAGCCGCGTTGCTGTCACAGGCCGCTTACTGCCTTGCCCGATAGGTGCCGGAGCGAAACAGGTCCATACCGCGACAATCGTCTGCGGTGCGGCGCGGCGGGCCACCGGATCGGCGTGGGTGCGCGCGCTAGGGTGAGCGCATGGCGGATGAGGACGGTGCTCCGCCGCGGCGGGTCGCCTGGGTGACCGGCGGCAGCCGCGGGGTCGGCCGTGGCGTGGCGGTCGCCCTCGGGCAGGCCGGCTGGGTGGTATACGTGACCGCGCGATCCTCGGCGGGCGGTCGGACCGGGCACCTGCCCGGCACGGTGGAGCAGACGGCGGACGCGGTGACCGCGGCCGGCGGATCCGGTGTCGCGGTCCCCTGCGATCACCGCGACGACGAAGCGGTCCGGGCGGTCGCGGCGCGGATAACGGCGGACCACGGCCGTCTGGACCTGCTCGTCAACAACGCGTGGGCCGGGTACGAGAGGCTGAACGCCGGCGGCTGGGAAGAATGGAACGCGCCGTTCTGGGAGCAGCCGCTCGAGTTGTTCGACGCGATGTTCGGCGGCGGGGTGCGAGCGCATTACGTCGCGGCGGCAGTGTGCGCTCCGCTGCTCATCGCGACCCCGCACAGCCTGGTGGTGACGGTCTCGGTGGCGGTGCCCGAGACCGAGCAGCACAGGTTCGGCGCCGCCTACGCGATGGCCAAGACCGCGGACGACCGCCTCGCGCTGGCCGCCGCGATACAGCTCGGCGAGTACGGCGTGGCCTCGCTCGCGGTGCACCCGGACTGGGTGCGGACCGAGGGCGTCATGCAGTTCGCGGACCAGGTGGACCTGTCATCCTCGCAATCGCCGGAGGGGGTCGGGCGGACGATCGTCGCGCTGGCCGGCGACCCGGAGGTGATGGGCCTGACCGGGCAGGCGCTGACCGTCACCGCCCTCGCGGCGCGCTACGGCGTTGACGTGTCCGCGTAGAGGGCCGTGATCCAGATGTGCAGGAGGGTGGCGACCAGGGTGTCCTGGTCGTCGAAGGGCGGGGTGCCGGTCGCGGCCAGGTAGTACAGGCGCTCGCCGAGCCAGGTCAGCGCGCTGGCCAGGGCCGGGATGTCCTGGCCGGCCAGCCGCTGCCGGGCGCGCGGGTCGGCGTTGATCTGGGCCACGGTGGCGTCGGTGAAGGTCTGCATCTGCTCCGTCCACAGCGCCTCCAGCCGCGGGTCGGTCCGCCAGTTCTCCACGATGGCGCGCAGGACCGGCGCGCTCCGCCGCCACAGTTCGGCCCCGGCGGTGATGCCGGTGCGCAGCGCGGCCGCCGGGTCGGCGGGGACGGCCAGCCAGGGCGCCGCGGCGTCGTGGCCGCGGGCGACGGCGCGCCGGACGAGTTCGGCCAGGACGTCGTGCTTGCTGTCGAAGTAGAAGTAGAAGCTGCCGCGGGAGACACCGGCCGCGGCGAGGATGTCGCCGACGGCGAGGTCGCCGAACTGATGGTCGGCGAGCAGCTCGGCGGTGGCGGCCAGGATGGCCTCGCGCAGGTCCGTTGTGTCGTCGCCGCCCGCGGACCGGCGCCCGTGCGGCCGGGGAGACCCGGAGGCCCGTGATGGTGTCGCCATGCCCGGGAGCCTACCCGGCACGGTGTATATACATACTGTCCGGACAGTATGTATAGTGTCGTCATGAGCACGCTAACCTGCCATCTGGTCACCCGGAACCCGGACGCGGCCGCCGCCTGGTACACCTCGGTGCTCGGCGCCACCGAAGCCAGCCGGATCACGCTGCCCGGCGGTCAGGTGCTGACCATCGAGCTGCGCTTCGGTGACAGCACGCTGTCCATCTCGGATGAGTTCCCCGAGATGGGGATCGTCTCTCCGCTGACACTCGGCGGCACCTACGGGGCGCTGCACCTGACCGTCGAAGATGCCGACGCGGTCTGGCAGCGGGCACTGGCGGACGGCGCGACCGAGTTCGAGCCGCTGCACGACGCGTTCTGGGGGGACCGGACCGGGCAGTTCATCGACCCGTTCGGCCATCGCTGGGCGATCGACCAGCACATCAAGGACGTGCCGCACGAGGAGGTCGTACGGCTGGCCGCGGCGGCGTTCGGCGGGAGCCAGGCCTAGATGACCGGCGGCGGGGTGCCCTCGGCGCTGGCCGCCAGCGCCGGGTCCCATCCGCACACGGCGCAGGCGTGCCGGAAGGCCGAACGGGCGAACTCCAGCGCGGTGCCGAACGGGTCCTCCGCCTCCCGGACGTCGTCCCAGTCCAGGACGTACTCCCCCAGCGCGCCATCCCAGCGCCCGCTGGGCAGGGTCGCGCGGTCGAAGCCGGGCGGGGCCGGGTGCGCGTACGCGAAGAACGCCGCCCGGCCGTAGCGCCCGTCACCGGGCCACCAGCCGACCTCGATCTGCTGGGCGTCACCCGCGTTGCGCATGATGAAGTCGTCCGACGGGGGTTCGGCCGGCAACCCGGAGTACAGGCTCACCGCCAGGTCGAAGGATCCCCACCAGGCGTTGACCGGGCTGGAGCGCCCGCGGTACGGCGCCCGGTACGCGGCCAGCACCTGTGCCGCCCGGGTCGCCGCGGCGAAGTAGCCGGCCACCTGCTCCGGGTCGTAGCGGGCGTGTTCCTCGTCTGCGTCCAGCGGCACCTGCCACGGGACCTCCTGCGGCGTCGGGTCGATGCGCACCGGACCGCCCAGGTCGCGCACTGCGGCCAGCACGTCCCGGGTGACCGCGCCGACCGGCCGGTGCGGGGTGAGCGGCACCCGGGCGGTCCGGCCGCCGCTGTGCTCGACCACCGCCTCGTGGGCCCGCAGGTCAAGGACGACGACCATGGATCCCGAACGGTCGGGTGCGGGCAGTGGCGACGTCTCCCAGCCTCGCGCGGTGAGCCGGAGCGCGGCGTGCTGGAGCTGCGGCTCGGCCGGCGCGAGCCTCGCCGCGAGCTTGCCCAGGACCTGGGTATGGGCGTGCAGCGTGTCACAGGTCTCGCGCCACTGCTCGTAATTCACCGCGGGCCACATGGGCCAAGGCTACGGGAGAGCGCGGGTGAGGAACCGCAGCAGGTGCGTATTGAAGGCGTCCGGCCGCTCCAGGTTGGGCAGGTGCCCGACGCCCTCCATCACGACGACGTCCGGATCGGGCAGGCAGGCGGCCAGCTCGCTGGTGATCTCCGCGGTGGAATAGGAGTCGTGATCCCCGGCGCACACCAGCGCCGGAGCGCGGAGATCCTTCAGCACGGGCTGATAGTCAGGCCGTTCGGCCCGTCCGCGCACCGCGGCCGCGGCCCCGGCCGGATTCGTGGCCAGCATCATGGCCATGATCGTCTGTGTCAGCTCCTCGCCGACCGCGGGGCCGAACAGCCGGGCGGCCATCTGCCCGGCCACCGGCCGCATCCCCTGCTCGTCCATGGTCCGCGCGCTGTCCAGGCGGGCCGCTCGCTCCTGATCGGTGACCCGCTGCGCGGTGGTCGCGATGAAGCCGTACGCCCACCAGCGCTCCGGCTGGGCCGCGGCGAGCTCCATCACGACGAGCCCGCCCATGCTCAGGCCCACCAGGGCCGCGCTGGCGATGCCCTTGCGATCCAGCAGGTGACCGACGTCGGCGGCGAGCAGTGCCACCGGTACCGTGCCCGGCGTGACCGGGCTGTCCCCGTAGCCACGGAGATCGGGGGCGATGACACGGAAGCGGTCACGAAGGGCGGCCAGCTGGGGCGCCCACATGCCGCGATTGAAGGGATGACCGTGGATGAGCACGACGACCGGACCGCCGCCGGCATCGTCGTGAGCGAGGTCGACGGGATCCATGGGCCGATGGTAACCGCAAGAAGTCGTGGAGGGCGGCGGTGACTAGGGGCGGGGCTTCTTCGGGGAGGAAGTGGCCGGTGGGCAGGGCCTCGCCGCGGACGTCGATGGCGTATTCCTGCCAGACGCTGAGCGGGTGGTAGCCGCGGCCGACGAAGCCCTGGCTGCCCCACAGCACGAGGACCGGGCATTCGAGCTTGTGCCCCGCGGCGAAGGTCTCGTCGTCGTGGACCAGGTCGATGGTCGCCGCCGAGCGGTAGTCGGCGCAGGAGCCCGCGATCGTCCGCGGGTCGCTGAAGCAGCGGATGTAGTCCTCCATCACGGCGGCGTCGAGGCTCGCGCCCTGGCCGAGGAGCGCGCCGACGATGGAGCGGACCCAGAAGCCGGGGTCCGCGCCGATCAGCTGCTCGGGGATGCCGTTACCGACCGGGAGGAAGAACCAGTGGTAATAAGCCGTCGCCATGTCCCGCGTGACGTTGTGCCATATGTGCCGGGTCGGCACGATGTCGAGAACCGCGAGCCTGGTGACGGCCTCCGGGTAGTCCAGCGTCAGCCGGTGCGAGACCCGCGCGCCGCGATCGTGGCCGACCAGCTGGAACTGCGCGAAGCCGAGCTCGCGCATGAGCCCCAGCTGGTCGCGGGCCATGGACCGCTTGGAGTACGCAACACCGGCGGCGTCCGGTTCCGGCTTGCCCGAGTCCCCGTAGCCGCGCAGGTCGGTGAGCACGACGGTGTGGTCTTCGGCGAGGGCAGGGGCGACATCGCGCCACATCAGGTGGTTCTGCGGGTAGCCGTGCAGCAGGAGCACGGGCGGCCCCGACCCCGCGGTGGCGCAGTTGACGGTGACGCCCTCGACCTCGACGCGCTGGTACTCGAAACCGGACAGCAGTGCGGTCATGGTTCCCCTTCGTACTCTCGGCTGAGCAGGATGACCTCGGAGCTGAGCTGGCCGATGTCGAGCAGGTGGCCGATGCGGTGGCTCTGCCCGGTGGCGGCGGCGAATTGCGGGGTCTGGCCGCAGCGGCGCTGCAGCTCGCGCTCGACGGCGGCGGTGCGCTCCTGCCAGCTGGCCGGCGGCTCAGGCATGTCCTGGGAGTCCGCTACGGCCAGCACCTCCAGGCCCGCGCGGCGGAGCAGCAGGTGGAGGTCGGTGCTGGTCGGGAAGTGGTTGCCCCGCGGCGGATCGTCCAGCTTTGCCGTGACGGCCAGGTAGACGAGCAGGCCGATCCGGCCGCCCGGGCGTACCACGCGGCGCATCTCGCGCAGCATGGCCAGCTGGGCGTCCCGGCTCGGCGCGGTGCACAGGACGCCCAGAGACCAGGCCAGGCCGACCGCGCCGTCCGCGAACGGCAGCGCGGTCGCGTCGGCCTGGATGACGGGCGCATCGAAAAGCCGGGCCGCCGCGCGGCACGCGTCGGGCTCCGGCTCGACCAGGACGGGCCGGACGCCGGTCCGGCCGGCCGCGTAGGCGGCGGGCCCGCCGAGGCCCGCCCCTACGTCCGCCAGCAGGTCGCGGGCCCCGGCCCGCAGGCCGGCCAGCAGCCAGTCCAGGGCGGCGGGCTTCCCGCTCCCCCGGCAGGCCGCCGGGACAAAGTACTCCGGGCCCAGGTCGGCAGCCACCTCGGCGGTCCACGCCGCCACGGTGTCGAACTCGGCCTCCATCGGGTCGTCGGCGTCACGGGTCATGCTCGCGTTCTTCCCTGATGCGCCCGGCCAATTCGGCCTTGACCTGAGCGGCGAATTCGTAGCCACGGGCCGACGCCGCGCCGGAGATGTTCACGCCGGTCACGCCAGGGATGCCGAGCAGTGCTCTGGCCTCGCGGGCTGCCGTGGCCATGCCGGCCTCCACCGGGTCGGGCTCGTCCAGCACGCGGCGCACGGCGGCCGGATCAAGCTCCAGGCCGGGGAGCCCGGTCAGCACGGCCGCCGACGGCTCGTCAGTGAAGACCGCAACCGAGGCGATGACCGGGATGGTCACGCCGGCCCGCACCGCGCCGGACATGAACGCGGTGACCGAGGCCACCGTGTCGTGGTTGAGCACCGCAACCGCGGCCCCCGCGCGCTGCTTCTGGGCCAGGCGGGCCGCCCGCAGGTGCCGGGGCGGCGCGGCCGGGGTCTCCGGGACGGCCGCGGATATCCCGATCGACGCGGCGAGCGCGGCCAGCCGCGGCCCATCGAGGTCGAACACCTGCGTCACGTCCGGCCGGACGTCGTAGGCCCGCGCGTCGCCGGTGACGCACAGAACCGCGTCCACCCCCAGATGGCGCAGGCCTGATAGCTCCTCCTCCAGGACGATCCGGTTGCGGTCCCGGCAGGCGAGCGTCATCCACGGCCGCACCCCGGCGTCCTGCAGCATCGAGGCCAGCAACGTGGGCGGGAAATCGGGGCGGTCCTGGTGCTCGCCGACCAGGACAGCGTCGCAGGACGGCGCCAGCGTCCTCGCCACCATCGTGAGCATCCGGACCGAGTACGGTTCGGAGCTGAAGTCGGTCAGGATCAGAGGCACCGCACGCAGCGGGACGGCAGGCACCGGCTCGGCCCATCGCGCCGGGGCCGGGAACACGCACGGTTCCGGTACGACCTCGCAGCGGCCGTCGGCCCGCACTCCGCCGCACGGGCCCATCACCATGTGCTTCGGGCAAGAGCCCGTCATCGCATGCCCGGCGGCCACGGGCGGCCCGCCAGAACCGCGAGGTTGAGCGCCACGAGCGTGTCCTCCAGGTCGGGCAGGGCATCGGTCCGGCCCGCGTACACCATGGACCGGGCCAGTTCCGCGGTAGCCCCGGCCAGCGCCAGGTATGCCTCGGGCGAGACGGCCGGCCAGTCCGGGTGGCGCTCGCGCGCCCGTTCGTGCCACCGCCGGTTCAGCTCGGCGAAGCGGCGGGGCGCGGCGTCGAGCCGGCTGGCGGCCCGCGGACCCGCGGCCGGCATGTGGATGTAGAAGACCCGGGCGAAGGCGGGCTCGTCGGCGAGGAACGCGAGAAACTCGCGGACCGCGGCCCGGAGCAGGTCCTCGTCATCGGCTCCGGCCGGGAGCGCGCGGCTGGCAGATACGACGCGGGCGATCATCAGTTCCCGGCCCTCGCCGGTCGCGGCCAGGAAGCACTCCTCCTTGTTCGCGAAGTGGTCGTAGAACGCCTTCTTGGACACCCGGGCGCGGCGCACGATGTCGGCGACGGTGACGGCCTGGTAGCCGCGCTCTGATACGGCCGCGATCACCGACCGCACCAGGCGCTCCCGCTGCGACGCGCTGACGGCCGGTGGAGGCAGGTGGCTGCGGCCGCGGGGCAGCCCGGGTTTGCCCTCGTGGGTGAGGGCGAGCATGCCCGCTTGCCTGGTTTCGGCCACAGGGTTACAGTAACCGGCATGACCCTAAAGTACGGATTCGTACTTTAGCTGATGACTATGATCAGCGACTCCGCGATGCTGAGCGAACTCTCCGCCGAGTTCCCCGGCTATGAGTTCAGCACGCAGCGGACCTGGGAGGGCGTCTCGCTGATCGCCGTCCGCCAGAAGGGTTCGGCCCGGTCCGGCCTGTACATCGTCATCACCCCCGACCTCGACGAGATGCGCCGGACCCTGCTCGACAACACGGGGCTCGACAACACGGGGCTCGACAGCACGGGGGTCGAGGACGAGAACCCCGGACGGTAGCCGAAGGCCCGACGGCCATTGACGATCGTGCGCCGCACGGGCTCAGTGACGCCGAGCGTCGCCCTGCTCGGGACGGCGGTCCGGCCGCGGCTACGCTGACCGGGTGGAAATCGTGATCGACGACCTGACCGGCCCGCAGATCGCCAGGTTCCTCGACGAGCACGTCAGGCAGATGCTGTCGATCACCCCGCCGGAGAGCAAGCATGCCCTGGACCTGGAGATGCTGCGCGGACCGGGGATCACGTTCTGGTCGGTCATGGACGGCGGGACCGTGGTCGGCTGCGGGGCGCTGAAGCGGCTGGACGCGCGGCACGCCGAGGTGAAATCGATGCGGACCCTGGCGGCGCGCCAGCGCAGCGGGATCGCGTCGATGATGCTCGAGCACATCATCACCGAGGCCAGGCGGATGGGCTTCACCCGGCTGAGCCTGGAGACCGGTTCGGCCGAGTTCTTCACGCCCGCCCGGCGGCTGTACCAGAAGTTCGGGTTCGAGTACTGCGAGCCGTTCGGCGACTACCGGCCCGACCCGCTCAGCGTGTTCCTGACCAGGACGCTCTAGGGGCAGGCGGTGGGTCGCCCAACTAGGGAAGGATGGCGGTCATGACTTCGGATACCGACACCGTCGGGCTGCTGGAACGCGCGCTCGATCAGACGGCCGGGCTTATCGCGGCCATCGAACCTGGTCAGGCTGGGCTGGCGACGCCCTGCGCCGGGTGGGACGTACGGGCGCTCGTCAGCCACCTGGCCGGGCA
>Ga0207678_10005440_pt1 | contig 11393 bp, 11 predicted proteins | sample KBSC63metaG_FD_184319 | JGI IMG/M metagenome (GOLD analysis project Ga0207678, IMG submission 184319) | Corn rhizosphere microbial communities from Kellogg Biological Station, Michigan, USA - KBS C6-3 metaG (SPAdes) (version 2) | ecosystem: Host-associated > Plants > Roots > Rhizosphere > Soil ...
ATCCAGAGTGGTTATTATTTCGCCGATGGTCGGGATGTGGCCGGCGATACCGCCGCCGAACTGCTCGCCCACGGCATTGTTCATGTGCCGGAGGGCAGGCGGTTGTTTGGCGCCATGAGCGTCGAAGACAATCTGCTGATGGGAGCCTATTCGCGAAAGGCCACTCGCGCCGAACTCAGCCGCGATCTCGGATCCATCTACGAGACCTTTCCCAAATTGCGTGAACGCCGCAACCAGGCGGCGGCGACGCTATCCGGTGGCGAGCAGCAGATGTGCGCGATCGGGCGCGGCCTGATGAGCGCGCCGCGCCTCCTGATGGTCGACGAATTGTCGCTGGGCTTGTCGCCGCTGTTGGTCGAACAACTGGTCGCAGCGCTGAGGGCGTTGAATGACAAGGGCATGTCGATCCTGCTGGTCGAGCAGGACGTGACCACTGCGCTCGATATTTGTCATTCGGGTTATGTCATGGATATGGGCCGCATCGTGCGCACAGGGGCCGGCGCCGAATTGCTGGCGGATCCGATCATCCGCGACGCCTATCTCGGCGTCATCGAAGACTGAACGCGAAAACATTTGTCGCGATTTTGAAGGAGACATCATGATAGAGACTATCGAAGCGACGAACAGCGGCTACCGGTTCATGCCGGGTGTTAGCCAATATTCCTGCGGCATCGGCGCACTTCCCGGCTTCACCATCGAGCGCGTGCGCTTTTCGAGGGTCGTTCCGCTCAAGGTCGGTTTTCAGAAGATCGCCGAAATCATCAAGGCTGCCGGACGGCCGTTGACCGCGTTCGGCGCATGCGAGCTGCGTTCTCCGGCGCCCTTCACGGAAGAAGGATTCAAGGCGTTCAATCAGATTTATATCCAGACCCTGATCGAGTGGGGCCTGATGAAGGATGGCGTCAATCCGGTTGCGCGCAGCAATGTCTGCCCGAAGATCGATCCGCCGGCCGAGCCCGGCTTTCATGCCTTCTCGTTCACGACGGTGGCGCCCAATGCGCCGACATCGTTCGTTGTGGCGGGCAGCGGTGAATCGGCCGAAGGCAAAGCCAATTATCGCGATCATATCGTGCGGCTTGGCGATACCGGCCCGGAGGGCATGCTGGAAAAGGCCAAATGGGTGCTGAACGAGATGGAGCGCCGCATGAGCGCGTTCGGTGGCGACTGGAGCCAGGCCACCGCGGTACAGCTCTATACCATCCGCGACGTCTTTCCGTTTCTCGAGAGCGAGCTTGGCCGGCGTGGCGCGCTGCGCTCTGGCTTGACCTGGTATTTCAATCGACCGCCCGTGGTCGACCTGGAATACGAGATGGATTGCCGCAAGGTCCAGATCGAGCGGGTCGTCGATGTCTGATATCGCTGAGGCTATTTCCGGCTAGGCCGTGAGGCGCTGATCGATCAGCTGGTCTACACGAACGAGATCGCCTCCGCGGTCTCGAGAATTTTCCGCAGCTCGAGCAGCGCATCCTCGAGGATATCGTCGGTCGCGGGATGACCGAGGCAAAGCCGGATGCCGAGCGTTCCGCGATCGACCTGCTGCAGCGCGCCCGGCGGCGCGATGGTAATGCCGGCTTGCGCGGCCTGGGTCACCAGCGCGATCAGGGTGCGTCCGGCGGGAATCGGCAGCCAGCGATGAAAACCGGGCGTATCCGACATCGGCGCCAGCCACGCGCCGAGCACGCGGTTGGCAATGGCATTGCAGCGCGCCGCCGCCGCACGCTTGGCATGCACCTGTCGCAACAGATCGCCGCTATGGATCAGGCGCGTTACCACCTCGGCCATGATCGGCGAGGCCATCCAGCCGGTTGCTCGAATGGCATTGATCGAGCGGTCGCGGAATTGCTCCGGCACGATCATGGCTGCGATCCGCAAGCCTGGCGCAAGGCACTTGGAGAAGCTTGTGACGTAGAAACTGCGTTCAGGCACCAGCGTGGAGATCGGGGTAGGGGGCGATACGAACAGGAACGCGTAGGCATCGTCTTCCAGGAAATAGGCGTTGTGCTTTCGAATGACGTCGGCCACTTGCCGCCGCCGCTCATCTGTCATCACCGTTCCCGTCGGGGTTTGCAGGCTTGGCGTTGCGAACAACACCCGCGCGCCGGTTTCCGCGAAAGCGCGGTCGAGCGCATCAGGCAGCAAGCCGTCTGCGTCGCCATCGACGCCGTGCAGCCGGTATCCATTTTGCGCCGATAACGCCACCATGCCGGAATAGGTGAAGCGCTCGGTCAGCACCGGCTCGTTCGGTTTCGTCACCATGTTGAGCGCGATCGAAAGCGCATGCTGCCCGCCATGGGTGATGAAGAGATTGGCGCTATCGGCCTTCATGCCGAATGTCGCGAGCCATCCCGACATGATCTCGCGATGGGCGGGCAGGCCTTGATGGGGCAAATAGCCGAGCAGCGGCCTCAACGCATCATCCGCCAGAATCTCCGACAGCACCGACGAGATCAGTTCAGCTTCGCCGGTCGCGGGCGGGACATTGAGTGCGAGATTGATGGTCGTCTGTGCCGCGGATTTCGCATTTGCGGGTGGGCGAGGGCGCTGCACGAAAGTGCCGCGGCCGACCTCGCCCGAGATCAGGCCGCGCGTTTCGGCCTCGGCATAAGCGCGCGAGACCGTACCGACGCTGAGGCCGAGTTGGATGGCCATATCGCGCTGGGGCAGCAGACGGGTGCCCGGCTTCAGCAAGCCAGTTTGGATGTCGTTCTCGAGTGCCTGGACGAAGGCAAGATATCGCGGTCCGCCGGCATCGGCGAGAACCGGCAGCCAATCGTCCGAGGATGAAGCTTGAGACACAATTGTCCTCTTCGTTGAGAGCGCATCAAATAGTACAATCGAAAGATTGTTGCAATATGTTCGGTAGAAAAAGTCATGGAAAAGGCCGTTAGCGGGAAGATCAAGAATGATTTAGAGCAATTTTGCCGGTTTTTGCCTATTGCTACCCAATTTGTTGCAGTGCATTCTAACAAAATAGTCGAATTGAACTATTATAAGTTTGACATTCGGCGGGTGTTGGCCTTTATCGTTGGTGCTCACAGGGAGTGCGACAGTGATCTACGAAATTCGAGTCTACGAAGCCGTCGATGGCAAAGCCGATGCGATGAAGGCGCGGTTCAAGGACGAAGTCATCAAACGGTTTCCGGGGCATGGCATCGAGCTCTTGGGTGTTTTTGAAACTGCCGCCGACGTTTCGCGATTGACCTATCTGACCCGCTTCAAGTCGGAACAAGATCGCAGCCAGGCGTGGGCTGCTTTCGGCGCCGATCCGGAATGGCGTGCGGTCAAGGCCGCCAGCGAAGCGGACGGTCCGCTCATGAAAAAACAGACGATCTCGGTGCTGTCGTCGGCAGTGGCCGGTTTGCTGCTCGCTTAGGCCCCCGCAATTCGCAAAGGACGAACATGAAACCAGCGCCGTTCGAATATGTCAGGCCTGACTCGCTCGCTGAGGCCTGCGGGATCCTGGCTGCTGACGAAGACGCGCGCGTCATCGCCGGTGGCCAGACGTTGATTCCGATGCTGGCGATGCGGCTCGCGCGCCCGACCAAGCTCGTTGATATCCTGCGTCTGAAAGAGCTGAAAGGCATTCGTTCCGAAGACGGCGCGATCGTCTTCGGCGCGGTGACCCGGCAGGTAGAGGTCGAGCGCAGCGAGGAAGTTCATCGCAGGCTGCCGCTGTTGATCAAGGCGCTGCGCTGGGTCGGCCATCCGCCGACCCGCAATCGCGGCACAGTGGGTGGTTCGATTGCCCATGCCGATCCTTCCGCCGAAATTCCGCTGGTCGCCGTCACGCTCGGTGCCGAGATCGAGATCGCCAATCCGTCCGGTCGGACCAAAGTGCCGGCCGACGAGTTCTTCATCGGTCCAATGCTGACATCGGTGATGCCGGGCGATTGCGTCTGCGCGGTTCATTTTCCGGTCTGGTCGCATGCGCGCGTCGGTACTGGATTCCATGAGGTTTCTGCACGCCAATCCGACTTCGCTTTCGTGGCGGCGGCCGCGCAGGTTGCGCTGGATGAGAACGGCCGTTGCATCGAGGCCGCGCTGGGTCTCGGTGGTGTCGGTGACCGTGCCTCACGCGTCGACGTTTCGGCGCTGGTCGGCAAGGAAGTCGACCATGTGGCGATCGCAGATGTCGTTCGTGCGGGAACGCAGGATATCGAAGCAAGCTCCGATCTGCATGCGACCGCAGCCTATCGCCGTCGCGTGGCGGCCGTGTTCGGAACGCGTGCGCTCGAAGATGCTTTTGCCGATGCGCGCTCGCAGGGTGGAATGGTGCAATGAAGGTCAAGCTCAACGTTAACGGACAGCAGCGCGAGGTCGAGGTCGAGCCGCGCAAGACGCTGCTCGACACTCTGCGCGAAGACTTTCTCCTGGTCGGGAGTCATGTCGGTTGCGAGCATGGCGTATGCGGCGCGTGTACGGTGCTGCTCGATGGCGAGCCGTCGCGCTCCTGCCTGATGTTCGCGGTTCAGGCCGACGGTTACGAGATCACGACGATCGAAGGGCTGGCGCCGGCTCCAGGAGAACTCAGCGTCGTTCAGGATGCCTTCTGCGAAATGCATGGTCTGCAGTGCGGCTATTGCACGCCCGGCATGGTCCTGACCGCGCATGCGTTGCTCAATCACAACGATACGCCCTCGCGCGAAGATATCGTCGAGGCGATTTCAGGAAATATCTGCCGCTGCACTGGTTATGGCCAGATCGTCGAGGCCGTCGAGTTCGCTGCCGACCGTCTGCGCAAGGCCAATGCGCCGAAGCAGGGTGTTCTCGAAGCGGCTGAGACCAATACGTCGCATGGAGGTCGCAAGTGAGCTCGTCGAGGTTGCCCCTTAAGTTTGTCGCCAGCAATCGGCGGGTTCGCGAAGATCGCCGTTTCGTCGCCGGCCAGGGCCATTATGTCGCTGACGTCGCGCTCGACGGCGTTCTGCACGTCGCGATGGTGCCCTCGCAGCATCCGGCGGCGCGGATCGTCTCGATCGATGTCTCCGCGGCGATGAAAATGCCCGGGGTACATTATGCGCTGACCGGCGAAGAACTCGCCAAGGCGACCAATCCGCTGATGAACGGGTTGGATACGCCGAATGTGCGGCGTTTTCCGCTCGCCGTTGGCCAGGTGCGTTACGCCGGCGAGTGGGTGGTTGCGGTCGCGGCCGAGAGCCGCGCGCAAGCTGAAGATGCTGCGGAAAAGGTGCGGATCAAATACGAGCCGCTTCCTTACGTGATCGACCCGGAAGAAGCGCTCGATCCTTCCAGTCCGCCGGTCCATCCGGAACACGGCAGCAACGTGCTGATGGATAAGACCTTCGTCTGGGGCGACGTCGAGAAGCATTTTGCCGAGAGTCCGCGTCATCTGTCGTTCCGGGTGGTGTGGGGCCGTAGCTCGACCGTGCCGATCGAAACCTTTGGTGTCGTGGTGAAATGGGACCCGTGGCGCGAGATCCTCGACGTCTGGGCCTCGATCCAGATGCCGAAATACCCGGATCAGATCGCCCGCGCGCTGCGTATTCCTGCGAACGATGTCCGGGTCCACCATGACGTCGATGTCGGCGGCGCCTTCGGCGTCAAGCGCGGCATCAAGCACACGATCGTCGCCGCGCACTTGGCGCGCCTGCTCGGCCGGCCGGTGCGCCTGATCGAAGACCGTCTCGATAATATGCGGGCGGGCGACGCCCACGGTCCCGACCGGACCTTCGACGTCGAGATCGCCTTCAACGATGACGGTATCGTCAAATCGATGAAGATGCGCGCGCTCGACAATGCCGGCGCTTATGCGGGACGGGCGCCGTTCCAGCTCGGCAAGCCGATCGGCGCCATCGTCGGTCCCTACAAGATCCAGAGCGTGCAATATCGCGCGATCTCCGTCACCTCGAACAAGGCGGCGCAAGAGGCGGTGCGCGGCTTCGGGCAGTCGCCGACCAACTACGCGATCGAAGCCGCGATCGACAAGGTTGCAGCTGCCGTCGGCCTCGACCGGATCGAAGTCCGCCGCCGCAATTTCATCCGCAGCGAGGAGTTTCCCTATCTCATTCCCAGCGGCACGCGTTACGACAGCGGCGATTACCATACCGTGGTCGCCAAGGTCCTGGCGCATGCGGACTATGAAGGCTTGAAGCGTGAGCGTGACGCGCTGCGCGCAGCCGGTCTGTGCGCCGGCATCGGCATCTCGGCCTGTCTCGAGCCGAGCGGCGGCAACTCGGCGTTCGAGCCGCTGCTCAATGAAAAGAACAAGACCTCGACCTGGATGGATTCCTGCCGCATCAATGTCGACGGTGTCGGATCCATCACCGCGACCATCCACACCTCTTCGTCCGGACAGGGCCACGAGACGCTGGCGGCAACCGTCATCGGCGAAGTCCTGGGGGTCAATCCGGACCTGATCCGGATCGTGCGTCCGGACTCGCTCAACAGCCTGCCGTCCAACGCGCCGGTCGGCAGCCGCATGGCGATCATGCTGGGCGGCGCGGCGTTCCACGCCGCGAACAAGCTCAAGGCCAAGATGATGCGTCTCGCCGCGCATCAGTTCGGGTGCAGCGAGAAAGACGTGGTCTATGAAGGCGGTGTGGTGTCGCATCCGGCCTCGAAGAAAAAGCTGGACTGGGCAGAGCTCGTCAACATTGCGCACCGCAACTTCCATCTGTTGCCCGAGGGCATGGAGCCGGGCCTCGAGGTCGCCCATGTGATGCAGGTGCCGACCGGCACCAAGTTGCCGGAAAACGGCCGGGTGCAGATGTATCCGTGCCATTCCTTCGAATTTCATCTGGTGTTGCTCGCTTTCGATCCGCAGGTCGGAAAGCCCGAGATCAAGCGTTATGTGATCGGCCATGACTGCGGCGTGGTGATCAATCCGGGCATCGTCAAGGGCATGACGATCGGCGGCATCGCCCACGGCATCGGCGCCGCGCTGCTCGAAGAGTTCGTCTATGACAGTGAAGGCCAGATGGTGGCACAGAGCTTCATGGACTACCTCTTGCCGTCCTCGCATGAGGTGCCGGAGGTCGAGATTGTGCATCACTGCACGCCTTCGCCCTTCACCGTCTTCGGTCAGAAAGGAGCGGGCGAGAGCGGTTATATGGGTGCTCCGGCGGCGATCTCCGGCGCCATCAATGACGCGGTGGCATCGTTCGGAATCTCGTTCTCCAAACTGCCGATCCGGATCGCGGCGATCAGCGACGCCATCGCCGCCGCGCAAGAATCAAAAGCAAAGGTCCAGAAATGATCATCGACTGTCACGCTCATCTCGTTCCTCCCGCGCTGCTCGATGCCATTCGAGCCGGCAGGGCGAGCTTCCCGTCCGTCAAGTTGATCGAGGAGGGTGAAAACCTCGGCTTTGCATTTGCCGGCAACAAGCCGACACGCCCGGTCTCGAAGCTGTTGAGCGATGTCGCCGGGCGCTTGAAGTGGCTCGATGACAACAAGATCGAACGGCAGGTGGTCGGCGGCTGGGTCGACATGCTTGCCTATGAAATCCCGGTGGAAGAAGGGCTGCGCTGGTCGCGCCTGATGAATACCCACCTGGCGAAGATCGCCAAGGAACAGCCGCGCTTCATTCCGCTGGCCACCGTGCCGCTGCAGGACGGCGCGCGCGCCGCCGAGGTACTGAAGGAAGCTCATGCCCAGGGTTTCAAGGGCGCAATGATCGGCACGCAGCCGAAAGGCCGCGGCGGCGTGCTCGACGATCCCAGCCTGCTGCCGTTCTGGCAGGCCGCCAACGATCTCGGCTCGATCATCTTCATCCATCCGGTGTTCGAGAGCGGCGATAACCGCGTTCACGACTATGGTATGGCCAATGCGGTCGGCCGCATTACGGATACCCTGATCGCCATGTCGCGGCTGATCTATGCCGGTCACGTCACACGCTTTGCCAAGGTCAAGATCATCGCCGGCATGGGCGGTGCGGCTTTGCCCTACGTGGTCGGACGGCTGCGCCGCAACTACTCGCTCAACAAGGAGAAGCTCGGCGATCCCGACGCGGCGCTGGCTGCGATGTATTATGACACCATCGTCCATGACACCCGCTCGCTGCGTTTCCTTGCCGATGTCGTTGGCGCTGACCGCGTCATGATGGGCTCCGACATGCCATTCCCGATCGGTGATCTCGCACCACTCAAGATCGTGCAGGACACATCGTTCACCGCCACCGAGCGTGCCAGTATCAATGGCGGGCTGGTGCAGAAGCTGTTTGGATTGTGAGGTAAGGCCGTGAAGCTCGATATCGGTGGAACCGAAATGATCCCGGCCTCGGTTGATGCGCTGTGGGTTGCGCTCAACGACCCGAAAGTGCTGACGCGCTGCGTTCCCGGCTGCAAGAGCATGACCGAGATCGGTCCCGACGCTTACAAGGTCGAGATGCAGCTCAAGGTCGCCGCGGTCGGCGGCTCGTTCGAAGGCGAGATTGCGCTATCGGACAAGGAACCGCCCAAGGTCTGCAGCATCAAGGTGTCGGGCGCGGGAACGCTGGGCCACGGCAACGGCACCGCCCGGTTCGAAATCGAGCCGGACGGCCAGAACAGCTCCCGCCTGGTCTACAAGGGTACCGGCGAGATCGGTGGTCTCGTGGCCGGCGTCGGACAACGTATTCTAGCAAGTGTTTCAAAGCATCTGATCGGACGCTTCTTCGTCGCCTTGCGAAAGGAATTCGAAGCGCCAATCAGCGGAGCCGCAAGCTGAAATGACGCATCGCGCTGTCGCGCGTGGCGAGGAATAAGACTGGAACAGCGCAAGGCGCGCTGCATAACGGCCGGGAGGGAGTGTAATGAAGCGAGTTGGCGTTGGTTTGGCCTTGTTGCTGTTGGCGACAATGGGGTCGTCGTCTGCCCAGGAATTGCAGAAGCTTTCCATCGTGATATTTGGGGCGCCGTCGCTCGGCGCGTTTCTGCCGCCGATCATCAAGGCAGAGAAGCTCGACGAAAAGCACGGCCTGTCGATCTCGTTCGAAGAGCGCCCGCCGGACGCCTACACGGCGCAGTTCAACTCGGGAGAATTTCAGCTCGGCGGCAGTGCGTCGCTGCTGACGGTCGGGCTCGCCGATATCCGCGGCGTCAAGGTCACCTATCTCTTTAATTTGTTCGATTTTTGGGGCGCAGTGGTCACCTCGCAGCCGGACATCAAGTCGATCAAGGACATCGAAGGCAAGGATCTCGCTGCCGCAAAGGGCACCACCAATTACGTGATGTTCGACTGGTTCGCGCGGCAGTTGGGCGCCGATACCAGCAAGTTCTCGGTCGTGAACACGGCAACTCCGGGTCTGGTGGGCTATGCGCTCGCCAATCGCGCCAGCGCCGTGCAGCTCTGGGAACCGGCTTACACGACACTGCTCGCCAAGAAGCCCGACATCAAGACGCTTGATCTCAAGATCAAGGAGAACTGGAAGAAGGCGACGGGCAGCACCAACATTCCCTATCTCGGGGTTGCCGCTCACATCGATTGGGTCGAAAAACACAAGGATGTCGTTCCGAAACTCTACGCCGCCTACAAGGATGCCGGTGAGTGGACTGTCGCGCATCCAGACGAGGCGTCGAAGTTGATTGCTCCCAGGGGCTCCAGCGAGGATCAGAAGGCGATCGCCGATCTCATTCGTGCCAATGACCGTCTCGGGATGAATATCCGCGGCGCCGCCGAAGTGGGCAAGGAGATCAGGTCGGTCTATGATGCCGGCAAGTCGATCTCGTTCCTGCCGTCTGAGCCTTCGGCAGCGACGATCTATCAAGGGCCGATGCAATGACGATGTCTCAGGCCCAGCTCGCATCCCCTTCACCGGGATCGGCAGGCCGGGGTGGCGCGCTTGGCCGCCGCGCCGTGACGTATGTTTTGCCATTCGTCGTTGTGGCCGGCATCTGGCAGATCGCGTCGCTGTTCTTCCCGCCGTTCCTGTTTCCCTCTCTGGTCGACGTTTTCAAGCGCTGCGTCGTCATTCTCTCGAGTTGGAGCCAGTTCAGTGATGTGCTTGCGACGGTGGGCCGGATCCTTGCCGGCCTCGCCGGAGCTTTTCTCCTTGGTACGGGGCTTGCCGTGGCCATGGCGCGCTCGCGCGCCTCGAACGAATTCCTGTCGCCGATCCTGACTCTGTTCCAGGGCATTCCGGCGCTGTCCTGGGTGGTGTTTGCGATCATCTGGTTTCACGGCATCGAGCCACGGATATTCTTTATCATGGTGATGACGACGCTGCCGGCATTTGCGTTTCAGGTGCTCGGTGCGCTGCAGGGGATGTCGCGTGATCTGACGGAAATGGTGATGAGCTTTCGCCCGACCCGCTTCAAGTTGTTCCGGGTGATGATCATCCCCGCGATTCTGCCTGACATCGTCACGGCGTGGAAGGTCAATCTCGGCAACGCATCCCGCGTTGTGGTGGTGGCCGAACTGGTCGGAGCCACCGGCGGCGTCGGTTACGAACTTCTACAGCAGCAACAGGTGTTCGACATGGCCGGCGCGCTCGCGTGGACCCTGCAACTCGTCTTGTTCGTGTTGATTGCGCAGGCGATACTGACCCTGATCGAGCGCATCATATTCCGCTACCGCGCCGTTTCGGAGCGAACCCTATGACCCCGTCCCAGCCGATCATCAGCCTGCAGCAGGTATCCAAGAGCTTTGGCAAGACCGGCGCGGTGTCTCCCTATGTCGCGGTCGACCGGCTCGATCTTCAGGTCGGGCGGGGACAGATGCTGGCGCTGCTGGGCAAGACCGGCTGCGGCAAATCGACGATCTTCAACATGATTGCAGGTCTGACCGAGCCGTCCTCTGGTCATGTGACAGTCGACGGCCGCAATCCGTTCCGTGACTTCGATTCATTCCGCGGCAAGATCGCGATCGTGTTTCAGGGCGATCGGTTGTTGCCGTGGCGCACGGCGGTCCAGAATGTCGAGCTCGGTCTCGAAATGCTCGATGTGCCGGCCGAGAAGCGCCGGGCGACGGCGATGCAGTGGTTGTCGACACTCGGCTTGCGCGGCCACGAGCATGATTATCCGCACGCGCTGTCCGGCGGCATGCGACAGCGCGTATCGATCGCGCGCGCTTTTGCCACGGATGCGAGTATTCTGCTCTGCGACGAGCCGTTTTCGGCTCTGGACGAGATGACGGCGCAACGTCTGCGCGACGAGTTCTTGCGGCTGGTGCGCGAGAGCGCCAAGACGGCACTCTTCATTACTCATTCGATCAATGAGGCTCTTGAGGTCGGCGAGCGAATCATGGTGCTGCATAGGCCGGCGCGCATCGCCTTCGAGGCCAAGGTTCCACCGCCGGCAAGCGTTGCCGAGCGAGCCGAATTGCGCACCGTGCTGAACCGTAAAGGCGTGGAAGGGTGAGAGACGCTGCGGCCTCCCAGTCGAATAATCCTTGCCTGGCGTCTGCACGGCCATGTGCCGGCCCACAATCTCGGTGGAGCGAACGCCGAGCCAGGC
>Ga0207678_10005441_pt1 | contig 11393 bp, 6 predicted proteins | sample KBSC63metaG_FD_184319 | JGI IMG/M metagenome (GOLD analysis project Ga0207678, IMG submission 184319) | Corn rhizosphere microbial communities from Kellogg Biological Station, Michigan, USA - KBS C6-3 metaG (SPAdes) (version 2) | ecosystem: Host-associated > Plants > Roots > Rhizosphere > Soil ...
GAAGCGGTTCATCCGGGCTACGGCTTCCTGTCGGAGCGCGAGGCGTTCCCGGTCGAGCTGAAGAAGCACGGCATCGTCTTCATCGGTCCCAATCCCGGCGCCATCGCCGCCATGGGCGACAAGATCGAGAGCAAGAAGGCGGCGGCGAAGGCCAAGGTTTCGACCGTTCCAGGGCATCTGGGTGAAATTTCCGACGCCAAGCACGCCGTCAAGATCGCCGAAGAGATCGGCTATCCGGTGATGATCAAGGCGTCGGCCGGCGGCGGCGGCAAGGGCATGCGCATCGCCTACAACGACGCCGAGGCGCGCGAGGGGTTCGGGTCCGCGACCAACGAGGCCAAGGCCTCGTTCGCCGACGACCGCGTGTTCATCGAGAAATACGTCGAGGAGCCGCGCCACATCGAGATCCAGCTGATCGGCGACGGCCACGGCAACTGCGTCTATCTCTGGGAGCGCGAGTGCTCGATCCAGCGCCGCCATCAGAAGGTGATCGAGGAGGCGCCGAGCCCGTTCCTCGACGCCAAGACGCGCAAGGCGATGGGCGAGCAGGCGGTCGCTTTGGCGAAGGCCGTCAAATACAAGAGCGCCGGCACCGTCGAGTTCATCGTCGACAAGAACCGCAACTTCTACTTCCTCGAGATGAACACCCGCCTGCAGGTCGAGCATCCGGTGACCGAGCTGATCACCGGCCTCGATCTGGTCGAGCTGATGATCCGCGTCGCGGCGGGCGAGAAGCTGCCGTTCGCACAGAAGGACGTGAAGCTCGAGGGCTGGGCGGTCGAGGCGCGCGTCTATGCCGAGGACCCGTTCCGCAACTTCCTGCCGTCGACCGGCCGCCTGGTGAAGTACCGCGAGCCAGTGCCCGGCCCCGACGTGCGCGTCGATACAGGCGTCTACGAGGGCGGCGAGATCTCGATGTTCTACGATCCGATGATCGCCAAGCTCTGCAGCTACGGCAAGACCCGTATCGACGCCATCGAGCGCATGCGCCGCGCGCTCGACGAGTTCTATGTCCGCGGCGTGTCGCACAACGTGCCGTTCCTGGCGGCCCTGATGGCCCATCCGCGCTTCCGCGAGGGCCGGCTGACCACCAACTTCATCGCCGAGGAGTTCAAGGGCGGCTTCACGCCCGCGAAGGGCGCATTTTCGATCATCAGCCGGTTCGCCTCGCGCTCCTCGTACAGCGCGATCGCCGCGTCCCACGCCTTGCGGAATCCCTCCGCGCCCGCCGACTTGTAGAGCTTCTCCACGCCATAGCGGTTCTTGCCCAGCGCCTCGGTCGCGGCATTGACGCTCCCGAGCTCGGCAAGCTTGGCGATGAAGATTCGCTGCAGCGCCGGGGTCCAGCCGTCCGGCCGCTTGTGCCTTCGCTGCACCGGCTCGAAATCGAGCAATTTCGCAATCAAAGGGTCCGTGGTCTCGGCCGCTTCGGGCGCGGCGCTCGCCTTTTCCGAATCGCTCATCCGCGATTCTGGAGCAGACGAAATCCTAATAGGAAAGAGTCTTGAGCGCCCGAGCATTAGGGAGGGTCTGCGAAGCAGACGCGAGCTAATGTCGAAGAGAGCGCGAAAGCCGGCCGGCGGGTCGGCATAGCCGAACCCGTTCGACGTCACGAATTCACTTCGTGACGGCACTTCCTCTTCCTCGACTGGGCCCCTGCCTCCGCGGGAGCACGGTAACGCAAGTTACGTGACTCTTTGGAAAAAAAGGGCAAACTGCGGATCGACATGGCGACGGGGGCGAAAGATTCGAAAGCGCGCCTGAGGGCGAAGGCGGCCAACGAAGCGGCTGCGCCTGCGCCCGATCTCGCCACCCTCCCGCCCGAGCAGCTCCCGCCCGGGATGCCGGCGGAGATGTTCACCGCCCGGGGGATGCTTGCGATCGCCGACCTGCTGCCGGTGATGTGCGCCTATGTCGACCGCGACGAGCGCGTCCGCTTCCTCAACCGCCCGCTCGCCGAATATTTCGAGCAATCGCGCGAAGAGCTGCTCGGCCTGCCGCTGCGCGAGGTGATGGGCGAGGAGACCTATGCCGAGAGGAAGCCGCTGATCGATGCGGCGCTTCGCGGCGAGAAGCAGTTCTTCGTCGCCGGGTTCGACCATCCGACCCGCGGCCCCTCGGCGATCCAGGCCGAATATGTGCCGTGGACGTGGCCGGGCGGGCGGGTCGACGGGATCATCATGCTGGTCAAGGACGTGACCGAGCAAAGGGTCACCGAGCGGGCGCTGAAGGAAAGCGAGGCGCGGTTCAGGCGGATCGCCAACTCGGCGCCGGTGCTGATGTGGGTGACCCGGCTCGATAGGACGCGCGACTTCGTCAACGACGCCTACATGGACTATCTCGGGACGGACGACCGGGAGATCGCGCGGACCTATGACTGGCGCGACGGGATCCATCCGGACGATGCCGAGCGCATCCTGGCCGAGAGCGTGGCGGGGGAAGCGTCGGGCGGGACCTTCACGCTGGAGGGGCGGTTCCGGCGCGGGGACGGGACCTATCGCTGGCTTCGCAGCACCAGCAGCCCGCGGTTCGGGCCGGACCGGGAGCTGGTCGGCTTCATCGGGGTGGCGAGCGACATCACCGTCGCCAAGGAGGCGGAGATCGAGCTTCGCCGCCAGGTTGAGGAACGCACGCACGAGCTGGCCGAGAGCGAGGCGCGGTTCCGGGCCTTGTTCGACGCGGTGCTGGAGGTGCTGTGCCTGCTAACCCCCGACGGCACGATCATCGAGATGAACTCGAAAGAAGCGTCGTGGCGGGCGGCGAATGCGAACGAGGCGATCGGGCGCAAGATTTGGGACGCACCGACGCTGGAGGCCTATCCGCAGCACAAGCCGCTCATCCAGGAGGCGGTGCGACAGGCGGCGAAGGGCGAGACCTTTACCACCCAGGCGGTGATGGAGCGGCCGGGCGTGCCCACCGCCTGGCTCGACGTCGCCGTGCAGCCGGTGAAGGGGCCGGACGGCAAGGTCAAATACCTGCTGTTCGAAGCGCGCGACATCACCGAGCTTCACCTCGCGCAGGAGCAGCTCCGCCAGAGCCAAAAGATGGAAGCGCTGGGGCAGCTGACGGGCGGAATCGCGCATGACTTCAATAATCTGCTGACAGTCGTCGTCGGCGGCCTCGACGTGATTGCGAAGCGCGTCGAGGACGCCAAGCTCAAACGGTACGCGGTGAATGCGCTGACGGCCGCCGAACGCGGGGCGCGGCTAACGGGGCAGCTGCTTGCGTTCAGCCGGGTGCAACGGATGGAGGTGCGGCCGGTCGACGTCGGCCCGCTCATCCAGAACATGCGGCCGCTGCTCAAGAACGTGCTCGGCCCCGGGATCGCCAAGGAATTCGACCTCGACGAGATCGACCTGCCGGTCATGGCGGACCCGACGCAGCTCGAGGTCGCGGTTCTCAACCTCGCTATCAATGCCCGCGACGCAATGCCCGGGGGCGGAGTCCTCAAGTTCGCGACGCGGGCGGTGGCCATCGAGAACGATCCGGAGCTGGAGGACGGCGACTACGTCGTCCTTGCCATCAGCGACACCGGCACGGGCATGGACGAGGATGTTGCGTCCCGCGCGTTCGAGCCCTTTTTCACCACCAAGGAGATCGGCAAGGGCACCGGCCTGGGCCTGTCGATGGTCTACGGGATGGCGCGCCAGTCCGGCGGCACCGCGCGCATCGAGACGGCGCCTGGGGGCGGCACCACGATCAAGCTGTTCTTCAAGGCGGCGCTGCCCGGCGAAAAGGCCGCCCCCGCTAGCCGCGAAGAAACCGGTCCGGCCGGAGTGCAAAAGAGCGCGTCGATCCTGGTCGTCGACGACGATCCCGATGTCCGCGGCTTCATCGCCGAGGCGCTTGCGGAAGAGGGTTTTCAGGTGCGCGACTGCGCGGACGGCCACAAGGCCCTGGAGGAATTCGCGACCTGCCGTCCCGATCTCGTCATCCTCGATTTCGTGATGCCGGCCATGTCCGGGGCGGAAGTCGCTAGCCGGATGCTCGGCAACGTCCCCGACCAGAAAATCTTGTTCGTTTCTGGCTACAGCGAGACCGATGCGATCAAGGCGATCGCACCTGACCTGCCGCTGCTTCCAAAACCGTTCCGCTCCGACGCCCTGTGCCGGGCGGTGCGAAAAGCGCTCGCCTGAGGGAGCGCCTGGGGCCGTCCGGCGTTGAGCCGGCATGTTTCTTTGCCTTGCCCTGGCCGCGGCAACCGCCGCTCTCCCGGTCGATGACTCGGACGACTATCGGCTGGTCAACCCGAGGGCGATAGAGCTGTTCGAGGCCGACAACAGGTTGATGGACTGGGCGCTTGCCAATTTCGACACGGACCATGACGGCTACCTGTCGATCATGGAGGCGGACGACGCCGCGCGCGCGTTCAAGCGCCTGGCCGACGGCGACCGGGATGGCCAGGTGACGCCGGCGGAATACCGCTCGGCCCGCGCCTTCATCGTCGCGCGGTGGGCGACGAGCATTCAGGCTACGAGGCGATAGCCGACGGCCGGTTCGTTCCTGATGATCTCGGGGTTCGCCGGGTCGCGCTCAAGCTTCTGGCGTAGCGCACGGACGGCGACGCGCAAATATTCGGTCTGGCTCTCCTGCGCCGGACCCCAGGCGCTGCGGAGCAGGTGGGCGTGGCTGAGCACGCGGCCGGGGTGCTTGGCGAGCTCGGCGAGCACCGCATATTCCTTCGGGGTGAGGTGGACCTCCTTGCCGTCCCTCGTCACCCGCCGCTGGACCATGTCGATGGCCACCCCTTTCACCTCCACGGGGCGCTGCTCCGACTCTGGCTCGAGTTCGAGGAGGTTGGCCAGGTAGCGCTCCAGCCGGGTCGCCTCGGCAGCGATCGCGACCGCAGCGGGCTTGTCCTCGCCGCCGTCGCGCCTGATCTCGCGCGCCGCGCCGGCGATGGCATCGACGCGAGGCCTTAGATCCCTGCCGATCGACGATAGCAATGCGGACCGGACCTGGTCCCGTTCGCGAAGCGCGGAGAGATCCCGCGCCTCGCGTTCGACCCGCGCCCGCTCGAGCGCCAGCGCCACCTGATCGAGCAGGCTGGCGAGCAACTGCTGCTGGTCCTCCCGCACCGCCAGCGTTTCGTCGTCACGGACAAGACCGATCGCGGCGGCGACCCGGCACGCCGGTCCGACAGCGTGGAATTGCCAGTCCGTCGGATAGGGATGCCTTGCTCCCCGCCCAGCGGATTCGCCGGACTCGAGAACCGCCGCAGCGGTCGCCAATTCGCTTGGGCTCATCGGGATCGATGACGGTACGGCGGCAACCACGGCGGGGACAGGCAGACCTTCTACGATGACGGTATTGCAGTCGAAGATTCGGGCCAGCTGGGCGCAGGCAGCCGACGCGATTTCCTGCTTGTCCGCGCAGCTCAGCAGGCGGGCGGCGAAACCCGCGATGGTCGCGTTGCGGTTTGCGTGGGCACTGGCAAGCGCCGCCTGTTCGCGAACACTGGAGGCAAGCTTGCTTGTGACCGTCGCGACGAGAAACAGGATGACGACCGTGACGATGTCGGCGGGCCGATCCATCCGCAGGGTGTGGAACGGGGGCGTGAAGAAGAAATTATAGGCGAGCGCAGAGGCGAAGCCCGAAACGAGCGCCGGCCACAGCCCGAACAGCACAGCGGCCGCCAGGATAGTCGGCAGGTAGAGAAGGTCGACCGCACCGTTGCCCCACTGCGGAGAGATGAACGTTCCAGCGATCGTCGAGATGGCGACCATCGCGAGTGCGGCGATATAAGTGAGAAGGGCTGCCGCAGCGGAGTGCGGCGCACGTTCCGGTCTCGCCTGGGCATGCGGCGTCTTCATTTCCGGCAATGTGAGCCTCCAAGTCCCGGCCGTCGAGAGCGAGGCGCTTGATTCCCCTCGGCTTCTTTATGGCCGACCAATAGAATCCCTATGGAATCTTTATGCCGAGCGCTTCCACATCGGCGCGATGGCTACCGCCGCAGCGCCGCCCGAGGATTTCGCGCAACCTCATCATGGTCCCAAAGAGGCGCTCCCGAAGCTGATGCTCGGTGCGATCGGCGTCGTCTATGGCGATATCGGCACGTCGCCCCTCTACACCCTCAAGGAGAGCTTCCTCGGCCCGCATCCGCTTGCCGTCGACCGGCTGCATATCTTCGGCGTGCTCAGCCTGATCTTCTGGTCGCTGATGCTCGTGGTGACGATCAAATATGTCTTCGTCGCCATGCGAGCGGACAACAAGGGCGAGGGCGGGTCGTTTGCACTGCTGTCGCTGATCTCGCGCAATGTCGGCCACAAGAAATGGGCGCCTGCGCTGGTTATCCTCGGGGTGCTCGCCACCTGCCTGTTCTACGGCGACGCGATGATCACTCCGGCGATCTCGGTTCTCTCTGCGGTCGAAGGGCTGACGATCGTCGAGGCCGGGCTGCAGCCGCTGGTGGTTCCCATCGCGATCGGGATCCTGCTGGCCCTTTTTCTCGTGCAATCGCGCGGCACGGCGCTGGTCGGCCGGCTCTTCGGGCCGGTGATCCTCGTCTACATGGCGGTGCTGGCGACGCTGGGCGTCTCCAACATCCTTGCCCATCCCGAGATCGTGACCGCGCTCAGTCCGGCCCGGGCCGTGCAGTTCTTCCTGATCAATCCGAAGCTCGCCTTCCTGGCGCTCGGCTCGGTCTTCCTCGCCGTCACCGGTGCCGAGACCCTTTATGCCGACATGGGCCATTTCGGCCGCAAGGCGATCGGCTTCTCCTGGCTCGGGCTGGTCTATCCCTGCCTTGTCCTCAACTATTTCGGCCAGGGCGCACTCATGTTGGGCGACCCGCAGACGGCCGTGAATCCCTTCTACTTGATGGCGCCGGAATGGGCGCGGCTGCCGCTGGTGGCGATTGCCACGGCGGCGACGATCATCGCCAGCCAGGCGGTGATTTCGGGCGCCTTCTCGGTCACGCACCAAGCCGTGCAGCTGGGCTTCCTTCCGCGCCTGAGGACCGAGCACACCAGCGAGAAGGCCGCGGGGCAGATCTACATCCCCGCCGTGAACTGGGGGCTGTTGACGATGGTGATTGTCCTCGTCCTCGGCTTCCGCGAATCCGGGCGGCTGGCCTCGGCCTATGGCATCGCCGTTACCGGGACGATGCTGATCACGACGATCATGCTCGCCGTTCTTGTCTTCCAGGTCTGGCGCTGGAACAGGGTGCTGGCGACGGTGACGATCGGCCTTTTCCTGATTGTCGACGGCACCTTCTTCGCCTCGAACATCACCAAGATCCCGGATGGCGGCTGGTTCCCGCTGCTGGTCGCGGCGGTCACGTTCACCGTTCTAACGACCTGGGCGACGGGCCGGAGGTTGCTGCGCGAGCGATTGGAGGAAAGTTCGTTGCCGCTGCCGGTCTTCGTCAAATCATCGCGTTCCGCGCACCGGATCAAGGGGACTTCGGTGTTCCTTTCGGCATCGCCGGATTCGATTCCGTCCGCGCTCCTGCACAACCTCAAGCACAACCAGGTGCTGCACGAACGTGTTGCGATTTTGACGGTGAAGGTCGAGGAAGTCCCGCATGTCGCCGAGCGGGACCGGCTCAAGGTCGATGAGGCCGGCGGCGGCTTCTATCGACTGGTGCTTCATTACGGCTTCATGGACGAGGTAGATATTCCGCGCGACCTCGAGGCATTCAAGGCCGGAGGGGGCTTCCATCCGATGAGCACGAGCTTCTTCCTCGGGCGGCAGAAGGTAATCCCGTCGAAGCGGCCGGGCATGGCGCAATGGCGCGAAAAGCTGTTCGCCTGGCTTATGCAAAGCTCGGAGAGCGCGATGGATTTCTTCAAGCTTCCGACCAATCGCGTGATCGAATTGGGCACCCAGGTCGAAATCTGAGGCCGACTCGGGCGCTCGCGCGCTACCCAAAGCCGCGCTATAGCGCCGCAGAGCCGGGGGAGCCTGCAATGGCCGAGCACGCGCATAGGCATCGAGCGAAGAGCAAAGTGCCGGAAGTCACGATCGGCTTCTGGATCACCAAGATCGTCGCAACCACGCTCGGCGAAACGGGCGGCGATACGTTGACCATGACCGCGCTTCACGCGACCGGCGACCATCCCAACGCCTACGCCTACCTGATCGGCACCGCGATCATGGGCGTCATCCTGTTCGTCCTGGTGGCTATGCAGGTGAGCGCGCGCAGGTTCAATCCATGGCTCTACTGGCTGACGATCATCGGCTCGACCACCTGCGGGACGACTCTCGCCGACTTCGCCGACCGCTCGCTCGGGATCGGCTATGCGGGCGGATCGCTGATCCTGCTCGCCTGCGTTCTGGGCTCGCTGTTCGCGTGGCGGCAGACGCTCGGGACCGTCGATGTGAACACGGTTGCCACGCCCAGGGCTGAAGCTTTCTACTGGGTCACTATCACCTTCTCGCAGACGCTCGGCACGGCGCTTGGCGACTGGATGGCGGATTCGGGGCTCGGTTACGCGGGCGCGGCGCTGGTTTTCGGAATCGGGCTCGCGATCGTCGCGTGGATGTATTTCAAGACCGAGATCAGCAAAGTCGCCCTGTTCTGGGCGGCGTTTATCCTGACCCGGCCGCTAGGCGCTACGCTCGGCGACTTCCTCGACAAGCCATTGGGGCAGGGCGGACTCGAGCTCAGCCGCGCCGCCGCCACCGTCGTTCTCTTCGTCGCGATGGTGGGACTGATCTACATCCTGCCCCAGCGGCCCGCGCGGCACGGGGAGGGAAAGTCGCAGGCGTGAGCCGGTCAGGGCCCGATGTCGGCGCTTGTCGCTCTTGCCTGGCTGCGCGGCACGCTCGGATAGCCTAGGGCCGTGGCGACGTCATTGTCCCAGCCGTAAACATCCTGCGCGAAGTGAACCCGCCCGTCGTCGCCGAGAAAGGCGGTATGGTACATCAGTCGCACCGGGATTTCGTGCTTGAGCTTGACGAAGGTCTCCTTGCCGGTCGCCATCGCCGCAGTGAATTTGGAGTCGATGCCGTCGGCCTGGGCGAGCATGTGGGCGAAGCCGATCGCATCCTCGACGCGGACGCAGCCGTGGCTTCGATGCCGCTCGTCCTGTCCGAAAAGCGCCTTGGCGGGCGTGTCGTGCAGGTAGATGGCCTCATCGTCGCGCATGTCGAACTTGACGATCCCGAGCGAATTCTTCGGCCCGGAGGCCTGGACCCACTGCCCGTCCTTTCGAGTGAAGCCGTTTGCCGCCAGCCACCCGCCGCTCTTGCCTGCCATTTCGTCATCGATGGAATGCGGGACGGTCCAGGTCGGATTCGCAACCAGCTGAAAGATCGGGGCCTGGAGCTGGGGCGTTTCCTTTCCGGGCTCGCCGGCGACAACCTGGCGTTGGCCGATGTGCTGCCCATCGCGGAAATAGTTGAGGAAGGTGGCGGCGGTGTTGACGTCGATCCGGGTCGCCGGCGGACTGCGATCGAGCCAGCGCAGCCGCTCCATCGCCACCGCCAGGGTCCGAGCGCGGTCGCGCGGGCTGGAGTTGAGCGCTGCGATGGTGGAGCGTCCAAGCACGCCGTCCGCTTTCTGGCCGGAGTCTGCCTGGAAGCGGGCGACGGCCTGGGCGATCGCCGGGGTGTAACGGGTGCTCGCGGCAAGCTCGGGCGGGAGGTAGCCGAGCTCCTTGAGGTTTGTGGCGATCGCCGGAATGCGCGGGTCGCTGGCCCCGCGCTTGATCGTCCTGCCGGCCGGGATGGCGCCATCGGGCAGATCCGGTGAGCGCTGGACGAGCGCGACGAAAGCCTTCGACAAGGCGCGATATTCGTCCGTCTGCGGGGCGAGCGAATTGACCCAGTCGCGATAGCGATTGTCGTGGAGCGCCTGCGCGAGTCCGGACGCCACGTCCACCTTCGGGCGCGGGATGGTGTAGACGTCGCGGATCTTCCCCGGGTCGACGCGGCCGGTGGCGAGCGCGGACGCATAATCGGCGGCGATCCTCAACAACGTCGAGCGGCGCTGCGCCTGGTCTGCGGGCAGGTCGCCCTTGAGGAACAGGTCCCGGGTCAGGCCATGTTTCGGCGCATCCTGGAGCGCCGCCATTACCTGCTTTTCGAGGTCCTTGTCGGACACCTGTATCGCGGACTGGGCCGAGGCTGACCCGTTATTCGAACCTGCGGGACCGTTCGAACATGCAGCTAGCGCAAGCGCCGCGGCGGACGCCAAAAGAAAAGGGAAACGCAATGGGATACTCCAACAATAGCTGTTTGGAGCAACAACCCTCAGGTGAGCGACAATATCCCTTGCGGATGAGCTAGGCCGTCGTTGCCGGTGGAGGCATTGCAGCGGCCGGAGCGAAATCCACGATTCCGAGCCGCTTTTTCGCGCCCGCGAGCATGGCCGTAAAACGCGGATCGTCGCGGATAGGATCGAGGTCGGGATCGACCTCCAGATGGCGAATGATCGTGGCGCTGCTGACCTGGTCGAAGAACGGCTTGAGCGTGTTGAGCGTCTCGTCCACATCGCCGAGCTGCCGCACCATCGTGCAGGCGAGGTTGTAGCGCATGTTGAGATTGTCGGGATCGAGGACGAGCGCGCGCTGCATCCATTCCCGAGCGCGTTCCTTGTCGCCGAACATGGCCATGGAATAGGCGCCGGCGGCCAGCGCGGTGCCGTTGGTCGGGTCCTTGGCGAGCGCTCGCTCAATGCGCTCGAGCGTCATTTTCGCGACGCTTCGAAGCTTGTCGCGGTCGTTGATGGATTCGTAGCAAGTGGTCAGCATCATCGGGCTGGACCAGTCGGCATCCATCAGCGACGCCGCCTTTTCGAAATAGGGGATCGATTCCGGGATGTGGTTGTGGCGGAACAGCATCCGCGCCACCTCGCGGTTCACTTCCCAGCTATCCGGATTGAGCTTCAGCGCAGTTCGCATCTGCTGCTCGGCTTCGTCGGCCTTGCCCTGTTCCTCGAGGTAGCGCGCCCTTATGCAATGCGCTTCGGCGAGGTTGGGGTTGAGCTCGAGTGCGCGCTCCGCGGCCGGAAGCGCATCCGATTTCTGCGCGTGCACGAAGCGCAGATCGAGCTGGGCAAGAGCCATCAGCGCCCAGGCCTCCGCATAATTCGGATCGAGCAAGGTGGCTTGGCGGCACAGGCGAAGGATCGCCTCTTCCCGGCGCGGATCGCCGAAGGTGCCGGTGATCCATTGCTGCCGCGCCATGAGGTAAAGACTGTAGGCGTCCACGCTCGAGGTGCCGCGAGTCTCGATCGCGCTCTTTTCCTTGGGCAGCAGCTTGACCTTCAGAGCCTCGACGATTGCCTTCGAAATTTCGTCCTGGATTTCGAAAATGTCGGTGAGATCGCGATCGTAGCGGTCCGCCCAGATGTGATCGCCGGCGGCGCCGTCGATCAGCTGGGCGGTAATGCGCACGCGGTTGCCGGCCTTGCGCACGCTGCCTTCGAGGACGTGGCTGACGTTGAG
>Ga0207678_10005442_pt1 | contig 11392 bp, 9 predicted proteins | sample KBSC63metaG_FD_184319 | JGI IMG/M metagenome (GOLD analysis project Ga0207678, IMG submission 184319) | Corn rhizosphere microbial communities from Kellogg Biological Station, Michigan, USA - KBS C6-3 metaG (SPAdes) (version 2) | ecosystem: Host-associated > Plants > Roots > Rhizosphere > Soil ...
CGCGCCTTGGCCGGTTCCTTCTCGCCTACGCGCTTGCTGACTTCAAACACCATCTTGCCGGCTTTCTTGTCGGCGTCCACGACCACGTGATCGCCGTGCAGCACTTCGCCGTCCAGGATCTTCAGCGCCAGCGGGTCCTGCACCAGCTTTTGGATTGCGCGCTTCAGCGGACGCGCCCCGAAGTTCGGATCGAAGCCCTCGGTGAACAGCAGGTCTTTGGCCGCGTCGGTCAGTTCGAGCGAGATCTTGCGGTCGGCCAGCAGGCGGCGAACGTCTTCCAGACGCAGCTCGATAATTTTCACCAGCTGCTCTTTGCCCAGCGGACGGAAGACGATGATGTCGTCCACTCGGTTCAGAAACTCCGGCTTGAAGTGGCTGTGCAGGGCGTTCATCACCTGCTTCGAGGCTTCATCAAATTCTTTCTCCGAACGCGTACCCTCGGATTGCAGGAAGGCAGAGCCGATGTTCGAAGTCATAATGATGACCGTGTTGCGGAAATCAACGGTGCGGCCGCGGCCGTCAGTCAGGCGTCCATCGTCCATCATCTGCAGCAGCACGTTGAACACATCGGGATGCGCCTTCTCGATTTCGTCGAACAGCACCACCGCGTAGGGGCGCCGCCGCACCTGTTCGGTGAGCTGGCCGCCTTCTTCGTAGCCCACATAGCCGGGAGGCGCGCCGATCAGGCGTGAGACGGCGTGCTTCTCCATGTACTCGGACATATCGATGCGCACCATGGAGTGCTCATCGTCGAACAGGAACTCGGCCAGGGCGCGGGCCAGTTCAGTTTTTCCTACGCCGGTCGGCCCCAGGAAAATAAACGACCCGATCGGCCGCTTGGGGTCGCTCAGTCCCGCGCGCGAGCGGCGAATCGCATTAGCCACGCGCTCGAGCGCGGCGTCCTGGCCGACCACGCGCTGCCGCAGCCGCTCTTCCATGGTGACCAGCTTCTTGACTTCGCCCTCCAGCATCTTCGAGACCGGAATCCCAGTCCACTTGGAAACGATGCGGGCCACATCCTCTTCGTCCACTTCTTCTTTCAACATCCGTGCGGGGCGGGCGCCCTCGCCCGCCGCCTTGCCCTGAGAAGTCCCATCGATCTGTGCCGTCAGCTTCTGCAGTTCCTCTTCCGCCTGCACCAGCAGGCCGTAGCGTATCTCCGCCACTCGTTGCAGATTGCCTTTGCGCTCCTCCGCCTGCTCTTCGATCTTGAGCTGCTCAATTTTCTCTTTCAGGGTTCGGGTCCGGGCAATCAGGTCTTTCTCTTGCTTCCAGCTCGCCTTCAGCGCATGGGATTTCTCCCGCAATTCAGCCAGCTCTTTCTCGATCACCGCCAGCCGCTCTTTGGAGTTGGGGTCGCTTTCCTTCTTGAGCGCCTGCTTCTCGATTTCAAGCTGCGTGGCGCGGCGCTCCAGCTGGTCGATTTCGGTGGGCATGGAATCGATCTGGATGCGCAGTGATGCAGCTGCCTCGTCGATGAGGTCGATGGCCTTGTCGGGCAGGAAGCGGTCGGAAATGTAGCGGTGCGACAAGGTGGCCGCGGCCACGATGGCGGAATCCTTGATGCGCACCCCATGATGCACTTCGTAGCGCTCTTTCAGCCCACGAAGAATAGCGATGGTGTCTTCGACGTTGGGCTCGCCCACGAAGACGATCTGGAAGCGGCGCTCGAGCGCCGTGTCTTTCTCGATGTACTTGCGATACTCATTGAGCGTGGTGGCGCCGACGGCGCGCAACTCGCCGCGAGCCAGCGCCGGTTTCAGCATGTTGGAGGCGTCAATCGCGCCCTCCGCAGCGCCCGCGCCCACCAGGGTATGCAACTCGTCGATGAACAGAATGATTTTGCCCTGCGAGTCTTCGATTTCCTTGAGCACCGCCTTGAGGCGATCTTCAAATTCGCCGCGAAACTTCGCCCCTGCCAGCATCGCGCCCAGGTCGAGCGCCACCACGCGCTTGTTCTTCAGGGCCTCGGGCACGTCGCCGGAGATGATTCGCTGGGCCAGGCCCTCGACGATGGCGGTCTTACCCACGCCAGGCTCGCCGATCAGCACCGGATTGTTCTTGGTGCGGCGCGACAGCACCTGCACCACGCGGCGGATTTCTTCATCGCGGCCGATTACGGGATCGAGCTTTCCCCGCCGTGCCTGTTCGGTCAGGTCGCGGGCGTAGCGCTCCAGCGCCTGGTACTTGGCTTCAGGATTCTGGTCGGTGACTTTCTGCGATCCGCGCACCGAGGTCAAAGCCTTAAGAATGGCATCGTAGGTGGCGCCCTGCCGGGCCAGGACTTCCTGTGCCGGGTCGCGCTTCAGGTGTGTGATGGCCAGCAACAGGTGCTCGGTCGAAACGTATTCGTCCTTGAAATTGGCCGCTTCTTTGAAGGCCCGATCCAGAAGGTCGTTGGCTGCCTTGGAAAGCGTGGCCTGGGCCGCTCCGCCTCCGGAAACCTTAGGCAGGCGCTCGATCTCACGGCAAGTCTCGCTGAGAACCGATTGCGGACCGATGCCGATCTTCTCCAGCACCGGCTGCACGATTCCCTCTTTGTCCTCCAGCAGCGCCGCCAGCAGATGGAGCGGCAACAGCTCCGGGTTACCGTGCTCGGAAGCAAGGTCGTTGCCGCGTTGTACTGCTTCCTGCGCCTTCACCGTAAGTTTTTCCCAACGAATCGCCATAAGAACTCCTCAAGCAATCGAACTCAATGGAGGACGGGCGTCTCCGCCCGTCAGGCAATGCTGTGCACAAAACGGGCCAAAGCCGCTCCATCCTCCATCAAAAACAAAATGCTACGTGCTAAGGACTGATTGCTCAAATACAAAAAGGAGGCGGTCAGTCGGCCGCCTCCCGTCGGTTTGTCCAGCTGCAGCTGGAGAGCGACGGGCGCGGACGCCCGTCCTCCATTGGGCCAACTTATGCCGCTTTGCTTGAACCCTTGCCTTCCAGCGTCTTTTCGCCACCTACATTGACTTTGATCTGCTTGGGCTTGGCTTCGGCCTTTTTGGCCAGCTTTACCTTCAGCACACCTTTCTCGTAGTTGGCGGAAACGCCTTCCGTGTCCACCGTGTTGGGCAGAGTGAACGTGCGAGTGAAGCTGCCATACTGCCGTTCGACCCGGCGGTAGTTCTCTTCTTTTTCATCCTTCTCGAACTTGCGCTCGCCATGCACAGTCAGGGTGTTGTTTTCGATGCGTACGTCAATGTCCTTCTCGTCAATTCCCGGAACTTCGATCTTCAGCGTGACGTTGTGCTCATCTTCATAAACGTCCACGGCGGGAGCAAAGCTCGAGGTGGCCAGGGACTCGTCCCTGCCCTCGTTGAACGAGGCATTGAACAGGCGATTCAGGCGGTCCTGCACGCTGCTGAACTCGCGGTACGGATCCCAACGGGTTAGTACGGTCATACAATCCTCCTCTTGGAACTTTTTAATTGGTTTTAATTGGTTTAAGGGCCTCAGTTGCTGCCCCGAATTAATATTTAGTGTAAACGGATAATAAAATATGAGTGTAGTATTGTCAATTACATTATTTATATTATTTTCAATTGCTTACGTAGGCTACGACGCATTTAAGGTATTCGGTTTCGGGCACGCTCAGGAGAATGGGATGATCCGCAGCTTGCCCGCGGTTTTCCATGATGCGCAGATTTCTGTGGACATCGCGGGCTGAATCTCCCACCACTTCAAGGTATTGCGCGGGGCTGACGTGATAAGAGCAGCAGCAGGTGACCAGAATGCCGCCGGGCCGCAGCATCTTGAGCGCGCGCAGGTTTAGTTCCTTGTAGCCGCGCAGGGCGGTTTCGAGATTGGCTTTGCTCTTGGCGAAGGCAGGCGGGTCGAGCACGATGGTGTCGTAGCGCCGTCCGGCGTCGGCGTAGTCGCGCAGCAGGTCGAAGGCGTTAGCCTCTACCCATTCGATGTCACGGCCGTTCAATGCAGCATTGCGGTCTGCGACCTCGAGCGCGGGGCGCGAACTGTCCACGCCGGTGACTTTGGAGCAGGCCCCGGCCAGGTGCAGGGCAAAGCCGCCCTGGTAACAGAAAACATCCAGGGCTTCGCCGTGAGCATAACGCGCGGCCGCAGCGTAGTTCTCCCGCTGGTCGAGGAAGGAGCCAGTTTTCTGTCCCTCCAGCGCCTGGTAGTGGAAGCGCACGCCGTTCATGGTGAAAACCGTGCTGCTCTTTTCGCCCAGAACCAGGCCTGAAGGCCGGGCCGGCAATTGTTCCAGTTCGCGGATGCGGGGATCGACACGTTCCGCGATGGCTGCCGGTTTCAGGCGGTCGCGGAGTTCAGACATAATCACGCTGCGCACCGGCTCCGCGTCCATGGCTTGGGTCAGCGCCTGGATGGAAACCAGATCGTTGTAGCGGTCCACGATCAGCCCAGGAAGAAAATCGGCTTCGCTGAAGATTACGCGATAGGCATCACTATCGCGCACCACCCGTTCCCGATAGCTGATGGCTTCCTGAATGCGTTCCCGGAGCAGGTGGCCCAGGTCATTTACGGCGTGGGTCGAAATCATGCGGACGGCGATTTGGGAGGCGCTGCTGTAGAGGGCCGTCCCCAGAAATTTCCCGCGCTCATCGGTGACACCCGCAGCGGTTCCGGGCGCAACCCCGTCGGCGGAGACGATGTCCGAGCGATAGACCCAGACGTGGCCGTCCTGCAGGCGTTTGGCGCCGCGGCGGGAAATTTTTACGACGGGTAGCGAGGGCGTGCCTGACTTTGAGGGCATGCCATGATCTTACCCCGCCACGAACCACGTGGGGACAGCCGCCCTCGGCTGTCCGGTCGAGCGAGAGCTCGACGGCCTTTTGATGCGGGCGAAAAACTAGCGGAGCGTTGCTCCGCCGGACAGCCGAGGGCGGCTGTCCCCACACGGTTCGTTGTGATCAGCTGGCGGCTGGGTGTTCTGAGGGTCGCGGTGCTGCGGCGTCGCTCGCCGCGCGCGCATTCTTCAGGTCCCCGTTCAATTCGTCAAGAGTGACGCTGGGCAATTCCTCCGCCCATTCTTCCAGTTGCTGCTCGTCCAAGCCGCCATTCAGCTGAAGGCCGGCATTGATATCGTCGGCAAAAGCAACGGAAAAATCCAGCCCATCTCGCCTCTCGGTTTTTCCAATCTTTCGGCCAGTGTGGGCGTCGTAGGCTCTACGGCTAGAGCTTCCTTTGGCATTTACGAAGGCTAGGAAGGCTTCACCAATGCCGCCGAAATCAGCCAGATAAAACCAAGCCCGGTCGATGTGGGTCTTGGGCCGGGCCCGGCGCTTGGCGGTGAGGCTGGGCCGCTCCACGGCCACACCGGTGGCGGGATCGAAGTAGAGAACGCGCTGGCAGGATTCGCAGACCACGATCTGCCCGCCGCGCACTTCGTTGTAAGTCTGGGGACGCAGCATGACCTGGCAGCCCATGCATTTCTGGTCGCGCACCTCGGCGATCCCGGAACCCCGAAATTTAGCCACGCGTTCGTATTGGCGCAAGAGGTCTTCATTCACTCCCGCGCGGGCCTGATCGCGTTTCGCATTCCACTCCGCCAGCAGCTTCTCGTCCTCGGCGGTGCGCTCACGGGCGGCGGCCTTCTCTTTCTCAATCTCCGCCATCTCGGCTTTCAATTCCAGCTCGGCCGCTTTCACGTCTTTGTCGCGAGCGTCGGCGTTGAGCATCAACTCCAGAATCTTGTCTTCATTGGCCTTGATATCCTGCTCGGCAAACTGGATTTCGTGCAACAGAGCTTTGTACTGTTCGTTGGTTTTTACGGCAAGAGACTGGTCGCGATACTTGGAAATCTTGCCCTGCAGGTCCTGAATGGCACTTTCGTATTTTCGCTTTGTAGCCTCGTCGGCCTTGACGGCGGCCTTGGCCTGTTCCAGCCCGGCTTTGGTGCCGGCCAGCTTGGCTTCGATGGCGGCCACGCGCCTGGGCAGCGCGGCAACCTCCTGATTGAGACGGAGGATTTCACGGTCCGCCTGCTGCAGCTCCATGAGGTGTTGCACGTCTGGAAGCATTGGGTTGACGTAATTTTAGCATGGTGGCCGGAGCGCCGGCGGTCGCCGCGGCCCGCGTAGGGACAGGTGTCCTCACTGTCCTGGCGAGCAAAGCTCGCCAGGGTTTGATGTTTGATCGCTGGGCCATTGATCACATCCCGCTCAAGATCAGAATCCACCGGCCACTCTAAACCGTCTGATATGGTCTAAGTTCTGCTTCAGCAGCATCTGTGACCATGACCCGAACTCAGCGTCAGCACCGCTTTGCCGTAATTCTGGCCTTCGCCCTGGTGTATTTCTTCTGGGGATCGACCTATCTAGGTATTGACATTGCGGTCGAGCACATTCCGCCCGCCCTGATGTGTGGCATGCGCTTTCTGATCGCAGGCGGGTTCATGCTGGCCTACTGCGGGCTGCGCGGGCGAAAGATTGCTTACCGGCCGCGCCAGCTGGCGCGAATGGCGATGGTGGGCGTGCTGCTGCTGGTGGGCGGCAACCTCACGCTGGCTTATGCGGAGCGCTATGTCGCCTCCGGCCTGGCAGCTTTGATCATAGCCGTGACCCCGCTCTGGTTCCTGGTGCTGGATTCACTGCTGCTGGGCGATCATCACATCGCGCTCCGAGGCAAGGTTGGACTGGGCATGGGGGTCGCCGGGCTGTTGGTATTGTTGTGGCCCGATCTCTCAGCCACCACCGCCCTGGGACGAGTCCAGTTCTGGGCTTCCATCAGCCTTGTGGGGGGATCGTTCAGCTGGGCGCTCGGCTCGGTGCTGGCCAAGAAGTGGAAGTCTCCCGAGGTGGATCCCTTTTCAGCCACTGCCTGGCAGATGATCGCGGCAGGACTTGCCAACTTTCTGGTCGCATTCTCCCGGGGCGACATTTCGCGAACGCTGTGGACCACCCGCGGAATCGCGGCCACGCTCTACCTCGTAGTTTTCGGCTCCTGGGTCGGATACACCGCGTATATCTGGCTGCTGGGTCATGTGCCGACCTCGAAGGTTTCTACCTACGCGTACGTCAATCCGGTGGTGGCGGTGTTTCTGGGCTGGCTGGTGCTGCATGAACGCGTGACCGGATTCATCCTGGCGGGCAGCGCCATCGTAGTGGCCTCGGTGGCCCTGGTCACCAGCGCTCCGGTGACCGCGAAAGCCGCTTTGCAGGAAATGCCGGCGGTAGAGACGATGGGCGATTAGTCACGTAGGATGATGGCGAGTCGGCTTTTGATCTGAATGTAGCGCCGGCGTCCCGCCGGCTGTCGGGCGGGCATCCTGCCCGCCCCCGGGGGCAGGATGCCCTCCGAGCCAGCCGGCAAGATGCCGGCGCTACAAGTGCCTGGAGATTTCATGCCGAATTGTGTGCGCTGCGGTCGCGAATTGCCGGCATCTTCGAAAGAAGATGCCAGTCCCCTGTGCCGCGACTGCCTCGCCGATACAGGTCTCATCGTCTCCTCAAGTGAAGGCGTTGCGTCTCCACCGCGGCCGAGCCGGCCACCGTTTCAGCTGACTCAGGTGATCGTGGGTCTCAATGTCCTCGTTTTTCTCGCCATGGTGCTTTCGGGAGTGTCTCCCTTGGCGCCGACGCCCGTGCAGTTGGTGACATGGGGAGCGAACTTTGCCCCGTTATCGCTCGGATCGCAGCCCTGGAGGATGCTGGCCTCGAATTATGTTCACATCGGGATCATCCACATTTTTTTCAACATGTGGTGTCTGTGGAACCTGGGCCTGCTGGCGGAGCGGATGTTTGATCGCTGGAGTTACCTGCTGATTTACACCGCCAGCGGGATCGCCGGCAGCCTGGCCAGCCTGTGGTGGCATCCCGGGGGGATTGGAGCGGGAGCCTCGGGAGCCATCTTCGGTCTGGCCGGCGGGTTGATCGCCGTGCTCTACCTGGGAAAACTTCCCATCGCAAAAGATGCGCTGAAACCCACGCTGAAGAGTCTGATCATGTTCGCTGCCTACAACCTGTTTTTCGGCCTGGCGCCGGGCATCGACAATTCCGCACATCTCGGAGGCCTGGCCGCAGGTCTCGGCCTGGGCGCCGTCCTGGCCAGGAGTTACTCAGAACCGCCGGAGGCCCGTACCCGCTGGCGCAACTACGTGGCGGTGGGAACCGCGCTGCTCCTGCTCGCGGGATACAGCTACCTCAAGCAGAAATCCGTCCCCGTCGCACCTCCAGCCACAACCCACATCCAACTCCCTGTCACCCCGACCGTAGCGGAGCGCAGCGAGCGGAGTGGAGGGACCTGGTGTTCGCCTGTGCGACGGAAAAGGATCGATCGCAGCTGATCTCTTTTACCTGCCTGATGGCACGACTGAAGAGGCTGCGGGAGGACTAGGCAGTGTCGGCCCTTTCGTGGAAGAGCGGCCCTTCAGGGCCGCGTAAGTCGTCAGAAATGTGTGCGGGCTTTAGCCCCCCGTGGTGCTGCGTCCGGGCAAATTGAGTTTTTCCGCAACGACTGAAGTCGTGCCCTTGCCACTTTTTACTGCGCAGCCTTTTCCTCCTCCTGCTCCTCGTCACTCACTAAATCCGCCGCATGTCCGCGCACTGTGTACGTGGATTTGCGGGTTTCATCGGGCTCGAAAGTGACCCGCACCGGACGCCGCTCCCAACCCGGCGCCGGGCATTCTGAATCGGGCGCAGCATCGCCGCCGGCTTCTCCTAGAGCTTTCTTCATTACAGGCTTGCGGCGTCCGATCTGGAAGACGATGGCGAAGATTTTTTTGCCGTCATCGGAGACGCCGCAATAAGCCGCGTAATCGCGATACCAGCTCACCACCGAATAGTAGGGATCGAATTCAGGCAGGGTGATCGAAGAGACACGGCCCGTCATGCGGTCCACCAGCAGCCATCCGCCGCGCTGCCATACCCAGTGTGTAGCCACCGCATCGCCCGGCAGATTATCGTTCACGCGGAAGGCGCGCCGCACCACGAACAGGCGTTCGGTAATGTCATGCGCGGCGCCCAGAGTCGATTCGCGCGCCCGGCCGTCCACATAGAGAGCGCGCATTTTCAGGTCGAGACACTCGGCTTCGTGGACTCCGGCGCACCATTTGATTGTGGTCCACTTGCCAAAAGCGATGACGTGCGGCTTGGAGGCACCGAAGGCCAGGCCCGCCGGAAACAACAGAGCGAACAGCATTATCGAAAGCAGGAATCGAGGCATGCGGAAAGGCTATGGGTTCGCAGGCGCACCGAACAAGGGCGTCGGTCACATCTCGAACACTTTGTTCCAGAACGGGAACGAGACCCTTCATTTGAGGTTTCACGGTCGATGAAATCGTTTACAATAGCGACTGTCACCGCCGGCTGGACCATGAGCCCCCCGCAAAAAGTGCCGACAACCATTTCCTCCCGCTCCGTCTCTTACAAAGAGATGAGTGAGGTGCCCATACGGCGGTCCCCGCCCCGAATTCTTGTGGTGGACGACAATCGGGACATCATGGGCCTGATGCAGGAACTCCTGGCCACGCACGGTTATGACGTGGTAGCGGTTCCCGATGCCTTCCACGCTGAAGTTGAGATCCTGCGCCACCCTCCCGACCTGATTCTTTCCGACGTAGTCATGCCGGGCAAGTCGGGATACGAATTGTGCCGGGAACTCAAAGGGAATCCCGCCACCCGCCTGATCCCATTCGTCCTGATCACCGGTCTTACCGACCGCCAGGACCGGGTGCTGGGCATCGAATCAGGCGCCGACGATTTTCTGCACAAGCCGATTTTTCCCGAAGAACTGTTTGCCCGGGTCAAGTCGCTGCTCAAGCTCAAAGAGTTTACCGATGAACTGGAGACGGCGGAATCCGTGTTGTGCACTCTGGGGTTGAGCGTGGAGAGCCGCGATCCCTACACCGAAGGCCACTGCGAACGCCTGGCGCGCCATGCCAGCGATCTGGGACGCTACCTTCGCCTGGACCAGGAATCGATCGTGGCCCTGCGCCGCGGCGGGTATCTGCACGATCTGGGGAAGATCGCAGTGCCTGACGAGATCCTGAAAAAGGGAACCAACCTCACTCCCGAAGAGTGGGCCATCATGAAGCGGCATCCAGTCACCGGCGAGACCATCTGCCAGCCGCTCAAGTCTCTGCGGCTGGTGCTGCCGATTATTCGCAGTCACCACGAACATTCCGACGGCAGCGGCTATCCCGATGGCCTGCAGCGCAGCGAAATACCGCTGCTGGCGCGAGTGCTGCAGGTGGTGGACGTGTACGATGCGCTGCGCACGCAGCGCCCCTACAAAGCTGCGCTCAGCCATGAACAGGCCGCCATCACCATGCGGGAAGAAGCCCGCGCGGGATACTGGGACGAGCAGCTCACCCGGGAATTCCTTTCCATGCTGGAAAAACAACGCCAGGTCGCATGATGTAGGCGCGAGCGTCTCGCTCGCGCTTAGTCGTCTGCGGTGGTGCCGCACGAGCGTAGACGCTCGCGCCTACATGGCTACGAGGCGGAGGCGGCACGCTTCAGCACTTTCGGCAGAGGCACAACTGTGATGCCGGTTCCGCGCTTGTAGCCCAGCGTCACTTCCGCGGCGCACTGATCGCAAAGCCAGAAAAACTCCACCCGCCGCGAAGGCTTTTTCGTTGCTGCCTCGGGTATGCCGGCAACAGCTTCGACACTGGTGTCCACACGGAACAGCTTTCCCTGATGCAGATACAGAAAAGTGGCCGCGCAGCCCGGACTGGCGCATTTGGAGAGCATCTCTGCCTCCTCTCGGGCGGAATAAATATTGGTTGGATGAATCCTACTCTCGTCGGTCCGGGATGCACCTGGTCGAAGCGAAAAACTTTGTGGAAATCCAGCCGCAAAATTTCAATTTGGGAGCACGATCAACTGGCTGCTTTCTCGCCCGCAGGCTGGGCACGCTCCCGCACTGCGGCGGCAACTTTCTCTCCCATCGCTGATGTGGTAAGCACGCTCTCTCCCGCCCGGGCCAGATCTTTGGTTCGGGACCACGATGCCAGCACCGCGGCCACCGCCGACTCAATGCAGGCCGCTTCGGTTTCAAGCTTGAAGGAATAGCGCAACAGCATTGCAGCCGACAGAATCGCGCCCAGCGGATTGGCAATGCCTTGCCCGGCGATGTCAGGCGCGGAGCCATGCACTGGCTCATAAAGGCCGACGGGCCCGCCAATGCTGGCCGAGCCCAGCATTCCCAGCGATCCCACCACAGCGCCCGCCTGGTCGGAGAGAATGTCACCAAACATGTTTTCCGTCAGCACCACATCGAAATCCGCCGGACGCGCCACCAGCGCACCATCGCCGTAGACGCTATTCGCGCCGTTGGTGCTGGCGAGGTAATAATCGATGTGCTTCGGAGCGGCGGTCAGCGCATAGTCGTTCTTGACCCAGCGGTTCTCGCCCATCTGGTAGGTCAGCATCTGCGGCTCGCTCGCCGCGCCGTTCTGGATGCCCTTCAGCTTCCAGTC
>Ga0207678_10005444_pt1 | contig 11389 bp, 10 predicted proteins | sample KBSC63metaG_FD_184319 | JGI IMG/M metagenome (GOLD analysis project Ga0207678, IMG submission 184319) | Corn rhizosphere microbial communities from Kellogg Biological Station, Michigan, USA - KBS C6-3 metaG (SPAdes) (version 2) | ecosystem: Host-associated > Plants > Roots > Rhizosphere > Soil ...
AACTTCTTTAACGGCCATCAGTATATCGTTCCAGTCGGCATGGTCTGAGATAAACAAGGTATCTTGCTGATTAACCTGCAAGTTTTTCCAGCCCGAAGCAAACAGCCGCTTTACTCCTACCGCCCTTAAATAGCTATCAAACGTAAACGGCGGCACAATGTACACATATTCATCCTGGGTTTTCATCAACTTACGGCCATAGAGCTGGTATCTACCTAAATGGAAACCAGCTTGCTCATAAACAGCATTGAGCGGCATAATACGGTGGTGCACCAATATCTTCTTTTGAGGAGCATATTGGTTGATAAGCCTAATCAGCCGCTGACTTTTGCCTAAACCATAAGCGCCCAGCAAAATATTACTTTTGATGCCGTTCAGTTTCTGTATTTCAGCAACGTAATCAGGGTGACTAATCTGAGGATCAGCAAAGGTACTTTCGGTGATCAGCACGTCCGCTTGTATCCATTCAATCGGCTCACACGTTTCATCGGCCTGCACTTTAAAGTCGCCGGTATAGAGATAAGTGGTTCCCTGGTACTCCATCAGTATCATGGCCGAACCAAGCATATGCCCCGCAGGCACAAATTTAAGTGTTACGCCGCCTATCGTAAATGGCTCCTTAAAGGGAACCATGTTAAATAGATCTCCGGCATTTTTGCCGTAACGCAGTTCCATAAAGGCCGCAGTTGCGGCAGTACAATAAATGGTATGGTTACCGCTCACGGCATGGTCGGCATGGGCGTGGGATATCACAGCCGTTTTAACAGCCTGCTGCGGATCGATATAGAAATTTCCGTATTTACAATATAATCCTTTGTCGTCAAAGGCCACAAAATCATCCAGGATCATAAAGCTTTGGATAGAGAAAGAAATTTTTGATGTAATGCAAGCACCTGCGGTATTACCAACTCACTTTCATCATTACTGATAATAAAGTCGGCCAGTTTTGTTTTTTCAACCTCCGGCATCTGGCGCGCGTTACGGCTCTGTGCTTCGGCCAGGGTTATGTCGTCACGTGTGGTTACGCGCTCCATTCGCAAATCAAGCGGCGCTGTTACGGCAATATTATAGTCGCACATTTTGTAGGAGTCGCTCTCAAACAATAAGGCCGCTTCCTTGAGTATATAAGGCAGATAATTATAATTGATCACCCAGTTATCAAACGCTCTGAATACAGCGGGATGAACAATGGAATTGAGTACCGCAAGCTGTTCGTGATCATTAAAAAAGATGCCTGCTATATGTTTACGGTTTAGCGTACCATCATCAAAATAGGAAGCCGCGCCGAATGATTGTTTAATAGCCTCTATCAAAATGGCATCCTCGGTCATTACCTGTTTTGCTGCATCATCGGCATAGAACACCGGTACGCCCAGTACTCCAAATATGCGGCTAACAGTGGTTTTGCCGCCGCCTATATTACCGGTTATACCAATCTTAAGCATTTTATTTTTTGATGATGAAATCAATATTAGCGGGCTCAACCTTCACAATACGACTATAGTCGGGCTGGTGCGTTATTTTTACGGGCAACATGCTATAACCATTATTCTTCCACAGGTCCAAGTCCGCGGTAGCTTCAAAGTAATCCTCATCAGTATCGGCATACCTGCTCAACGAAATGGTAAAGGTTACTTTTACTTTCTGTGGAAAGATCTTTACGTTGTAATAGTTGTGGTTATTGATCAGTTTTACCGGCACGGCTACTGTCTTCTCCGTAAACTCATCTACCGGAAGCTGCACTTCAACCATTTTAGGATACACCATCAGGTTTGACTCATGAACCGGCTGTAGCTTTACGCGTGTATCCACAGTTTCGAAAACATCTTTGAGGTTTATCGAGTCCGTTTTCCACGCTGATATGTTGTTAACCAGATAGCTTGGCCCGCTCACGGTTACATAGGCGGGTTTGATCGTAATATCGTCCATCAGGCCGTACTGCCTGCGGTATTTTATGTTTAACAGCGCCTTTACCGGTACCCTTTTTACCGAGCGGTTGGTGAAATCAAAATAAAGGGTGTCGGGCGAAATTTCGAGCACTTGTTCGCCAATTTCGCGGCGGTTATTAATCTCGCTAAGCTGGGTGTTAAGCGCAATAAAATTTTGGTTTTCCAACCTGCTGATATCGACCGTAATCCTTCTGTTGCTCAGACTCATGCGCGAGAACAGCATTTCCCATCCTGTACCCTGAATTTTAGCTTCCACCGTATCAGACTGCAGCGGATGGAACGCCCTGCGCTCCGGACCGTTCTTAAAAGCTACGATCTCTTTTACTGTGAAAGTATAATTATTGGACATAGCAGCCAATAGCCAGGCAACAGCAGCTAAAACCAGGCAAATAACAAATGCTGTTAATCGCCTCCGCTCCGAAACTGATAGTTTAACAATGGCCATTGCTGCTTGAGTATTAAACTAAAATGCCGTTCAGTAATTAAACTAAACGGCATATATCATTTAAATTTCATGATTATGACTTGGCTGGTGCAGAAGGCGCATTCAAAGCCTTTGAAGCATCCAGTGAGATTGCTGATTTATCAAAACGTATCTTAACGCCGTTATCAACCTCTATAAGAAAATAAGCGTCGGTTATATCAGCTATCTTGCCATGCATACCCGCGGTAGTTACCACACGGTCGCCTTTCTTTAACTCGTCGATGTATTTTTTGGTATCTTTTTGTTTTTTCATTTGCGGACGTATCATAAAGAAATACATCACTACAATGATCAGAATGATGGGCAAAAAGCCGCCAATTCCGCTTCCGCCGCCCATTTGCAATAAAATAGCTGTTGTCATGTTTATATTTAAAATTTACTGTTTTGGAAGTGTTACTTCACCAATCAGGTGTACCATATTATCCGCAGGACTGGTGTTAGCCGTAACTGTGATTTGCTTATCCTGCAAGCCTTTTTTACCCGCACTGTTAAAAGTTACTTTTATTACGCCCGTACTTCCTGGCTTAATAGGATCACGCGGATACTCTGGCGTGGTGCAGCCACAGGTAGCCGTTGCATTAGTAATAATTAATGGCGACTTACCAGTGTTGGTGAATTTAAAATCGTAATGCACTACATCACCCTGGGTTATTTTGCCAAAGTCGTGCGATTCGTTTTCAAATTTCATTTTTGGGGCACTTGCCGGCGAAACTGCAGCAGATGAATTATTCGCTGTTGTTTTAGCAGTGCCAGACTGCCCATTGCCTTGCCCCGTACCTTGTGAGCATGCAGCTAAAGTAGTTGCAGCCAGAACACATAGAAATAACTTTTTCATCATTATTCAATTAGTCCACGGCCGGTTTTTCTGATCTTGTTCCCGGCTTTTAGTTCAAACAAAATTTTGTCTAATATACCGTTTATGAACGAATTACTTTTTGGCGTACTAAATTCCTTTGCTATTTCAAGGTACTCATTGATGGTAACCTTTACAGGTATGGAGTTAAAGTTGATAAATTCAGTTATCGCCATCTTCATCAACAGCGTATCCATCATGGCAATACGCTCGGGCTCCCAGTTTTGAGTTTTAGCGCTGATCATCTCCTGGTAGGCTTCATCATTTCTGATAGCCATTTCAAACAGGTCAATAATAAACTCCCGGTCCTCTACCCAGTTTCCGGTTACCTCAGCCAATTTATTCTTCTCATACTCATCGTAGGCAAAGTTTTTAAAGGTTTTGGCTATCAATGCCTGTAAAACATCTTTATCAACGGGCCAGAAAATAAATTTGTCTTCAAACACCTGCTCGGCGAGCGAAGATTTAAGAATAACTTTTTTAAAGATGAATTTGATAATGTCCTTATCAGAGTGGATCGTATCGTCTGTTTTCTGGAGGTAGTCTTTGTACTCCTGTGAATTTTTAAGAATGGTAAACAGCGCCTTTGACAATTCAGGATCAAAATCCCATGAAACTTTGTATTTTTTTACCGCAGCTATATAATCTTTATTCTGCTTAAGCGATACCAGGAAACGGTTTTCCAGTATCTTGAGGCTCGCATTGAGGTCCTCTGCAGTGGGCAAATATTTATTGGCCCGGTCTTCTGCATCATTTGAAGCGTAATCTGCCACTTCAGCTATAAGGGATAGCATCCAGATATACATTTCAAAAACCTTGTCGATGCTCTGAAGCAGGTTTTTTTCGTGCTGCTTAATATCCTTTTTGTCAGATTGGTAGTAGGCATACAGTGCCTGCAATACTTTTACCCGTAGGTGCCTTCTGTTTAACATTTATAAGAACGATTTAGGGTGAACCCTTTTGTAAAAATTAATTATTTAATATGATGATTTTATTTTTCTGATATCTGCAATACGTTTCTCAGCAATTTTATTTGCCGCCTCAATTGTAGGGATGTTCTCCGCTTTCGAGAGCTTAAGCACGTTACGTGTTGCGTTGTAAATATTTTCGGTTAACTGCAAAGTTCTCTTTTTGCTAAAACCCATTAGCTCTGAATAACAATTAATTACGCCTCCTGCATTAATCACATAATCAGGTGCAAATAAAATTCCTTTCTCCAACAATATCTGCCCGTGAATGGTTTCATCCTCCAACTGATTATTTGCAGAGCCTGCAATTATAGCACATTTTAGCCGATTAATGGTACTGCTGTTAATAGTAGCGCCCAATGCACATGGCGAGTAAATATCAGCATGCAGATCAAAGATCCCGTTGTTAGGAACCGGCTGTGCGCCATATTTCTTAGCCACCTGTATTACCTGATCTTCGTTAATATCGCTGATGTAAACCTTTACATTCTCCTCTCTTAACAGTCGCACCAGGTTTTCGCCAACATGGCCTATCCCCTGTACTACCACCGAACGCCCGGCCAGGCTGTCATTACCAAAGAGCTCTTTAACGGATGCCTTAATGCCCATAAAAACCCCTTGCGCGGCTATAGGTGTGGGATCTCCGCTTCCGCCCATTGTTTCTGGCAAACCGGCTACGTATTGGGTTTCCATACGGATATATTCCATATCCCTTGTATTGGTGCCAACGTCTTCAGCAGTAATATATTCGCCGTTAAGATTTTTAATAAAACGCCCGAAACGGCGCATTAGTGCTTCCGTTTTTTCCTTTCTGGAGTCGCCTATGATTACCGCTTTACCGCCGCCCAGGTTTAGGCCCGATATGGCAGCCTTATAGGTCATCGCCTTGGATAATCTTAATACATCATTCAGCGCGTCTGATTCGGTTCGGTACGCCCACATACGTGTACCGCCCAAAGCAGGGCCCAATGTAGTGTCATGAACGGCAATGATAGCTTTTAAACCAGTATCCTCATCGTTACAATAAACTACTTTTTGATGGCCAAATGCGCTAAGTAAATTAAAAACAGAAGATGGATGAGGATCAGCAGTTGACATTAGCCCGATATTAATGGTGACAAAATTAGCTGTTTTTTTATTCGCAACAAACTTATTTATATGTAATACCTTTTAAAATGGCATAATAGCAACAATACAAGGGCATTTATAAATAACTATAAGGACCGTCGTCATGAAATATCGGCGCTCAACTTTCAATATCTAAATACCGTAACTTTGACATCGTAATGAAAGATCTGGCTTATTTAAACAAATTCTTCTATAAATACCGCTGGCGGTTACTGCCGGGCATCCTTTTCGTTATTATCTCCAACATATTTGGCGTGCTTCCGGCACAGGTGATCAGGGTGGCGTTTGATCTGGTTACCCAAAATATTACCACCTATCAGCTTTTCGATGGCTTTGAGCGAAAAGACATGATTTACCAGGTTTTTAGTTCAAGCCTGATGCTTTTTGGAGCGCTTGTGCTGGTTTTAGCGCTACTGAGAGGACTCTTTCTCTTTTTTATGCGACAGACCATCATCCTGATGTCCCGGCATATTGAGTTCGACTTAAAGAACGAGGTATACAATCATTACCAGGAACTTTCGCTGGCGTTTTACCGCCGTCACAACACCGGCGACCTGATGAACCGCGCAACCGAAGATGTAAGCCGCGTACGCATGTATTTGGGACCCGGCATTATGTACGCTATTAATACCATTGTACTGTTCTTACTGGTTATCTACGCCATGCTCACCGTTAATGTTCGATTGGCTATATTTTCTATACTGCCCATGCCGGTGTTGGCTATCACTATTTATTATGTAAATAATATCATCAACTTCAGGAGCGAAAAGATCCAGCAGCGGCTCTCTGCCCTGTCAAGCTTTGTGCAGGAAAACTTTTCGGGCATCAGGGTAATTAAAGCTTATGTGCGGGAAGATTTTGCCAGAAAAAGCTTTGCCGAAGAGAGCGAGAATTACAAAACCCATTCCATGGCGCTGGTAAAGGTACAGGCGCTGTTTTACCCGATGATGTTGATGTTAGTTGGATTGAGCAACGTGATCATTATCTACGTTGGCGGCGTGGAAGTAATGAAGGGCACCGTTACGCCCGGTAACATCGCCGAGTTTATTGTATACCTTAACCAACTCATGTTTCCGGTAATGGCATTGGGGTGGGTTACCTCGCTGATTCAACGGGCAGCGGCCTCGCAAAAGCGGATCAACGAGTTTTTACATCAGCAGCCTGAAATAATATCACCTAATAATATACCCGTTTCAGTAAGCGGACAAATAGAATTTAACAATGTATCCTTTGTTTATCCCGATACCGGTATCGAGGCGCTAAAATCAGTTTCATTTAAGGCCAACCCGGGTGAAATGATTGCTATTATCGGCCGTACAGGCTCCGGAAAATCGACCATTGCCAATCTGATGATGAGGATGTATGACACAACAAACGGCGAAATCCTGATTGACGGCAAGCCGATAACGCAACTTAATTTAAAGGATTACCGTTCAAAGGTTGGCTTTGTTCCACAGGAAGTGTTCTTATTTTCTGATACTATTGGAAATAATATTGCCTTTAGCGCAGATAGGACAAACACACCTAAAGTGGAACAGGCGGCGCGCGATGCAGCCGTTTATAAAAACATTATTGAGTTTGACAAGGGCTTTGAGACGATGATAGGTGAACGGGGAATTACCCTCTCAGGCGGCCAGAAACAGCGCGTTTCCATAGCACGGGCTATCTTTAAGGAACCACAGATCCTGATTCTGGACGATTGTCTTTCGGCAGTGGATACGAAAACCGAAGAGGAAATATTAAATAATATGGGGCGTATTATGCGCAACAAAACGAGTATTATTATTGCCCATCGTATTTCAACTATTAAGAATGCCGACAAAATTTTGGTGCTTGATCATGGAGAAATCATAGAACAAGGTGATCATGACACACTAATGGACCAAAGAGGAGCTTATTTTGAACTGTATGAAAAACAGTTGCTTGAAGAACAGGAGAATTTACAATAAAATACATTAAGAATATGGCATACAGGCCGGATAATTTTTAAAAAACTTTTAACAATACATATTTTTATATTTTAAGTTTGAAAAATTATTTATATTTATGCCAATCAAACTAAATACAACACTTTAAAAATGGGAGATTTTGACAACAGAGAGCGGGAAGAGGTTTTCTCCAAAAAAGTAAGAGCCGGCAAGAGAACTTATTTTTTTGATGTAAAAGCGACCAGATCCAATGATTATTACATCACCGTTACAGAAAGCAAAAAGCGTTTAGAAGACGGTGTTTTTGTAAAACATAAAATATTCCTCTACAAGGAAGATTTTGAAAAATTTGCTGAGGGTCTGCAGAGCACCATCGAATACATTAAGGATCATCAGGAAGTAGTAGAAAAACGCTACGAACTGAACGACTCTACTGAAATAGCCAGGGCATCAGCAGACGAAGATTTTTCTTTCGAAATATAAACTTTAGAAAAACCTGCCTTAGGGCGGGTTTTTTCTTTACTCCGCTGTTAAGCCCCCTGACCTAAGGAGACCAGCCCAATTCCACCGAGAATAGCCTCCACAAATACGATCACATAGAACGTTATGATGATGATCGTTATAATTCCCCAATATCTGAAAAACGATTTCAGGCTTCTTAAGCCTTGCGTTATTAAATCCTGTCCTGCAATATCAATTCCTCTTTTTATTCGCACCCCGAACTGATATAAGAACAACGAGGGTATAAAGTAAAATATCGATGTTACCATTAGTATAACCGCATACCAGTCAACGTTTATTTTACCATTTGTATAGCTCTGATATTGGGAAAAATAAGCTGAGTGCACAAAGACGTACATCAGAATCGCGCAAATAAACAGGAATATCGTTATTACAAAGCCCACCACACTCAGAAAGATAGCCCATCGCCCTGATTCTCTTAAATAATACCCACTATGGGTATCCATAAAGAGCCGCGCACCTCGATCATCATCATGAGTTATTGTGTCCTGATCCATTTTCTTTCAACTAACTGAAAATGAATAACAACAAGAGCCAAAAAATGATTTATGCAATGCACTTAATAGCGCTATCGTACTCGCATCCTTTCGAAGCCCTTGTGCGGCGCTGAATCCTTGCCATCGGTTGGCGAAAATATTTTAAAAGTCGCCCCCACCGGGCTACCGTGTACCCGTAAGTTCATTTTTTATAAGCATCGACCGATGGCTATAACGTTTATTCACGGCTTTTTTCGACAGCAGAACAGCCTCGGGTGAAATCAGCCAGAAGATGTGGGTCATGTGCGCCGGAAGGGGCCTCAAGATTTTGCTGAAGCAGAGGAAAGCGGGAACGAAGTAGGGCAAAAGATTGCAGCCCGTGCTTCTGGTTGATTTGCAGGGCAAAGGCCTGAAGGGAAAAGAGGCCTCCTGCTGTCAAGGCGTTTGGTTACTTTTTGCCATAAAAGTAACAGCCTCCGCGGCGAATGAGCGGGCTGACATTAATAACGTACAAACGCTGTGAGCCGCATTAAATAGCTGTAACAGTCATCAGTAAACTATCCTAACAATTACGCAGGGCATCTTTAAGTAATATATTAAAGATGTGGGTACACGGTACCCCAAGGGGAGGGTTTGGGAGGGAGCTGCCCTCTAATGCGCCAGAATATCGTGCATAATGATGGTGGCAATAGAAAAATAGATTACCAGGCCGGTAACGTCTACCAGGGTTGCTACAAACGGAGCCGAAGATGTTGCCGGGTCGGCACCCAGTTTTTTGAGCAGCAGCGGCAACATTGAACCTGCCAACGAGCCCCAAAGCACTACGCCAATAAGCGCCACACCTACCGTTAAACCTATTAAGATCCAGTGTGCACCGTAAATATTGGAAAAGAATGTCCAGGCATAAATACGCATAAAGCCTACAACGCCAAGGGTAGCGCCGAGCATTAAGCCCGAAAAAATTTCGCGCCGCATCACGCGCCACCAGTCGCCCACAGTTACTTCCCCAAGCGCCATGGCCTGTATGATCAAAGTTGACGCCTGCGAACCGCTGTTACCCCCACTGGAAATAATGAGCGGAACAAACAAGGCCAGTACTACCTGCTTTGCAATTTCATTTTCAAAAAAGCCCATAGCGGTAGCCGTGAGCATTTCGCTGAGGAATAAAATGATCAACCACCCTACCCTTTTCTTAATCAGCTTAAAGAGCGGCATATCCAGGTAAGGCTCATCCAGTGCTTCAGTACCACCAATTTTCTGAATATCTTCGGTATATTCTTCGTTGGCTATCCACAAGATGTCATCCACCGTAACAATACCTAACAGAATATTCTCGTTATCAGTAACCGGCAAAGCCACCCGATTATTCATCCTGAACACGTTGATAGCCTCTTCCTGCGGATCGTTCACATTTAAGCCGATTAGCCTGTTATCCATCAGGTCACTCACCTTTGTATCCGGCGCAACAAGGAGAATTTCTCTAATCCGGATATCGTCCAGCAAAACACCTTTATCATCAATCACATAGATTACATCAATGGTTTCGGAATTTTTACCATACCTACGGATGTGTGCAAGCACACGTTCTACATTCCAGGAACTTTTAACGGCGATGTAATCAGGCGTCATCAAACGGCCAACACTGTCTTCCTTATAACCAAGGAGTGACAAGGCCTCTTTTCTATCCTCAGGTGATAAATGCAGGATAAGATTTTTCACCGTATCACCATGCATTTCACTAAAAAGCGCAGTACGGTCGTCGGGCGGTAATTCATTGATCAGCTCGGCAATTTTTTGACCGGGCAATTTTTTGATGATACGTTCCTGAGTAGGAAAATCCAGAATACGAAAAACATTTACAGCGCGGTTAAGCGCGAGGGTTTGCATAAACAAGGGGCCGTGTTCAGGAAATTCATCTATCAGATGTTCCACATCCGATATGTTAAGGTTGTTAAGATAATCCTGTAGTTTTTGGTTATCTCCCTGCTCCAGGAGCAACTCAATTTGCTCAACCATTTCTTCCATATACCGGCCTCCAATTTTACATGTTAGTATTCTGCTTTTATCGCCCGCAAAAGTCGTTTATTTTTTCAAAAAACCGCTACCTTTTTGTGTTATCTTTGCACAATTTTTTACGGTTAGTTATTGGGTTATTTAGTTATTGTGTTACTTGAAATAGTTATTGAGTTAATAAGTTATTGAGCAGTTATATTTAATACTCCAATAACTTACTAACTCAGTAACCAGTAACTTAATAACCCAATAACATACTAACTCAATAACTAATAACAGATAACTTAACAACTAATAATGGGTTTACAATGTGGTATAGTAGGTTTGCCAAACGTAGGTAAGTCGACACTTTTTAATTGTTTATCAAATGCCAAAGCACAGGCAGCCAACTTTCCTTTCTGTACAATTGAACCAAACGTTGGTGTAATTACCGTACCGGATGAGCGCCTTACCAAATTGACGGAGCTTGTTAATCCGCAGCGCGTAGTGCCTAACACCATCGAGATAGTAGATATTGCCGGACTGGTAAAAGGTGCCAGCAAGGGCGAAGGTTTGGGGAACCAGTTCCTGGCCAATATCCGTTCAACTAACGCCATTATCCACGTATTGCGTTGTTTTGATAACGACAATGTGATCCACGTTGACGGTTCTGTTGATCCTATACGCGATAAAGAAATCATTGATACAGAACTGCAACTGAAAGATCTTGATTCAATAGAAAAGAAGATCCAGAAGGTTGAAAAAGGCGCAAAGATTGGCGACAAAGAGCAAAAGAAAGCTTATGACGTGCTGATGGTTTACAAAAACCACCTGCTCGCAGGCAAATCTGCCCGTACGGCTGCCGTTGCCGAAGAAGACAAGGAATACATTAGCGACCTGTTTCTGCTTACGGCCAAACCGGTAATGTATGTATGTAATGTTGAAGAAAGCGCCGTAAATACCGGCAACGCTTACGTAGAACAAGTTAGAGATGCTGTTAAGGATGAGAATGCCGAGGTATTGGTGATCTCTGCCCAGATAGAATCAGAAATTGCCCAGTTGGAGAGCTATGAGGAACGTCAGATGTTT
>Ga0207678_10005450_pt1 | contig 11382 bp, 6 predicted proteins | sample KBSC63metaG_FD_184319 | JGI IMG/M metagenome (GOLD analysis project Ga0207678, IMG submission 184319) | Corn rhizosphere microbial communities from Kellogg Biological Station, Michigan, USA - KBS C6-3 metaG (SPAdes) (version 2) | ecosystem: Host-associated > Plants > Roots > Rhizosphere > Soil ...
GGCCGACTCGAGCGATGGGCGTGCCCTCGTTGCTAAGGGTCGTGAGGGGGCAAAGCTCCCGATCGTCGTCTTTCCCGACGGCACGCTCCTGAGTGACCCCAGCAACGCCGACCTCGCGAGGGCGGCGGGCTCGCCGGTGAATCCGGATCGCGTCAATTTCGATCTCGTGATCGTCGGCGCCGGGCCTGCTGGTTTGTCAGCAGCCGTGTACGGGGCGTCCGAAGGATTTAGCACCCTGGTCGTCGACGAAGGTGGGCTCGGGGGCCAGGCAACCTCGAGTCCGCTGATCCGCAACTACCTCGGCTTCCCTGGAGGGGTCAGCGGCCGCCGTCTGGCTCTGCAGGCGTACGAGCAGGCGTGGGTTTTCGGGGCGAACTTCGCGTTCATGCAGAAGGTGACCGACCTGCGGCGAGAGCCCGACGGGATCTTCGTTACCCTCTCCGGCAGCGGCCGGTTGCGTACACGCGCGGTGCTTCTGGCGACAGGCGTCAGCTATCGCCGCCTCGGCATTTCGGAGATCGAGGCGCTCAACGGTGCCGGTGTCTTCTATGGCGGTCCGGCTTCCGAGGCGCCGGCCGTCGCCGGCCGTGACGTCTACGTCCTCGGGGGCGCGAACTCAGCTGGACAGGCTGCGCTGCACCTCGCTCGCTACGCCCGGCGCGTCACGCTCGTGATACGTGCTGAGACCCTCGGTGCCGGTATGTCGCACTATCTGGTACGCCAGGTGAAGGCCACGCCGAACGTGCAGGTCCGTATCGGGACCGAGATCGTCGGCGGCGGGGGTGACGGGTGGCTGGAGCACTTGGTGCTTGCCGATCGCCTGCAGGGAGGCGAGGAAACCGTTGACGCCGACGCGCTCTTCCTCATGATCGGAGGGAACCCGCACACGGAGTGGCTGCCACCGGAGGTCAAGCGGGATGACCAGGGTTTCGTCCTCACGGGAACGGATCTTCCCGACGATCGCACGTGGCCTCTCGCCCGCAATCCATTCCTGCTCGAGACGAGCATGCCGCGGGTTTTCGCGGCCGGGGATGTCCGGCACGGCTCGGCGAAGCGCGTGGCGTCTGCGGTCGGAGAGGGCTCGGTCGCGGTCCAGCTGCTCCATAACCTGTTCGCTGCCGACCGGCTGCATCCGCGCGGCCGTCCCAGGGAGCCCGCCGTCGTGACCCGACGATGACGATGCCGCCGGCGGCCAGGCTTGCTGGCCGGCCGGGCGATCTTTCGCGAGAGTCTCCGGTATCCGGCTATAACCCGCATCCGCCGCAATGTATTTACGGAGGCGAGAATCGACTGTAAGGCTTGGCAGCACAGATTGAGGCGTTCTGTGCGGTACCCGGCCCGATCACTGGAGGCGTCACGGTGGCTTGATCGATACTCAACGAATCACGAGAGGGGAGGGCGTCCTATGCTGCCGGATCATGACCATTTCAGCGGCCGCGTCATCCAGGTCGGCCTGCGGCACGTGCCAGGCCAGGGGCTGACCGCGGGTCCGGGCAGCGAGCTCAACTTCGCGCTGCTGCCGTACCATCCAGCTGAACAGGCGCGTGGCACCAGATGACTTCAGAAGTGGCGGATACATCGAGACCGGGACAGCCGGCGGCGGCTAGCGAGCTCGCGTGGCACACGCTCGGCACGGATCAGGTCCTTCGCTCCGAAGGGGTGGACGGGCAGCGCGGTCTCAGCTCGGCCGAGGCGGCCGCACGGACCCAGCGGTTCGGCCCGAACGAGCTGGCCGCCGGCCGGTCCGAATCCCGGTGGCGCGCCTTCCTCCGCCAGTACCGCGACCCGATGCAGATCGTGCTGCTCGCGGCCGGCATCGGCAGCCTGTACCCGCTCAAGCAGCTCGGCACCGGCGTCCTGCTGATCCTGCTCACGCTGTTCAACGCGGTCGAGGGCCTGCATCAGGAGGGGAAGGCCAACGCGGCCGTTTCCGCCCTGCAGAAGATGGTGGTCATCACGGCCAGGGTGAGGCGGGACGGTCAGCTATCGGAGCTCCCCGCCGGGCAGCTGGTCCCCGGCGACATCGTCGCGATCCAGGCAGGCGATATCGTGCCCGCGGACGGGCGGCTGCTGACGGCGGCCACGCTGGAGGTGGACGAGTCCGCGCTGACCGGGGAGAGCCTGCCCGTCGCCAAGGGCACCGAGCCCGTGGCGGGCGCCGACACTCCGCTCGGCGACCGCTCCGACATGGTGTACATGAACACCAACGTCACCCGCGGCGCGGGCGACTTCGTGGTCACCGCGACCGGGATGGCCACTCAGGTCGGCCAGATCTCCGGGCTGCTGCAGGCCGAGCAGGCGACCAAGACGCCGCTCACCCGCCAGCTGGACCGGCTGACGGGGCAGATCCTGGTGATCGCGGGCCTCGCGCTGATCGCGTCGATGGCGCTGAACCTGGCCCGGGGCGAGACGTTCATCGCCGTCTTCAACGCCGCCGTCGCTTTCGCTATCGCCGCGATCCCGGTCGGGCTGCCGACGGTGGTCACGACCATCCTGGCCTGGGGGACGGAGCAGCTCGCCAAGGCCGGCGCGATCATGAAGCGGCTGGCCTCGACCCAGACGCTCGGGTCCACCTCCGCGATCAACTCAGACAAGACCGGCACGCTGACGCTGAACCAGATGACCGCGGTCCAGATGACGGCCGCTGGCCGCCGGTACGCGGTCGACGGGCAGGGCTACTCGACCGCCGGGCGGATTACCCGGGTTGGCGGGCAGACGGACATCCCGCTGGATGAGTTCCTGGTGCCGATGGTGCTGGCTTCGGACGCGGTGGTCAGGGACGGCGAGCTGATCGGCGACCCGACCGAGGGCGCGCTGGTCGTGCTGGCCGCGAAGGGCGGCATCGACGCCGTCTCGACCAGAGAGCAGTACCCGCGGATCGCCGAGCTGCCGTTCGACGCGGCCTACAAGCTGATGGCCACGTTCCACAAGATGAACGACGCGTCCGGCAAAGAGGTGATCCGCTGCTTCGTCAAGGGTGCGCCGGACCAGTTGCTGACGCGCGCAGCCACGGTCTTCGACGCCGACGCCGGCTCCGCGCCGGCCGACGGCGATTTCCGGCAGCGGTACCTGGCCGAGAACCAGCGGCTGGGCAAGCAGGGCCTGCGGGTGCTGGCCACCGCGCGCAAGGACTTCGACCCGGCCGCCTTCGACCCCCATGCCGACCTGCTCCCGCTGGTCACCGGGCTGGAGCTGATCGCCCTGGTTGGCATCGTGGACCCGCCCCGCCCCACCGCCAAGGCATCGATCGCCACGGCGAAGAAGGCCGGGATCAGAGTCCGGATGATCACCGGCGACTACGCGGTCACCGCGGCCGCGGTGGCCAGCCAGCTCGGCATCGACGGCAAGGTCATTACCGGGGCCGAGTTCGGGGCGATGAGCGACGAGCAGGCGCGAGGAGCGATCGACGGCATCGGGGTAATCGCCCGGGTCACCCCCGAGCACAAGGTGCGCCTGGTGGACGTGCTCAGGAACAAGGGCCAGATCGTCGCCATGACCGGCGACGGGGTCAATGACGCGCCCGCGGTGAAGAAGGCCGACATCGGGATCGCGATGGGGATCACCGGCACCGAGGTGACCAAGGAAGCCGCGGTGATGATCCTGACCGACGACAACTTCTCCACCATCGTCAAGGCCGTCGAAGTGGGCCGCGGGCTGTATGACAACCTCGCCCGGTACGTTCGGTTCCAGATCGGCGGCCTGTTCGGCTACATCTTCACGTTCCTGGGCGCCAGCATCTTCAACGTCGCCAAGGGCATCCCGCTGCTTCCGCTGCAGACGTTGTGGGTGAGCTTCACCATGCTGTCCATCCAGTCGGTCGGATTGGGCTATAGCAAACCCGCCGCCGGGCTGATGGACCGCCCGCCGCTGCCGCCCACCAAGCCGATCCTGACCCGCGGCCTCATCGTCTGGCTCGCCCTCGTCGGCCTGGTGATGACGGTCGGGACCCTCGGCGTGATCAGCTGGGCGGAGCACGAGCACGGGCTCGCCATCGCCCGGACCATGGGCATGGTCACGTTCGCGCTGTTCCTGCTGTTTTTCTCGATCGAGTCGAAAGACCAACGGGACTCGGCGTTCTCCCTCGACACCTTTTCCGACAAGACGTTCATCGTCACGACCAGCGGGTCCTTCGTCCTGCTGATCCTGTCCACCGTCCTGGACATCTTCCACACCGTGATGAAGACCGTCACGCTCGACGTCCGGCAGTGGCTAATCTGCGCCGCCGTGGCCCTGTCGATCGTGGTGGCCGCTGAGATCCGCAAAGCGGTGCTACGGCGGACCGCCTCGAAGGCCATCCGTCCGGCCAGCGCCCCCGGGCCGGAGCCACTACCGCTTGAACACCCGGTGGATGCCTAACGTGGCCGGGTTCGCGCCATGTGGCAGATGGCGGTGGTCCCAAGTTGACGGCCGCGATCAGCATGCGCTCCCTGGGCGAACCGTTACAGGTAACCGTTACAGGCAGAAACGGGGCACGCGATGGTGGCATGCTCCGACGCTTGTGACCGGTCTCCTGGCAAAGGCCATTCCCGGCTGGTCGCGGTCACCGGCCAAGGACGAGGCGCGCAGCGCTGCGGTCACGAACTGTCACTGGATCTGGGATCTGGGGAGCTCGTCCAGCGGTTGGGGGTGCTCACGTTCAGCTGGACCTGATGGCTGGCTGGGCACCCTGGGGATGCCGCGCAACTGGTACCCGGCGGCCAGCGCTAGGACGAGCACGCCGCTGACGACGTAGACCGCGCTGCACGCCACGGCGGCTGCGGGCATGGTGAGCCAGCCCGAGGGGGGAGTTGCCTGTGCTAGCCGGGTCCATCCGATGACTGCGACCGCCGCGATCCCGGCCGCACCGAGGCGGGACGCGGCCGCCTTCCCTGCTCGCCCGGCGCGGTAGGCCGCCGTCCCGGCCACTAGTAGTGCCGGGATGGCGATGACCCAGTGGTGAGTCCACGAGATCGGCGAGACGAGCAGCCCGGTAACCGCGCACAGGCTGAAGCCGAGCGCGTCGTCGCCTCGGCGGCCGGCCGCGGCCGCCAGCGTCAGCCCGGTGACCGCCACCGCCACGGCTAGCGGCAGCCAAAGCGGCAGCACGTTCACGGTGTGCAGCGTCCGTGACAGGACGCCGAGCAGGCTCTGGTTCGCCGGATCCTGCACCGGGCTGACATGTCCGGGGCTGGCGAACTCGCCCGCCCAGTACCATGCCGAACTCGCCGGGATCACCGCGAACCCGGCCGCGACCGTCGCGGCGAACACGGCGGCCGCGGTGACGGCGGTCCGGTAGCGCCGGGTCAGCAGTAGGTACGCCACGAAGATCGCCGGGGTGAGCTTGATGCCCGCGGCCAGTCCGATCGCCGCACCCTTCCACCGGCAGGTGCCCGGCAGCGTCAGGTCGTACAGCACCGCCGCGGCCAGGAGAATGTCCACCTGGCCGTAGCCGAGCGCGGCCCTGGTGGGATCCAGCCAGATAGCCGCCGCCCCGACGGCCAGCGCCACCACCAGAGCCGATCCGCGGTCCGGCGGACCAGGCTCGCCGGACCGCGACAGGCGCAGGGCCAGGTACAGCGTCACCGGCAGGGCGGCCGCGCTCGCCCCTGTCATCAACACCACGACCGCAGCGAACGGGATGGCGGCGAGCGCGGTGAGCACGACCGCCGCGAATGGCGGGTAAGTAAACGGCAGCGTGCCCAGTCTGAGCCGGTAGAGGTCCTCGCCGTGCAGCACGGCGGCGCCGCCCATCCGGTAAACCTGGATGTCGACGAAATGGGCCGAACTGCGCGCGGCCAGCACACAGCACGCTGCGGCTGACGCCAGGTAGACAGCCGCCGCACCCCAGGCCACGCCCGTTCGGACGCACACCCTTGCAGGCTAAGGTAAGCCGGGCTTGCCTGGCGGCTTTCGGCAGGCCGGATGACCGTGACTGGCATGTTTCATGCCTGGGGCGCTGATCCGGCATCGTGGACGCAGGCCATCGCCGTCATCATGCCGGGCGATGGGGCGAAGCGGATGCTCGCGGGCTGAGCCATTCGATCCACTGGCCGGACGGATGACCGCGGGCCAGCAGGCGGCTGCGGTCGCTGGCCCCATCGAAGGTGCGGGCTCCCAGCACCGCAAAAACGCCGCCGTGCTGGTAGTCGCGAATCAGCGCGGGGGGAAGCGGCAGACCCTGCACGCTGTCACGACCCGCCGGTCCCAGCGGGACTAGCGGATCAAGGGACAGCCAGGTCACCGGGCGTCGCTGGCCGACCTCGGCGAGCAGGCCCGCCAGCTCATCCCGCCGCTGCTCCGGGAGGAACACCGCCGTATAGGCGTCCGCGACGATGATGCGCTGCTGCGCTGGGATGCCGGCCAGCACCCGGGGGAGTACGTCGATGATGTCGCCGGCGATGATCGTGGCCGGATGCCGCCGCGCGATGTCCACGGCCGCCGCCAGCCGGGACAGGGCCGATGCCTCAGGTGGCGCGCAGGCCTGCAGCCACGCCCGGGCCTCGGGGTCGGCCAGGTCGACCGGATCAAGATCTACCCCGACTCTGGTGATGACCGGCGGCAAGCTGATCGGCGGAGGCGCGACCGGGCCGCGGATCTCACAGGCCAGGGTCAGGCTGGCCTCAGCCGGGCCGTAGGTGCCGGTCCCGATCCGGTACCGGTAACGGTCCAACTGCAGCCCGAGCCCCGCCCCAGTGCCCAGATCGACCAAGGCCACCGGACCGGCGGATCCGGCGCTGGCCGCCGCGATGCCCACGGCGATTTGGGTACACCGGGCAACTTCGTTCATCTGGTACCGGCGGCCCTGGCACAGCTCGGCAATGTCGTCCAGGCGCTCCGCGCAGAATGTCCGGAACGCCGGGAAGAACCCTTCGTCAAACCGCGGCTGGGCCGCGCCGAGTTCGGGGAAGTACCCGGCCAGCGGGACCGGCCGGTCGCGCCGCACCAAGAACGCGATGGCGGCGCTGCCCAGCAGCGCGGGCAGTCGGTCCGCCGGAAGTAGGGCCAGCCGGTCCAGCAGGCCGTTGTTCGACGCGATCGCGTCGAACAACGCGGCGGTCAGCCGCCACGACCGCGGCGCGCCAGACGGCGACCAGCCCCGGGCCACCTCCAGCGCCTGGGCGCGCAGCTCATCTGCGCCAGGCACGCCCGCACCCGCCGGGACGGCCAGCCGTGCGCGGCCGCCGACGACCCGATCTGTACCATTGTCGCCGCACCCGCACCACCTGGTCACACTATCCCGGCCTCGCACGCTGATCCAGGCACCCGGCCCGACAGCCAGCCCGCAACCTGGGTAGGCGACACCGTCTGGTCTTAGACCCCTCAGCTTGTTGTCGTGGGTCGGAAGCCGGGCTTGCGGTCGTCACGCCGGGCGTAGCCGAGCGGATGGAGCCGATGTGGCATGCGATGGGGACGCCGACGTGATAATCACCGCCCGGGCTCGGGGGGCGCGGATGCGGCATGGTCTGTCATTGTTAGTTGAGGATTAACAACTACCCGGGTCTCAGATGGGGAGCGTGTCCGCCCATGGCGGTTAATTCTGACGCGGCAGGCGCGCCAGTGCAGGCAGGCCGTGCGCTCGGACCGCGCTACAAGTGGATCGCGCTGTCCAACACCACGCTTGGCATGCTGATGGCGACGATCAACCAGTCGATCGTGCTGATCGCGCTGCCCGACATCTTCCGCGGGATCGGGCTGAACCCGCTGAGCCCGGGTAACACCAGCTACCTGCTGTGGATGTTCATGGGGTTCCTGGTGGTGTCCGCGGTGCTGGTGGTCAGCTTCGGGCGGCTTGGCGACATGTTCGGCCGGGTGCGGATGTACACCCTGGGCTTCGCGGTCTTCAGCATCGCGTCCATCTTCCTTACCGTGACCTGGATGCACGGCAGCGACGGCGCGTTGTGGCTGATCATCTGGCGAGTCGTGCAAGGAATCGGCGGCGCGTTCTTGTTCGCCAACGCCGCCGCCATCGTCACCGACGCGTTCCCGGCCAACCAGCGCGGCACCGCCCTCAGCGTGAACTCGATCGCGGCTATTGCCGGGTCGTTCATCGGCCTGATCCTCGGCGGCGTCCTCGCCCCGGTGAACTGGCACCTGATCTTCCTCGTCTCGGCCCCGATCGGCGTATTCGGCACCGTGTGGGCGTACTTCATGCTGCATGACATCGGGGTGCGTAAGCACGCGCAGATGGACTGGTGGGGCAACCTGTTGTTCGCCGCCGGGCTGGTCGCGATCCTGGTCGGCATCACCTATGGCCTGCTGCCCTACGGCGGGCATCCGATGGGCTGGACCAACCCGTGGGTGCTCACCGCGCTTTTCGGCGGCCTCGCGCTGCTGGTCATCTTCATGTACGTCGAGACCAAGGTCGCCGAGCCGCTGTTCCGCATCTCGCTGTTCAGGATCCGGGCGTTCACCGCCGGGAACATCGCGAGCCTGATGCTGGCGATGGGCCGCGGCGGCATGCAGTTCATGCTGATCATCTGGCTGCAGGGCATCTGGCTGCCGCTGCACGGCTACGACTTCAGCCAAACTCCGCTGTGGGCCGGCATCTACCTGGTGCCGTTGACGGTCGGCTTCCTGGCGGCCGCGCCGCTGTCCGGAATACTGTCCGACAAGTTCGGCCCCAAGCCGTTCACAGTAGGCGGCGCGCTGTTGACGGGACTGAGCTTCCTGCTGCTGATATTCGTCCCGGTGAACTTCGCCTACTGGGAGTTCGCGATCGTCATCGCCCTCAACGGCTTCGGCTCCGGCCTGTTCTTCTCGCCGAACTGGGCGGAGATGATGAACTCGGTCCCGGCCGACCGGCGCGGGGCGGCGGGCGGCATGATCGCCACCTTCCAGAACTCCGCGTTCGTGCTGTCGATCGGCGTCTTCTTCACCCTGATGGTGGCCGGCCTGTCAAGCAAACTCCCGGCGGCCATGTACAGCGGGCTGACCGCACAGGGCGTCCCGGCCGCCACGGCCACGCCCATCTCGCACCTCCCCCCGATCGGCGTGCTGTTCGCCTCCTTCCTCGGCTACAACCCGATGCAGCAACTCCTCGGCCCGCTGCTGCATCAACTGCCCGCGGCGCACGCTGCCTACCTGGCCGGGCGAGAGTTCTTCCCGCACCTGATCACGGCGCCGTTCCACAGCGGTCTCGGCGTGGCCTTCGGGTTCGCCATCGCGGCCAACGTGATCGCGGCCATCGCCTCGGCCCTGACGGGCCGACGTACGCTGGTCCCTGCCGCGCGCGAGCCACTGGGTTACGAACTGGCCGCCGTGGCCGGCGACGGCGGCTTCGAGCCCGGCGAACTCGTCGTCCCCTGCGTCCCCGAAGAGAGCGCAGGGCCGCCTGACAAGCCCGACTAGCGCGGCCGGTGTCATGGCGGTGGTCCTACGGCGGCACCGGGGCCCTGGGAGCCGGCCGGGTACTCCAGCATCGGGACGAGATCCTTCGACCAGGCTGACAGCACCGGAGCGACGACCCGCCAGGCCTGCTCGGCTTCGTCGCCGCGGATCGACAAGGCGGCATTGCCGTTCAGCACGTCCAGCAGGAGCCGGCCGTAGGCAGGTAGTTCGGGCGGATCGATCCGGGCGGTCAGCTCCAGCGGGACGAGGGTGTGCGCGCGGGCCCCGATGCCAGTCAGGTCCAGGGTGAGGCTTTCCGGGTCGAGCCCGAACCTCAGCACGTTGGGCAGTGCTTCCCCGCCGTGGCCGAACGGCAGGTGCGGTACGGACCGGAAGTGCACGGCCACCTCTTTGCGGTCCCGCCCGAGCGCCTTCCCGGTCCGGAGCCGGAAAACCGTTCCCGGCCAGCGCCAGTTGTCCAGTTCGAGCTCCATTTCGGCGAAGGTCTCGGTGCTGCGCCGGGGGCTGACGCCTTCCTCGTCCACGTAGGCGGGAACCTGCTGGTCGCCGATCCGGCCGGCCAGATAGCGGGCACGGCGGGTGCGCCGCACGACGTCGGAATCGGTCAGGGGCCGGACCGACCGCAGGACATCCAGCTTGCGGTCGCGCAGGTCGCGCTCGCCGAGGCTGATCGGCGGCTCCATCGCGACCAGGCAGAGCAGCTGCAGCAGGTGGTTCTGCAGCATGTCCTTGAGCGCGCCGACGCCGTCGTAATAGCCGGCCCGGCCCTCCAGGGCGAGCGATTCCTCCCAGACGATGTCCACCTCGGCGATATGCGTACTGTTCCAGATGGGTTCGAGCATGCGGTTGGCCAGCCGCGTACCGAGTATGTTCTGCACCGTCGTCATGGCCAGGAAGTGGTCGACCCGGAATACCGCTGGCTCGGGCACGAGCTCGGCGAGCAGCCGGTTCAGCTCTACGGCGCTGTCCAGGTCCTCGCCGAACGGCTTCTCCAGGACGATCCTGCTGCCCGGCGGCGGGTCCGCATCATGCAAAGCGGAGACCGCGACGGGGAAAACAGCCGGCGGGAGGGCGAGGTAGGCGGCGACCGGTCCGTCACCGGCGATGACCTCTGCGACGCTGGGTATGTCGGCGATATCTGCCTGGTGGTAGCTCGACGCCGACACGAGCGCCTTGCTGGCGGCGGCGGGAAACCGGCCGCCGTGACGATCGAGCTGGGCGGCCGCCCACTGCCGGAAGTCCTCGGTATCCCACTCCTCCCGGCCGGCGCCGGTCAGCTGGAACCGGTCGCTGAGCTGGCCGGCGGCCTGCAGCGCGGCTAGGCCGGGCAGCAGGTAGCGCGCGGTCAGGTCACCTGTCGCCCCGAAGATGGCCAGGCGCTCGATCATGCCGGTGCTCCTGCCGTGCTCGTATGGCTGCCTGTGGTGGCAAGCGCCCGGGCCAGAGTCACGCCGCTGGCGATGACGCCGATGTGGCTGAACGCCTACGGGAAGTTGGCGATGAACTCGCCCGTCGACGGGTCGATCTGCTCCGGCAGCAGGCCACCATGCGCGGGTGGTCGGCCGGTATTCCTTCACCGATGTCGGCACTCGCCATCGTGGCCAGCATAATCCGGACACATCGGAACCACATCACCCGATGCGGCAGCGCTGGTACCGGCCGCCGACGCACGAGCTCTGATGGCTGTGCATTGCGGATGCGATCTGAAGGGTTCCTCATGAGCCACAGGCCTGGCTGATGGTGACGCCCGCCGCCGGGCCTATGCAGAATCGCTAGGGCCCGCCGAGCAGCGACCCGGCCACCAGTAGCTTCTACCGATCACCGGTCCTGGCCAGCACCTCGGCAAGCGGGGACGAGCCGTTCTCCCGTTCAGCCTTGAGCGGATCCTACCCGCGGGCGTTGACAGCCGGGCCTTAGTTAGTAGTAATTTGCAAGTTACTAGCTACTGGAGGCATGCGGCGATGACAATCCTTGACGAGATCCAGACAAGCATCAGGCAGCATGCGGAGGGCAGCGGCTCCTCGGTGGTGGGCATCGGGCAGCGGTGGGGCCTCG
>Ga0207678_10005451_pt1 | contig 11380 bp, 7 predicted proteins | sample KBSC63metaG_FD_184319 | JGI IMG/M metagenome (GOLD analysis project Ga0207678, IMG submission 184319) | Corn rhizosphere microbial communities from Kellogg Biological Station, Michigan, USA - KBS C6-3 metaG (SPAdes) (version 2) | ecosystem: Host-associated > Plants > Roots > Rhizosphere > Soil ...
GAACGGCCGATCAGGAACTCCATCGAGAGATAATAGACCCGCTTCGGGTTTTCCCGATCGTAGGCCTGCTGAGTCTGGATCCAGCGTTGCGTGAGCAGGTCGCGCACCGCATGGGCGGCGGCCTCGAACTTGTCGCGCGCGCCGGCCGCGGCCGGATCGACAACGCTGTCGAACCGCAGGTGCCGCTCGAACAGCGCATGGGCCTCGCCGGAAAAGCGGGCGGCGTCGAATCCGCGACGCTCCGGGCGATGCGGTACGGCGGATGCCTTGGTCATCTCATCCATGGGTCCCTCTCGAGGAGCGGCGCAGATGTCCGGATACGATGGAGGTCGCGCGCCCGTAGCGATGAAACGACGCATCCGCGCGCAAATCCTCCATCGCGTCGCTATAAGTTGCGAGGCTGGCTCCGCTGTTGCAGCGCGCCCCTGACCTGATCGTGGTGCCAATCCGCATCCGTCTAATTCAACGGCAACGCGATCAGAGCGGCCACTTCCAATCGACGATCTCGGGGGAATCGATCCCTTCCGTATGGGCGTGATGCCGGCACTCGAGCTGCTTGTCCAACAGCGCCTCGCGCGCATGCGAGCCGCGCGACCTGAGGAAGGGCACCCGGTCGATCACGTCGATCGCGAGGGTGAAACGGTCGACCTCGTTCTGGATCGCCAGCTCCATCGGGGTGTTGATGTTGCCCTTCTCCTTGTAGCCGCGGACATGAATGTTGTCGTGGTTGGTGCGGCGGTAGGTCAGGCGATGGATGAGCCAAGGATAGGCATGGAAGTTGAAGATGACGGGTTTGTCGGACGTGAACAGTGCATCGAATTCACGGTCTGAGAAACCATGCGGATGCTCGGTGTCCGGCACCAGCCGGAACAGGTCGACGACGTTGACGAACCGCACCTTCAGCTCGGGAAAATGTTCCCGCAGCAAGGCGGTGGCCGCCAGAGCTTCCATGGTCGCGATGTCGCCGCAGCTCGCCATCACGACATCGGGCTCAGCATCAGCGTCGTTGCTCGCCCACCGCCAGATGCCCGCGCCCTTGGCGCAATGCTTGGCGGCCTCATCCATGCCGAGATAGGACAGGTGTGGCTGCTTGTCCGCCACGATCACATTGACGTAGTTGCGGCTCCGCAGGCAGTGATCCGCGACCGACAGCAGGCAGTTCGCGTCCGGCGGCAGGTAGATGCGCGTCACCGCCGGGCTCTTGTTCGCAACGACATCCAGGAAGCCGGGATCCTGATGGGTGAAGCCGTTATGGTCCTGCCGCCAAACCGTGGACGTGATCAGCAGGTTGAGCGAGGCGATATCCGCGCGCCAGGACAGCTCGCTGCACTTGTCGAGCCACTTGGCATGCTGGTTGAACATCGAATCGATCACGTGCACGAACGCTTCATAGGTGGAGAAGAACCCGTGCCGGCCGGTCAGCACGTAGCCCTCGAGCCAGCCTTCGAGGGTGTGCTCGCTGAGCATCTCCATGACCCGGCCGTCCGGCGCGAGTTCGCCGCCGTCGGCATCCTCGGGCAGATATTCGCCGAGCCAGGTCTTCTTGGTGACCTCATAGATTGCGGCCAGCCGGTTGGAGGCATTTTCATCAGGGCTGAACACGCGGAAATTTTGCGGATTCCTGCGGGCGACATCGCGCAGGAACTGGCCGAGCACCTGGGTCGGGCTGACTTCGATCCGGCCCGGCTGTCGGGTTTCGACCGCATAGGTGTCGAAGTCCGGCAATGACAGCGCCTTGCGCAGCAGCCCGCCGTTGGCGTGCGGGTTCGCGCCCATGCGGCGCCGACCTTCCGGAGCGAGCGCCCGAAGCTCCGGCACCAGCCGGCCGCTTTCGTCGAACAACTCCTCCGGGCGGTAGCTGCGCAGCCATTCCTCGAGCTGCTTCAGATGCGCGGGCTTCTCGTGCATCCCTGCGAGCGGCACCTGGTGCGAACGCCAGAATCCTTCGACCTTGTGTCCGTCCACCTCGCTCGGACCGGTCCAGCCTTTCGGGCTGCGCAGAACGATCATCGGCCAGCGGGGCCGCTTCACCCCGGAGGGATTGGCGCGCGCCTCCTGCTGAATGCGCCTGATCTCCTGCACACAATGGTCCAAGGTCGCGGCCATTGCCTGATGCATGGTGTCCGGGTCGGACCCCTCGACAAAATAGGGATCGTAGCCGTAGCCCACGAACAGCGACTCCAACTCCTCGTGCGAAATACGGGAAAGGATTGTCGGGTTTGCAATCTTGTAGCCGTTGAGATGCAGCACCGGCAGCACCGCACCGTCGCGCGCTGGATTGAGAAACTTGTTCGAGTGCCACGCCGTGGCAAGCGGCCCGGTCTCCGCTTCGCCGTCGCCGACCATGACCATGGCGATGAGGTCGGGGTTGTCGAAGACCGCGCCGTAGGCGTGCGACACCGAATAGCCGAGCTCTCCGCCCTCGTGGATCGAGCCGGGCGTCTCCGGCGTGCAATGGCTGCCGATCCCGCCGGGGAAGGAGAACTGCTTGAACAGGCGGCGCATGCCGTCGGCATTCTCGGAGACCTCGCTGTAGATCTCCGAGTACGCGCCTTCCAGGTAGACATTCGAGATCAGCGCCGGCGCGCCGTGTCCGGGACCCGCGAGAAAGATGACGTCGAGATCGTATTTCTTGATCAGCCGGTTGAGATGGATGTAGACCAAGCTCATGCCGGGATCGGAGCCCCAGTGTCCCAGCAGCCGGCGTTTGACGTGCTCGGGCTTGAGAGGCTCGCGCAGCAGCGGATTATCGCGCAGGTAGATCATTCCCGCCGACAGATACAAGGTCGCGTTCCAGTAACGCTGCATCCGCTGGAGCTCCTGAGGCTCCAGAGGGCTGCCACTCACGCTGGACCGCGCGGGGCCGTACGCGCTGATCGATCGGATATCTGTCGTGGTCGAGTCCATGTTCTTCTCCGAGATCGAATCTCAGACAGGCACTGCGCGTTTGCGGGCGTCAGATGGAGCTATAACAAGCTAGCAGATGTTAGGTTGCGTGAGAATGTATGCTGAGCGAGTTTGAGGCGAAAGATTTCGCGCCATGTCGAGCCATTCTGTCCAGCATGCCGGCCGGAGCTTTCCGCTGGGCGCGACGCTCGATCGCACCGGCACGAATTTCAGCCTGTTCGCCAAAAGCAGCCGCGCGGCCCAGCTGTTGTTGTTCGACAGCGCGGATGCCCCCGCGCCTTCGCGGGTGATCGATCTCGACCCGCGCGCCAACCGGACCTATCACTACTGGCACACCTTCGTTCCAGGCGTTGCGGCCGGACAACTCTATGCCTACCGCATCTCGGGGCCGTTCGATCCGGAAAGGGGCCTGCGTTTCGACCCGAGCAAGGTGCTGCTCGATCCTTACGGCAAGTGCATCGCTCGCCCGGCGGCGCGAACGGGCGACGCAGCACGAAGGCCGGGCGACAACATCGCGACCGCGCTCAGGAGCGTCGTGGTCGATCCCGCCGGCTATGACTGGGAGGGTGACGCCCCGATCCGGCGTCCCTTCGCCAAGACCGTCCTCTACGAAATGCACGTGGGCGGGTTCACCCGGCATCCTAGTTCGGGCGTCGCACCGGGCAAGCGCGGAACCTTCGCGGGGCTGATCGAGAAGATTCCCTATCTGCGCGACCTCGGCGTGAGTGCGGTCGAGCTTCTGCCGGTGTTTGCGTTCGACCAGGACGATGGCCCGCCGGGGCTCGGCAACTATTGGGGATACCAGCCGCTTTCGTTTTTCGCCCCGCACGACGGCTACAGCTCCCGTCGGGATCCGCGTGGCGCGCTGGACGAATTTCGCGACATGGTCAAAGCGCTGCATCGCGCCGGGATCGAGGTCATCCTCGACGTCGTGTACAACCATACCGCCGAGAGCGACGAGAACGGCCCGACCATCAGCTTCCGCGGGCTTTCGAACGAGACGTACTACATCCTTGCCGCCGATCGGTCGCGCTACGCCAATTTCACCGGCTGCGGCAATACGCTCAATGCCAATGAGCCGATCGTCCGGCGCCTCATTCTCGACAGCCTTCGCTACTGGGTCAGCGAGATGCACGTCGACGGCTTCCGCTTCGACCTGGCCTCGGTGCTGGCGCGCGACGAAGCTGGCCGTCCGATGGCATCGCCGCCGATCCTCTGGGACATCGAGTCGGATCCGGTCCTGGCCAATGTGAAACTGATCGCGGAGCCCTGGGATCCCGGCGGTCTCTACCAGGTCGGCACGTTTGTGGGCGACAGCTGGACCGAGTGGAACGGAAGATTCCGCGACGACGTCAGGGCCTTCCTCAAGGGCGATGGCGGCGTCGCGCGCGCGATGGCGTTTCGTCTGAGCGGAAGCCCGGACGTCTACGCGGGTGAAGAACGCGAAGCGGAGCAAAGCATCAATTTCGTCACCTGCCATGACGGCTTCACCCTCAACGACCTCGTGTCCTTCAATGCCAAGCACAATGAGGCCAACGGCGAGAGCAATCGCGACGGGACCGACCAGAATCTGAGCTGGAACTGCGGAGACGAAGGCGCCACCGCCGATCCGGATGTGGAGCGTCTGCGCAATCGCCAGGTGAAGAACTTCCTGGCCCTGACCCTGCTGTCGATCGGGACGCCGATGCTGCTGATGGGCGACGAGGTCAGGCGCACCCAGCGGGGCAATAACAACGCCTATTGCCAGAACAACGAGATATCCTGGTTCGATTGGACGTCGAGCGAGAAGCACGCCGACATTCACCGCTTCGCCAAGACGCTCATTGCGATGCGCATGAACCGGCATCTGCCGATCGAGCGCCTCGACCTGACCCTGAACGAGCTCCTCCGCCGCCAGCCGTTCACGTGGCACGGCGTCCGGTTGAACGCACCGGACTGGAGCCACGAATCCCACACCTTGGCCGCCACCGTCGTCCTGGCGGGATATCCGGTGATGCTCCACCTCATCATCAATGCATTCTGGGAAGCGCTCGAGTTCGAGGTTCCCGCGCTGGCGGAGGCCGGCGCGGCGTGGCGGCGCTGCCTCGACACCTCGCTCGATGCACCGGCGGACATCTGTGGCTGGAAGGATGCCCCGTCGGTGCAGGAGCGCAGCTATCGGGTCCATCCCCGCTCCGTGGTCGTGCTCGTGGCGACAACTGCGGGCGACCTCTGACCGGCTTAGTTTCCTCGCGGCGCGCGCGGAACCCCGCGATCGCTGCAGTGTTACTGACCACTGGACGATGACCAAGCATCGCTCGGGAGCTGGTCCAGTCAAATCGTGTTGCAGTGCGTCGCGATCGCCGCGATTCGCCGCTCGACTGGCGCGAGCGGCGCGCCTTGTTGAAGGATCGCTCGAGGCTTTGTAGCATGATGCAACAACACGGGAGCGATCGATGCAACCGCGCGAGAGCAAACGTGAGATCAGCCGCGAGAAATTCGATGCGGTCCTGCTCGACCTCGATGGCGTGATCACCGACACCGCCAGCCTGCACGCCGCGTGCTGGAAACAGGTGTTCGACGAGTATCTCAGGGAACGGACGGCGCGCAACGGCGAAACCTTTCGCCCGTTCGATCTCGACGTCGACTACCGGCTCTACGTCGACGGAAAGCCGCGCTTCGACGGGGTGCGCGACTTTCTCGCGTCGCGTGGGATGCGCCTTCCCGAGGGAAGCCATGACGACCCGCCGGACGCCGAAACGGTCGGCGGACTCGGGAACCGCAAGGACGACCTGGTGCACAAAGCCATCGAAGACACCGGGGTGCGGCCTTACGAGGGCAGCGTCCGGCTCATCCAGCAGCTCCACCGCGACGGATTCAGAATCGCCGTCGTCACCTCGAGTCAAAACTGCGACGCTGTCCTGAAGGCCGCCGGGCTGGAGGCCTTCTTCGACGCCAGGGTCGACGGCAACGTGATCCAGACCCGGCACCTCGCGGGAAAGCCCGCCCCGGATACGTTCCTGACGGCCGCGTCGATGCTGCAGGTCGCGCCGGCCCGGGCGGTGGTGATCGAGGATGCCATCGCGGGGGTGCAGGCAGGAGCCGGTGGTCACTTCGGCCTGGTGATCGGAGTTGCGCGCAAGGGCAATGCCGAGGAGCTTCGGCGCCACGGTGCGCACCTGGTGGTGAACGATCTGGGTGAACTGGCCGACTGACCAGCCTTGCGTGCTGCCGCGGAAAGAACAGCCCGATGATCCGGCATGAGCGGTTGAGGCCTCCGTCCCGCGACTATCCGGCCGACGAGTGGAGCGTCGTCGAAAAGGCGTTCCATCCCGAGTTCCTCGCGCAGCTCGAAACGATGCTGGCGGTCGGCAACGGATATCTGGGGATGCGCGGCGGCCCGGAGGAAGGCGGCCCCAACGCCGAGAACGGCACCTTCATCAACGGTTTCCATGAAACCTGGCCGATCGTTTACGGCGAAGACGCCTTCGGCTTCGCGCGGACCGGCCAGACCATCTGCAATGTGACCGACAGCAAGATCATCAAGCTCTTCGTCGACGACGAGCCGTTTTGGTTGCCCCAGGCCAAGCTCCTGAATTACGACCGGCGGCTCAACATGAAGGCCGGCACGCTCGACCGCGAGATCCTCTGGGAGACGCCGGCCGGCAAGCAGGTGCTGATCAGATCGCGGCGGCTGGTCTCCTTCACCGACCGGCACGTGGCGGCGATCTCCTATTGCGTGACGCTCCTCAACGCGGATGCCGCCGTCGTGATCGCTTCGGAGATGGCGTTGCCGCAATCGAGCGCCAGCGCCAGCGCCGACGATCCGCGGCTGGCGCGGGCCTTTGCCGATCGCGTGCTCCACCCGCGCGCCGCTTATTCCAAAGGATGCCGCATCGTGCTGTGCCATGCGACCGAGAAGAGCCGCCTGACCCTCGCATGCGCGACCGAAAGCACGCTGGAAAGCCCGTTTCCGCATAGCTGCAAGACGGTCCACGGCCCGGACTTCGGCCAGGTGGCCTTTACCATCGAGGCCCGGTCGGGGCAGCCGGTCTGCCTCAGCAAATACATGGTCTATCACACGTCGCAGACTGCTACCGCTGAAGAGCTCTGCGGGCGTGCCGAGTGGACCCTCGATCGGGTGACGGCGCAGGGGTTCGACCCGCTCCTGTCGGCGCAAGCGCGCTACCTCGACGACTTCTGGCGCCGCAGCGATGTCCGGATCAAGGATGTGCGGGAAGAACTCACCCAGCGCACGACGGTGGAGATCCAGCAAGCGATCCGCTTCAACCTCTTTCACATCCTGCAGGCATCCGCGCGGGCGGAAGGCACGGGGGTGCCGGCGAAAGGCCTCACGGGGCAATCGTACGAGGGACACTATTTCTGGGACACCGAAATCTACCTTCTGCCGTTCCTGACCTATACCTCGCCGCAGATCGCGAAGAATCTGCTGACCTTCCGCTACAACATGCTGGAGCGGGCGCGGGCGCGAGCGCGGGAGCTCGGCCATCGCGGGGCGATGTTCCCATGGCGCACCATCAACGGAGAAGAAGCGTCGGCGTACTACGCCGCCGGCACCGCCCAGTACCACATCAACGCGGACATCATGTATGCGCTGCGCAAATATGTGCAGGCCACCGGCGACGATCCGTTCCTGCGCGACTGCGGTGCGGAAATGCTGGTGGAGACGGCGCGCCTGTGGACCGACCTCGGCTTCTTCTCGGACGCCAAAGGGGGAAAGTTCTGCATCAACGGCGTGACCGGGCCGGATGAATACAACGCGGTCGTCAACAACAACGCTTATACGAACTTGATGGCGCGCGAGAACCTGCGCTACGCGATCCAGGTGGTCGAAGCGCTGCGGGCGGGAGATGCGGACGCCTACAAAGCGCTGGTGCAAAAGACGGCGCTCGATCCCTCCGAGCCGGAGGCGTGGAGCCGCGCGGCGGACAACATGTACGTGCCGTACGACGAGACGCTGAAGATCATTCCGCAGGATGACAGTTTTCTGGACAGAGAGCCCTGGGACTTCCGCAACACTCCGCCGGAGCGCTATCCACTGCTGCTGTTCTACCATCCGCTCAACATCTATCGAAAACAGGTGATCAAGCAGGCCGACGTGGTCCTGGCCATGTTCCTGCTGGGCGACGCCTTTTCGCACGAGACCAAGAAACGCAACTTCGACTTCTACGACCCGCTGACGACGGGCGATTCGTCGTTGTCGTCGTGCGTCGAGGCGATCATCGCCGCGCAGACCGGCGACGTGGAGAAAGCCATTCGCTACGGGATGGCGGCGTTGCTGATGGATTTGGCCGACGTCGGCGGCAACGTGAAGGATGGTTGCCATATCGCGTCGATGGCCGGCACATGGATGATGCTGACCTATGGTTTCGGCGGCATGCGCGACGACGACGGAACGTTATCGTTCTGGCCGCGCCGGGCCCCGCAGGATAATGCCGTGCTTCGGTTTCCCGTGACGTATCGCGGCCAGATGCTGGAAATCGAGATCGCGCTGGACAAGGTCGAGTATGCGCTGCGCGAGGGCGAGCGGGTGGTGGTCCGCCATGAAACCGAAGACATCGAACTGACCCGGGCACATCCGGTGGCGGTGCGGCCGGTCAGCAGGCGGTGATCCCGGGAGGATGGGCGGCCAGGACCGGCATCTACCCGGGCATACCGGCCTTCAGGATCTGGAACGGCTCACCGTTGGAGCTCGACGCGTTCGTTGTTTCGCCGCTGGCTTCGTGCGGGCCCGCTTGCCAGCGCGTTTTCCAGTGGAGCGCCCTGCCGTTTTTCGGCGGCATTTCGCCTCGAACATGTCGATTCTCGCGCGCAGTCTGCGAAACAACGTGTCCAGGCTCGGGCCCGCGGCCTTATCCGGCTCCTCGACCTTGAAGTAGATTGCCCAGATCAGGTCGCGGATGGCGAAGAAGTTCTCGCTCCACCAGCCCGGCTCGCGTTGCCACTCCTTCGGCTTGCGTCCCATGAGTCTGCCTCCCATTTCCGTTTGCGACGAGCCCGTGCGCGAGACATGGACTCACGTCAGGCGAAGCGTGACATGCACCACCCCGGGCTCGCGCCTCGAAGCCATTGGCAAGCCGCTGTGCTCGAACACCTCCAGCATCGGTGTGTTGTCCGGCAGAACCTCCGCGACGAACTCGTGAAGGCCCGCGTCACGGGCGATCGCGGCCAGATGGCGCAGCAGCACGGTGCCGAGACCCCGGCCCTGAAACTGGTCGACCACGCTGAAGGCCGCCTCGGCGCGGCCGGGCTGCAACACGATGTAGCGCCCACCGCCGACGATCTCCTCTCCGCCGTCGTCGTGTCTTACCACCGCGACCAATGCCACGTGGCGGGCGAAGTCGATATTGAGAAAGAACGCAATTTCCCGTTCGCTGAAGCTGCGTTTCGCGGCAAAGAAACGGCGGTAGAGCGACCTCTCGCTGGTATGGTCGACGGCGGCGAGGATGGCGGCCCGGTCGTCCGGCCTGAGCGCGCGGATTTCGGCGCGGGTGCCATCGCGCAGCACTTCGACGGCGGCATAGCTGGCGGCTTCGGGCATTGCTCGTCACCTCGCATCGGCCGGCGGGTCGATCCGGATGCGAAAGCGCCGGCGGCGCGCGCCTGGACTGCACCGCGGGACGTCAGCGCTTCCGCATGGCCAGGCCCGACATTGCGCGCATGCAGCGCGCAATGGCGGAGCGAAACGGCCGCATCGCAATGAGATAAGCGACAAGAACGATGAAGACCAAGCCGAACATCGCGCGGATGGCGGTGAAGGTCGGCGACTTCTCATCCACGAAGACGGCGGGCAGCAGCGTCATCAGCGCTAGGATTTGTGTACCGATCCAATCAAGCATCGGCTTCCTCCACGGTATCCCACAGCCATAGCGCTATTGGCTGCTTTGATTTTTGTCAAAGCCCCGGTCCGATTGCGTCGGCAGAGGAGCCGGCGGCCCCCCTGTTCCGATGCCATTGCGTTGACCGGCCTTGCGCCGATTGGCACGGCGCGGGTCGGGATGGCGGTCGTCAGCCCACGCGCCCGTCGCCGTCCCGCCGCAGCACCTTGCCCGGCAGCGCGCCGGTATGGGTCGCGTCCTCGATCACAACAGTGCCGTTGACGATCACGGTGGTGCGGGCGCCGGTCGGATACTGGTGCGGATCGGCATAGGTGGCGCGATCCCGGAAGTCGGCGGGATCGAAGATCGTCACGTCGGCGCAATAGCCGTCCCTGAGCAGGCCGCGATCCCTGAGCTTCAGCGCGCGCGCGGTCGCTCCGGTCATCTTGTGAACGGCGAGCTCCAGCGAGATCAGGCCGAGCTCGCCGGCATAGTGGCCGATGATGCGCGGGAACGTGCCGTAGAAGCGCGGGTGCGGCATGCCCTGGCTCACGGTGCCATAGGTCGCGACGCAATTGCCGTCGGAACCGACGAGTGCAAGCGGCGAATGCACGATGGTGCGGATGTCGTCTTCCGCAATGGAGGTGACCAGCACCCGCGTCGCGCCTTTGTCCGCGATCAGGTAGTCGGCGACGGTGTCGATCGGGTCCTGGCCGCGCTCGGCCGCGAGCGCGCCGATCGTGCGGCCGGCATGCTGCGGCAGATGCGGCGAGATCGAGATCTGCACACAGTCCCACGACGGCAGACGCCCCCAGTTGTTGAGGCCGTCGCGGTCGATGTCGGCGCGGATGCGCGCGCGCGTCGGCTTCGCCGCGAGCCGCTCCAGCATGGCCGCGACGCCGCCCGCCTGCACCCATTGCGGCATCAGGTTCTTGAGCGGGTTGCTGCCGGCGGCGTAGGGGTAGGAGTCGCAGTCGACATCGAGCCCGCGTGCCTTGGCGGCCGCGATCATGTCGAGTGCGCGCGCGGCCTTGCCCCAGTTGTCTGTTCCCGAGCACTTGAAGTGCACGATCTCGACATGCACGCCGCACGCCTCGGCGATCGCGATCGCCTCCTCGAGCGCGTCCAGCACCTTGTTCGATTCGTCGCGCAGGTGAGTGAAGTAGCCGCCGTTGTAGCGCTTGACCACGCGGCAGAGCGCGATCATCTCGTCGGGCTGCGCGTAGGAGCCGGGCGCGGTGAACAGCCCCGACGACAGCCCGAGCGCGCCGGCCTCGAGCGCGTCCTCCAGCAGCGTGATCATCTGCGCCAGCTCGTCCGGTGTGGGCGCGCGCTCCGCCATGCCCATGACCATCAGCCGCAGCGTGTTGTGGCCGACCAGCATGCCGGCGTTCACGGCGGTCGCCGGGAAATCGTCGAGGTAAGCGGGAAACGTCGTCTCCTTGAACGGCAGCCACGGCGCGCTCGGACTCAGATAGTCGCGCAGGAGCTCGACCTTGCCCGGCAGAGCTGGTGCGACCGAGAAGCCGCAATGGCCGATGATCTCGGTGGTCACACCCTGGCGCACCTTGCTCTCGGCCTTGGGATTGATCGGGAGCGTGAAGTCGGAATGGGTCTTGATGTCGATGAAGCCCGGCGCCACCGCCAGGCCGGTG
>Ga0207678_10005454_pt1 | contig 11377 bp, 6 predicted proteins | sample KBSC63metaG_FD_184319 | JGI IMG/M metagenome (GOLD analysis project Ga0207678, IMG submission 184319) | Corn rhizosphere microbial communities from Kellogg Biological Station, Michigan, USA - KBS C6-3 metaG (SPAdes) (version 2) | ecosystem: Host-associated > Plants > Roots > Rhizosphere > Soil ...
GTCCGCCGCGCTCGCCTGAGTGGCGCGCAGGAGCGCCCACAGGCTGATGAGCGACATCATGCCCAGCAAGGCCAGCACCCGGATCGTCGCCAGCAGCCGGAAGCGCGGGCGGCGCCGCGCGCTCGAAAGCAGCGGGGCGGACACTGTCGTCATAGCGCTGAACCCAGCAGATCCTCGAACAGGCTCAGCGCCATCGGGATCGGATCTTCGTGCTTGAGGTTGCAGGGCAGGTAGTAGCCGACCTCGATCGCGGCCTCGGCGTCTGGCAGCGAGCGGGGACGCTCGATCTCGCCGCGCGCCACGGCGGTCACCGACTGACCCACCACCATCGCCAGCATCGGCCCCAGCTTGTTGTCCACGCCGGCGCGCAGGTTCTGGTTGTGCGACGACTCGTTGGAATTGATCGTGTTTCCGTTGCTCGTCTGCGCGTTCTTCGTGGCGGCGTTGATGTTCTGCAGCAGCGTGTCGTTGGGCTCGTTGATGGGATCGCCGAACACTCCGTTGCACACGGCGGGCAAGCAGGCGCGGTGACCAGCCGTGCCGCAATCCGGGTCCGCCACGCAGGCATTCTGCGAGAATTGCCAGGCGCAGCGCCGGGCGATGCCGAGCGCGCGTTGCTGCGCCTCGAAGTAGCGGCCCAGGTACATGACGCCACCGAAGATGATGATCATGAACATGATCAGCAGGATGGCCTCGACATAGGCTGCGCCGCGAGCGCTGGCGATGGGGCGGTGGGTTGCTTTCATGCGCGCCGTTTCTCCAGGAACCGTTCGATCAATGCACAATCAGCTGCTCGAGGCTCTCCAGGCTCGGTGCATCGCTGGGCCAGGCGACGTTGGCGAGGTCGGTGTTCACCTGGTCGCCCAGGCCCGAGAGACTCGCGATGTCCATCTCGCTCTGCTGGCTGTCATTCTCCTGATTGTCGTCCTCGCTGCTGGGCAGCCGGAAGCGCACGAGCCGCGCTCGCCAGTCCATGTTCCACATCCAGTCGTACGGCTCCTTGTGGTGAACGCCATCATGATTGAAGTAGTACTCGGCTTGCGCGACCGCGACCTTGCCCACCAGGCGCGCCGCGCCGACCCAGCCTTCCGGGGTCACTTGCCGGTCGAAGGCTCCATGAAACAGCCCGCGATCGATCTTGAGCGGGCGCTGGCCGTTGTTGATGGCGACGCCTCGGATCTGGAAGTCTTCGGCGCCCAGCAGCACGCCTTCCTCGATCTTTTGCGGCGCCTTGTCTGCCCCGTTCTGCCCGCTCGTGTTCGACTGCCACTCCGCCGGGAAGGTCATGTCGATCTGGTCCTTTTGGCTGCAGCCGTAGACCTGCTTCACTGTCGGATAGCGCAGGGTGTAGCCGTCCGGATTGAAACCGGCTGGCAAACGGTGGTCGGGGGTTTCCGGCGGAATCTCGCCTCCGTTGGGTAGCGTCTGCTTGACCGCCATCAGGCGCTTGTCGCAGACGGGCCGCGTCACGTCCTCGAAGCCTTCGAACGTGGGCTGGAGGTTCCACGGGCTCCAGAGTTGCTCGGGCTGCTGCGTTTCACTGTAGCGGAGATAGCCGTCGTCGCAGGGAATGCGTGGGTCGGCCTTGCGGTTCTGGGCGGCCTCCGCGGCCTCCAGACTCGTGCGATCCGGATTGGCGTTGGCCGCCTCGAACGCGCCCTGGGCGTCCGAGTAGTTCATCGTGTTCGGCATCGTGGGCTGGCCGACATACTCATACTTCTTGGTGACCCAGCTCCAGGTCGCAACGTCGAAGACGACGTGTTCTTCGAGCTCCTGCTCAGACCAGGAGTAGCTGCTGATGTTCGACGCGCGCCCGGGCTGGCACTGCTCGCGCGCGTCCACCAGCGCGCTGCGGCAGAGTCTGGCGCGCTGCGTGTCCGTCTGCGGATCGACGCAGTCCCCGTCCGCTTCCGGATGTCGCTCACGCAGCTCCTTCTCCCACGCCAGACATGCGTCCGAGGGCTCCTTGAGATGGGAGCGATCGTCCTCGCAGTGCAGACCCGGCTCGGCGTCGATCGGGAGCTGGCGCGTGATGTCCATCTTGGTCGATGGTGGCGGAGTGCCGTCTTCATAGCAGAAGGCGGCCTTTACGCCCTCCAGCAGCGCGCCGGTGGCCAGGCTGATCACCTTGCTGATGAAGGGGATGCCGCCCGTGGCCCACTCGATCAGGCTCTGGAGCATCTTGCCACCTTCGTCGCACAAGGTGTCGTACTTGTCGTTTTCGACGGGCAGCGTGATGCGGGTCGGAACGGCGACGGCCAGGTCGACGACGTTGCCGTACTTCTCGGTCACCTTGCTGCTGGCCATCGCCACCGACTCGACCGGCGTGACGTACGCGATGGCGCGTTCGGCCATGTTCAGCCCGATCAGCACGTTGTCAATAATTTCGCGCGCAGCGTCGTGCACGTTCTTCACGGTCGTTCGTGCCACGTTCACGATCGGAATGGCCGTGGCCGCGGGAGGCACCAGCCAGGAGATGGCCGCCAAGATCAACATCAGGCCCGTGAGCAGCAGCTCGATCAGCTTCAGCGCGAGCAGGATCGCCACCAGGGCCGCCATCACCAGGTTGATGAAGACGATCAGGTTCATGCCGCGGGCGTGGCCGATGGCAGTGGCGAGCGCGACCGCGTCCGCCGCGTCCTGCATGCGTTCGCGCCGGAACACGATGTTGCCGACGCCAGAAACATAGAAGAGCAGCCCCACCAGCACGATGGCGATGAACACGCCCATCACCATGATCGCGCCGCCCTGATTGCCGTACAGCCCGCTGCTGCGCTCGGCGCCCGCAGAGGTCCGGCGCTGAGCGGCCGCTGTGGCGGGCGAAACGGACGAAGGGAGGGCAGCGTTCATAGCAGGGACGCTCACGGCTGGATGCTGGGGATGGCGGTGTCGGTCTGTTGAGTGTCTTGCTGGGCTTGCTGGCCCGCGGCGGTGCCGCAAGAGATGCGTGGGTAATACAGCGCGCCCTGATTGGGCAGCGTGGACTCGGCGCTCACCAGCTTGAAGTGCGCTCGGCCGCTGAACAGGAAGGGCAGCAGCAGCTCGGGGGACGCCGCGTACTGAAGCTCGCGGCTGAGGCCCCCCACCTTGTCGCTGACGCGTTGCAGATCAGCGCTCAAACCGTCGCGCGCTTGCCGGGCCCCGTCCAGGCCTCCCCCGCTCAGCGATTCGTAGAAATTCTTGGTGGCGTCATCGAGCTGATCCAGGCCCGAGAGCTGCTGCAGCGAGTCGCACATGATGCTGGCGGCGATCGGCATCGTGCAGAAGTACAGGTACGTGACCCGCACGGTCACGTCCTCCGTCGGTCCCACACAGTTGGCGACGCTGCCATCCGGCTTGCGCAGCGTGACCATCGCGGCGGCGCGGTTGTAGAGCAGGAGCCCGACCACGAACTGGGAGAGGTTGCTGTTGCCCTGGCCCAGGTCCTGGCTGAGCCCGAAGACTCCCAGCAGCGTGGCGGGGTTGGGGGCCAGCGTGGCAAGGGGCATGTAGGCGGCGCGCTGGATCGCTGCGAGGCGCGGGCCCGCTTCGCTGGTCGTCATGCGCCGCACGTCGTCGAGCGGCAGCTGCACCTTCAGCACGTCCGCGAGCCCCTGCAGAAATTGCTCGGTGCTGCCCGCGCTGGTGGAGGCGCTGTCGTGGTAGGTGACCTCGCCCTGCGGCGTGTCGTCGAAGCGCGCCGGGTCGTCCTCCAGGACCACCACCGCGCTGCGCACCGCGCGCTGCGCGGCGTGTCTCACTACCAGCCGCGCCGTGTACAGCAGCGCCAGCTGCAGCAGACCGAAGAAGAAGACCAGCACCGGGATGATCGCGACCAGCACCTCTACGAAGATGGCGCCGCTCGAGCCGCGTTTGCCGCGCGGAGAGCGGAGCCGAGAGGAACGGAGGCGTACGATCATGACGGAAGGTGGCGCGAGCGGGGGCCCGGCAGCGGAAACCCACGGTAGTCTCGGTCACGCCGCCGAGCGAGTTGCGCGAAAAGCGGACCCACGAATTTCGCGACCGATGGCTCCCAGGCCGAATGCTCTCGAGCGCAGCAGGGGCGCGACCAGGACGCCTCCTGATCAGGAGAGCTCGGACGAGACGAGCGAGCCGCGAGCACGGGCTGTCTTCGCCGGGCGGCGCGGGCCGAGCTTCGCTTTCAAGAAGCGCCCGGTATGGGAAGAGGCCTCGCGGGCCACTTGCTCGGGTGTCCCGGCGACCAGCAGTTGGCCCCCGTCGGGTCCCCCCTCGGGGCCCAGATCGATGATCCAGTCCGCCGCGCGGATCACGTCCAGGTGGTGCTCGATCACGATCACGCTGTTGCCGGCGTCGACCAGCCGCTGCAACACGCCGAGCAGTTGCACCACGTCCTCGAAATGCAGGCCCGTGGTGGGCTCGTCCAGGATGTACAGCGTGCGCCCGGTCGCCCTGCGCGACAGCTCACGCGCCAGCTTGATGCGCTGCGCCTCGCCGCCGGAGAGGGTCGGCGAAGGCTGCCCCAGCCCCAGATAGTCGAGCCCGACCTCCGACAGCAGGCGCAGGGGTGCGACGATGCGAGGATGCGCGGAGAACAGCTCGATGCCTTCGCGCACCGTGAGGTCGAGCACGTCCGCGATCGATTTGCCCTTGTATTGCACCTCTAGCGTGGCGGCGTTGAAGCGCCGTCCCCGGCAGGCCTCGCACGGCACGTACACGTCCGCGAGGAAATGCATCTCGATCTGGCGCACTCCGTCGCCCTGGCAGCTCTCGCAGCGGCCGCCCTTCACGTTGAACGAGAAGCGACCCTGGCCGTAGCCGCGCGTCTTGGCCAGCGGTAGCTCGGCAAAAAAGGCGCGGATCGCGTCGAAGACCTTGATGTACGTGACCGGATTGCTGCGCGGCGTGCGACCGATCGGCTTCTGATCAATGTCGATCACCTTGTCCAGATGCTCGGTGCCCCGCACCTTGTCGTGCTGCCCGACGCTGCCCTCGGCCTGGTGATACAGCTTGGCCAGGGCCGGGTAGAGGATCTCGTTGATCAGCGTCGACTTGCCGGCGCCTGAGACACCCGTGACCGCGGTGAACACACCGAGCGGAATGTCGACGTCCAGGTCCTTCAGGTTGTGGTGCCGCGCGCCTTCGATGCGCAGCCACTTCTCCGCTTTGCGCGGGGGCCCCGCGCGCGTGATCGCACGCCGGCCGGAGAGATAAGCGCCGGTGAGCGAGTCCTGGCAGCGCAGCAGCTCCCGCGGCGGACCGGCAAAGATCACGTTGCCGCCCTGCACGCCCGCCCCGGGACCAAAATCCACGACGTAGTCGGCGGCTTCGATCGTCTCTTCGTCGTGCTCCACCGCCACGACCGTGTTGCCGATGTCGCGCATCTGCAGCAGCGTGTCGAGCAGGCGGCGGTTATCGCGCTGGTGCAGGCCGATCGAAGGCTCATCCAGCACATAGGTGACGCCGGTGAGCTCCGAGCCCACCTGGCTCGCCAGGCGGATGCGCTGGGACTCGCCGCCCGAGAGCGTCGGCCCGGAGCGATCGATCGACAGGTAGCCGAGCCCGATCGCCATCAAGAAGGTCAGCCGCGCGCGGATCTCCTTCAGCACCTCGAGCGCGATCTGAGCGCTGGAACCCTGCAGCGTGAGCTGCTCGAAGAACGCGCTCGCCTGCGCCACGGTATAGCCGGACAGCTCCACCAGCGTCGTCCCGCCGACCCGCACGGCAGCGCTCTCGGGCCGCAGGCGCCCGCCCGCGCAGGAGGCGCAGGTGGTCTCCGACATGAACTGCGTGCAGCGCTGCCGCTCCTTCTCGCTCTTGGTCTGGGAGAAGCGGCGCTCCATGCGCGGCACCACGCCCTCCCAGGTGGTCTCCCAGGAGCCCTGGCCCGAGCGACCTTTCCAGACGAGCTTGTATTTGCGATCGCCTGTGCCCCAGAACAGCATCTGGCGCTGCTTTTTGCTCAGCTTGCGCAGCGCCGTGTCCACCGGCACGCCCATCGCCACCAGGATCTGATAGCGGAAGCCGGCCCAGCCCGTCTTCTTGCTGACCTCGGCGCCCCAGGGCAGGATCGCGCCCTCGTCGATGGTCTTGCTCTCGTCGGGCGCGAGCGCCTCCGCCGAGACGCTCATGCGCCGGCCCAGGCCGTTGCAGGCCTCGCACATGCCCTGCGGGCTGTTGAAGGAGAAGCTCTGCGGCGAAGGCGCGGGGAACGAGTGGCCGCAGCAGCTGGCGTTCTCGCTGAACAGCCGGTCCTTCTGGCCGTCGACGCTGACGATCAGCGAGCCCTTGCCGAGCCGCAGCGCGGCCTCCGTGGCCTCGGTCATGCGCGACAGTTGATCGCTGCCGACGCTGATGCGATCGATCACCGCCTCGACGTCGTGCTTCTTGCGTTTGTCGAGCGCCGTGACCTCCTCGGTCCGCACTACCTTGCCGTCGATACGCAGCCGCACGTAGCCCGCGGCCTGCATGTCCGTGAGCAGCTGGCGATGCTCGCCCTTGCGATTCTCCAGCAAGGGCGCGAGCAGTAACAGGCGCGTGCTCGACGGGTAGGTCAGGATCTCGCGCGCGATCTGCTCCGCGCTCTGCGACTGCACCGGCTTGCCACACTTCGGGCAGTGCTGGGTGCCGACCCGGGCGTACAGCACGCGCAGGTAGTCGGCCACCTCGGTGATGGTGCCGACCGTCGAGCGCGGGTTGGTGTTCGTGGTCTTCTGCTCGATCGAGATCGTCGGCGTCAGGCCGCGGATGCGATCGTAGCGGGGTTTGTCCATCTGCCCCAGGAACTGGCGCGCATACGCGGACAGCGATTCCACGTAGCGGCGCTGCCCCTCGGCGTAGAGTGTGTCGAAGGCCAGGGACGATTTCCCCGAGCCGGAGACGCCCGTGAAGACGATGAACTTGCGCTTCGGGAGGCGCACGTCCACGCCCTTGAGGTTGTGCTCGCGCGCCCCGAAGATTTCGATGTGGTCGAGTTCCATGAGCCTTCGGGGTGCGGGGGTGTCCGTGCAGCGGACCGGAACGAATTCCGGTGGAACGCCGGGAATGCCCCCGGGATTCCAGCGGCGATCCGACAGCAAAGGCGCCGCCGCCAGCGCGGCCCCGGAAGCTCGCACGCGACCCGGGGGCGAGCAAGGGTGAAGGGGGTGGGGGATTTCGTCGGCCACGCCAGGGGCCGCTCGACAAGCGACCGGCCCCCGGCTTAGACGCGTTCATGACCCAAATTCGGCTCGCCACCCTCGCTTGCATTTGCGCGCTCGCCTGTTCCGGAATGGACGACTCGCCCCCTGCCGATTCGGCACAGAGCGATTCGGTGCCGGGCGATTCGACGCCGACGGGCATGCCCGGCCTGCCCAGCCTGGAGGCCCCCTCCGACGTCAGCGCGCCCCCCGCCGACGCAGAAAAGACCGCGTCCGGGCTCGCCTCCAAGCGCCTGGTGGCGGGAACCGGGACGCGCTCCCCTCGGGCGACGGACACGGTTCGGGTGCAATACACGGGGTGGCAGACCGACGGAACCCGGTTCGATTCTTCGGTGCCGAAGGGAATGCCCGTGGAGTTTCCCTTGAACAGAGTCATCGCGGGCTGGACCGAAGGGCTACAGTTGATGGTGGAAGGCGAGGAGCGGCGGTTCTGGATTCCAGAACAGCTCGCCTACGCGGGCGTGAGCAACAGGCCCCAGGGGATGCTCGTGTTTGACGTGCAGTTGATCAAGATCCTTCCGTAGTGTTTCAGGAGGGGGGCGGGCTCCGTTGAACTTGCGGGGCCGAGGTTGGAAACGGCGCGTATTTGGACTAGTCCATGCGGCATGTCCCTACCGGAAGCGCTGCGAGACGACGTGCGAACCCTCGGATCCCTGCTCGGCGAGGTGCTGCGAGAGCAGGCGGGGCACACCTTGTACGAGCGCGTGGAGCAGGTGCGTGCACTCTCCAAGCGGGCGCGCGCCGGGGATGAAAAGGCGGCGGAGTCGCTGAGCAACGTGCTCGGTGAGCTGCCCGTGGGCGAGGCCTTGCCGGTGGCGCGGGCCTTCTCCCTGTTTCTGATGTTGACCAACATCGCCGAGACCCACCATCGCTTGCGCACGGATGTGGCTCACACCAAGGGCTCGCGCCCGATGGCGCACGAGGGGCCGGGCCCCGGCGATTGCAGCGTCACGTTCGGCGAGCTGATCAAGGCCGGGATTGCTCCCGAGCAGCTGCATGCCACCGTCTCGCAGCTGCGCATCGAGCTGGTGCTCACGGCGCACCCGACACAGGTGCTGCGGCGCAGCCTCCTGCAACGTCACAACGACATCGCGGCCATCCTGGAGCGGCGTGATGCAGGCGCAGAGTTCAACTTCGAGGACGAGTTGCGGCGCCAGATCACCATCATCTGGGACACGGACGAGGTGATCCGCAAGAAGCCCTCGCCGGCCGACGAGGCCAAAGGCGGGCTCAACGTGCTGGAGCAGGTGGTGTGGCAAGCGCTGCCTGTCTGGCTGCGGCGGGTCGATCAGGCGCTGCGACAGCACACCGGCATGGGCCTGCCGCTGGAAGTGGCCCCCGTGCGCTTCGGCTCCTGGATGGGCGGCGATCGCGACGGCAACCCCAACGTGACCGCGAAGCGCACGCTCGAGTGCCACCGCCTCGGTCGCTGGATGGCCGCGGACCTCTTTTACAAGGAAGTAGACGTGCTGCGCGGCGAGCTGTCGATGCAGTCGTGCAGCCCGGAGCTGAGCCAGCGCGTCGGCGACTCGCGCGAGCCCTATCGCGCCTTGCTGCGCGAAGCGCGCGACAAGCTGCACGCCACACGCGAGCACATGCAAGCGCTGCTCGACGGCACGCTTGCGGGGCCTGCTCCCTACTATCACGACGAGAAGGAGCTCTGGGATCTGCTCATGCTCTGTTACCGCTCGTTGTGCGACGTGGGGCAGGAGGTGGTGGCCCGCGGGCGTCTGCTCGACCTGATCCGGCGCCTGCGCTGCTTTGGCCTGACGATGGTGCGGCTCGATATCCGGCAGGACTCCGACCGCCACGCCGAGGCCATGGACGAGATCACGCGCTACCTCGGATACAAGCCGTACCTGGAATGCAGCGAGGCGGAGCGCCAGGCGTTTCTGCTCGGCGAGCTTCAGAACCGGCGGCCGTTGATCTCGGAAGACATCCCGCTCTCGGAGGACGCGCGCGAGGTCGTGGATACGTTCCGCGTGGCGCGCCAGATCGGCCCCGAGGGCCTCGGTGCTTACATCATCTCGATGGCGCGCCAGCCGTCGGACGTGCTGGCAGTGGAGCTGTTGCAGAAGGCCGTCGGCAATCCCTCGCCACAGCGCGTGGTGCCGCTGTTCGAGACGCTAGACGATCTGGAGCGCGCCGGCTCGGTGATGCGCCAGCTGTTCCAGATGCCCTGGTACCGCTCGCACATCGGCGGGCAGCAAGAGATCATGGTGGGGTACTCGGACTCGGCCAAGGACGGCGGGCGCCTGACGGCCAACTGGGCCCTGTACAAGGCGCAGGAAGAGGTGGTGCGGATCTGCCAGGAGCACGGCGTGCACCCCACGCTGTTCCACGGCCGCGGCGGGACTGTCGCGCGCGGCGGCGGCCCCACGCACCTGGCGATCCAGTCACAGCCGCCGGGTTCGATCGACGGCAGCCTGCGCGTGACCGAGCAGGGCGAGATGATCCAGGCGAAGTTCGCCGATCCACGCATCGCCGTGCGCACCCTGGAGACCTACGTCGCCGCCACGGTGGATGCCACGCTGGCGCCTCCGCGCGCCCCCGAGGCGAGCTGGCGCAAGACCATCGAGGAGCTGGCGCGGGTCGCCTGTGACCAGTATCGCTCGGTCGTGCGCGGCACGGAGCGCTTCGTCGAATACTTCCGGCACGCCACCCCGGAGCAGGAGCTGGGGGCCTTGAACATCGGCAGCCGTCCGGCGCGCCGCAGGCGCGGCGGCGGCATCGAGAGCTTGCGCGCGATTCCGTGGATCTTCGCCTGGACGCAGAATCGCCTGATCCTGCCCTCGTGGCTCGGCGTCGGTCGCTGTCTGGACCGAGCCTTTGCCGAGGGGCATCGCGAGGAGATCCAGCAGATGTATGCGGAGTGGCCGTTCTTCCGCGCGACCGTGGATCTGCTGGAGATGGTGGTGGCCAAATGCGATCCCACCGCCGCCGCGCGCTACGATCGGCGGCTCGTGCCTGCCGATCTGCAGCCGCTGGGCGCGCAGCTGCGCGCCGAGTTGCAGACCACGATCGATCGCCTGTTGGAGGTGACCGGCCACAAGCTGCTGCTGGAGACCTACCCGGAAGGGCGCATGTCCCTCGAAGCGCGCAACCCGTATATCGATCCGATCAACCTGCTGCAGATCGAGCTGCTACGGCGCTTGCGCCAGGCCGGCGATGAGCCGCCGCCGGAGGTCTGGGAAGCGTTCGTGATGACCGTGAACGGGGTCGCAGCCGGCATGCGCAACACCGGCTGAGGCTGTGAGCTGCACGGCCAGAGGCAATGAGCTAGCGGCAGCCTTCGGCGCCAGCGTCGACTCCCGGCGCTGGTGCTCGAGGCTTCGCCTCACTGCGGGGTCGGATTGGCGGGGGCGGGCGCCGGCGTGGTCAAGCACGTCATCACTCGCTGGTCGCACAGCGCCGGATTCAGACAGTCGACGACGACGGCAAAACCGTCTTGGTCCGCGTTGCAGCGCTCCAGCACGCTGCCGGTGCAGCGCTGCTGGCCCAGCTGACAGGTGGGCGGATCGCACAGCTTCGCAGCAGGGTTGCACAGCGGCGCGCTGATGCAGCGGTCGACCACGAGCCAGGCGCTGCGATCCTCGCTGCAGCGGCGCAGCTGCCGGCCATCGCACGAGTAGTCGCCCGCCGCGCAGGTCGCGGGCTCGCAGTGGGCTCGCCCGGGCGCGTCTTCCCGGCACAGGGCGGCGCTGACGCATGCCGGCTGCACGGCGCTGTAACCTTTCTGATCCGCTCGGCATTCCTCCAACTGGGCACCGTTGCAGCGGCGCGCCCCCGCGCTGCACACGGCGGGCTCGCAGCCTTCCTGACCGCGCACCGAGTTGCACAGTGCCCGCGAGCCGCAGGGTGTGACGAGCTCGAAGCCGTTGCGTTCGGGGTTGCACACCAGCAGAGCGCCAGCGTCGCTGCAGTCGTACTGCAGCGCATCGCACGTGGGCGGCAGGCAGAGCCCGGCGCTGGCGGCGCACAGCCCCGCGCTCGCGCACTGCGCGACGAAGCGCCAGTCCACGCCCGAGGCGCCGCAGGCCTCGAGCCGAGCGTCAGTACAGCGAAAGCTGCCCGGTACACAGCTCCCGCTGGTGCACGGAGTCGAGCCCGCGTCCGCGCAGCTCGCCGGGCGCTCGCCGTACACGACCTGCACGGGTTCATCGCCGACGAGCTCCACGTTACCCAGCACCTGCTGGCAGCCCGCGCTAGCCCCTACGCCG
>Ga0207678_10005456_pt1 | contig 11373 bp, 12 predicted proteins | sample KBSC63metaG_FD_184319 | JGI IMG/M metagenome (GOLD analysis project Ga0207678, IMG submission 184319) | Corn rhizosphere microbial communities from Kellogg Biological Station, Michigan, USA - KBS C6-3 metaG (SPAdes) (version 2) | ecosystem: Host-associated > Plants > Roots > Rhizosphere > Soil ...
GACCAGAGAAAGGAGGTGGTCCTATTTTGAGTCACATGCTTGAGGGGACTCTGGAGGTGCAGGGCCGCTAGGCGCCGCACTGGTTCGGGCGCCCGGTGGAATCCAACCCGGGCACCGGCGTGCGCGTGGAGGTCGGACCTAGTCCCGCCCGACCGCGGTGTCACGCACACGTTTGCTTGCACCAGCCTGAGAGGGCCGTTCTTCGGGGCGGCCCTCTTTTTTGGGCCGGTAGGCTCGGCGGCGTGAGCGCGGAGCGGGGAAGAGGCGAGGTGCTGGTGCTGCGGCCGGGGTCGGTCGGGGACGATCTCGACGCGGTCACGCCCGCGCTCACCGAGGCCTTCGCCGAGGTTCGCGAGGCGCTCGAGGCCGGCCGGCCGGTCGCGGTGGTGGTCGATGCACGTGACCTGCTCGGACAAGGCTTGCCGCTCGACGCGGCGGTCGCCACCGGGCTGCTCGGGATGGTGCGGACGCTCGGGATCGAGGGCGCCAAACCGGGCTGGGGGGTCAACCTCGTCGCCGGCGGTGAGGGCGACGAGGCGGCGGTCGAGGAGACGGTGGCGATGCTGGCGGGCTCCTCGCTGACCGGCCAACTCCTGCAGGTCGGCGGCGCCAACCTCGGGAAAGTGGTCCCGTGAGCCGCCGCGTTCCGATCATCATCGACGCTTGTTCCCCTATGGGTAACAAGCGGGAGGGGGAGGTGGGGCGATGAGCGGCGCCGGGACGGCGATCGTCACCGGGGCCGCCGGGGGGCTCGGTGGGCGGATCCGGGAGCGGCTCGCCGCGGTGGGTCACGACTTGTTGCTGGTCGATCTCGATCCGGCGGTGGAGGACGTCGCCGCCGCGGCCGGCGCTCGCGCCGTGGTCGCCGACTTGACCAAGATGGAGGGCGTCGGAGCGGTCCTCGACGCGGCGGGCGACGACGTCGCGGTGCTGGTCAACAATGCGGGCATCACCCGCGATGCCCGGGCGACGAAGATGAGCGAGGCGGACTTCGCCGCCGTGATCGAGATCAACCTCGTCGCCGCGATGCGGCTGACGCTGGCGCTCGAGCCCCGCTATCGCGACGGCGCCGCCGTCGTCAACATGAGCTCGCGCGCCTCGCTCGGCAACTTCGGCCAGGCCAACTACAGCGCCTCGAAGTCGGGCCTCGTCGGCTTCGGCCGCGCGCTGGCGCAGCGTTGGGCGCCGCGGGTGCGGGTCAACGCCGTCGCCCCCAGCCTGGTCGACACGCCGATGACCCGGGCGATGCCGCCGGACGTGCTGGCGAAGATGGTCGCGCGGATCCCCGCCGGGCGGATCGGCACCCCCGACGACGTCGCCGGGATCGTCGCCTTCCTGGCCTCGCCGGAGGCCGGCTACATCACCGGCCAGGTGCTCTTCGCCTGCGGCGGGCGCAGCGTCGCTCCCTGACCCACGTCCGTACCGATAAAGTGCCCGAGCGTTTGACGGTTCTCACGGCAATGCGGGGGTGATGGCGGCGGCCGAGGTGCGCGCAGCGGGCGATCGGCAGCGGCGAAACCGCCGGCAGGACGTGCTCGAGGCGGCGGTCCGCGTCTTCCACGAGAAGGGCTACGCGTCGGCGACGATCCAGGACGTCGCCGCCGAGGTGGGCGTCCTCAAGGGCAGCCTCTACCACTACATCGACTCCAAGGAAGACCTGCTGGCGTGGATCTTCGAGGACTCGGCCGGCCGCTTCATGGAGTTGCTCGACGAGGCGAGCGGGCTCGACGAGCGCCCGGTCGAGCGCCTGCGCAGCTTCGGCCGCGCCTGCTCGCTCTGGTACCTGCGCAACATCGAGCGGGTGGCGATCTACGCGACCGAGTGGAAGCACCTCACCGGCAAACGGCGCAAAGACGTGGTGAAGATCCGCAAAGCCTACGAGCAGCGGTTGGCGGGCCTGATCGGCGAGGTGAAGGAGGCCGGCGAAGCGGCCCCGGATCTCGACGTCAACTTCGCGACCTACTTCATCTTCGGCGCCCTCAACGGCCTCCCCGGCTGGTACCGGCGGCGCGGACCGGACCCGGCGGAGAGGATCGCCGATGCCTACGCCGATCAGATCGTCAACACGGTGAGCGGCTCGGCGGCGCGGCCGCGGTCGGGCTAGCAGGTTGGTCGCGCGGCCGGGGCCCCGGGGGAAGGGACGGATGCCCTGCGAGAGCCGCGGATGCCCTGTCGACCCGGGCAGGCTGTGGTCGGCAGGGCATCCGCGGCAGTCCGGGGTGCCCGCGGGGAGGACGACACACTTCCGCGACGAGCTACGCCCGCGTTTCCGACTTTGATCTTGCTATGGCAGGGTCAAAGTCGGGAAGGAGGATCTGATTGGCGGGAGGCTCCCGAATCGGGTGAGTTCGCACTTATCCGCCGCGCATACCGCGGATTACTGCGAACTCACTGCGGTGGGACCCCCTGGGCGTCACGGAAGGCGCACGGCCCGCGCAATTCTTGACGCTTCCGCGTGCCTCCCGCGCGCCTTCGTCCCCGAAGCGACGATCCCGTCACCACGCATTCGCACTTTGCCGTCCTATGTACGGGAGAGTGCGAACGCACCCGGAGACCTCCCCGGCCCGGCGGCTGATCCGCGGCCTTAGCCGGCCGGGGCCGCCGATCGGCCGCCCGAGCCGCCAGCTTTCCCTGCGCCCAGGCCCTGTGGAATCGACCTAGCCCTTGGTCCGCTCGGCGGCGTCGAGGCGCTTCGAGGCGATCTTCCAGCGGTGCTGGAGCTTGCCTTCGACCTCGCTCGCCGCGCAGCCGGCGGTGGCGGCGCATTCGCCCCAGGCGTTGGCGGCGCGCAGGTACTGGTTGAAGGCGTCCTCGGCCGCGGCTGCCGGGCCGGTCACGCAGGCGACGCCTAGCTTGTCGACCGGGACCGCTTCGTAGGCAGCGCGGATGGCGCGGACGCGGACCACGTATTCGTCATAGCTGAGGCCGGCGAGGAGGGACTGGCGAAGGTCGTTCATGCGGTCGAGGAAGTTGCCGAGCCGCGCCTGGCAGCGGCCCTCCTTCCCGTCGCCCTTGGGGGACTTGGTGGCGACGGGCTTCGATTCCTCGGCCTTGACGGTGGTCGTCCCGGCGTCCGTGCTCGACCCGCCACCCCCGCACGATGCGAGTGCCAAAAGCGTGCCGATCGCCACCAGCAGCGGCGCGGTGCGGTACAAACCGCGGCGATGCCGAATCGCAGGGGAATCCACCCGCCGGCGCGCGCCTTCCTGACCGCCGCGCTCTCGCTCGCCGCCATGCTGGTCGCGCTCGGCGCGGTCGCCGCCGGCGCGCGCGCCGCCGATCCCGGTGCCGGGCGCGTCCTCGTCGTCGGCGACAGCCTCGAGGAACTGACCGCTCCTTACCTGCAGCATCTGCTCCCCGGCGTGCCGATCACCGTCAACGCGGTCGGCGGCTCCAACAGCTACCAGATCTTCGACCTCTTCCAAGAAAGCTACGAACCCTTCGACTCGGTGATCGTGTTCGACGCGGGGACCAACGACGACCCCGAATATCCGCAGATCTTGGCGGAAAACCTGCAGAAGGTCGTCCAGACCGTCGGCAACCGGTGCATCGTCGTGCCGACCATCCATGGCTTCACCGTCAACGGCGTCGACAACGCGGGCAAGAACCGGGTGGTGGCCGAATTCGCCGCCTCGCGCCCCGGCACCCAGACGCCGGACTGGGCGGGGTTCGTCCACACCCACCCGCAGCTGATGCAGTCCGACAACCTGCACCCGATCGAAGCGAGCTCCGAAGTGCGGGCGAGGCTGATCGCCGAAGGGATCGACCGTTGCCTCGCCGGCGAACCGAATGCCCCGGTCGCGAGCGGCGCCAACGAGGGCGCGATCCCGCCGGGCGACGAAGGCGCCAACGGCGAAGCAGAAGGCGAACTGAGCGCCTCGCACGAAACCTTCGAACCGGCCGCGGAAGCCGCCGAAGCAAGCTCCGCCGGCCCCGAACCGGGCTCCCAGCCGATCGCCGAAGCGGTCCACTTCAAGCTCGTCGACCGGGTCGCGGTGCGCCGGGCGCAGATGGTGCGGGAAGCGCGCCGCGACAAAGTCGCCGACGCCGCGGTCGCCGCCCTCGCTGCCGTCCTCCCCTGAAGCGCGCCTGTCGCCACGTCGTCCTCAACGCAGCCACCGGCGGTCGTCCTGACCGGCGCTAGCGGTGGGAAAGGACGACCGCGGCCCGGGGCGGGATGGAAAGACGACCGCGTGGAAGACTGCGCGCCGTGGCCGACCGAGGACAGCTGCCGTTCGACCCGATCGAGGAGGCCCGCCGCCACTGGGTCGAGCGCTGGCCGGGCGCGGCGGCGCCGTCGATGGTCGCGGTCACCTCGATCATGCGCGTCCACCAGATCCTGATGGCGCGGCTGAACGAGCTGCTGGAGCCGTTCGGCCTCACCTTCCCGCGCTACGAGGTCTTGATGCTGCTCCACTTCAGCGCCCGGGGCTCGCTGCCGGTCGGCAAGATCGGCGAGCGCCTCCAGGTCCACCGCACCAGCATCACCAACTCGCTCGACGGCCTGGAGAAGGCGGGGCTGGTGCGCCGGATCCCGCACCAGTCCGACCGCCGGGCCGTCCTCGCCGAGATCACCGCCGCCGGCCGCGGGTCCGCCGAGGCCGCGACCGAGATCCTGAACGAGGCCAGTTTCGGCACCGATCCGCTCGCCGCCGGCCAGCTCGACGATCTCTTCGCGACCCTGCGCACGCTGCGCGCCGGCGCCGGCGATTTCGCCGCCTGACGCGCGCCGTCGGGGCGGGGCACCACCCGCCGCCCGATAATCTGGCCCTCCCCAGACCCCGGAGGAACTCTTTGAGACCCACCAGATTCGCCCTTGCCCTCACAGCCGTCGCGCTGCTTGCCGCGAGCCTCACCGCCACCGCCGCGACCGCCAGCGCCCCGCCCAAGCCGGTCACCTCGAACTCGGTCCCGGTCAGCGGCGCCGTTGTCACCAAGGTCAGCGTCCGCGCCGTGGTGAAGCACAACCGGCTCACCGTGACCCTGGTCCCGGGCAAGCTGCCGTTCGCCAAGAAGACGGTGAGCCTGAAGGGCAAGGTCTCCGACTGGAGCGCCTCGGCGATCAAGGTCTCCATCAAGGCGACCGGGCCGCGTAAGGGCACCGGCAGGGTCATCGTCACCGGGCCGCTGAACGAAGTTCAGCCGGACGTCGCCGTCTACGAACTCGCCTGGACCGTCGCGACGACCAACACCGGCACGCTGAAGCTGACCCCGGAGGAACCCTGATGGCGGCGAACCCGGCAGACAGCGTGCAGCGTCCCGGCGCCGATTGGGTCGCCGGCCCCGGCGGCTTCGAGGACATCCGTTATGAGCTGAGCGGCGACGGGATCGCCAAGATCACGATCGCCCGCCCGCGCGTCCACAACGCCTTCCGGCCGCACACGGTGGTCGAGCTGTCGAAGGCCTTCGAGGCGGCGCGCGAGGACGGCGACGTCGGCGTGATCGTCCTCACCGGCGAGGGCGACCGGGCCTTCTGCTCGGGCGGCGACCAGAACGTCCGCGGCGACACCGGCTACATGTCGGAGGGGGGCGGGGTCGGCCGCTTCCACGTCACCGACCTGCAGGTGCAGATGCGCCGGCTGCCGAAGCCGGTGATCGCGATGGTCGCGGGATACGCGGTGGGCGGCGGCCACGTCCTGCACGTCTGCTGCGACATGACGATCGCCGCCGACAACGCCCGCTTCGGCCAGGCCGGCCCCAGGGTCGGCTCCTGGGACGGCGGCTTCGGCGCCTCGCTGCTGCGCGACCTGGTCGGCCCCAAGAAGGCGAAGGAGATCTGGATGCTCTGCCGCCAGTACGACGCCGCCGAAGCGCTCGACATGGGCATGATCAACACCGTCGTGCCGCTCGCCGACCTCGAGGTGGAGACGGTGAGCTGGTGCCGCGAGATGCTCGCTATGTCCCCGTTCGCGCTGCGCCTCGTCAAGGCGGGCTTCAACGCCCACGAGGACGGTTATGCCGGCATCCAACAGCTCGCCCACGACGCCAACCTCCTCTTCTACGGCGACGACGAGGCCAAGGAGGGCCGCGAGGCCTACAAGGAAAAGCGCCGTCCGGACTTCAGCAAGTTTCCGCGGCGTCCCTGAGCGATCACTCGCGATCAGCGTCGCGGACGGCGTACCCCTACCCCGCCCGCGACGATAGGTTGTGTTCCTACTATCTGAAGGTCGCGATCCTTGGGGGACGGTTGAATGAGTGACGTAGGGGTGGGCACGGGGCTGTACGACATCCCGCAGGAGATGGTCGACTTCCGGGAAACGATCCGCCAGATCGCGACCGAGAAGATCGCCCCGCGGGCCGCCGACATCGACCGCGACGCCGCCTACCCGCACGACATCCGCAAGATCCTCGGCGAGCAGGACATCCTCGGCCTGCCGTTCGATGAGGCCTACGGCGGCACCGGCACCGGCACGCTGATGCTGCAGATCGGGGTCGAGGAGATCGCCAAGGCGTGCGCCTCGAGCGCGCTGATCCTGATGATCCAGGAGCTCGGCACGCTGCCGATCCAGCTCTTCGGCTCCGACGAGCTCAAAGAGCGCTTCCTGCCGAAGTGCGCGAGCGGCGAGTGGTCGCCGGCCTTCGCGCTGTCGGAGCCCGAGGCGGGCTCGGACCCGGCGGCGATGCGCACCACCGCGGTCAAGGACGGCGACGAATGGGTGATCAACGGCCAGAAGTGCTGGATCACCAACGCCGGGATCGCCGACTTCTACGTCGTCTTCGCCTCCACCGACCGCGAGAACCGCCGCACCTCCGCCTTCGTGGTCGAGAAAGAGCGCCCGGGCTTCGATCCGGGCCAGCTCGAGCACAAGCTCGGGATCAAGGGCTCGCCGACCGGCTCGCCGTCGTTCACCGACGTGCGCGTCCCGCACGAGAACCTGGTCGGTGAGGAGGGCAAGGGGCTCTCGGTGGCGCTCGGCACGCTCGAGCGCACCCGCCTCGGCGCCGCCGCCCAGGCGGTCGGCATCGCCCAGGGCGCGACGAACTTCGCCAATGAGTACGCGAAGGAGCGGATCGCCTTCGGCAAGCCGCTCAACAACCTGCAGGGGATCCAGTTCAAGCTCGCCGACATGGAGGCCGGCACCGCCGCCGCCCGCGAGCTCCTCTACAAAGCCTGCTCGATGGCCGACCGCCCGCAGCGCCCCGCCGACCTCGGCAAGTGGACCTCGATGGCGAAGCTCATTGCCGGCGACAACGCGATGAAGGTGACGGTCGAGGCGGTCCAGGTGCTGGGCGGTTATGGCTACGTCAACGAGTACCCGGTCGAGCGGATGATGCGCGACGCGAAGATCACCCAGATCTACGAGGGCACGCAGGAGATCCAGCGCGTCGTGATCTCGCGGGCGATGGCGGGGTAGCGGCGGGGCGCCCGGCCCGCGACCGCGACTAGGCTGCGCCGAATGGGGCCGCTGCAGGGGATCAAGGTGGTGGAGATGGCCGGGATCGGCCCGATCTCCTTCGCCGGGATGATGCTCGCCGACCTCGGCGCCGCGGTGACGCGGATCCAGCGCCCATCCAAAGGGGGATTCACCTGGGGCGCCTCGCCGGTCCTCGACCGCGGCCGCGACGCGCGCGAGGTCGACCTCAAGTCGCCCGCGGGGGTGGAGGAGGTGCTCGGGCTCGTCACCGACGCCGAGGTGCTGATCGAGGGCTTCCGCCCCGGCGTGATGGAGCGCCTCGGCCTCGGCCCCGACGAATGCCTCGGCCGCAACCCGGCGCTGGTCTACGGGCGGATGACCGGCTGGGGACAGTCCGGCCGTTACGCCCACACCGCCGGCCACGACATCACCTACCTGGCGATCTCCGGCGCGCTGCACATGATCGGCGAGCCCGACCGCAAGCCGGTGCCCCCGGTCAACCTGCTCGGCGACTTCGGCGCCGGCGCCAACTACCTCGTGATCGGTGTGCTCGGCGCGCTGCTGCACGCGCGGGCGGGCGGGGTCGGACAGGTGGTCGACGCGGCGATCGTCGACGGCGCCGTCTCCACCACCGGCATGCTGCACGGCTTCCTCGAGCAGGGCGCCTGGCGCGACGAGCGCGGCGTCAACCTGCTCGACGGCGGCGCTCCCTTCTACGACACCTACCGTTGCGCCGACGGCGGTTGGGTCGCGGTCGGGGCGCTCGAGCCCCAGTTCTACGCCGCGCTACTGGAGGCCCTGGGCATGGCCGACGATGCGGCAATCGCCAACCACCTCGACCCGGCGACCTGGCCCGCGATCCGCGAGCGCCTCACCGCCAAGTTCGCCGAGCGCTCCCGCGACGAGTGGCACGAGCTCTTCGCCGACTCCGACTGCTGCGTCGCCCCGGTCCTCTCGATGCGCGAGGCCCGCGAGGACGCCCACAACCGCGACCGCAACATCTTCGTCGAGGTCGGCGGCATCCCCCAACCCGCCCCGGCCCCCCGCTTCAGCGTCACCGAACCCGCCACCCCAACCGCCGCCCAGCCCCCTGGTTGACGGGCCGAAAAACCCTCTATATCAGGGCTTTTCGGCCCACCAACATGGTCGATGGCAAGGTTGATGGGCCGAAAACTTGCCTATATGTCTAGTTTTCGGCCCATCGACACGCGGGGCACACGTTGAACCGCCGCGTGGCGATCGTCACCGGGGCCGGGCGTGGGATCGGCGCGGCGACGGTGGCCGCGCTTGCCGCCGATGGCTGGAGCGTCGTCGCCGTCGACCGTTGTGCGCCGGACCGCCGGCTGCCCTACGCGATGGCGAGCGAGCGCGATCTCGCCGAAGCCGTGGCGGCGGCGACGAAGCGGGCCGGGCGGGACGACGTGGCGCGGGCTGTGGTCGCCGACGCGAGCGACCGCGAGGCGCTCGCCGCCGTGGTCGAGGGCGCCGAAGCGTGGGGTGACCTCGACGCCTTCGTCGCCAACGCGGGCGCGATCGCCGGCGGCGTCCCGGCCTGGGAACTCCCCGACGAGCAGTGGCGGGCCCTGCTCGAGGTGAACCTCGAGGCGGTGATGCTCGCCGCCCGCCTGGTCGTCACGACGCTCCTGGGACGGCCCCGGCCGCGCTCCGGGCGCTTCGTCGCCGTCACCTCCTCGGGCGCGACGCGGGGCATGCAGGGCCTCGCCGCCTACAGCGCCGCGAAGGCCGGCGTCGGCGGCTTCATCCGCGGCCTCGCGGCCGACCTGCACGGCAGCGGCGTCACCGCGAACGCGGTCGCCCCCGGCTCGACCGACACGCCGCTCCTCGCCGAGTCCGCCCGCCTCTTCGAGCTGCCCTCGCCCCGCGACTTCGCTCCCCGCCAGCCCCTGGAGCGCCTGCTGAAGCCCGACGAGGTCGCGGCTACGATCGCCTTCCTCCTCGGGCCCGGCGGCAGCGGCATCACCGGCGCCACGCTCCCGGTCGACGCCGGCCTCACGATCTGACGATGTTGATGGGCCAAAAACTAGACATATAGGCAAGTTTTCGGCCCATCAACCGTCAGGGGTCGGGGGCGGGCTCGCGGGCGGGGCGCATCGTGGGGGCGCCGACGCCGCAGCTGTAGCACTCCTCCGGTTCCTCGCCTTCCCCTTCCTCTTCCTGGAGGACGTCGGCGGAGATCGTCGTCCAGGCGATGATCGCGCCGACCAGTGCCAGCGCCGCGCAGACGACCATGCCGACGTGGAAGCCATGGGTCATCTGGCCCGGGTCGTAGAACTTGTCCCCGGTGAGACCGGCGACTACCGGGATCACCGCCACGGCCAAGAGGCCCGCCACCCGCGCTACCGCGTTGTTGACGCCGGAGGCGATCCCGGAGCGGCTCGAGTCGATCGCCGCCAGCACCGTCGCGGTGACCGGCGCGACGACGAGGGTCAGGCCGAAGCCGAAGACGATCACTGCCGGCAGCACCGCGCTGACGTAGCTGTCGCCGGGGTTGATCCGCAGCATCAGTAGCAGCCCCGCGGCGATGATCAGCGGGCCGAGGGTCAACGGGATGCGCGGGCCGATCCGCTGGGCGAGCCCGCCCGCCCGCGCCGAGCCGACCAGCATCAGCGCGGTCACCGGCAGCGAGGCGGAGCCGGCGGCGATCGGCGAGTAGCCCATCGAGATCTGCAGGAAGCTGACGAGCAGGAAGAAGACGACGCCGAGTGCCGCGTAGACGACGAAGGTGACCGCGTTGGCGGCGCTGAACTGGCGCGAGGAGAAGATCGAGAGCGGCAGCATCGGGTTGGCGCTGCGCCGCTCCTGGACGAAGAAGCCGACCAGGGCGGCGACGCCGATCACCGCGGTGACGACCACCGCCGCCAGCCGCCCGCCTTCCGGCGCCTCGATCAGCGCGTAGGTGGTGCCGCCGAGGCCGACCGCGGCGAGCACCGCGCCGCTGTAGTCGAGCCTGCCCGTCGCGGTCGGGTCCCGCGACTCGGGCACGAAGCGCGCCGCCGCCCAGGCGACGAAGACGCCCAGCGGCAGGTTGATCAGGAAGATCGCCCGCCAGGAGATCGCGCCGATCAGCCAGCCGCCGAGCAGCGGCCCGAGCGCCGAGGCGACGCCCCCGAGCCCCGACCAGGCGCCGATCGCCCGCGCCCGGTCGGCGGGCCGGAAGCTCGCCTCGATGATCGCCAGGCTCCCCGGCGTCAGCAGTGCCCCGCCGATCCCCTGGGTCAGCCGGGCGAAGATCAGGAGCTCGACCGTCGGCGCCACCGCGCAGAGCAGCGAGGCGAGCGTGAAGATCACGACCCCGACCTGGAAGACGAGCCGCCGCCCGAGCCGGTCGCCGAGGCTGCCGCCGAGCAAGATCAGCGAAGCGAGCGTCAGCAGATACCCGTTCAAAATCCACTGCAGCGCGCTGGTCGACGCGTCCAGATCCTCGCCGATCTTCGGCAGCGCCACGTTCACCACGGTCGAGTCAAGAAACGCCATCCCCGACCCCGCGATCGTCACCGCGAGCAGCCAGCGACCGGCTCCGCTCGAGAAGGCGACGCCGGCGGACGAGTTCCCCTCCACGGGACGAGCCTAGATGGTTGGTTGCGTCGGAGGGGTGGGGTTCGGGCGGGCCGGCGTGGCTCGGGCGATGGGTTCCGGGGGCGGGCGGTCGGCGGGGCGCTGGCCCGGGGCGGGCGGCCGAGTGTTGGGCGGGGGGCGGGCGGCCGTCCGAGATGGGGTGGCGGGCGTCCCGGGCTCCTCATGGGGGCCCTGGCAGGCTGTGACCCCCATGAGGCGCCCGGGACGTGAGGTGTTCGTGGGAGAGGTGTCACAGGGACGGGAGCAGGTCGGACTTCCGTGACGGAGGCGTCACAGGGACGGGGGGAGGTCGGACTTCCGTGACGATCCCGTCCGGGAGTTTCCACACCTCGGCCCGATCGGCGACGAAGATGCCGGGAACGTCACACTCTCCGGCCCCGGGAGGCCCTTTTTCGGCCCGGCATCGAGGGCCGGAAACGCG
>Ga0207678_10005457_pt1 | contig 11373 bp, 10 predicted proteins | sample KBSC63metaG_FD_184319 | JGI IMG/M metagenome (GOLD analysis project Ga0207678, IMG submission 184319) | Corn rhizosphere microbial communities from Kellogg Biological Station, Michigan, USA - KBS C6-3 metaG (SPAdes) (version 2) | ecosystem: Host-associated > Plants > Roots > Rhizosphere > Soil ...
GCGGCTGGCGCGGCTGGTAATCAGCGGGCAGCGCGCAGCAGCGCTAAAGCTCGCCAACGAACGCGAAGCCGCCGATCCGAATGCGCCGGTCGTCATCGAACGTGCCGACTGGCTGGATGCGGAAACGGCGCTCGCGCTGGCTGATCCCGGCCGAGACCTCGATCGTGCCCCGTCGGGGCCGCTGCATGCGGTCGGCTCGAGCTACGGGGAGGCCGCAACCGCCGCTTTGGCGCTGGCGCGTTCCGCCGGGCTTCTGCCCGCGCTGTGGATCGTCGCGCCCGCCGAATCGGACAGCGAAGTCGTCCTAGACGACATCGTTCGTGAGCGCCGCCAGCCTTCGGTCGAAATGGTCGCGCGGGCAAAGCTTCCGCTCGGCGACATGCCGCCGACGCAGATCGTCGCCTTTCGCGCCTCGGACGACGGGCAGGAGCATGTCGCGCTCGTGGTCGGCGCGTTCGGAGGCAGGCCGCCGCTGGTGCGGCTGCACAGCGAGTGCCTGACCGGCGATGTGTTCGGCTCGCTCAAATGCGATTGCGGGCCGCAGCTCAGGGAAGCGCTCCAGATCATCGGCCGCGAGGGCGGCGGCGTGCTTCTCTATCTCCGCCAGGAGGGACGCGGGATCGGGCTCGCGAACAAGGTCCGCGCTTACGCGCTCCAGGACCGCGGGCTCGACACGGTCGATTCGAACCGCCGGCTCGGCTTCGCCGACGACGAGCGCGATTACAGCCACGCAGCGGCCATGCTCCTCGCGCTGGGAATCGACCGTGTGCGGCTGCTCACCAACAACCCCGCCAAGGTCCAAGGACTGGAAGCCGCCGGCATCACCGTCATCGAGCGCGTCGCGCACCAGATGCCCGCGAACCCGCACAACGCCGACTATCTCGCGACCAAGCGCAAGAAGAGCGGTCATTTGCTCGCCTGATCGAGGCCGAGGAAGTGGGCGACCGCGTCGAAATCGTGCGCCACATAGGCGATCCCGGTTGCGCGAAGCATCTCGTCATGCCCGTCGAAACAGTGGCGGCCGGCGGCCAGGCCGATGACCGTCGCGCCCGAGGCCAGCGCGCCTCTGGCGCCGACTTCCGAATCCTCGAGGATCACCGAGCGCGCGATCTCCACCCCGAGCCGGTCGGCGGCGTGAAGGTAGATGTCGGGCTCGGGCTTCCCGCGGCTGACATGCTCGCGGCCGCTATAGACGTGCTCGCCGAAGGCGTCGCCGAGGCCGAGATGCTCAAGATGCCCGCGAATCCACTTCGTGGAGCTGGATGAGGCGACCGCCTTTGGGAGCTCCCGCGGAAGCGCGCGGACGAACTCGACCGCTCCCGCGACGGCTTCGATGCCCTCCCTCAGCGCGCGGATGCTCTCCGCCTTCAGCCGATCGTGGAACTCGCTCGGAAGCGGCTCGCCAATGCGGGCTTCTACGGCCGCGATGAAATCGGGGCCGGCGAGCCCGGTGTAGTGCCGGATCGCGTCGCCCGGCGTGTGGCGGTGGCCGAGGTCGGTGAGCAGCTCGGCGAGCTGGACGTTGGCCTCGAACTCGCTTTCCAGGAGCACGCCGTCGAAATCGAAGATGATCGCGTCGAACTTCATTCAATCCTCGAACAATGCGCTGCCGATTCGCACCGCAGTCGCGCCGAGCATTACCGCCGCTTCGAAATCGCCTGACATTCCAATGCTCAAGCCCGTGACTTCATGGCGTCGCGCAAGCTTGGCGAGAAGCGCGAAATAAGGCGACGGCTCGACGTCGAGCGGGGGGATCGCCATCAGCCCCGCGAGCGGGAGCGCCGATGCGCGAACGGCGTCCACGAGCTCGCCCACCTCCGGAATCGCGCAGCCGCCCTTCTGCTCTTCCTCGCCGATATTGACCTGGACGTAGACGCCCGGCGCGCGGCCAGCCTTTTCCGCTTCCTTGACAAGCGCTTCGAGCAACGAGGAGCGGTCGACGGAGTGGATCGTGTCGAACAGCTTCACCGCCTCGGCCGCCTTGTTCGATTGGAGCCGGCCGATGCCGTGCAGCCGCACATCGGGAAAGCGCGCGAACAGCCCCGGCCATTTGGCGAGCGCCTCCTGGACGCGATTCTCGCCGAAATTGCGCTGGCCGGCGTCGATCAGCGGCTCGATCTCGTCGGCTGGACGGCCCTTGCTGACGGCGATCAGCTGCACGCCGGCGGGGTCGCGCTTTGCCAGGACCGCCGCCTTTGCGATCCGTTCGAGGATTTGCTCGCGTCTCCGTGCTGCGCTGCTCACCGGGCGGGCTATAGGAAGCGCCATGCCCCGCCGCCAGAGAGTCCCGCGCCAGTGGCCGATCATCGCCGACGCCACCGACTTCGGCGCACTCGGCGGCGCGATCGAGCGTCCAGGATTTCAGTGCTCGGCCGGAATTTAGACGTTTAGAACTTGAACGCGGTCCCGATGTAGACGGCCTGGCTGTCGCGGCGGTCGTCCTGGAGGGCGGAGAGGCGGTCACGCTCGATATTGTAGCGGACGCCGCCGGTCACCGCGACGCGCTTCGAAAGCGAGTAGGAGCCTCCGACGTCGAGCGAGTAGGTGTCGCCGCGCTTGAGCGCTGCCAGCGCTTTGCCGTCCGGACGCTCGGCCCCGACTGCAACACGGCCCGTGAACTTCTTGAGCGAGTAGCTCACTCCGACAACCGCGCTCTCGCGGCCGCCGATCGCGGGATCGGGCTGCTTGGTCTTGGCGACGTCGCCGGAGACGGCGAAACGGCGCCAGCCCACCGCGACCCCAAGATTGTAGCTGGTCGGGGTCAGCGCATTGACGGCCGCGGTCGGTGCGCTCGCCTGCGCGAGCTCGGCCCGGGCCGGCGTATCCACGCGGGCGCGGATGGCGACGCGCACCTGCGACGGACGGCCCTTCGCGGGAGCCGGCGTAAACTTGAAATCGGTCAGCGACAGCGACTTGCCGGCAAGCGCGGCGGCGAGCTTCGGGTCGGCATTGGCCGGAGTGAAGGAGGAGAGGCTATCGAAGCTGAGCGACACCGCCGGCGGCCGCTTCTTTGAGCCGGTCGCCGCGAATGCGGGAGTCAGCACCATGCCGGCCGCGGCAAGTGCCGCAGCCCACCGGGCCTTCCTGCTTCGGGCGAGACTCAACAAAAGACCATCTCCCTGTTCGCGAGTCGATATAGTCGTTCGAAGCTGAAGGTTCCATGAGCGGAGTCGATTCGTTCATCCCCTGTTGCCGAGGAAGCACATAACCGTTGGACCACGGGCAGCGCTTGCGGGAGAAACGCCAGCACTATAACGCCCGCACAACGCTTCGCTTGACCCGAGGACCCTCGATGAATCGCCTGCACACGACCGCTGCCGCTCTCCTGGTGTTCGCACTCGCCGGCTCCGGCTGTGCTCGCAACGCCAATCTTCCCTCGCGGCTCGCGCCGTCGCAAGTGACGACGATCGCGGTCAACACCTATCTCTGGAAAGCCGCCATCGACACCGTCTCGTTCGCGCCACTGCTCCAGGCCAACCCCAACAGCGGGGTGATCATCACCGACTGGTACACCAATCCCAAGGCGCCGGGCGAGCGGGTCAAGCTGACCGTGGCGGTCCTCGACCCCGATCTTCGCGCGGACGCTCTTCGCGTGTCGGCGGCGCGCCAGGTCAACCAGAACGGCGCCTGGGTCGACGCGCCCGTGGCGGCGGCCACGGTCCAGAAGCTCGAGGACATCATCCTCACCAGGGCCCGCGACCTGCGCCGCGCCTCCGTCCGGGGATAGTCCGCCGCAATGACGAACGGGCGCTTCGACCCGAGCGAGGCCGACCGGCGCTGGCAGGCGCGGTGGGACCAGGAAGGCTGTTTCGCGGCCGACAGCGACAGCAACAAGCCCAAGACCTACGTGCTGGAGATGTTTCCCTACCCGTCGGGACGGCTTCACGTCGGGCATGCGCGCAACTACACGATGGGCGACGTGCTTGCCCGCTACCGCCGGATGCAGGGCCACGAGGTGCTTCACCCGATGGGCTGGGACGCGTTCGGAATGCCGGCCGAGAATGCGGCAATGGAGCGCGGGATCCATCCCGGCACCTGGACCCGGTCGAACATCGCGGCGATGCGCGACCAGCTCAAGCGGCTCGGCTTCGCGCTCGACTGGAGCCGCGAGCTCGCGACCTGCGAGCCCGACTATTACGGCCACGAGCAGGCGCTGTTCCTCGATCTGTTCGACGCCGGCCTCGTCTATCGCAAGGAGAGTGAGGTCAATTGGGACCCGGTCGACATGACTGTGCTCGCCAACGAGCAGGTGATCGACGGCCGCGGCTGGCGCTCGGGCGCACCGGTCGAGCGGAGGAAGCTCTCCCAATGGTTCCTGAAGATCACCGAGTTTGCCGATGACCTGCTCGAGGGGCTGAAGACCCTCGACGACTGGCCGGAGAAGGTTCGGGTCATGCAGGAGAACTGGATCGGCAGGAGCAATGGCCTCGATTTCCGCTTCCGCCTCGCTGAGCCGGTCGATTCCATTGACTCGGTCGAAGTGTTCACGACCCGGCCCGACACCATCTTCGGCGCGAGCTTCGTGGCGGTTGCTGCGGGACATCCGATCGCGCAGGCGGTCGCGGCGCGGGATCCGCAGGCCGCCGCCTTCATCGCCGAGTGCCAGCGCGGCGGGACCAGCCTGGCCGAGATCGAGACCCAGGCGAAGAAGGGATTCCGGACCTCGGTCGAAGTCGTGCACCCGCTTGATCCGGAGTGGCGCCTCCCGGTGTTCATCGCGAACTTCGTCCTGATGGATTATGGCACGGGGGCGATTTTCGGTGTGCCCGGTCACGATCAGCGCGATTTCGAGTTTGCGAAGCAATATCATCTGCCGACCCGGCGGGTCGTGGCGGCGAGCACCGAAGTCGGTTCGGAGCCCATCGGCCACGAAGCGGACAATGCGCCCGGAATAGCGGTAAACTCGCAATTCCTCGACGGCCTGCCGACCGAGCAGGCCGCGGCCGAAGTGATCCGCCGCGCGGAAGCGGCCGGATGGGGCAAGGGCACCGTCCAGTATCGCCTGCGCGACTGGGGCGTGTCCCGCCAGCGCTATTGGGGCACCCCGATCCCGATCATCCATTGCGCAAGGTGCGGCGCCGTCCCAGTCACGCGCGAGCAGCTGCCGGTGGTCCTTCCCGAGGACGTCAGCTTCGATGTTCCCGGCAACCCGCTCGACCGCCATCCGACCTGGAAGCATGTCGATTGCCCGAGCTGTGGCGGTCCGGCGACGCGCGAGACCGACACGTTCGACACCTTCGTCGATTCGAGCTGGTATTTCATCCGTTTCGCGAGCCAGCCGGCCGACAAGCCGTTCGACCGCGCCGAGGCCGAGAAATGGCTTCCGGTCGCGCAATATATCGGCGGGGTGGAGCATGCGATCCTGCACCTGCTTTACGCCCGGTTCTGGACCCGCGCGCTCCAGCGGATCGGCAAGCTCGACATGGCCGAGCCGTTCAAGGGCCTGTTCACGCAGGGCATGGTCACGCACGAGACCTACCGCTTCGGCGACGGCAGCTGGCTCAGCCCCGACGAGGTCAGGCGCGACGGCGACGACTGGGTGCGGATCGAGGACGGTGCGCCGGTCACTCCGGGGCGCGTCGAGAAGATGTCCAAGTCGAAGCGCAACGTCATCGATTCGGACACAATCGTCGATCGTTACGGCGCGGATGCGGCGCGCTGGTTCCTCCTCTCCGACAGCCCCCCCGAGCGCGACCTCGAATGGTCCGAGGGCGGGATCGAGGGCGCCGCTCGCTTCGTCCAGCGCGTGTGGAAGCTGGCCAACGCCCCGGACGGGGAAGGCGTGGACGAGAGCCTGAAGCGCAAGCTGCATCGCACCGTGGCCACGGTCGGCGAAGCGATCGAAGGCCTCCAGTTCAACAAGGCGGTGGCGCAGCTCTACGAGCTCACCAGCGCGATCGAGAAGGCCAAGCCGTCCGCGACGCGGTCTGAAGCCGTGCGCTCGCTCGTGCTGCTGATCGCACCGATGGCGCCGCACCTAGCCGAGGAATGCTGGGCGCTTTTCGGCGAACAGGGCATGATCGCCGATGCGGCGTGGCCGTCGTTCGATCCGGCGCTTCTCTTGGACGACCAGGTGACGCTCGCGGTTCAGGTCAACGGCAAGCTTCGCGACACGCTGACCGCGGCGCGGGGCCTCGACAAAGCGGCGATCGAGGCGCTGGCGCTCGCGTCCGACAACGTCCAGCGCCAGCTCGCCGGTGCCAGCCCGCGCAAGATCATTGTCGTTCCCGACCGGCTGGTGAATATCGTCGCATGATGCGGCGGCTCTCCTTCCTGCCTCTCCTTCTGCTGCTTTCGGCGTGCGGACTTCACTCGCTCTACGGCGGCGGTTCCGGAAGCCCGGTCTCGGGGTTGCTTCGCTCGGTCCAGGTCGGGCCGATCGCCGGGCAGCCGGGGTGGCTGGTCCGGACCAAGCTGATCGACCGGCTCGGCGATGCGGAGAGCGCGCAGGCGCAGTATCGGCTCGACGTCACGCTCGACGACAACATCACGTCCTACGGGCTGCGCGCGGACCGCGCCGCGACCCAGGAACGCCGCACGCTGCGCGCCCGCTACCAGCTCGTCGACCTTTCGAACGGCGCCGTCGTCCTCGACGAGACCGCGGGCTCCGACGCCAGCGTGGACGTGGTCAGCAGCGAATATGCGACCGTCGCCGCCGAGCAGACTTCGCTCGCCAACCTTTCCGCGATCGTCGCCGACCAGATCGTCGCCCGCCTCGCGATCTACGCGGCGCGGACGACCCACGGCAAGTGAAGGCGAGCAAGGCGTCGATCGGCCGCTCGGTCGACCAGCCTGATCCGAAGATCCGCTTCTATCTGTTTCTCGGGCCCGACGAGGCGCAGTCGCGCGCGCTCGCGGCTCGCCTGCTCACCGCGCTCGGGGCGGCGAAGTTCGTGTTGGCGGCTGGGACCTTGAAATCGAATCCCGGGCTGCTTGTGGATGAAGCCGCCGCGCTGAGCCTGTTCGGCGAGAAGAGGCTGATCTGGATCGAGCCCGCCAGCAACGACATTGCGGAAGGCGTCGAGGGGCTGCTTGCAGCGGAAAGCGTCGAAAATGCGGTTGCGGCCATCGCCGGCGCGCTTCCCAAGTCGTCGGCGCTGCTCAAGCTCGCGGAATCGTCGAAGACCGCGCTCGCCTTCACCGCTTTCTTGCCCGAGGGCGACGAAGCGGCGCGCATGGTCGCCGACGTCGGGCGCCGGTTCGGCCTGAAGATCAGCCCTCCTGTGGCCGCGCGGATCGCCGATACCTGCGGCAACGACCAGGCGATCGTCGCGCAGGAACTGGACAAGCTCGCACTCTATTTGGGCGCATCGCCCCACTCACCGCGGGAGCTCGAGCATGAGGCCGTTGACGCGGTGGGCGCGGACACCAGCGAAGGCGACTTCCTGCGGCTCGCCGATCTCGCTCTGCTCGGGGAGATTTCAGAGCTGGGCGACGCCGTCGCGCGCCTGTCGGCGGGCGGGTCGGAAGCGATTCCGGCCATTCGTTCGCTTCAGCGTCGGCTGCTGATGCTTGCGCCTGCGCGCGCTCGGATCGAGCGCGGGGAGCGCGTCGACGGCGTCATGGCGTCGTTCGGCAAAGCCCTGTTCTGGAAGGACAAGCCCGCAGTCGAAAAGATGCTGCGAACATGGTCGGCGGCCGACCTTGCGACGGTTGCCGAGCGCGCCGGCGAGCTCGAACGCAATCTGATGTTCTCCGAAATGCCCGAGCGCGATGCGCTGGGCGAGGAGCTGCTCGCGATCGCCCGCAAGGCGCGCAGCCGCTCCTAGGTCGTCATTGCGAGGAGCCTAAGGCGACGTGGCGATCCAGCACCTCCGGATTGCTTCGCTTCGCTCGCAACGACGAATTCTCGAGGCGCTCTAGATCGGCTCTCCCGACAGCCGCTGGCAGATCATGTCGAGCTGATCGAGGCTTGAATAATGGAGCGTGACCGATCCGCCCTGACCCTTGTGCGCGACCTGGACCTTGAGTCCGAGGATGTCGCCGAGCTGCCGCTCGAGCGCTTCGAGGTCGGCGTCCATCGCCTTGGCGGCATTGCGGGCGCTTGCACGGCCGATGGCGGCGCCCGGTCCGGGCTTGAGCTTCTCACGCCGGACCTGCTCTTCCGCCTGGCGCACGGAAAGCCCCTTGCGGACGATCTCGCGGGTCAAAGCCTCCGGATCGGGCGCGGTCGCAACGGCGCGCGCATGGCCCATGCTGATATCGCCATTCAATAGCGATTGCTTCACGAACTCAGGAAGATTTAGCAATCTCAGCAGATTAGCGACGTGGCTCCGTGACTTGTGGACGATCTCCGAGACACCGTCCTGCGTATGGCCGTGCTTCTTGATCAGCTGCCGGTAGCCTTCGGCTTCCTCGAGCGGGTTCAAGTCCTCGCGCTGGATATTCTCGATGAGCGCAAGCTCGGCGGTCGCGGATTCGTCGATGTCGCGCACGATCGCGGGAATGCTGTGCAGTTGCGCCTTCTGCGCGGCCCGCCAGCGCCGCTCCCCGGCGACGATCATGTAATTCTCGCCGTCGGCCCGCAGGAGGATCGGCTGAAGCACGCCGCGCTCGCGGATCGATTGGGCGAGCTCGTCGAGCGCGGTTTCGTCGAACTGCACGCGCGGCTGGTCGGGATTGCGGCGAATCCGCGATATGTCGATCTCCCGAACGCCCGCGCGGCCCTCCGCCTGCTGGCCTTCCGGCGCGGGCGTCCGGCCCGCTTCGCCGAGCAGCGCCTGGAGGCCCATTCCGAGCCCCTTGGCCGGCCGGTCCGCGCTCATGCCGCCTCCGCCAGCTGCGGCAAGCGTCCGATCAGCTCGCGCGCCAGCCGGACATAGGCTTCCGAGCCCGGGCAGCGCAGGTCGTAGATCAAGGCGGGCAGGCCATGGCTTGGGGCCTCGGAAAGCCGCACGTTGCGCGGCACGACCGTGTCGAACACCGCCGGACCGAGACAGGCGCGGACGTCCTCCGCGACCGCCTGCGAGAGATTGTTGCGCCGGTCGAACATGGTCAGCGCGACGCCGAGGATCGCCAATTCCGGATTGAAGGCGACGCGGATCCGCTCGACCGTCTGGAGCAGCTGGCTAAGCCCTTCGAGCGCGAAGAACTCGCACTGCAGCGGGACCAGCAGGTGCCGGGCGGCCACCAGCGCGTTGACCGTCAGCAGCCCGAGCGAGGGCGGGCAATCGATCAGGCAGATGTCCCAGCGCCCGGGAGGCGCGGCGTCGAACGCCTTGTGAAGCCGGTGCGCGCGGTCCTCGAGCCCGACCATCTCGACCTCGGCGCCGGAAAGATCGACCGTCGCCGGAAGTAGATCGAGCCGCGGCACGCGCGTCGGAACCGCGGCCTCGGTCGCCAGAGCGCTTCCGATCAGGACGTCATAGCTCGATAGCTTGCGTTGCGAGGCAGCGACCCCGATGCCGGTCGAGGCGTTGCCCTGTGGATCGAGATCGACGAGCAGCACCCGCCAGCCGATCGCGGCGAGCGCCGTCGCGAGGTTGATGCAGGTCGTGGTCTTGCCGACGCCGCCCTTTTGGTTGGCCACTGCGATGCGGATCATTTCTTCGCCCTCACCCCGGTCCCGACGACGATATAGCTCTCGGCGTCGGTAACACTCGGCTCCACACGGAAGTCACCTTGCCACGCCCGACGCGCTTCGGCCAGTTCGGCGGAGGCGCTCTGCCCCTTCGGAAGCGCCCAAACGGTTTTTCTTGTGGACAGATGTGCGGATATCTTGAGCAAATTCGTCAATGACGCGACCGCGCGTGCGGTGATCATGTCGAAGCGTCCAGCGACGCGCTCCGCCTTCGCGAACTGAACCGTCGCGCGCAAATCCAGGGTCTCGGAGAGCTTGTGGAGAAATTCCGCCCGCAAACGCCTGGGTTCGATCAGTGTAACCGGCCCTTCGACGAGGCAGGCGACGATGATTCCGGGCAACCCTGCGCCCGATCCGATATCGACCCACGACGCCGCTGGATGCGATTCGTAACGCACGAGTTGGGCCGAATCGAGAATGTGCCGGTCCCAGACCTGGTCGAGAGTCGCCGCCGAAACGAGGTTCTGCCGGTCATTTTCCTCGCGCAGCAGGGCGACGTAGCGCTCCAGCTTTTCGAATGTTTCACGTGAAACAGGCCTGGCCGCGGCCTGCTCCAGCCGTTCGATCACGCAGCGGCCCTTCGGCTTGCCGCCACGTAGAGCGCCGACAATGCGGCCGGCGTGACCCCGGGGATGCGCGAAGCCTGGTCGAGCGTCTCCGGCCGGACGCCGTTCAGGCGCTCCACCATCTCACCAGAGAGGCCGGGCACCCGCGCGAAATCGAGCTCGCGTGGAATCCAGACCCGCGAGTCGCGCTGGACGGCTTCCCATTCGCGCTGCTGGCGCTCGACATAGGGCCGGTAAAGCGCATCCGCGCGCCCTTCGTCCGTGTCCGCCCAGACCGCGCTCGAGCGGAGTCGGAGATGCTCGGCGATTGCCTGCGCGCGCCGCTCCGATACGCACCCGGCGGCGAGCGCTGCCTCGCCGAGACGGGTCGTCGCATTGTCGGCGCGCAACGATAGCCGATACTCCGCGCGGGCGGTCATCATTCGGTACGGCTCACTCACGCCCTGCAAGGTGAGGTCGTCGATCATGACTCCGATGTAGGAAGTGCGCCGGTCGAATCGCACCTCGTCGAGATCGAGCGCCGCCGCGGCTGCGTTGAGCCCCGCCCCGAGCCCCTGCGCCGCCGCCTCCTCATAGCCCGTCGTGCCGTTGATCTGCCCCGCGAGGAACAGTCCAGGGACGTCGCGCACCTCGAGCGTCTGGTTCAGCCGGCGCGGATCGACGAACTCATATTCGACCGCATAGCCGGGTCGGACGATCTCCGCGCGCTCCAGGCCCTCGACGCTGCGCACGAATTCCTTCTGAACATCTGCCGGCAGCGAGGTCGAGATGCCGTTGGGATAGACGAGCCCATCGTCCAGCCCCTCCGGCTCAAGGAAGATCTGGTGGGTGTCGCGGTCGGCGAAGCGCTTCACCTTGTCCTCGATCGAAGGGCAGTAGCGCGGGCCCCTTCCCTCGATCGCGCCGGCGAAGAGCGGCGAGCGCGCGAAGTTCGCTTCGATGATCGCATGCGTGCGCGCGTTGGTGCGGGCGATCGCACAGCACAGCTGCGGCGGCCGAATATGATCGTCGAGCGTAGACATCGCCCAGGGCTCCGCTTCGCTCCGCTGCGCCTCGAGCTTCGCCCAGTCGATCGTCCGGCCGTCGAGGCGCGGCGGGGTGCCTGTCTTGAGCCGCCCCTGGCCAAGGCCAATGTTCCGGATCTGCCTCGCCAGCGCAACCGATGCGCGCTCGCCCCGGCGGCCCCCATCGATTACCTGCTCGCCGACGAACATCCGCGCATCGAGA
>Ga0207678_10005458_pt1 | contig 11372 bp, 6 predicted proteins | sample KBSC63metaG_FD_184319 | JGI IMG/M metagenome (GOLD analysis project Ga0207678, IMG submission 184319) | Corn rhizosphere microbial communities from Kellogg Biological Station, Michigan, USA - KBS C6-3 metaG (SPAdes) (version 2) | ecosystem: Host-associated > Plants > Roots > Rhizosphere > Soil ...
GCTTTCACCGAGATAGTGCATGTGTCCTTCATGTACGCCAGATGAGGATGAGCAAAGATCCCGGTTCCGGCGGGAATCTTCAATTCTCCCGCAGGGTAGTCGTTACCGATGACGTGGTTCCTCAACACCGGGTTGAAATGGATCCCAAACCTCTCGCTCAGGGTATTAAAGTGTTCGAATTCTGCATTGGGCCCGTCGTTTTCCATCAACAGCAGCACGCCCCCCGCCTTCACCCAGTCGGCAATCACATTTACGCTCTTCGCATCCATGTAATGGGGATTTGGATTTTTTGACGGAATATCGGGGGACGCCAGAATATAAATCTGCGCCTTCTTCAGATCCGCAGTCGTAGGAGCGGTCTTCTCTTCCGCCAGCCTGGCGCCATACCGCTGGAATGCCCGGCCGAAAAATGAGAATCCACTATTGGCATCGTCGTCCCACTTGTAATGAAACAGCTCTGTCTGGCCTGCGGCGTTTTGTCGGGTCTGCGAGTTGAACCATGCATCGACCAGCACCGTCTTACCCTGACCGAGAGACTCGGTCGAGGCCTGCTCCATCTCGCTGCCGGCCAGCAGAAACGCGCCGACTCCCTTGGCATCATTCACGACCGTCTTTTCGCCGATGTAATAGTCGTAGTTGCCGGAGCGATACGGCTTGCCACCCAGCCCGCCCACCTTCACCGTTCCATTCAGCACCATCCTGCCGTCTGCTCCGGTAGTGACGAACGCCTTTTGGATTGCAGCCCATCCACGCCGTGCGCTCGCCTCATCGGCCTGCGGCAGATAGCCCATGCGAACACCTTTGGCGATGGCGTAAACAAACATGCAGCTTGCCGAAGCTTCAGGATAGTTGCCGGCTCTGCCACCCTTATCCATCACCTGCCACCACAGGCCGGTCTTCGCATCCTGGTATTTGATAACCGCCGTCATCGTGCGCTTCAATGCGGCAACCACTTCGGGCCGCTGCGGCTGGTCCGCAGGCATCCAGTCCAGCACATCCACGAGCGCCATCGAATACCAACCCATCGCGCGGCCCCAGACCTCGGGTGATAGTCCAGTCCCCGGATCGGCCCAGGGCATCTTCTTCGATTCGTCCCATCCGTGCCGCATCAGCCCTGTACCCGGCTCCCGCATATGGGCATCCATCAGCAGCAACTGCTTTGCAATATCAGTAAAGTCTCCCGGCTCATGAAAGGTCGCCGCATAGGCAGCTCGAAACGGCTCTGCCATATAAGCGCCGTCCAGCCACATCTGGTTGGGGTAGATCTGCTTGTGCCAGTATCCTCCGCTCGCTGTTCTCGGCTGTACCGCAAGCTGTTCATTCAGAAACTTCGCTGCTTTGTAATATTTTGGTTGCTGCGTCACCCGGTAGACCAGCAGCACGGCCCGTCCCAGTTCGATATTGTCCAGGCTGTGCGCCTTGGGCTCGAATCCCTTGATGGTTCCATCCGTACCGACGTATTTATCGACGGCTGCCTTGATGTAGTGAAAATCCTGACCGTCTGCCGTCGTGTGCCACTCCGCAGCCATCCCATCGAGCAGCACGCCTTCTTCATATCCCCACGCGCCCGGGTGTCCTGTCGTCGAAACCACTCCCGCCGGCCACTGCTGAATCACCGTGGCGGCCATCGACCGCGAAGGCGACTCCTGAGCCAATGCCCCCTGCGCTCCCAGACACGCCAGCACTATCAATCCCGTCAACAACTTCATCTCAAAATCCTTTCGCACAGGCAAAAATCATGCAAACCAGCATAACCTGCTGGGTAAGAGATTGACTTTGGCTCGGGTATGCATAAGCCGGTTTAGTCGGAACTCAGGCGATCAACTGCAGCCTAGAGACATCCAGACTGCGGCAGCAGTGCCGTTCATGCCGCTTACGCTGTAATCCACAAAGCTCCCCGCCGGCACCGGGACGCTTCCCCTAACCGAGCAGGTTCCACCTGAAGCCGCCGTGCAAGTCAGTGCCGTATCGGCCATGCTTCCTGGAAGCCCCTGCCGCAGCATGACGGCAATGGGGTTCGACTGCTTCGAATACACACTCAACGTAGTCGCCGTACAACCCAACGGAACCCAGGTCAAAATGGAAGTATCTTCACTGAAAGCCGCGTTGGTGTTGCTTACCGAATAGAAGTAATAGTTGAACGAAACTGCATGGTACATCGAAGAAGAGAACACCCCCGCCACGCTGCCCGATCCTCCGCCGGTCCCATTTGCCCCTGCGGCACCCTGAGGAATCGTAAAGTTCAATACCGCCGCCGACGCACTTCCGCTGTTGGTCACCGCTGCCATGGTGCCCGGAGCGCCGGTTGTGACCGTGCCTACGCTCACCGTCGCTGCGGAGCCAACAGGCCCCGTCGGACCCGTGCTGCCCTTCTGCGCCAGCACAGCCCACGAGGATGGGTATAGGTCCGGCTCCACACCAATGCTGCTCACCTGCGCCAGATAGGTGCTTCCGTCAAACGATACCGCGTCGCTCGATTGATAGCTCACTCCCGAGGCCCATACGCCTCGATAGTTCATTCCTACGGCGCCCGCAGCCCCGGTCGCACCCGGCGGCCCCTGCGGACCTGCGATTCCCTGCGCTCCGGTCGCGCCAGCGACGCCTGCAGGTCCTTGCGCTCCCGTTGCGCCCTGCGCTGCCAGCATGCTCCAGTAAGCCGGATTCAATCCGGGAGTATTCCCGTGATTGCTGGCCGCCAACGAAATATAGCTGCTCCCCTGGTAGATCACCGCATCGTTCAATCCATAGTTTGCCGTTGACGAATAGCTCCCGAGGAAGACCATTCCCACTGGACCGGCGGGTCCGGTCGCTCCCATAGCTCCCGTCGCTCCAGCCAGACCGGCTGGGCCAACTGGCCCGGTGGATCCTGCAGGACCAGCGGGTCCGGCAACTCCCTGCTGTCCCTGAATTCCCTGAAGCCCCTGCGGTCCGGCAGGCCCCATCGGACCCGCTGGCCCTGTTGCCCCGGTATCTCCCTTTGCCCCCGCCAAGCCAGCCACTCCCGCTGGCCCCGTCAATCCTGTGGGTCCTGCCGGTCCCGCAGGGCCAACGGGGCCGGTATCAGCTAACGTAATATCCAGCACCGGAGCATGCCCGGTCAGATCATTTTCCTTGCTGTCGAACTGTACGTTTGCTGCATTCGCCGTCAGGGCGATGCCGTCGTTTGCAGCCGGGGAGGCAATCCAGCCTTGTACCAGCGCGGTTACATCCACAGTGAGATAAGCGCCTGCCTGATTCACCTGGATCGATTGAGACGCACTCCCCAGGGAAGGCAGAGTCGCATATGTCACGCTGTACTCGCCCCACGCAGCATTCACCACGCTCAGACTCACCTGTCCCGCCGTATCGACGCGATTGCAATACAGGCGAAGTACGGCATGCGACACCTGTGCAGCGGTGGTTGCCGAAGGCAATGCGCTCAGATCGAACTGCAGAAGCGTCGTATATCCTGCGCCCACATTCAGGTTCGAAATGGTTCCACTGTTTACGTCAGGAAGCGCGCTGTTCACATGCGCGTCGGCTATCAGGGTTGCCTCAACTGCGAATACCGGCGAAGCGGCTGCCGCCAATACCGCTAAACCTAATCCCCACCGCAAGGCCTTACGCACCAAACTCATCCAAACCTCTGGGGAGACTGCCCTCCGCAGTACCACTCCGCATACGGAGGGCCAGCCTCACCATTCAACTTCCGACTTCCAACGATCAAATCTCTACGTGCACGTTGCGCCGGACATGAGCTGCCCGTGCAATTTATAGTCTTCTTAAAAGCAAAACCGGGAGCACCTCCGTTTTAGGCCAAACAGCTTCCAGACACAAGCATTTTCGATAACACTTTCGTGCCATTGTTCTTCGGCTGCGCGATTTTTCGCTCACCCGCATCCCATAGAGTGCATTGATCGGCACTCTTTACCGCGAGGACACCAAAACTATGAGCCCAGCACCACCCAATCAACCCGGCCAACTCCCAAACCCTGCATCCCTGGTTAATATTCCCCATCTCATCACTGCGTTTTACGCACTTCACCCAGACCCGGCCATCGCTGCCCAGCGTGTCGCCTTCGGGACCTCGGGCCATCGCGGCAGTTCTTTCAACAGCGCTTTCAACGACGACCATATCGCCGCCATCACTCAGGCCATCGTCGAATATCGCAAATCCCAGCACACCCTCGGGCCGCTTTTTCTCGCCAAAGACAGCCACGCTCTCTCGGAACCGGCCTTCACGACGGCGCTTGAAGTCCTCGCCGCCAACGATATCGAGGTGATGATCGATGAGAGCCTCGGCTTTACTCCCACGCCCGCGCTCTCTCATGCCATTCTCACCCACAATCGCAACCAGAAGCTCCACCGCGCAGACGGGATCGTTATCACGCCTTCGCATAATCCTCCCGAGGACGGCGGCTTTAAGTACAACCCGCCCAGTGGCGGCCCGGCAGACACCACCGCGACCAAATGGATCGAGAACCGCGCGAACGACCTCATCGCCAACGGCCTGCAGGAAGTAAAGCGTATTCCTTATGCGAGAGCGCTCTCCGCCCCCACGACCTATAGGCACGATTACGTCACTGGCTATGTGAATGACCTGGGCAGCGTGATTGATTTCGAAGTTCTTAGCGGAACCGCTCTCAAGCTTGCCGTAGACCCGCTCGGCGGAGCCGGTGTCGCCTACTGGCCGCGCATTGCTGAGCAGTACAAGCTTCCCCTGGAGATTCTCAACCCCAACGTAGACCCAACCTTCCGGTTTATGACCTGCGACTGGGATGGCCGCATTCGCATGGATTGCTCCAGCCCCTTCGCCATGGCCAGCATGATTGCGAATAAATCGAAGTACGACGTGGCCTTTGCCGCCGACACCGACCATGACCGGCACGGCATCGTGACCCGCACCGCCGGCCTGCTCAATCCCAACCACTATCTCGCCGTATGTATTCAATATCTTTTCACTCATCGTCCTGAGTGGTCTGAGAACGTCGGCATCGGAAAGACCCTCGTCTCGTCCTCCATCATCGATCGCGTGGCCAAGGGCCTCAACCGCCCCATGCTCGAAGTGCCTGTAGGCTTCAAATGGTTTGTCGACGGTCTCATCGACGGAACGCTGGGCTTTGTGGGCGAAGAATCCGCCGGAGCTACCTTCCTGCGCCGAAACGCTCAGGTCTGGACCACTGATAAGGACGGCCTGATCCCCGGCCTGCTCTCCGCGGAGATGACGGCCCGCACGGGCCGCGATCCCGGCGAGCTTTATCGCGACCTTACGCAGAAATACGGCAACCCCGTCTATCAGCGGATCGACGCAGCCGCGACGAAAGAGCAGAAAACTAAATTAGGCAAACTCTCGGCCTCGCAGGTCACCGCCAAAGAGCTTGCCGGAGAGCCCATTACTGCCATTCTGACGGAAGCACCGGGGAATCACGCGGCCATCGGCGGGCTTAAGGTGACAACCGAAAATGGCTGGTTCGCCGCCCGTCCATCCGGCACCGAAGACGTCTACAAGATCTATGCCGAGTCCTTCAAAGGCGAGGCTCACTTAAAACAGATTCAGACCGAAGCCCAGCATCTGGTCAACGCTGCCATTGCCTGAACGAACGAGACAAAAAAGAACAACATCTTAATTCGTCTATGAATTAGTTTTGGCTTAAGGGCACGCCTTGAGCATCTGCTGAAAAGTCCGGTTTTGTTAAGGGCACGGCTTCAGTCGTGCCACAAGTGCTTCGCTTTCAGGGGGCTTTAGCCCCAGAGGTATGGGTCTTGCTTTGCATCGCCAATTTTTAGCATCCTCTTCAGCCGTGCCATAACTACACGTTACAAAGTGATGCTTTAGCCCCAGAGGTACATTTTTGTCCCCAGCACATATCGCCATCTGGAGCATCTCCGGCATCAGCATCATTCTGATGCTGCTCCACCCCCGCGACCTCTCCGAGGCATGGTGGATAGGCATTGGCGCTGTTTCGCTGGTTGTCTTCCGTCTGGTGCCGCTGCATCTCGCTCTCCACGCCATTGCTGAAGGCAGCGACGTCTATCTCTTTCTCGCCGGCATGATGCTGCTGGCCCAGTTGGCACAGATGCACGGAGTCTTCGACTGGCTTGCCACCATCGCTCTCCAACAGTCCCGAGGCTCGCGAACCCGGCTGTTCAGCTTGATTTACCTCGTCGGGACCTTCGTAACGGTCTTCATGTCCAATGATGCAACCGCGGTGGTACTTACCCCGGCCGTTCTGGCCGCAACCAGGAAATCGAAGGTCGAACCGCTTCCCTATCTCTTTATCTGCGCGTTCATCGCCAACGCTGCAAGCTTCGTTCTGCCCATCTCCAATCCAGCAAATCTCGTGGTATTCCACACTGGAATGCCGCCGCTCGGACAATGGCTCCGCATCTTCTTCGTCGCATCTATCCTCTCCATCATCGCGACATGGCTTGCGCTGCGCTGGTACTGTCGCAAAGACCTCGTGGGCACTATTGAGGATAGAACCGAATCGCCGCATCTCTCGGAAGCAGGAAAGCTAACCCTAGCAGGCATCGCCATCGTTGCCGCCGTCCTCCTCACTGCTTCCGCAAGGGGAGCAGACCTCGGCCTTCCCACCTGCATCTCCGCCGCGCTGATCGCCGCCGTCATCTCCATCCGTGAACGAACCAGACCGGCAGAACTCCTTTCAGAAATCTCATGGAGTGTGTTGCCACTGGTTGCGGGCCTCTTCATCCTAGTCGAAGCGATTAACAGTGCCGGGGCTTTGCACCTGTCGCAGACCGCGCTTGAGCGCCTACAACATTTGCCTGCTACGGCAGCGGCAGCAACCGCGGCCTTAGGGGTAGGCATAGGAACGAATCTGGTCAACAACCTGCCGCTCGGCTTGATCGCCGCTTCCAGCATTCACGCCACGGGTATTACGGGCTCACTCCGGAATATCATTCTCGTCGGCATCGATATCGGCCCAAATCTCTCCGTCACTGGTTCGCTCGCAACTATCCTCTGGCTGATCGCAATCCGCAAAGAAGGTCAAAACGTGAGCGCCTGGAAATTTCTGAAGGCCGGATTTTTCGTGATGCCTCCCGCGCTCGCGCTGGCAACAATCGCAGTCTCCTGCTTCAGCCGCTGAAGAAAGCTACTGAAAAATCCAGCTTCGTACGTTTCGTTGAGGGCACGGCTTCAGCCGTGCCCTCAACCCATCCTGCCCGCAGTGGGGCTTTAACCCCTGAGCTACAGTCTTTCTCTGCATCACCATTTACAGGGTGGCGCGCATGGCACCTGTCGAGATGCCGCCATCGATCAGGAGTGTCTGCCCAGTCATGTAGCGGCTCGACTCCGAAGCCAGAAAGACGACCGCTCCTTCAAGGTCGCGCGGTTCGCCGGGACGCTTCAGCGGGATGCGGTCCTTCAGGTATTCGACCCATCGCTCGTTTTCATAAAGCACCGTGTTCTGCTTGGTATGAAACCAGCCGGGAGCAAGGCAATTGACGGTGATGCCGTGCTTGCCCCAGTCATCGGCGAGACTCATCGTAAGCTGGCGGATGCCGCCACGGCTGGCTCCATAGGGGGCAAGGCCCGCATACCCGAAGACACTGGTGACCGAGCCAATATTGATGATCCGGCCATAACCGTGCGGCACCATGCGGCGCGCCATCTGCTGAGCCACAAAGAAACTGCCGCGAAGGTTGGTGTCCAGCACAAGGTTCCAATCGTCCCATGTAATGTCGAGGGCAGGCTTGCGCACATTGCATCCGGCATTGTTGACGAGAATCTGGATCTGGCCGCATGCGGCTTCGGCTTCCGCCGCCATGCGTTCAATGCTTCCCTGGTCGCGCACATCGAGCGCCAGCGGGATTGCTTTGCGCCCCATTGCTTCTATTTCGGCAACGAAGGGCAGTAGGTCTTCCCTGCCCCGGCTAGTGAGAATGAGGTCTGCGCCAGCGGTGGCAAGAGCGCGGGCGAAGATCTGGCCCAGTCCACGGCTTGCTCCAGTGACGAGGGCTACCTGCCCCGTAAGATCGAAAAGTGGGTTGGTCATTATCTTTGGGCCGGGCTTTCGCGGGGGTCGAGAACGATCTTCATCAGGTTGGGCTCATGCGCATAGAGCCGCCCAAACCACTCGGGGCCGTCGGTCAAAGGAGCAACAGCGGTGATCAGCGGTCCCACCTTGATCTTCCCATCGGCGATCAGTTGCATGGCCTCCGGGTATTCGCCGGAAGAGGCACAGGAGCCTTGCAGGCGAATCTGCCGGGACACGACCTTTTGCAAATGGATGGTGACCTGCGGCGTAATATTTCCCACCAGCGTCACGGTCCCGCCCTTGCGCACGCAGTCGATAGCGGAAGTAACGGTTTCATTGCGTCCGACAGCCTCAAGCACCAGATCAACACCGCGGCCGTCGGTCAGCCGCAGGACCTCCTGCAGCAGCTCTGCCCCGGAGAGTTGAAGCGTCTGATCGGCTCCCAGGTCTGCAGCGAGCTTGAGACGGGTTGCGTCGATATCGGCGACAAAGATGCGAGAGCAGCCAGCAGCGCGCGCGGACTGAAGAAGCAGCAATCCGATCATTCCCGCACCGATGACCAGCGCAGTTTCGCCGCCCTTTACCTCTGAGACATGCACCCCGTGGAGCGCTACCGAGACTGCTTCGAGCATCGCAGCTTCGGCAAACGACAGAGCCGCAGGCAGAGTATAGAGAATACGCTCCGGAACGATCACATATTCGGCAAACGCGCCCGCACGGCTGTACTCCCCGCACGAGACGCCTACCACCTGGCGATTGTCACAGAGGTTTGCTTCACCTTTGCGGCAGAAATCGCATGCGCCGCAGTAGACGGTTGAGTCGAAGGTGACGCGGTCGCCCACAGTAAATTGGCTGACACCGGAGCCGACCGCGGCAACGATACCCGCCGCCTCGTGCCCCATTACGATCGGAGGAATACGGCGTCCAGTAGATCCGTCAAAGCCATGCACGTCGCTGCCGCAGATGCCGCAGGCGGCAACCTGCACAAGGACCTCGTCAGGGCCGGGAACAGGCTTCGGTAAATCGCGGAGTTCCAGATGTTTGTACTCGGAGAGGAGCAACGCCTTCATTGAATGGAAACCTTTCAGCTAACAGTACAGCTTGCGTGCCATTTTACCCGCAATCCACGACCTCAAGGCTGCTGGACCGGAGACGGGCTGGTCATCTTCTGCACAAGAGCTTCATCCTTGCGGTCTTTCGTCTGATGGAGATTTTTCACCTTCGCAAATTCCATATCGGCCTGCGCCTTGTCTCCCATGGTTTGCAAGAGGCGAGCCAATCTCCAGTGTGCGTCCGGTTCAGTGGGATCCATGGCGATGGCTCGCTTGAGATCGGCCTCCGCCTCTGAATTTCGGTGCGATGCGGCGTTCAGAATTCCAAGATCGAGATAAGCCAGCCGAACAGGGCCCTTCTGTTCCACGGCTCGGATGAGATAACTTCGGGCGATGTCATTATCGTTGCGCTTGAGAGCGATATCGCCTAGATAGGTAAGCGCCTGTTGATGATTGGGATCAAGCGCAAGCTCAAGTTTGAATTCGCGCTCGGCTTCATCCATCTGTTTTAACTTCCAGAGAAGATAGCCCAGACCAAAGTGAACGTTCGGCATGTTGGGAGAAGCCTTCGCCGCCGCACGGAACTGCGCAACTGCTCCTGTCGTATTGCCCTGCCCGTCCAGTGCTTCGCCTGCGAACATGTCGGCCTGGGCCGAATCAGGGTCTTGCTGCAGGATGATCTTGTACTGCTCCAGCACGCAGTTATACTGCGCTGCCCACAGGCAACTCTGTGCCAACGCGGTGCGTATTCCGAGATTGTCAGGAGACGCCTGCACAGAAGATTTGAGATACGGAACCGCCTTCGGATATTGGGCGAGCCCGTAGTAACTCATGCCCAGCAACAATTTCGGCCTGTTGTCCTGTGGCGCTTCTGTTGAAGCGGCAAGCAGTGCCGGGATCGCCTCCTGAAACTGTCCCTCCTTGAACAGCGCCAGTCCAAGATTCATCTGCAGCCCAGGAAATTTGGGAGCCAGTTTGATCGCCTTGCGGTATGCCGGCACCGCATCCGCGTATTTGCCTTGCAGCGCTCGATCAAGTCCAAGATGAGCCCACGCCTGGGCATCCCCCGGCGCAGCATCCGAAACCGTCTTAAATGCATCTTCCGCCAGGGCGTAGTTGCCCTGCTTCTCATACTCCAACCCCCGCTTCATCTCCGTGGAGGGAGCCTGCGCCTGCGCGAAGACAATCGAAACTGCAAGAAACAATCCCGCGAAGATGTTGAGAGAAGACACCGGACATTACCACCTGAATGAGACCGCTGCCTCCCCAGTATAGCGTCGAGCGCCGCTGCGCCAAGGCACCTCAATTTCGCTCCCGGCTCCGCAGCATTGAGCGTGTAATCTGATGAAGATTGTCTTCACAGGACAGAGCCATAGGAATGCCCGCGCAAAACTCTCACTCCAATGTCGAGGATTGGTCCTCATTCCTGCATCGAAGCGCTCCTCCGAATCCGCCTGCCTGGAGCGAAAAGGTCGCAGCCTGCCTCGCGGATAAGCGAGTTTTGATAACCGGGGCTGGAGGTTCGATCGGTTCAGCGCTGGCCCAATCGACAGCGCATTCAGACGTTCGTGAACTACTTCTCCTCGACGCCTCGGAAAGTGCTCTCTACGAGGTTCACCAGGCGATCTGTGAACTACAGAATCCTGTTCCCCTCGTACCTCTGCTTGTCAGCGTCAGCGATGCCACAGCGCTCTCCAGTATCTTCTGCCAGTACAGGCCAGAGATCGTCTTTCATGCCGCCGCATTCAAGCATGTGCCGCTTATGGAAAAAAATCCATTCGCCGCGATGGCTAACAACGCGTTCGGCACGCGCCTGCTCGCAGAGACAGCAACAGCATACGGCTGCGAGCAGATGCTGATGGTTTCAACCGACAAAGCCGCAGACCCGGTCAGCATAATGGGCGCTTCCAAGCGCATCGCTGAACTCATTCTGCTCGCTCCGAACCAAAGCTCCACTCGCATGAAGGTGGTACGTCTGGGCAACGTGCTCGGCACCTCGGGCAGCGTTGCGCCGCTCTTTACCCGGCAGATTGCTCATGGTGGTCCCGTGACAGTAACCCATCCCGATGTGCGTCGCTATCTCATGACTATGTCGGAAGCCCTGAATTCCATCTTCAGCGCTCTGTGCACCGAAGATGCCGCCGGCCTGCTCGTGCCCGAACTAGCAACGCCGGTCCGCATTCTAGATCTTGCGAAGTTCCTGATCGGCGACAAGGACGTGCCCATCGTCTTCACCGGACTGCGCCCTGGCGACAAGATGGAGGAATCTCTGACCTCGCAACGCGAATCCTATCGAAATCTTTCCGGCAGCACATTGCGCACCGTCCAAAGCCCTGTTCCC
>Ga0207678_10005459_pt1 | contig 11370 bp, 13 predicted proteins | sample KBSC63metaG_FD_184319 | JGI IMG/M metagenome (GOLD analysis project Ga0207678, IMG submission 184319) | Corn rhizosphere microbial communities from Kellogg Biological Station, Michigan, USA - KBS C6-3 metaG (SPAdes) (version 2) | ecosystem: Host-associated > Plants > Roots > Rhizosphere > Soil ...
ACCGGACGCATATGCATCGTGCGCGATATCGACGTTAAGGAGGGCGCAATCTTCACCATCGAGGAGAAGCAGCTTACTGATTGCCGCAAGTGAAAACTGTTTGGTTTACGGCGTTTCGCCGAGTTGCACGCTACGTGCCGCGCATCGCCCGAAGGACAGCGCGACGGCATGCTCCTCGACGTCGTGTACACGCAGGATTGCGGCGCCTGCGGTAATCGCGGATAGACTTGCCGTCAGGGAGCCAACCAGGGTCCCCTCAACTCCATCACCGGTCAGCGAGCCAAGAAACCCGTCGTGATCATGCACAACCGCGCGGAAAAAGATGAAAATCTGGACGCGCCGCCGGCAATGTAACGGCCGCCGTCGAAAAATGAGTCCGTCGTGACGTTGAGGATTCCCATAGTGAGCGGGCGGGTGCCGATGTCGGCAAGAAAAACATCGCGCTTCATACGCGCGTTGCGACGCATCATCGACCGTCCGAGTGCAGTGTCAGGTCTTTTTCTGAGTCGGGTATTCGCAGTGCCAGCGCACAGCCATCCATTTCGGGTGCTCGCCGATCCATTGCGCGATGTAAGGAGGCGCAGCCATTGCGCACTGCCGAGGCGTTGCACTGCTCGCGTACCCGAGGCGCTGATCTTCGCAAAGTGTAGGGTGAGCGACGGTGCACACCGTGATCACCAGTTCGAGCAAGCCCATTATGTCATTCTCCGAGGGGGACCCCCTTTTACTGCAAACGGCTCAGTTTCGCGAGTTTAGCTCGGGACGGAGGCACAGAATATTTCCCCTTTCCCGATCACGGCCATGTCGCCGACAAGTCGTCGCCAGGTCGCCTCAGTATTGCAGCAACGTCGGCGCTATAGCGCTCATGCCGACCTGCGATGGATCGGCGTCAGAATGTCGCGCGAATGCCGGCGTAGGCCGCTAGCGGCATGCCCGGAACAAAAGTCCGAGGATCGTTGAAAGTGAGAAACGATATGCCCTGCGTATCGAAGAATGTTCCGGCCGCGTAGTAGCGCTGGTTGAAGAGATTTTGCACGAGGCCGAAAACTTCCACATTTTTTTTGATCTTGTAGGAGGTATGCATATTGACGACCCAATAGGCCGGCACCTTCGGATTTTGGTTTGATTGATCGCCAATCAGATATTGACTGCCGACGGCATTTAGATCGGCACCCACTGTCCAGGGTTGCGTGATTGAATATTCAAACCCGACTTTGAAACGCTGCTGTGGAATCCCCGGAATGTGGTTGCCAGGCACAACGAAGAGATTTCCATCAGCATCGGCGGCAGGATTTTGCGGAGAAGACAGAGTCAGTGGTGTTTGGAAGGTTGCATCGACGAACGCGTAGTTGGCATAGGCGCTCCAGCGATCTTCTTTGTAACTCAAGCCGGCTTCAACACCCTGCCGCCTCGTCTTCGCTGCGTTCTGGAAAAATCCAAAGCCGCTGATCTCACTCGCAACGTTGATGATGTCATCCTTGCTGATCGTCCTGTAGGCCCCAATATTCCATCTCAACTTCTGACCGAACTCGGTGCCGCGCAAGCCGGCTTCGTAGGTATAAGAGACCACTTGCTTGAGCGGAGGATCAGAAACCAGAAAGGTGTCGATCAAGCAAGGATGCGCCGGGTCCGAGCATCCAAGTTCGAGCGGGGTTGGCGCGCGGTTCGCTTGCGAGTAGCCGGCATAGGCCGTCATGTTCGGCAGGATCTTGTAGGTCAACCCGATGACAGGATTTAAGTGCGAATAACGACTGTCGCTATCAAGAGCAGTGCCAAGCGTATCGTCGAGCTTGATCTGAGCAACGTTGAAGCGGGCACCCGCTGTCAGAGACAAGTTTGGATTTATATCGATCGTGTCTGTCGCATAGATGCCCGTATAAGTACTCCTCGTATGCAGATTCACGGGCGAAAGATCTGCAGTCGGCTGCTGGATCAATACGCCGGTCCCGCTGACGAACAGGTTCGAGTCGATTGTCCCCAATTCGCTATTGCCAGCGAAACGAACAAAACCACGATCAATACTGGCGCCGATGACGAAATGATTGTCGTGATTTAACACCTTGGCCGTGCTTGTTGCTTGCAGCGCTCCCCCGAGGGTATTGGCGCTTGTCGAGGTGCGGTCAATCTGGCCGAGATTGGATCCAAAGACATCGGGCACTTGGGTGCCGGCAAAGTTCAGAAGAGGTGTCGTATTGTCGCCGAAGCAAAGCAGCCCGGGCGCTGCACAAGGCTGTGCATCCGTCGTGTTGCCATCGACGTGACTTTGCCGGAAACCACGATAATAGGCGTTGGCCTGGAGCAAAACGGTGTCGCTTGGATTGTAGTTGGCTGAGGCCTGCAGAAAGGCAAGCTGGTTCCGCGTGTTCTGCGGCCATGTGTAAACGCTTGACCATCTTTGATTGAGCATCTCGACCGGCGTCGCCGCAACCGACCCAAGTTTGTTGTCTGCGCCGGTGAAGGAGAGATGAAATTCGGTTTGTTCGCCGCGTGCACCGAGGTCGAGATACATGCGGCGCAATCGCGATGATGACGAAAAGTCACGCCAACCGGCATCGCTCACTGCATCAGCCGTGATGTAGCCCGACAAATTTCCCTTTTGGCCACCGGCCTGGGCAGAAGCCCCGACTCTTCCATATGAACCGCCCCTTAATTCGGCTTGCGCACCCTGATAGTTGAAACCGTTCTTCATCTCGATTGAGATTGCGCCACCCAGGGCGTTAAGGCCGTAAACGGGGTTATTCGGTGTCAGCGTCAGGCGATTGACCGCCATTTCCGGGATCAGGTCCCAATTGACCGTGTCGCCGAACGTTTCGTTGATGCGCGCTCCATTCTGATAGACCGCGAGACCTTGTGGCGTGCCCGGCACGGGCGACGCCGTGAAGCCACGATAATCAATGTCCGGCTGGAAGGGATTTCCGGTTTGGTCGCCGCGCGACACGCCGGGTAACGCCCTGATCATGGCGTCCACCAAGCTTGGCGATATTGCATGATCAAAATCGGAAGATGGTATTGTCTGGACGTTCGCAGGAATCTTGTTGCGATCTAACTCTGAGCCCGGGATAGGCGTGATGCTAACGTCAATGGGCGGCAAGGTGATGGCTTGCTGGGCGGATGCGTGTCCCGCGAGCGATACTATCGCGCTGGCTTCGGCTGTCAGAACCACTACGAGTTTACAAACCCGGTACCCGACACCCACTATCTACCGCCCCCACTTGCTGCACAGGACGAGCACGTTGCAAAGGCTACCGAGTGCCTAGATCGACAGCAAGAGGTGGCACTCTTAAGGCATTGAACGACCTGGCAAACTAAACAGGAAGAGAACAAGGAGAGATAAATCATGATGATATCCAGGCGAGAAGCCGTCCGAAGCATTTCAGTTGTGCTCGCTTTGTTTGCCTCTGGAGAGTTCGCATTCGCGAGATCACGCCGCGATCCGCTGTACGGCCTCGACACCGATAACGATCGCTCGGTTGATCTCGAAGAGGCGAAGAGGGCGGCATCTGCTTTGTTTGATCGCCTCGATCGTGATCACGACGGAACCCTTGATCGTCGGGAGCTTCGCGGCCGTCTGTCGGCGAGGGAACTGGACGATGCCGATCCAGACCACGATGGGACATTGACAAAAAGCGAATACCTCGCCGTCGTCGAAAAGCGCTTCAATACCGCAGATCCAGATCGCGATGGAACGCTCGACTCCAAGGAGCTAAAGACCAAGGCTGGCCAGGCGTTGCTGAGACTACTGAGATGAATCGACATTTGTAGGAAGCGGGATGAGGCGCCGCACGTTTGTCAGACTTACAGTCGCGTTGGAAATTTGGCAGGTGCTTCTATTTGCCGCGCCAATGCCGCTTGAGATTCGCCTGCTCGCCGCCGAGCACGCGGCTGCTCCGGTGGTAGTTGCCGACTTCGACTACAGTGACTCCTCGGGCGAGGTCGCGGATCAGCGGGCGGAGCACGCAGCGCGCGTCAAAGCATTCGCTGGGCTTCTACGAGATCGGCTCGCCGGAGAGGGCAAGTACAAGGTCCTGCACCTCGATTGTGCCAAGGTGACCTGTTCCGCAGAGAGTATGGGCGCGGACGATCTCGTCGCCGCTGCGCGGAATGCCGACGCGCAGTTCCTGGTCTTCGGCGGAATCCACAAAATGAGCACCCTTATCACGTGGGGTAGTGTTCAGGTCGTCGATGTACGGCAGAGGCAGTTGCTCCTGAGCCGCCTCTTCTCGTTTCGCGGTGATACAGACGAAGCGTATCGCAGAGCGGCGAAATTTATTAGCGAGATATTGCAGGACATGGCGCCAAAATCATGAGTGCTGGCGGCAGGTTCCAACTCGCATCGGTTCAGTAAGGCTATTGACACAATCGGACATATGCCGCCTCGCATGTGGACCTAGGTCCAACTCGATTTGATGGCCTGTCTTCGCGAAAGATTGCATCCCGCGGCGCTGTCATCTGGTTGCGCGCCTCCCGCCAGTTCAACCGGGAGATTGATCGCCCGCGATAAAGCTGAAACCACGGAGGTTAAGGCGATCGTCAGTTGTGGTTTAATAGCGCATAAAGGGGCAAACTGCGGCATGGAGCCATTTGGCAGACGATTTCACGATAGCGCCTGGTGCCAAGCCTCGGCTGCCGCGCGGCGTGCGGCTCACGCACAGCGAGGCGCAGGGCGGTTGGGTGCTGCTTGCGCCGGAACGTATCTTTAAGGCCGATGCCATTGCGTTTGAGATTCTGAGGCGATGCACAGGCGAGGCGACGTTCGATGCCCTCGTCGACGATCTGGCGCGGACTTTCGACGCTCCGCGCGAACGCATCCACGCCGATGTGACGAAGCTATTGGCCAGCCTCGCCGAAAAAAAGCTGCTGGAGTTGTAACGTGGCTCAAGCCCGTAACCAGACAAAGCCGCTTGGCCTGCTCGCTGAACTGACGCATCGCTGTCCGCTAGGCTGTCCCTATTGTTCGAATCCGTTGACGCTTGAGCGACGCGAGGACGAACTGGATACCGCGACCTGGGCGAGGGTGTGTCTTGAGGCGGCGGAGCTGGGCGTTTTGCAGGTTCATCTATCCGGCGGCGAGCCTGGCTCGCGGCGCGATTTGGTCGAGATCGCTGCTTCGGCGCGCAGGGCCGGTCTCTATACCAACCTCATCACATCGGGTGTCGGCATCACCGCTCGAACGATGCGCGACTTGTGGGAGGCTGGACTCGATCATGTCCAACTCTCGATCCAAGATTCGGATGCCATTTCGGCGGATCATATCGCCGGCTACAAGGGTGCGTTCCAACGCAAGCACGCGCTCGCGACCGAAGCGGTGCGGCTCGGGCTGATGCTGACCATCAATTTTGTCGTGCATCGCGCCAATGTCGACCGCATCATCGAAATGGTCGATCTCGCGCTGGCTCTCAAGGCCAGCCGAATCGAGATTGCCCATGTGCAGTACTATGGCTGGGCGCTCAAGAACCGCTCGGCGCTGATGCCAACGCGCGAGCAGGTCGATCGCGCGGTGACGTCCGTCGAGGATCTCCGTCGCAAACATCAAGGCCGCATCGTGATTGATGCCGTACTGCCTGACTATCACGCACGATTTCCCAAGCCTTGCGTCGGCGGTTGGGGACGACGCTCACTCAATGTGACGCCATCCGGCAAGGTGCTGCCATGTCACGCCGCGGAATCGATTCCGGATCTTGAGTTCTGGAATGTCCGCGATCGTTCGCTGGCGGATATCTGGGCATCGTCTCCTGCCTTCAATGCTTTTCGCGGTACGGCCTACCTGCCGGAACCTTGCGCCAGCTGCGAGCGGCGCGAGATCGATTTCGGGGGCTGCCGCTGTCAGGCCTTTCTGCTTACTGGCGATGCACGAGCGACAGACCCGGTGTGTCATCTGTCACCCGACCATGATCTGGTGGCGAAGGTGGCCGAAATTCACACGGATGCACCGTACCATTATCGCCGCTGAGCACCTCACTTTCACGCCGGCGGTCTGGTCGATCTCCCCGCAGTGAGCACCACTGCCCTCAATCGGGCTGGCGCGGATGCTGCCGCGCGGATGGAGCTGCCGATAATTCTGGACTGCGCTGTAGATCGGGCGAGGCGTTGATGAGTGTCCAACGTTCGCCATCGCCCGAGATTGCGAGGCTAGCCAGTGCGCGCGTAAGCACACGCTTCTCGCGGGCCCCGGCGATCCGGCATTACAATTGCAGTTCCTGCGGAACGGCCACAACCCGCCGCGCACCGAGTCGGATGCCGGTCAGGCCAATCGAATTCGAAACCTAAGCGAAATCAGAATTCGGCCTGCAGATAGCCGTTGATCTCGAGGCCGATGCAGATCTCGATCAGGGTTGGAGTCGTCCAAATCATGGTGCCTCCTCTCGAACCATCAATACCAGCGCTCGACCGCGCCAGTCTCTCGAACACAACGTAGTTCGCAATCCATCTTCGCGCAACCGCCTTGAGCGCGCACATCGCGTCTGTAAAGTGCGCTTGCTTGACTGGCCGCCACGCTACGCGCCGAAGATTGCGGTGGTCTGCTACCGGCGCCTCGGCGCTGTGCTTGCCGCATCGCCGCAATCGTCCGGACGCGGTGTCGAACCGCGCAGATCGAGCGGAACCTTGCAGTTGTCTACACGCTGCTCGTCAGTGGCCTTGCCGCCGAGCCGCTCCTTGCCGGTGCGGGTCGACCCCGCCTGGAGTTGCCTCGCTTCACCTTCCTGGCGCGGGGCTTCGCCCGCTGGGGCCAACCCGAGCTGCGTAATGAGCATCATCGCCGCTATTCGGCCCAGGGTTAGGAACATCATCGAGGACAGCACCGACGTGTCCTGCCAGCTACCCAGATCATTGCAGCATTGCAATGCTGACGAGCAGCATACGACTCCCTGGAACGCGAGCTAGTCGTTGACGGCGCGGTCGAGATTTCTGACACGGTCGAGGCTGCGCGCCTTGTCGCGGCCGCGCAGACCGATGAGCCGCGTCGAGGTGACGTCGGCATTCTCGAAATCGGCGTTAGTCCAAGCGCTCAATACACGACGACGCTCCTGATGCTCTTGCCCTCATGCATCAAGTCGAAGCCTTTATTGATGTCCGGAAGCGGCATGGTGTGCGTGATCATCGGGTCGATCTCGATCTTGCCGTCCATGTACCAGTCGACGATCTTTGGTACGTCGGTACGCCCCCGCGCGCCGCCAAACGCGGTGCCCTTCCAGACCCGCCCCGTGACCAGCTGGAACGGACGCGTCGCGATTTCGGCGCCGGCGGGCGCGACGCCGATAATGATGGATTGGCCCCAGCCCCGATGGCAGGCCTCGAGTGCCTGACGCATCACCGTGACGTTGCCGGTACAGTCGAAGGTGTAGTCGGCGCCGCCAATCTGGTCGGCGCCTCGTTTGGTCATGTTGACAAGGTAAGGCACAAGGTCGGCGCCGACTTCTGTTGGATTGACGAAGTGAGTCATGCCGAAACGCTCGCCCCATTCCTTCTTCGAATTGTTGGTGTCGACGCCGATGATCATGTCGGCGCCTGCAAGCCGCAGCCCCTGGAGGACATTGAGGCCGATGCCGCCGAGCCCGAATACGATTGCCTTGGCGCCAGGCTCGACTTTCGCGGTATTGAGCACTGCGCCGATGCCTGTCGTGACGCCACAGCCGATGTAGCAAATCTTGTCGAACGGTGCGTCCTCGCGGACCTTCGCAACCGCGATCTCGGGCAACACCGTGAAGTTCGCGAACGTGGAGGTGCCCATGTAATGGTGCAGCTTGTTGCCACCGAGCGAGAACCGCGACGTGCCGTCCGGCATGACACCCTGGCCTTGCGTTGCACGGATGGCGGTGCAGAGATTGGTTTTGCGCGAGAGGCACGACGGGCATTGCCGGCATTCGGGCGTGTAAAGTGGGATGACGTGGTCGCCCTTCTTCACGGATGTCACGCCAGGCCCGACATCGACGACGATGCCGGCGCCCTCATGGCCCAGGATGGCCGGAAACAGGCCTTCCGGGTCGGCGCCGGAGAGCGTGAATTCATCGGTGTGGCATATTCCCGTGGCCTTCACCTCGACCAGCACCTCACCGGCTTTCGGTCCATCAAGGTCAACGTCTATGACCTGAAGCGGCTTACCCTTGTCAAAGGCAACAGCGGCACGAGTTTTCATCGCAATTCTCGCTGGTCAGTTGTGGGCGAGTTGACGTGACAGACGCAATACTCGCTGCCGGGGAGTGACCCTGGCCAAAACAACTGTCTCATGCGGGTTCCCCGCTGACTGTCGACGATGACCATAACCGCACGCACAGGAGGCAACCTGAGCGATGTAAGTTTCCTTTTCGAAAAAAGGCGCTAATATCTGCCGATAAGCATTACACGGAAAACTTGACCGAAATCGAGCCTCCTCGCAAGAGCGCGGCCCCTCGGAAAGCACTTTCGAAATCGTCTGAGCGAACCGCCTCACGAGAACGTGACCCATCCTGCGGGCGCAGCATTGGGCGCCGCACCAACTGGAGGAAGTGTTATGGCGACGATCTCAATTCATCCGGCAGTGGACAATGGTGTGAAGCCCAGTTCGCCGAACTTCGCGGGTGGAACACTCCAGTGCAAATGCGCGAGCAATCCAGTCGAAGTGAGCATTACGTCGCAGTGCGCTCATAATCACGTGTGCGGATGCACCAAATGTTGGAAGCCCGCAGGTGCCCTGTTTGCGCAGGTCGCCGTTGTGCCGCGCGATAAGCTCAGTGTCAGCAAGAACGCCGAACGGCTTAAAGTCGTGGATAGCAATGCAGCGATCCAGCGGCACGCCTGCACCGCATGCGGCGTCCACATGTACGGCCGCATCGAGAATTCGAAGCACCCGTTCTACGGGTTCGATTTCATCCACACAGAGCTTTCGAAGGAGCAAGGCTGGGCAGCTCCGGAATTCGCTGCGTTTGTCTCCTCGATCATCGAATCTGGCGCGCCGCCCGATCAGATGGGGACCGTCCGGGCCCGGCTGAAGGAGCTGCGTCTCGAACCGTACGACTGCCTTTCGCCGGCTCTCATGGATGCGATCGCGACGCACGTTGCCAAGGCATCGGGGGTGCTCAAGAACTGATCCTGGCTTTGCTCTTGCCGCTGGCGAACCAATTATGGGGGACCTGTTTATTGTCGCAACTGAAAACATGGGGCCGATCCATGATCCTCCGTTCACTAGGGACGTTCAGTTTTTGCCTGACTGTTTTGATGATGCCGGTCCTTTCGAATGCCCAAGGTGTCGTTAGCGGTTCCGGGCCTGAGAACCGCATCACGATCCTCTACGATGCGTTTGGCAAAGATGCATCGATGCGAAAGGACTGGGGCTTCTCGGCGCTCGTTGAGGTTGCCGGCAAACGCATACTGTTCGATACAGGCGACAATCGCGACATTTTCGCAGCGAACGTGAAAGTAAAAAACGTTGATCTAACCAAGCTGGATTTCGTTGTCCTGTCGCATCGGCATGGAGACCACATGGCAGGGCTGGCTCATGTATTGAGCGTCAACCCCACCGTGAAGATCTACGCGCCCAAGGAGGGTTTCGGCATCTTCGGCTCATCGCTGCCGTCGAGCTTTTATCGCAAAGCTGAGGCATTGCCACCGGACATGCGCTACTTTGACGGCACGCCACCCGAGGTCATGACCTTCGGTTCAGCTTGGCAAGGCGCCAACTTCGAGCTCATCGACAAGACGACCGAAATTGCCCCCGGCATCACCTTGATCGCCCTTGTGTCGGAAGCTCCGGGCACCCGGGAACTCAAGGAATTGTCGCTAGCCATCAATACACCGGATGGAATTGTGCTGGTTGTCGGCTGCTCGCATCCCGGCATCGACAAGATCATCGAGGCTGCCGCAAACATAAATCCCAAAATTCACCTGGTCGCCGGCGGCTTCCATCTGGTTGTCGCGTCGGATGACGCCATTTCCAAAATCGTGGCGACACTCAAGGATACTTTCAAGGTGGAGAACATCGCGCCCGGTCATTGCACTGGCGAGCCGACCTTCGCCGCGTTGAAGCAAGCCTTCGGAGATCGCTACATATATGCAGGCGTCGGCACGGCGCTCGAGGTCGGATCGGGAGCGGCTGCCGGGCAACGACGCGGCGAAGCACCGGCGCTCGATACGGACGATCTCGTCAGCTATCGCAGGCTGGCTGCTCGTGAAGATCCGTTTGGGCTCGCTGTATGGCGTAGGAGACTCGCCAATAAAGAGCAGTAGCGCCCAAGCAGACGTGCCGCCGATGTCTGCTTTTGGCCCATAGCGGACATTCCTCATTGCGCCGCACATGTCCGCTTTCTGGGCTAAAGCGGACATGGTGTTTGCGCCGCGAAATGTCTGCTTTTGACCCAAAGCGGACATCGGCATTGCCAATTTGGGCTATGTCTTAAATGCGTTGGACCAAGGTCCACCTATAGGCCGCTACTCAAAATTGTAACCCTGAAACCACTTCGTGGTTGTTATCGCGTGAGGGTGACAATGGCCAACTTGGACTTCTACACGACGCCTTTTGTCGATTTTAATTACACCAAGATTTTCGGCACCGCAGATACCGCGGCACATTTTGCTAAAGTATTCGGCGACGACGCGTCTCTGCAAAGGGCTTTGTCATCGCTTCAACGCGAAGAAGGGAGATGCCGTCATGCGCTTCATGCTGTGTATTCTACTAGTAGCCTCGCCGTTGAGTTTTGCTTTTGCTGTGAAAGGAACGATGAGCCTGTCGGACGCACAGGCAGCCGCCGCCAAAGGCGACGCCGATGCCGCCGCCGCTATCATGATGACGACTGAACGCCAGACCTGTTTGAACGGATGCGCCAACCGGGGCTACAATAAGGATCAATGCACCGAGGCCTGCCGTCCAGGCTTGTGTCATCCGGGCGCCCAGCAACCTTATTGCGTAGCGAAGTAGGACGCGCTCACGGAGGCCTGTGTATCGACGCGCCTACCGGTCAATCAGACGAAACGTCCGCTCTTGGCCCTTAGCGGACATGGACTTGTGCGCTGCCAATGTCCGCTATTGGGGGTAAAGCGGACATGCCGTTTTGCGCTGCACATCTCTGTTTCTGACCCAAAGCGGAATAGAGCTTCACTGGCCCTCCACCGCGATCATGACGCTGCGCGCCGCCGCATGCCGTTTGGCGACCAGCGGGCGGTAGCCGGGATCGTTGTACCAATCCTTGATCGCCTGCTTGCTCGGAAATTCGACAACGACGACGCGACTCGGTCGTTGGCCTTCAAGCATTTCATGTGTGCCGGCTTTGGTGAGATAACGTCCGCCGTGCTTTTCGATAAACGGCATCGTCTGCTTGAGGTAGTCGGCGAAAGCCGCCTCGTCGTCGATCTCGTGTTGGCCGATGTAAAAGGCGGTCACTATGGCTCTCCTGATGCATG
>Ga0207678_10005460_pt1 | contig 11366 bp, 11 predicted proteins | sample KBSC63metaG_FD_184319 | JGI IMG/M metagenome (GOLD analysis project Ga0207678, IMG submission 184319) | Corn rhizosphere microbial communities from Kellogg Biological Station, Michigan, USA - KBS C6-3 metaG (SPAdes) (version 2) | ecosystem: Host-associated > Plants > Roots > Rhizosphere > Soil ...
GGCCGCTTGTCATCTCTAGCGTAGTTCGATCTCACCGGATTGCTGTGAAGCCAGCCAAGTCATGGGAGGCACGCCCACGTAGTGAGAGAAAGATCTGATCAAAGCTCCCGCACTGGCATAGCCGACCGATGGCGCGATCATCTTCAGCTGTTCACCTTTCTTCAGTAGTGACTGCGCGACCCCTATGCGCCAGAGAGTGAGGTATTCGAAAGGAGTCTGCTCCATCGTGGCATGAAAATGCGCTGCAAACCTGGCGCGAGACATCCCTGCTATGCGGCCGAGTTCTTCCAATGTCCAGAGATGCTCTGGCTGCTCATGCATCGCGGCGAGCGCTTTCGCAAGATGCGTATCCGCAAGCGCCATCAATATTCCGCCCGTGGTCAGTCCCGATTTAATGGATGACCGCAGTAACAGAACCAAAAAGTACTCTGCCAGCCGGTCGACAGCTGCCTGCCTCCCGTCATTCTGAGCAAACGCCTCGGCAAACAATAAGGTTACCGCAGGGCCGAGCTCCGGGATTGAAGCCAATGGGACTATTGTTAAGTTCGGAAGGGCTTTAGCCAGTGGGTTGAACATCCCCGCACCAAACTCTACAAACGCGCAGACTATATCGGCGCCTTCGGTTTGAAACGTATGTTCTTCGGGCCTTGGATAAAGCAGCACTGCCGGCTCCCGAAGCACCGTCGGCGCACCTTCTTTATTCAAAATGCTGAGTACGCCGCTACGTAAGACATGAAGATGTCCTGCCGTTTTGGTCGCGTGGTCTGATGTCGTTCCGCAAATATGCCCTGCGAGGAAGACCCTCGCAGACAAGGAGAAACGTGACAGGAATGGGGATAGCTTATCCAGATTGACCTCGCGTCGATACTTTGAAGCAGCTTTCCGATACTTTGAGTGACTTCGAGTATAAAGAACGCGTTCATTATGGACTCAGATAGTTCTTGGAGGCTTTTATGACAGAACTCCCCCCTGACAACACTAGACTCACTCCCGAAGAGTACGATCTCGTCGTCATTGGAAGCGGCGAAGGCTCCAAGTTCCTCGCTTGGACGCTCGCACGTCAAGGCCAGCGCGTTGCCATGATTGAGCGCAAATGGATGGGTGGCTCCTGCCCAAACATTGCCTGTCTCCCGAGCAAAAACATCATCCACGCCGCCAAGGTAGCTTCCTACGTGGCACGCGCTGCAGAGTTCGGCATCAACATTCCCAGCTACAGCGTCGATATGTCGGCCGTTACCAATCGCAAACGTAAAATGGTGAAGGAACTCGTCGATATTCACGTTCGCAACTACGACAGTTCAGGCACCACGTTGATTTTCGGCCACGGCCACTTCATGGGGCCCAAACTTCTGGAAGTCGACATGCCCGACGGCAGCAAGCGTCGCGTCACCGGCAAGCGCATCGTCATCGGGACCGGCACGCGCGCGGCGGTAGATAAAATCCCCGGCCTGGCTGCGTCCAGTCCACTCACACACATCGAAGCCCTCGAACTCGACAAACTCCCCGAACATCTCATTATTATTGGCGGCGGTTACATTGGCCTTGAGTTCGCGCAGGCCATGCGTCGCCTTGGCAGCGAGGTTACGCTTCTTGAGCGCAACGCTACACTCCTTTATCGGGAAGATCCCGACGTCAGCGAGGGCATTGCAACTCTACTCCACGACGAAGGTATCAACGTCCTGCTCAACTCTACCGTTGTAGGAGTCACCGGCACCTCCGGCGAATCTGTCACCATCACCTATGCTCAGCACGATGCAACGAAAACCATCGGCGGCACGCACATTCTTGTCGCCACCGGCCGCACTCCAAATACCGACGGCATGGGCCTCGATCTTGCGGGCGTCGAAGTCACCGACCGGGGCTTTATCAAGGTGAACGAAAAGCTCGAAACGACCGCTCCCGACATCTTCGCCGATGGCGAAGTCGCAGGTAGTCCGCAGTTCACTCACATCGCACTTGACGACTTCCGCATCCTCCGCGACAACTTCGCTGGTGGCACCCGCGTCACCACCGGCCGCCAGGTCCCCTTTGTGCTCTTCACCGATCCAGAAGTCGCGCATGTAGGACTGAGTGAAACGGACGCCAAGAAGAAAGGCATCAGCTATCGCCTTTTCAAAATCCCCATGGCCGCCGATCTGCGTACGCGCACGCTCTCGGAAACTCGTGGCTTTATGAAAGCGCTCGTCGCAGAAGACGACAGCATTCTCGGCTTCACTGTCTTCGGCGTCGAAGGCGGCGAGATCATGTCCGCCGTTCAGATCGCCATGCTGGGCAAGCTTCCTTACACAGCCCTGCGCGACGCCATTCTCACGCATCCCACGCTGACAGAGGGGCTCGTTATCCTTTTCATGTCAGCGCCGACACTTGTAAGCGGCTCCGACAATAACTCCGTGAATCGCTGACACGAGAGTCTATCCATGTAAATGCGCACGAGGGAGGAGATTGATGAAAGCCTACATTGTAGAAACGCCAAACGGCCCATTCCTACACACCGAGATCGCCACCCCAGAGCCCGCAGCCGATCAAGTACTCGTAAAAATCTCTGCCAGCGGCGTCAATCCACTCGACACCAAGATCCGCGCCGGACAAGGCGGGCACGCGAAGCAGCCACTGCCTGCAATCCTTGGTCTCGACATGGCTGGCATTGTCCAAGCGGTCGGGTCAAACGTCGCCGCATTCATGCCCGGTGATGAAGTCTACGGCATGGTCGGAGGCGTCGCCGGGCTTCAGGGGACATTGGCCGAATACATCACTGTGGACGCCGCACTTCTTGCCCATAAGCCCAGCACACTGACGATGTGCCAGGCCGCCGCGCTCCCGCTCGTCACCATCACCGCCTGGGAAGGCCTCGTAGATCGCGCTCAGGTCCACGCCGAGCAGACGGTCCTCATTCACGCCGGTGCGGGCGGCGTTGGGTACTCCGCAATTCAGTTAGCTCTCGCCCGCGGCGCGAAGGTCTTCAGCACCGTCTCGGCTGACAAGCGCGAAATCGTCGAAGCGCTCGGTGTAACGGCGATTGATCGCAATGACTCAGTCGCTGACTATGTCGACCAATACACGGACGGGGAAGGCTTTGACATCGTCTACGACACACTGGGCGGCCCAGTCCTTGACGCTTCATTCCTTGCCGTCAAACGCTACACAGGGCATGTTGTTAGTTGTCTCGGCTGGGGCACACACGCGCTCGCTCCGCTTTCCTTTCGCGCGGCTACGTACTCTGGTGTCTTTACGCTGCTCCCGCTCTTATCTGGAAACGGCCGTCCCAATCACGGCCGCATACTTCAAGAGTCAGCCGCGCTAGCGAATAAGAACAGACTGAAGCCACTACTAGCAGAACATGACTTCGGCACCGATATCGCCTCCGCCTACGACGCCGTGGCTAATGGCAGCAAAGGCAAGGTTGTTCTTGAACTCTTTTAAACCGCTTTCATTCGGTTTTGCAATTACCCGCCGCAGTTTCCTGGCATCGTCAATTGCCGCTACATTTGATGCCCGGAGTCTGTTCGCACTCAATCCATCGTCGAACCACATCAAGGAGAATCCAATGATAGAAACACCGAACATCCCACTCACCTCGCATCACTTCGTCGAAGCCGACGGCGTCAAGGTTTTCTATCGCGAGGCTGGTCCCGCAAACGCCCCTGTCCTTCTTCTGCTCCACGGCTTCCCCACATCCTCCTTCCAATACCGCGAATTGATCCCGCGCCTTGCCGATCTTTACCATGTCATCGCTCCCGATCTTCCCGGGTTCGGTTTCACCGAGGTCCCCCCGGCGCGCAACTACACCTATAACTTCGAATCACTCGCGAAGACGCTTTTTGCATTCACAAATGCGCTCAAGCTGTCGCGCTATTCCATGTATGTATTTGACTACGGTGCCCCTGCCGGATTCCGCCTCGCGCTGCTGGCCCCTGAACGCGTCACCGCGATCATCTCGCAAAACGGGAATGCCTACGAAGAAGGTTTAGGCGCCGCATGGGCGCCCATCCAACGCTACTGGAGCGAACCCACCCTCGAACACCGCAACATGATTCGCCCGGCCCTCACCCTCGAAGGCATGAAGCACGAGTATGGGGTTGGCATTCCAGACCCTTCAGTCATCAAGCCCGAAGGGTATACACTCGACGCGGCAATCCTCGCCCTGCCAGGACACGTCGACATTCAGCTCGACCTCTTCCTGGACTACGCCAATAATGTAAAGCTCTATCCGAAATTCCAGCAATACTTTCGAACCGCTAAACCGCCCCTGCTCGCCGTCTGGGGGAAATACGACCCCTACTTCATTCCCGCAGGCGCGGAAGCATTCAAGCGCGATATTCCAGGGGCCACGATCCAATTCCTACCCACCGGCCATTTTGCCCTCGAGACACATCTGCCGGAAGTCGTTACCAGCGTGCGGGACTTTCTGGCCCACACTGAGCTTCGATGATGCGAATTTATTGAAGTTCAAGCGGATGTCTATAAAAATGAGCTCAATTTTCAAAAAGGGTCATCGCAAGCTGTCTGATAACTATTGATCCATGTTTACGGAGCGGTACCGATGCGTCGTCGAAGTGACCCAACCAGTGTTTGCCAGATCCATCGCCAATCTCGATGGAGAAGATCGGAAGGAGGGCAGTTTTGGAGTTCCCTGTCTCCTATCCCGTCAATGTCTTGTGAACTAGAATGCGGGAATGAGTGAAGAGATCGCTAAAACTTTTCTGAGTTTTTCCTGCCGCAGGCTGGATATGGTTGCGGCCAATATGAAAGTTTGCCTCGGCAAACTGACAGACGAACAGATATGGGCGCGCGGCGGCGAGCATGAAAATGCCGTAGGAAATCTCGTCCTGCATCTTTGCGGGAATATTCGGCAGTGGATCATGCATGGTGTTGCCGGTTCTAAAGACATTAGGGTACGCGAAAACGAGTTTAGCGCCCCGGAAAATCTGAGCGGAGGAGTCCTAGCGGAGATGTTCGCCACGACTCTGGCAGAGGCCCGCAGCGTGATCGCTTCCCTTCCGAGTGAGCGGCTGACTGAACGTACCAGTCCGCAGCCGGGGCGGCCCGAAGTGAGTGTACTGGAGGCAATCTATCAGGTGGTGGCCCATGCTCATGAACACACAGGCCAGGTTATTCTGCTGACCAAGCAGATGACTGCAACCGACCTCGATTTGACGACTCCTCGGCCTCGGTGAAGTGCCAAACCCGGGGCTATTCGACCGGTAGCTGCGCACGATAGCCGTCCCGGGCGATGATGGAGTACTTCAGAGGCTTGCCCTTTTCATCCTGCATCCGCAGAGGATGGCCTTCGTTATCGACCAGTAGGACCTTGATCTTGCGATAAGTACCGTCGTTTTTAGTATTCGTAGGGCGATAGGTGAGGACGTACTGGTTGCGGATGGAGTTGTTGATCTGGGAAAAGATGTCGGGAAGCGCTCCTTGGAAGACGGGGCTGAAGCTGAGGCCGCCGGTCATCGAGGCGAAGGTCTTCATCTGGTTCTCGGCCTGCAGATAGTTTAGGTCGGCCATGCCGCCGCCCATGCCGCCACGGCCACCGTATAGCTCATGCAGGAGAGCTCCGGTACCGATGGTAAAGATGGTGACATTGGGTGTGGATTTGACCTTGGCAAGAATCTTGTCGAGGGTCAGTTTGGAGAAGGTGTCGCGGCCGCTGCCGATGAGGATGATGTACTTTCGGCCTTCAATGCGGCTGACGCGGTCGAGCGTCTCATAGAGCGCGTCAAATAGGTTGGTGTCGGAGAAGCCCGGGATGGTAAGGGTCTGGAGCGCCTGGGCGACGACTTCTTTGTTGTTGGTGAAGTCGGTGAGGATGTGGGTGTGGAGGTCATAGGTGACAACGGCCACATAATCGTCGGGGCGCAGCGTACGGAAGAAGCTGTACGAAGCGTTCTGCATATCGTTGATGAGGTAGTAGCTGTTGGCGGCGAATTCCAGCAACATGACGGCGGTGATGGGCGTCTGGGTAGTGCGGACACTGGTAATGGTTTGAGGAACGCCGTCCTCCAGGACAAGGAAGTTGCCAGCTTTCAGGCCGGGAACGAACTGATGGGTCTTATCCAGAATGACGTTGACATTGAGATTGACGATGGGGACGTCGACTCGAAGGGAGAAGGTCTCGTTATTCGGGTTCTTGATCTTTGGCTCGGCAGGCGCGGGAGGCGGCGGCTCCACCTCCTCCTTCTTTTTCCTAATGATGAGTGGTCCGGAGTCGGTCTGGGGACCAGCGGAATCGGGTGTCTCGCCGGGCTTGGGCTGCTGCTGGGACGGGGCTTGAGAAGCAGGGGCATTTTGCGCCTGGGCAGCCGGGCGGGCGAATGTGAGGGCCGCAAGCACAAGGATGGAGGCCGGAAGCGAGAGTCGATTCAAGCGGTGAGTCATCATCTGAAACTTTACTCCGTACTGTTTGACGATGTTTTCCGGTACTCGTGAGAGGCGCTGCGGCTTCTCGCAAGCATAATCGGGCGCGTCGTCTACTGACGATCATTATGGAGGAGGATGACAAAAAATCCAGTTGCAAGAGTCGCAGGCAGCGTGGACAATTCATTGCGCATCGAAGTGCCTTTTTTGATGGCATCGATGTTGTAGCATCGAACAACAGGTGCGGAAGAGTACGTAGGGCGCCCAAAGGAATAGATTTAAAATGAGTGAAATACATGGTTTAGCGGTGCACGCGGCCGGTGCACATTTGCTGCCTTATAAATACGATCCGGGTGAGTTACAGGCCAATGAGGTCGAGATCAGGATCTCGCATTGCGGGGTGTGCCACAGTGACGTTCATCTGATCGACAATGATTGGGGCTTCAGCAAATTTCCGTTTATCCCGGGGCATGAGATTGTAGGCACCATCGTAGCTGCGGGTAGCGGTGTGCTCGACCGGACGATCGGGCAACGGGTTGGCGTAGGCTGGCAGGCAGATAGCTGTGGGATTTGCGAGTGGTGCCGGCAGGGGGATGAACACCTTTGCGCGAAGTCGCAGCCGACATGCGTGGGACGAAATGGAGGCTATGCCGACAGAATTCGCGTGAATTCACGCTTCGCGATTCCTGTGCCCGAGGTGCTGGAGAGCGAGAACGTGGCTCCTCTGCTTTGCGCTGGAATTACGGTTTACAGCCCGCTGCGGAACCATGGAGTTCGCCCTTCGTCGCGTGTAGGCGTGATCGGGATTGGCGGGCTGGGTCATCTGGGCTTGCAGTTTGCAAAGGCGTTTGGGGCGGAGGTCACGGCGTTCTCGACGTCGAAGGACAAAGAGCCAGAGGCTCGGGAACTCGGGGCACATCATTTTCTGAATACGCAGGATACGGGCGCGCTGAAGAAGGTTGCGGGCTCGTTTGACTTCCTGCTGTCAACAGTCAGCGCGGACCAGGACTGGCAGGGATATATCAACGCCTTACGACCGAAGGGAATGCTCTGTGTTGTTGGAGCCGCGCCCTCGCCGCTACAGATACAGGCATTTTCGCTTATTGGGGCGCAGCGGGCGATTTCAGGAAGCCCTACGGGCAGCCCGCGCGACCTGCACGAGATGCTGGATGTGGCGGCACGGCATGGAGTAAAAGCTATTACGGAGCGATTTGCGACGAGCAAAGCGAACGATGCCGTGGCCAGGGTGAAGCGGAACCAGGTGAGGTATCGAGCGGTTCTGGCCAATTAATCTGGCCCGATTGGGATTGTACGGCGGGAGCTTCGGCTTCCGCCTTTGCTTTTTGGGCTGGGGGATGATTCCGCAGGATAGTAAGCTGAGGGTCGATGCGATTTGAATTGTTTATTGCGGCGCGGTACCTGCGGGCCAAGCGGCGGCAGGCCGTGGTGGGGGTCATCACGGCGATCTCCGTCATCGGCGTGGCCGCAGGGGTGGCATCGCTGATTATTGCGCTGGCGATTACGAATGGAATGCAGCGCGACCTGCAGGCGCGGCTGGTAGGCTCAACGTCGCATGTAGACCTGATGCGGGTGAAGGCGGATGGTATTCGGGACTGGAGGCCGCTGCTGAAGAGGCTGGAGAAGCTGCCGCATGTCGTGGCTGCGGCTCCAGGGTTGTATGGTCAGGTGCTGATCTCGCGAGGTGCGCGGAGTGGCGGGGCATTGGTGAAGGGAGTGATTCCAGCGGACGAGCGCAGGGTGGGAGATTTGTTGCAGTCGATGGCGGCGGGCTCGGCTAAGGAGTTGGAGCCGGTTGATGTTGCGAACAGTATGCATCCCACCCTTCGCGATGGAACTGCAAAGGATGGGGCACCCGAGCTTTCGTTGGTTCAGGCAGTGCCGCCGATTGTGATTGGGAAGGACCTGGCGGAGACGATTGGGGCGAGCCTTGGGGATGAGGTTTTGGTGACGAGTCCGCAAGGAGAATTGACTCCGCTGGGACTGGTGCCGCGATATCAAAGGTTCAAGGTGACCGGGATATTCAACTCCGGGTTTTATCAATACGACTCGAGCTATACATTTGTTCGCTTGGCAGATGCGCAGAAGCTCTTCAGCGAGCCGGATTTGATCTCCGTAATCAGCTTCAAAGTGGATGATATCTACCGCGCAAATCGAATTGGCAAGGAGATTGAAGATGCAGCAGGGGCCGGATTCGAGACGACGAACTGGATGGAGCAGAACCGGGAGCTGTTCCGGGCGCTGAAGCTGGAGCAGATCGTGACGTTCATCGTACTGGCGCTGATCGTGTGCGTCGCGGCGCTAAACATTTTAATTGCGCTGACCATGATGGTGATGGAGAAGACTCGCGACATCGCCGTGCTAATGAGTTTTGGCGTGCGGGCAGAACAGGTTCGGCGAATATTTCTGCTGCAGGGCTTGCTGATTTCAGTTATCGGTACGGCAATTGGGCTGGTGCTGGGGTATGGGCTAAGCTGGCTGGGCGGCCACTATCGATTTATTCATCTGGATGCGGCGGTTTATTCAATTGACTATCTACCCTTTGCCCCGCGGATTTGGGATGCAGTCGTTGTAGCTTCAGTGTCTTTAGGAGTTAGCTTGATTGCTACGCTGTATCCGAGCGGATCGGCGGCAAAGGTGTTACCTGCGGAGGCTTTGAGATATGAGTGAACCACGATTGAAATATGGGAAGCTGGCCCCGGAAGGCATGGCGAAGATGCGAGAGCTTGAGCATTACCTGAATACCGGGGCAGGGCTGGAGGCTTCTCTGTTGGGTCTGGTGAGGTTGCGAGCTTCGCTAATGAACGGGTGCGAGTATTGCATCCACATCCATAAGGAGGAGCTTCGGAAGGCGCATGAACCAGCGGAGCGAATAGACGGCTTGGCGGAGTGGCGGAATTCAGATCTCTATACACAGCGGGAGCGGGCAGCGCTGGCCTGGACTGAGGTGGTGACGAATATTCAGGACGACCATGCTCCGGATGTGGTGTATGACGAGGTCCGGGCGCACTTCAGTGACGTAGAGACGGTGAATCTTACGCTGACGGTCACGACAATTAATGCCTGGAACCGAATTGCGATTTCCCTTGGCGCTTATCCTGGCCACGCGGGTCCGACGGCGGGTTGAGAATGTGAACCCCCTCTTTCGCGAAGAACGCGGAGCATGGGGCACCCGGAAGTTTTAGCGGCTGAGGAGTGAGAATTTTTGAACGAGAATGTTTCACATGTCGAGAATGCGGGTTCGCTACAGCCGCTGCCGGGAGCGACCGCGCGACAGGTGGTGCTTCGCGCGGACGGGCTGACCAAGACCTATGCTGCTGTTCCCGGAGCGACCGGCCGGGGAGAGCTTGAGCTTTTTCGCGGGCTGGACCTCGCGGTTCATGCGGGGGAGATGGTGGCGATCGTTGGCGAGAGCGGCGCGGGCAAGAGCTCCCTGCTTCATCTGCTGGCTGCGCTCGACAAACCGACTGCCGGGGAGGTCTGGTGCGGAGAAAGCCGGTTGAGCTCGTTTTCGTCAGCGCAGGCGGCGAATTTCAGGAACAGGGATGTGGGTTACGTCTGGCAGTTTCACTATTTACTGCCGGAGTTTACGGCTCTGGAGAACGTTGCCATGCCGCTACTGGCGCGAGGCATGAGGCGTTCGGCAGCTTTGGACAAGGCCCGAGGCTGGCTGGGGGAGGTTGGATTGGCAGACCGCGCGGGGCACCGCAGCGGGGAATTGAGCGGAGGCGAGCAGCAGAGGGTTTCGCTGGCACGGGCGCTGGTGACGGAGCCGAAGATTCTGTTAGCGGACGAACCGACCGGAGATCTTGACGTGAAGACTGCGGAGGCAGTCTTCGGGCTGATTCAGCGGCTGCATGCGGCGCATGGGCTGACCAGCGTTATTGTGACGCATAGCCTTGAATTTGCAGGGCGTTGCGGGCGAATGCTGCGGTTGCGGGAGGGTCGTTTAATTGAGGTCGCTGCGTGATGCACCAGGTTTGGTGCCTTTTTTGCATAGGCAACATCTAATGAGGAGTGCTAGGGTATTGCATAACTTTCGAGGGAGGTTTTTCGAAGAGGGTTGCGCAGGCGACTACACTGATAGAAGTGGATGCTTCGCAGGTTGAAGTAGCCTGATGGTTTCTGTGGCAAGCGGCACGGAGACGGGTACGGTACCAACGGCGCTATGTGGCCTTCGGGCTGGGTGGTGGCCGGCTTGAAGGGGAGAACATGTTCGAACGCTATACGGAGAAGGCGCGGAGGGTGATCTTCTTTGCTCGGTATGAGGCCAGCCAGTTCGGCTCACCTTACATTGAGACAGAACACCTGTTGCTGGGGTTACTGCGGGAGGACAAGGCGTTGACGAACCGCTTTCTGCGGTCGCACGCATCAGTTGAATCCATACGCAAGCAAATTGAGGGACATACGACGATTCGGGAGAAGGTTTCGACCTCGGTCGATCTGCCTCTGTCGAACGAATGCAAGCGGGTGCTGGCCTATGCGGCGGAAGAGGCCGAACGGCTTTCGCACAAACATATTGGGACGGAACATCTGCTGCTGGGGCTGCTGCGCGAGGAGAAGTGCTTTGCGGCGGAGATTCTTACCGAACGCGGGCTGAGATTGCCTGCTATTCGTGAAGAGTTGCAGCGGACGACGCAGGAGAAGGTACCCGCTGCCCAGGGCGGAAGCAAGAGTCAGCGCGGCGAGCAGAGCATGCTGGCGGAGTTTTCCCGCGACCTGACGCAGTCTGCCATGGACCAGCAGCTCGATCCGCTGGTCGGACGCGACGCCGAACTGGACAGGGTCATTCAGATTCTGTGCCGCCGAACGAAAAACAATCCTGTACTGATCGGCGAGCCGGGAGTCGGTAAAACGGCGATTGTGGAAGGATTGGCGCAGAAGATCGCCGATGGCGAGGTGCCCAGCTTCCTGGCGGATAAGCGCGTGCTTGCGCTCGATCTGTCGCTGATTGTCGCGGGCACAAAGTACCGCGGTCAATTTGAAGAACG
>Ga0207678_10005469_pt1 | contig 11361 bp, 10 predicted proteins | sample KBSC63metaG_FD_184319 | JGI IMG/M metagenome (GOLD analysis project Ga0207678, IMG submission 184319) | Corn rhizosphere microbial communities from Kellogg Biological Station, Michigan, USA - KBS C6-3 metaG (SPAdes) (version 2) | ecosystem: Host-associated > Plants > Roots > Rhizosphere > Soil ...
TCGTACGACGTGAAGATGGCGATGCTCTATGTGCTCATCTTTCCGCTGTCGATTCTCGGGTTCTCGGCGGCCGCGTTGATGATGCCAAACCTCGGGCTCTCTTCGCTTGCAAACAGTGGGCCACACGGGCTTTCGGAGATTCTCTACGCATATACGTCGGCGACCGGCAATAACGGTTCGGCGTTCGCCGGACTCAACGCCAACACGCACTGGTATAACTTGTCGCTCGCCGCCGCCATGCTGGTTGGACGTTTCTGCATGATCGTGCCCATGCTCGCCGTGGCGGGAAGCCTGGCGAGGAAGAAGATCGTGCCGCCATCGCAGGGAACCTTTCCCGTGCATACGCCGCTGTTCACCGTGCTTCTGGTGGGCGTGATTGTCATTGTTGGGGCGCTCACATTTTTTCCCGCGCTCTCACTTGGCCCCATCCTTGAGCACCTGCTGATGCACGCCGGCAAAAGTTTCTAGTTCAGAAAGAAAAAGACCATGGCAAATACACGCAAACGCTCTCTGTGGGACGCAAAGATTGTCCGCCGCGCATTGGTCGACGCGCTCGTCAAACTCAATCCCAGCGCGATGATGAAGAACCCGGTCATGTTCGTGGTGGAGGTTGGCAGCTTAATTACCAGCATCTACCTGTTCCGCAATATCGTCGCGCATCATCACTCGTTGCGCTTCGATCTGCAGATCACGCTCTGGCTCTGGTTCACTGTCCTGTTTGCCAACTTCGCTGAGGCCATGGCCGAAGGACGAGGCAAGGCCCAGGCCGATGCGCTGCGACGCGCGAAGTCCGAGACGACCGCGGTACGCTGCCTGAGCAACGGCAAGACTGAGGAGGTCCCCAGCTCGCATCTACGCGCCGGCGACATTGTCTTCGTGATTGCCGGCGGCATGATTCCGGGCGATGGCGAAGTCATCGAAGGCGTGGCGTCGGTGGATGAATCGGCCATTACGGGCGAGTCCGCGCCAGTCATTCGCGAGGCCGGCGGCGATCGTTCCGCGGTGACGGGAGGGACGCGCGTCCTCTCCGACCAAATCCGGGTGCGCATTACATCCAATCCCGGCGAGACGTTCCTCGACCGCATGATTGCTCTGGTGGAAGGAGCGGAGCGTCAGAAGACTCCGAACGAAATTGCTCTGAATATTCTGCTCGCCGGACTTACGATCATCTTCCTGCTCGCGGTCGTGACCTTGCAGCCGATCGCGATTTACTCGACCGCTCCGCAGACCGTCTTCGTGCTGATTGCCTTGCTGGTTTGCCTGATCCCGACGACGATTGGCGGGCTGCTTTCGGCGATCGGCATCGCGGGGATGGATCGGCTCGTTCAACACAACGTCCTTGCGATGTCCGGCCGCGCGGTGGAGGCTGCCGGAGATGTCAACACGCTGCTGCTCGACAAGACGGGGACGATCACGCTCGGCAACCGCCAGGCAAGCGAGTTCCTGCCTGCGCCCGGCGTCAGCAAAGATCAACTGGCAGACGCCGCCCAACTCTCTTCGCTTCCGGACGAGACGCCCGAGGGCCGCAGCATCGTCGTGCTCGCCAAGGAACGCTACGGGTTGCGCGGACGAGAACTAAGCGAGCTTCAAGCCGAGTTCGTCCCCTTCAGCGCCATCACGCGGATGTCCGGCGTGAACCTGGACGGGCGCATCATTCGCAAGGGCTCAACCGATGCGATCGCGGCCTTTTTGAAGGATAACGGCGGCAGCCTTCCCGACGAAGTGCGTGCTGCGGTCGAGACAGTGGCTCGTAGCGGAGGCACGCCTCTGGTGGTTGCCGAAAATCGCCATGCGCTCGGCGTTATCCACCTCAAGGACATCGTGAAGGGCGGGATGCGCGAGCGTTTCGCGCAGCTTCGCTCGATGGGCATCCGCACCATCATGATTACTGGCGACAATCCGCTGACCGCCGCAGCCATCGCGCGCGAGGCCGGGGTTGACGACTTTCTCGCCGAGGCCAAGCCAAAGGACAAGATGGATCTCATCCGCCGCGAGCAGGCTGAAGGCAAGCTGGTCGCGATGACCGGCGACGGCACCAACGACGCGCCCGCGCTCGCGCAGGCCGACGTAGGAGTCGCGATGAATACAGGGACACAGGCAGCGAAGGAGGCCGGCAATATGGTCGACCTCGACTCGAACCCCACCAAGCTGATCGAGATCGTCGAGATCGGCAAGCAGCTTCTGATGACGCGCGGGGCGCTGACGACGTTCTCCATCGCCAACGACGTCGCCAAATACTTCGCCATCATTCCGGCCATGTTCGCGGCGACATTTCCTGTGCTTGCGGTGCTGAACATCATGCATCTGAAGACGCCGGAGTCGGCCATTCTCTCTGCTGTCATCTTCAACGCGCTCATCATCGTCGGGCTGATTCCGCTTGCGCTGCGCGGCGTCGGCTACAAGGCCATGTCTGCCGAAGCCCTTCTGCGCCGCAACCTGATTCTTTATGGCGTCGGCGGCATCGTCGCGCCATTCCTCGGCATCAAGCTGATCGACATTCTCATCACCGCACTCCACCTGGCCTAAAGGACCGCACCCATGCGCCGCCATCTCATCACCGCACTTCTCTATACCGTCGTCACCACGATCCTCTTCGGCGTCGTCTATCCCTTCGCCGTCACAGGGCTTGCGCAGGTGTTCTTCAAGAACAAGGCCAACGGTCAGCTCATTCGACAGAACGGCGAACTCGTCGGCTCGCGGATTATCGGGCAGCCGTTCACTGCCGCGGGCTACTTCCACTCGCGCCCTTCGGCAGCCGGCAACGGCTACGATGCAGCCAACTCCAGTGGCTCCAACTACGCCCCAACGAATAAGAAACTAGTCGACCGCGTCTCCGGCGATGTAGCTGCGCTGCAACTTGACCATCCGAAGGCTGACATTCCTGTCGATCTGGTGACTGCGTCTGCCTCCGGCCTCGATCCGGACATTACGCCTGCGGGCGCCGAGTTCCAGGTAGCACGCATCGCGCGGGAACGACACCTGAGCGAAGACAGCGTCCGCAGGCTGGTCGCGCGGCATACAAAGGGGCGACAACTGGGCTTTCTTGGCGAACCTCGCGTCAACGTGCTGGAGCTCAACCTCGACCTCGATCAGACTGCTCCTGTTGTAACAGCGATACAGACGATTAAATAGCGAGTTTGGTATTTGGAAGTTGTCTTTGGCGAGAAAAAAATCACTTGCTGGTCAGACCTCTTTCCTGCTAGGATCGCGTGCCTATGGAATCCTTCAATAAGGCCCGTCGTGAACTGCTCAAATTTGGCGGTATTGGTCTAGCCGCATCCGCCGCCACTCTTCCCGCTTTTGCTGCTGGCAAATCCAAGACAATTTCCAGCACCTCGAACCTCTTTGATATCCGCACCTATGGTGCTGTGGGAGACGGTAAGGCCGTCGATACGCCAGCGATCAACAAGGCCATCGAAGCCGCTGCGGCCGCAGGCGGAGGGACCGTCCTCTTTCCGGCCGGAACGTGGCTGTGCTTCTCGATTCGTCTGAAGAGCCATGTCGACCTCTACCTCTCACAGGGCGCAACCATCCTCGCAGCGGCCTCTCCGCTGCCCGGTCAGACCACCGGATACAACGGCGGCACCTATGACGCGGCCGAGCCAAACACTGCGTGGGACGCCTATCAGGACTACGGGCACAATCACTGGCATAACTCCCTGCTGTGGGGCGAGGACATTCACGACCTCAGCATCACCGGACCCGGCCTGATCTACGGCAAGGGGCTTAGCTTTGGCGCAGGTCCCGGTCGGCCGCCCGGCGCGCCTCCCCGGCCACCCCGCCCCGCCGGTGCGCCAGTCCGGCAATTCACGCCCCGCAAACGCGGCGACTATCCCATGTACCAGGCCGAACAGCCCGGCGTTGGCAATAAGGCCATTGCACTGAAGAACTGCCACAATGTGATCTTCCGTGACTTCTCGATTCTTAAGGGCGGCCACTTCGGCATGCTGCTGACCGGCGTCGACAACCTCACCATCGACAACCTGAAGATCGACACCGACCGCGACGGCATGGATATCGACTGCTGCCAGAACGTTCGCGTCTCGAACTGCACGGTCAACTCGCCGTGGGACGACGGCATCTGCCCGAAGTCCAGCTACGCGCTCGGCTATGCCCGCGCCACGGAGAACGTGACCATCACGAACTGCTACGTCACGGGCACCTACGAGCTGGGCACGGTGCTCGATGGCACCTGGAAGAAGTTCGCCGCCGATGAACGCGTCTATCGCACCGGCCGCATCAAGTGCGGGACGGAGTCGAACGGCGGCTTCAAGAACATCACCATCTCCAACTGCGTCTTCGATGGATGCCATGGACTGGCGCTCGAAAGCGAAGATGGCGCGCTCTGCGAAGACATCGCCATCTCGAATATCACGCAGCGCGATGTCTACGAATCGCCCATCTTTTTCCGGCTCGGTGCGCGGCTGCGCGGCCCCAAGGAGAGCACGAAGGTTGGCACCATGCAGAGGATCGTGGTCGATAACTTCGTCAGCTACAACAACGATTCGCGCGTCTGCTCGATCCTCAGCGGCATTCCCGGCTATGAGATCAAGGACGTCAAGATGTCGAACATCTACATCCAACACAAGGGCGGCGACTTTGCCAGCCAGGTGGGCATTGTTCCTCCGGAGAACGCCGAGAAGTATCCCGACCCCGGGATGTTTGGGCCGATGCCGGCGCAGGGATTCTTCTTCCGCCACGTGCGCAATCTGGAACTAAGCCATGTCGAAGTTGCGCCGATGAGCCCCGACCCGCGACCGTCCTTTGCGTTGCAGGAGGTCAATCGCGCTGACTTTATCGCCGTGACAGCGCCGACCAGCCCAGCGGCATTCTCGCTCAATAAAGTGACCGACCTGCGCATCCTGCTCAGCCGCGCTGCAAAAGATGCAGTGCTCGATACGGCAGACGACAAGACCCTCTAACAGACGCAACTCGATCTGGGCTCCATTTCCTGCATGGGTGATGGAGCCCGGATTTTTTTAACGCACTACGATCACCCGCGTCTCATAGGGCTTCAGGACAAGCTCGATCTTCCGCGTGTGATTGTGCCCAAGGGATCGGGTCGCCATCACTGCACCGGTCTGCGGATCCCATACTTCGGCTCTGCTGCCCAGGCTTCTCAACGTCACAGTATGGGAAGAAAGCTCTGCTCCCTCGTTAAAAAAGAGATACACATCTGCGTCCTGAAGCCGCCTCCTCATGGTGCGCAAGGCGGTGTCAGGGTGGTCCAGCATCACGTCCGGCATGGGAATCGCCGCGCTGACCGTCTGCTGGATAGCGACCGGTACTACCTGCGGAGTGGGTGGGGCAGCGGGCGGCTGAGCGGGTGGCGTTGGCGTGGGAGGAAGTTCGCCGGCGACGACCGCGGCCCAGGAGAAGTCCGCTTGCGTCGCAGCACGCGCATCGAGGATCGTCCTTCCAGCGATCAGGGACGGTGTTCTTCCCAGGAAGAGAACGTGGCCTCCGCCGCTCGAAAATACTCGCAGCCGATCCACGACAGCCTGCGAGAGCAGCGATACGCCCGGCAGAATGACCGTACCGTAGCTGTTTCCACTCAGCGTCTTGAACGTGCCGTGTCCCGCGATGAGGTCGGTCGCGAGGGCGTCTTCACTGACAATATCGAAGTCGATTTGCCGCTCGGAGAGCATTCGCTCCGTCGAGACAAAGGCCTCATCCGACGCTTTGTTGCCCATCCACATCGAGCTGGAGGGCAGATACAGCGCCACCGAAGCGGCGGGACGTCCCATCGCCATGAGGTAGCTCATGCGCTGCGTGTAGTGCATCAGGTCAGAGAATGCGGCCTCGCCCATATACGAAGGCGGCGGCCGCACGCCCTTGCTGGTCGCAGGAAAGTACATCGTCTCCACCAGGTTGACGCCGCGCACGAACTGCTCGTTCAAAATGTACCGCGCCATCTCCACGTCGGGAGCCGGTCGATACGCGGCGAAGCTCTCCGTAAACGCTCGCGGCTTGCCATAGACGTGCGACACCGAAGAGGCGAGCCGCGGGAAGTCGGAGATCGTGTCCGTCCATATCTGGTGCCAGATGGAGTCGATCCCCGGTACCTGAACGTACTTCATCGCGCGGAAGAACTCGCCTTCCGAGCGCGTCAACTGCATCTCCATCTCTTCGTGATTGAGGTGGACCTGATACTCCAGGTGATTTGCCGCACACCAGTCGCCCTGCACTTTGAAGAAGCCGTCGCGAAACATCTGCGAGAACACGTCGTAGTAATCGGCTTTGGCGCGGAGCTGCCTCTCCGTCAACGCTGTATCGCGACCTAAAAGAAACGTGGCGACAAAGGGGCGAACGTCGTATCCCTTCACCTGCTCGAAGCGCTCGAAAAAATTCGGCGTCCAGGGCAGGCCGCTGATCGAGTAGTCCGGTTCATCCCCGCGAAAGCCCATGATCGTCTTGCCAAACTCGTCGCCGACATACTTCTTGTACTGCTCGTGCGTAAAGGCGAGGAACTGCATGGTCGCAGCCGGATCGAGATAGTCCTCGAGCGACTGCGATCCATCTTTCACGCGTTTCGGATTCGTGTCGGACCGTGTCGGCGAGGTTCGGAATTGATGCTCGACGACCATCACCTGCCACTTGCCGGCAGGAGCGGTCCATGCGATCCGGCCATCCGTAACCGCCACGGGTATCGTTGAGCCATCAACGAGATTTACTGCGGTCACCGCAACCGTCGCCGGACTCACGGCTTGCTGCACCACTTCGCCGCCAGTGGCCGAAATCTTCTGTGCCACCTCCAGCGCCTGCATCCGCAGTTCCGGCTTAAGCTCCGTAAATCTTCCCCCGGCAAAACCGCTGGGATATCCGGCATCGTCCACGATCCATACGCGCATGCCCCGCTGCTTTGCTTCTTCGACGAAGGTGCGGAAGAACTTGAAGTACTCCGGGGAGAGATAGCCGAATGGCATTCCATAACCGGCCTGCACCGTGACCGCCCGAAAGCCAAGTCCTTTCATCGTGTCGAGGTCGCGCCTGATGACCGTCTCATCCACCGCTCCATTCAGACCGTAGTAAGGTTCAGGCCCAACCTCCGGCGGAGGCATCTTCCATACGTTCGCGACCTGCGAAGCGGTCGGCATCTGGATTCTTTGCCAGGGCTGTTGCGCCATGGCGCCGATCGACGAGAACGCTACTATTGCAGTTACAATATAACTTCCAGGGAACATCCGCCATCTCCCGCGGAACCACTCAATGGGTGCGTAGCAGTTTTATACAGGGCGCATGCAACGTTTGGAAACTGTTTCCTGATCGAAGATATGCCGTTGTTCCAGAGGCTCGCTGCAAGAAAGGCAGCGACCGGCGACGAAACTATTTGTGCGAAGCCTGCGTACGTGTTTTCATCGGGTCTACGAAAGATTTGCAATAGATACGGCACGACACCGACAGGAGCGCCCATGCACTATCAGGTCTCACGCAGCGGCCAGATGTACGGCCCCTACACCCTCGAAGACTTGCAGCGATACGTCGCCTCCGGCCACGTGCTGCTCAGCGACCTCGCCCGCAGCGAAGAGATGCCGGATTGGCTCCCGGTTGCTCAGATCCTAGGAGCTACACCGGCCGCAGGTGCGCCCGTGCAGGGCTATACTGCTTCCTCCGCTCCAGGCGTCGCGTATCCCGACCCGCCCAATCTCCACTGGGGCCTTGAGCTGCTGCTGGGCTTCTTCACCTGCGGACTGTTTGTCGTGGTCTGGAATCTCATCCTTGCCACCTGGTCCAACCGCCTGCAACCGACCAGCAAAGCTCTGATGTACTACATCATCGCCACGGTGCTGATCGTGCTCAACTTCGGCGGTTCGTACGGGGTCTTCATCGCCGTCGCCCACCACCAGCAGCCTCACCAGCACATCCTCGGCAGCTTGATCGGGCTTGCCGCGTGGGTCGTTCGGCTGATCGCCCGCTTTACTCTGCGCGATACGCTGGAGCAGCACTTCAACGGGCCGGAGCCGCTCGGCCTGCGCCTCAACGCCGTGATGACCTTCTTCTTCGGCGGCATCTACTTCCAGTACAAGCTCAACGAAATTAACGACATCAAGCACGGCCTCCGCTACGGAATCCCCGGACGATGAACTCCGTCGTCCGCACGAGGATCGGATTCGCAGTGCGTGCGGCCGCGCCCGTGGTGGTCCTTGCGTTCACGGCTGCCGTTCTTCTGCGCTTTCCTCCAACGCAGTACAGCTTCTATCCGCAGTGCCCCGTCTATGCGCTGCTTCATCTGCAATGCCCCGGCTGCGGAACGACGCGCGCTCTTGCTGCCCTGCTGCACGGGCACTTCGCCGAAGCTCTGCGGCTGAACGCACTCACCACGCTGATGCTTCCACCAGCCGCTGTCTACGCGGTCATCTGCTACCGCCGCTCCCTGCGCGCCTATCTGCGTGCCGAAGCGTTTCGCTGGCCACAGCTTCCGTCCACTGGAATCTATGCGACACTCGCAGCGGCTACGATCTTTGCTGTTCTCCGCAACCTGCCGGTTCGGCTGCTGTAGGTTGACGCAGAACAGCCTCGGCGCGAACCGAGGCTGCTGTCGAATCGATCCTGCGAGTTAAGCTTCGGCTGCTACGGGCTCGGACACAGGGGTGGCCGGTCCGCCTTTCAGATCCGTTCCGCCGGGCTTGCGAATGTCGATGCCGCCCTTGAAGAAAGCTCCATCCTCGATCGAGATGCGCGCTGCGATCACGTCGCCGGTGAGCGAGCCTTCGCTGCGGATATCGACGCGGTCGCTGGCCTGGCAGTTGCCACGCACCTTGCCGAGCACGACGATCTCGCGCGCTACGATGTTGGCTGCGACCTGGCCATTGCGGCCGACGGTCACGCGGTTACCCGGAAGGTTGATGGCGCCTTCCACTTTGCCGTCGATGTATAGAGATTCGGAGCCGGACAACTCACCCTTGACGATCAAGGACTTGCCAATCGTCGCCTGCTCGCCTGTTGGCACCGCAGAGGCTACGGTTGCACTGCCAACGGTCGGACGTGACGGACTGGCCTCAAAGCCCGCTGCCGGCGTCGTCGGACGTACCGGTTCGGGAGTTGCGGGCGTATTGCTTCCAGGCTGATTCGGTTTCCACATATTCGTTCGTATCCTTTCGTTGCTGTTCAAATGTTCCCGCCGCGAGCTGTCGGACGCGCCGCCAAAACGGCAGCACGCATTGTTTCCACGATACTACGCTGCGGCCGCCTGTATCGTGCTGTGTGCACAATCTATTTCCACAGTTTTTGTACCATTTTCAATACCTCTGGAAGCTCTTTCCCGGCGGCGTCCCCTTTCTTCCCAACACCTTTACCTTTCTTCCCTCTCACCCAAAAGTGGCATCTCCCGAACGATAGTTCTAGCGCCAAACTGTTGCTCCCGAAGTAGCATGGCATCCATAAGAACCTTGACGGCAGGGGCTTCTCTCCGCGAGGGTTTTGCGAATTTTAAACTCTTTTTTGACCTGAGGTGCCACATCATGCGTTTCCTCCCCACGTGCGCTTTCCTATTAGCTGCTTCCACCGCCATTCCAGCAATCTGCCAGAACAACTTCATTGCAAATCCTGCTTCAGCTGCCGCCACCACGACTGCCCTCCCCACTGATGCTTCCAATCCCTCGGTCAACTACTCCGCTCTCCGCGAAGACCTCTCCCGGCAGAACAAGATTCTCCAGGACCAGCTCAATGTGCAGCGCAGCATTCTCAAGAAGAATCAGGAACTCCTCCGGGAAGCTCAGAAGCTCGACGCCGAAAACAAGCGGCTCGACGCAGAAAAGAAGAAGGTCGAAGCCCAGAACGCGGACCTCGAGAAGCAGCGCCAGGCACTGAAGGCTTCTCAGAAGCCCCTCGAAACCGCATCGAACTAGTGCGCCTCACGTTTGAGGTTTGATACCCTGTCAAACAATGCCCGTCCCTGCACAGCGCAAGGGACGGGCTCTACTCTTGCGAGCACACCTTGCCTCTTCTCTGGACCCGCTCCTTGTTCGCACGGAAACCATCGCTGCGTACGACGGCTCTTTTCCTGCTCCTTCCGCTCGCATCAGCGGCCGCCTTTGCAGCACCCAAGATCCATACCGTCACGCTTGGGCCGTCGCGCCGTGTTCCGTACACGCAGCCGGACGCGACCCCCGACACCAAATCCGACGAGACCTCGTCGCTCCGCATCCGCGCCCTCTACGTCGACGACCGGCAGAAAGAGTGGACGACCGGCGAGGTGCACGACATCACCGACCGTACCTTCGCCGTTCGACGCGCGCTGCGCATCAACGACGCCCTGCCCACCGACAGTACCGCGCGCTGGGTCTGGCAGCCGGGTCCGTGGCTTGCCGTCGACCGTGTCACCGGCCATATCACCGCGCTGCACCTGCCTTACTTCGACTCCGCTGTCTCCAACGTCGTCTGGTACCGCGACTACGCCGCCTACTGCGGCATCGCCACAACAGTCAAGGGAGGCCTCTACGCCATGGTGGCCCAGCTTGGAGCGCGCCGCGCCGTCGTCCAGAAGCAGATTGGTTCGTGGCCCCAGACCGACCACTTCATCCCCGTCTGCCAGCCTGCCGAGTGGCAACGCCTGCCGGTGCGGGTTACGCTGAAGCCCACCGGCGGCACTCCCACCACCTATAGTGTCGTCGGCTCGAGTTCCATCGTCGAAGAAGGCGACAACTCCGACGAGAACTGACTCCCGAAGCTAGAATTGTCTTAAGAACCAACTTCGGAGAGGTGTCATCCTTGGGCAAACAGTTCAACCAGATCGAGCCTGCTCACCGCGAGTTTATTGAGCAGCAAAGAATCTTCTTCAATGCCTCCGCCGTTTCGGATGGCCGAGTGAATGTATCACCCAGGGATGGCGCCTCCTTGCGCGTGCTGGGCCCAAACTCAGTGGCCTACCTCGATCTGACTGGCAGCGGCAACGAGACTGCGGCACATCTGCGAATCAACCCGCGCCTGACGCTCATGTTCTGCGCCTTTGCCGGACCGCCGATGGTCCTTCGTTTATATGGACAGGGCCGGATTCTCTCTCGTCGCAGCCGAGAATATCAGGACATGCTGGCCTCTGCGTTTGAAGGCATCGAACCCCCCGGGACCCGCCAGATCGTACGGCTCGATGTGGAGCGCGTGATGACCTCCTGCGGCTATAACGTCCCGTTCTTCGACTATGTCGGCGAGCGGCCCACTCTCCAGCGGTGGGCAGAAGCCAAGGGAGAGGCCGGGCTCGAACAATACTGGCGCGAGAAGAACGTCACCAGCATCGATGGCCTGCCCACAGGCCTCTTCGAGACTGAAGCTGAATAGAGAGCGCGTCTACGTCGCTCTGCCGCAGATGTACGCCTCAAGATGGCGGATCGTCGTCTCCTGCTCCGTAATGACCCAGTTCACCAG
>Ga0207678_10005473_pt1 | contig 11358 bp, 10 predicted proteins | sample KBSC63metaG_FD_184319 | JGI IMG/M metagenome (GOLD analysis project Ga0207678, IMG submission 184319) | Corn rhizosphere microbial communities from Kellogg Biological Station, Michigan, USA - KBS C6-3 metaG (SPAdes) (version 2) | ecosystem: Host-associated > Plants > Roots > Rhizosphere > Soil ...
GGCGCCACCGCCGTCATTGCGAGCCGCGCAGCGGCGCGGGCAATCCAGTTGCGCGGATGGATTGCTTCGCTACGCTCGCAATGACGAAGGGGGAGCCGCATGAAGAACTGGAACGTCCGCAAGACGATCGTCGCGCGCGAGGACATGCCCGAGGAGCATCGGCTCAAGCGTTCGCTGACCTGGGCTCACCTGATTTTCCTTGGTGTCGGCGCGATCGTCGGCACGGGCATCCTGGTGCTGATCGGCACGGCCGCGGGCAAGGCCGGTCCGGCGATGATGCTCAGCTTCGTGATCGCCGGCGCGATCTGCGCCTGCGCGGCGCTCGCTTACGCCGAGGTCGCCACCATGATCCCCGCGTCCGGCTCGGCCTACACCTATAGCTATGTCGTGTTCGGCGAACTGCTCGCCTGGTTCGTCGGCTGGTCGCTGATCCTCGAATACAGCCTCGTCGTCAGCGCCGTCTCGGTCGGCTGGTCGGGCTATTTCTCGCCTCTTGTCGGCATTCCACAAGCGCTTGCGACAGCGCCGTTGCTGGGCGGAATCTTCAACTTCCCGGCGGTGTTCATCATCGCCGTAATCGCCGGCCTGCTGATTTATGGCATGCGCGAGAGCGCCACGCTCAATTCGATCTTCGTCGCGATCAAGATGCTCGCGCTGGCGATGTTCGTATGGGTCGCCCTGCGGGCGTTCAACGCCGATAATTTCCATCCCTTCATGCCCTACGGGTTCGTCAAGCAAGGTCCGCCGGGCGCCGAAGTCGGTGTCATGGCCGCCTCGGCGATCATCTTCTTCGCCTTCTACGGTTTCGATGCGATTGCGACCGCCGCCGAGGAGGCGAAGAACCCGAGCCGCGATTTGGCCATCGGCATCGTCGGCTCGATGGTCCTGTGCGTGATCATCTACATGGCGGTTGCCGCGGCGGCGATCGGTGCCGAGCCTTACGGGCGCTTCGCCACCAGCACCGAGCCCCTCGCATTGATTCTCCGCGACATCGGACAACCGGTCGCGGCCAAGCTGCTAGCGCTCTCGGCCTCAATCGGCATGCCGACCGTCATCCTGGCGTTCTTCTACGGCCAGAGCCGAATCTTTCTCAGCATGTCGCGCGACGGACTGCTGCCGCCGGCGCTTGCGCGCCTGTCGAGCCGCCGCAACCCGGTCCGCATCACGCTGTTCACGGCGGTCATCGTCGGCTTGCTTGCCGGGCTGGTGCCGCTCAACGACCTGGTCGCGCTGGCCAACGCCGGCACGCTGACGGCATTCATCGCGGTGTGCGCGGCGATGCTGACCATGCGCCGCCGCGACCCGGGCGCGGAACGCAAGTTCAGGACTCCGTTGCCGTGGGTCACGGGGATGATCGGAATTCTCGGCTGCGCCTATCTGTTCTACAGCCTGCCACGGCATACTCAGGTGTGGTTCGTGACGTGGAACGTCGCCGGCCTGTTCGTCTACTTCCTGTTCGCGTCCCACAGCGCGCACCGGACCCGCAGCGCCACCGGTGCATAAGCCGGGGGCGCCGACACCGTTCAGCCGCCTGAAGAGCATCGTCGGCGGAAGCGCCGGCAACCTCGTCGAATGGTATGACTGGTACGCTTATTCGGCGCTGACGATCTATTTCGCGCCGGTCTTCTTCCCGAAGGAAGACAAGACCGCGCAGCTGTTGAGCGCCGCCGCGATCTTCGCCGTCGGATTCCTGATGCGGCCGATCGGCGCCTGGCTGATGGGCATTTATTCGGATCGCCATGGCCGCAAGTCCGGGCTTGCACTGTCGGTAGCGCTGATGGCCGGCGGCTCGCTGTTGATCGCCGCCGCCCCGACCTACGCAAGGGCAGGAGCGGTCGCACCCGCCGTGCTGGTCATCGCGCGAATGCTCCAGGGCCTGTCGGTCGGCGGCGAATATGGCGCGAGCGCGACCTATCTGTCCGAGATGGCGATGCCCAATCGCCGCGCGTTCTGGGCGAGCTTTCAATATTTCACGCTGATCGGCGGGCAGCTGTTGGCGCTCGCGGTGGTCGTCGCTCTCCAATCCTCCATGTCCGAAGCGCACGTGCAGGAATGGGGCTGGCGCGTGGCGTTCGCGGTCGGCGCGCTGCTAGCGGTCGCGGTCTACATCCTTCGCACCCGCCTCGCCGAAACGCAGGCTTTCAGCCGGCAATCCGACGATCGGGAGCGCTCGACGGTGCTCAGCCTGTGGCGCCAGCATCCGCGTGAGTTCCTGATCGTCGCGGCGATCAGCGGCGGCGGCTCGGCGGCCTTCTATGCCTACACCACCTACATGCAGAAGTTCCTGGTCAACACGAGCGGCTTTTCGCGCACGTCCGCAACCGAGATCATGACCATCGCACTGGTCGTCTTCATGCTGATCCAGCCGTTGTGGGGCCTCGCGGCCGACCGCTGGGGCCGCAAGCGCGTGCTGTATGTCTTCGGCTTTGGCGGAACGCTGTTCTCGGTGCCCGTGTTCACCGCGATCAGCCACGCTTCGACCCCCGGACTCGCGCTGGCGCTGGTGCTGTTCCCGTTGATCCTGCTCGGGGCCTACACGGGCATCAGCGGCCTCATCAAAGCGGAGCTCTTCCCGGCGCACATCCGGACGCTGGGCGTCGCTCTGCCTTATGCCGTCGGCAACACGATCTTCGGCGGGACCGCCGAGTATGTCGCTTTGTGGTTCAAGCAGTCAGGGGCGGAGAGCGGGTTCTACTGGTATCTCACGGCCATCATCGCGATGGCCGCGATCGGCTTCGTCATGTTGCCGGAGACCAAGACCGCCAGCCTGATCGAGGACGATTGATGGAAGGCGCGCGCCGGCCCGATCCCGGGCCATTCTACCTGTCGCTCGTCATCGCGGTATTGCTCGTGCCCGCGGCGCTCGGCAGTTCGCAGACTATCTTCAACGACGGCGACGTCAGCTGGCACATCGCGACCGGCCAGTGGATCCTCGACCATCGGGCGATCCCCACGACGGACCCGTTTTCCTTCACGTGGGCCAGCAAGCCCTGGGTCCCGATCGAATGGCTCTCGGAGGTGCTCTACGCCTCCGCCTATCGCATCGCCGCGTACAGCGGGGTCGCGGCGTTGGTCACGGCCGCCTTGATGGCGCTGCACGCCGTGGTGTTCGTGAACGCCAGCCGCTGGATCCGCCCGCTGCTGCCGGTGGTCCTGATGGACTTCACGCTGATCCCGACGATGCTTGCCCGGCCGCATCTGCTGACCTGGCCGCTGCTCGCGCTGTGGACCTGGCTAATGCTGAGGGCGCGCGAAGCGGACCGCGCGCCGCCCCTTGCTAGCGCTTTGGTCATGACGGTCTGGGCCAACCTTCACGGCAGCTTCGTCTTCGGCCTGCTGATCGCCGCCGTGTTCGGGTTCGAAGCACTCATCGCCACTCCCGAACGGGCGCGGGTGATCCGCCAGTGGGGGCTTTTCGGGCTCGTTTGCGCGCTGGCGGTTTGCATCAACGGCAATGGCTTCGAGGGCGTCGTCCACCCGTTGCGCTTCACGGGGCTCAAGATGCTGCCGCTGATCGACGAGTGGAAGCCCTCCAGCCTGTCGCTGACCCCCGTCTTCTTCGGCGTGCTCGCGGTTACGCTGCTGCTGATACTGTGGCGGCGACCCAGGATGCATTGGGTTCGCTGGGCGCTATTGGCCGGGATGCTCGCACTGGCGCTGCTTCAGGCGCGTCATCAGGGGATGCTTGCGATCATCGCCGCGATGGTCCTGCCAGAAGCCATCGCGAAGGACCAACCGGTCGCGCTCGACCTTGGCCGGCGCCAGCGTGCGATGCTGCTCCTGATCCCGGCGATGGCGTTGCTTGTGGTTGTTCGCGCAGCGCTCCCGATCCGTCCGATCGAGAGTGACTCCAATCCGTGGCACCTGATCGCCGCGGTCCCGCCTCAGCTACGCGCCCAGCCGGTGTTCAACGGATATTCGATGGGCGGGCCGCTCATTCTGTCGGGCATTCGCCCTTACATCGACGGGCGGGGTGACATGTATGGCGACGAGCTCGTGCTCGGCTACGCTACCATCAGCAACGGCAATGCCGCCGCATTCGATGCCGCGGTTCGGCGATGGAACATCGGCTGGGTGATGCTCCCGAACTGGAATGTGAAGTTGACCGCTTTGCTCGATCGTTCGCCCGCCTGGCGGCGCGCTTATCGGGACAAGGTTGGCGTGATCTACGTACGAAGAAGCCCGCCTAGCGCTTCATGAACCCTTCGAGCTCATTGCGGAGCTCGCCGACCGACAAGCGGTTCCAGCGCGGGTCCCAGGGGGAATCCGATCCGGCTTCAGGGTCGAGATAGCCCGGACGGATCCATTCGCTCGGCGCGACCTCGGGTAGAGATTCCGCCAGCTGCGCCATCTCGAACGGCGTGTGGAAGCGGAAGCCGACCTGGTCGCCGACGACCCAGACGACGGTGCCTGACACGGACAAGGCGTCGCTGAGCTCCAGCAAAGGTTCGGTGTCCACCCGCACCGGCGCGCTGCATTCGAGCATGCATCCGGTGCTGGAGATGTTGCGAACGCGGATCGGCGAGGACTGATAATCGTGGTGCAGGACGCCGGTCCAGATCAGCGGATGACGATCAGCGATGCGCTGATCTGACGTCGCATCGATTTTCGGCGCCGTGTCGGCCTTGCGGGTGCGTTCGCTGCGCGGGAGTTCGATATCGACATTGCCGAAGCTGCGCGCGAGGACCTCGCGCAAGACGGCGTCGCGCTTGGCCGGGGTGCATTCGAGCCGGGTTTCGTGCGCGAATTCGAGGCCGAGGCGATCGCCGCGAATCCAGCGGACCGCGCATTCCACCTTGCCATCCTCGCCGAGCTGGAGCTCGACGCTGTCCCACAGCTTGAGATCAAGCTTTCCGGAGATCATCGCGCCGCCGCCGGAGACGTTGATCAGCTCGACCTTGTGCTTGCGCCTGCCGATGCGGATCGTGGCGTCTTCGCCGGTCAGGCGATGGCGGTCGCCGCTCCGCTCGTTGCGCGAGCGCTTTTCCTGGCGCGGGACGGCGACGCCGGTCAGCCCCTCGGCCGAACGGTCAACCTTTGCCTTCTTGGCGCGCGCGACAAGATCGTCGTGCCGTCCGGCGCGGCCGGAGAGCACCGCCGATCGAAAGCTGTTTGGCTTGGGCTCGGTCGTCATTCTTGCCGCTTATGAAGCAACAAGGTTTCCGAATCGTGAGCGAAACAATGATTATGGAAGATAAGCCGGAGGAGGGGATTGGGAGGTGGGATGACCCCTCCGCCGGCGTTCGTGACCGCTATCCCGAATAATACATGTCGAATTCGACGGGGCTAGGGGTCGTTTCCCAGCGCATCACTTCTTCCCACTTGAGCTCGATGTAGGCGTCGATCTGATCGTCACTGAACACGTCGCCGCGGGTCAGGAAGGCGCGGTCCTGCTGCAGGTTGACCAGCGCCTCGCGGAGCGAGCCGCAGACGGTCGGAACGTTGACCAGCTCCTGCGGCGGCAGGTCGTAGAGGTTCTTGTCCATCGGGTCGCCCGGGTGGATCCGGTTCTGGATCCCGTCGAGACCGGCCATCAGCAGCGCCGAATAAGCGAGATAGGGGTTCGCCATCGCATCGGGGAAACGAAACTCGACGCGCTTGGCCTTTTCGCCGGCGCCGTACGGGATGCGGCACGAAGCCGAGCGGTTGCGGCTCGAATACGCCAGCAGCACCGGCGCCTCGAAGCCTGGGACGAGGCGCTTGTAGCTGTTGGTCGTCGGGTTGGTGAAAGCGTTGAGCGCACGCGCGTGCTTGATCACGCCGCCGATGAAATAGAGCGCGGTTTCGCTGAGGCCCGCATAGCCATTGCCGGCGAACAGCGGCTTGCCTTTCTTCCAGATCGACATGTGGGTGTGCATGCCGCTCCCGTTATCCTTGGCGATCGGCTTGGGCATGAAGGTCGCGGTCTTGCCGTAGGCGTGGGCGACCATGTGCACGACATACTTGTAGATCTGCATCCGGTCGGCGGTCTCGACCAGGCCGCCGTAGGTCAGCCCGAGCTCATGCTGGGAGGCCGCGACCTCGTGGTGGTGCTTGTCCATCGGCAGCCCCATCTCGAGCATCGTCGCGACCATCTCGCCGCGGATGTCCATCGCGCTGTCGACCGGAGCGACCGGGAAGTAGCCGCCCTTGGCGCGCGGGCGGTGGGCGAGGTTGCCACCGTCATATTCGCGCGCCGTGTTGGTCGGCAGCTCGATATCGTCGATGCGGAAGGACGAGACGTTGTAGCCGTCCTCGAAGCGGACATCGTCGAACATGAAGAATTCGGCTTCGGGCCCGACGAACAGGGTGTCGCCGACGCCTGTCGCCTTGAGATAGGCCTCGGCGCGGGTCGCCGTCGAACGCGGGTCGCGGCCGTAAAGCTCGCCGGTCGAAGGCTCGACCACGTTGCAGAATAGCACGAGCATTGGCGTCGCGCTGAACGGATCGACATAGACGGCATCGAGGTCCGGCTTCAGGATCATGTCGCTCTCGTTGATCGCCTTCCAGCCAGCGATCGAACTGCCGTCGAACATGAAGCCGTCGGTCAGCATGTCCTCGTCGATGACGACCGAGGCCATGGTCAGGTGCTGCCACTTGCCCTTGGGGTCGGTGAAGCGGAGGTCGACCCAGTCGATCTCCTCGTCCTTCAGCCGCGAAAGAATCTTGCCTGCGTCGTTCGCCATGTTGCCCTCATTCTGTTTCGTCATCCCCGCGAACGCGGGGGACCCAGTTGATCTCTGCGCTCGACCCAACGGTGTCCGAATTCCCGCGTTCGCGGGAATGACGGAGATGCGATTCGAGCTTGGGGCCTACAGATTCCGGAAGGCGCGACCGGAGTCAGGAGGGCGGCGAATATTTCACTCGGCGCAGAGAATGGGTTAGCCTCGCCGACAATGGGTCTCGCTTGGGGAGGCGACGATGCTGATTGCGCTACTTCTTCCGATCGGCCTGGCGACGATCGGGTTCGCCTTCATTCTATTTCGCGCTGCCATTGCCCGCGGTGCGTCTCCGAATGCCGAGGGGGTGGTCCTGGGCGCAATCACCAACTTCTTCGACACGCTCGGCATCGGCTCGTTCGCGCCGACGACCGCCTGGTTCAAGTTCCGCAAGCTGGTTCCCGACCGCTTGATCCCGCAGACGATGCTCGTCGGTCACGGACTACCGACGCTCGCGGAAGCCTTGATTTTCCTGGTCCTGCTCGGGGTCTCGGTGGACCCGATCCTGCTCGTCGGCTGCATCATCTCCATCCTCATGGGCGGGTTGCTCGGCGCGCCGCTCGTGACCCGCACGCGCGTCTGGATCATCCAGTTTATCGTCGGCGTCGCCTTGATCCTCGCGGCCATCGCTTATGCGGCGAGCAATCTTCACATGATGCCGGGCGGCGGGACGGCGTCGAGCCTGCCGCTGACGCTCACTGTCGTGGCGATCGTCGCGAACTTCATCTTCGGTATCCTGCTCAACTACGGCGTCGGCAACTACGCGCCGACGCTGGCGATGCTGAGCCTGATGGGCATGGACCCGAGGCTGTGTTTCCCGATCATGGCGGGCGGCGCGGCGGTCGTGGTCGCAGGCGCCGGCGCGCGGCATATCAGGATCGGCCAGATCAACTTGAAGATCGCTCTCGGGATGGCGCTCGGCGGAGTTCCGGCGGTCCTCGTCGCGGCGTTCATCGTCAAGACGATGCCGGTCGAAATGCTCCGCTGGCTGGTATTGGTGGTCGTGCTCTACGCGGCCGTTGTCATGATCCGCGCCGCGCTTCTCGGCCGGAAGGAAGAAACGAACGGGTTGATGGCCGCCCCCGTCGTTGGCGCGGGCTGAGCCCAAAAGCGTCCCACCTCGGGACAACGCAAACAACGCCGTTGGCGCGGCGCGAAGTCTATGAAATGCAATGGTTACCGGCGCGCTAACCCCTTGCGAGTCGGCGGCGGTTGAGGGGTCACCGACCAAAAACCCTGAGTAGGAAGGCTCGCTCCCGGCACGTTGGAGCGAGCCTTTTCCTTTCCGAATGTCTCGTTTCGCCTGCGGTTTGTTGCTAGAGCGCTCGCGAGGGACAGCGGGGACCATGCAACTTCATACTCTTGAGCGCGCCTTCGAGCTCGCACGCACCGGCGAGTGCATCTCGGTCGATGATATCCGCAAGCGGCTGAAGGCCGAGCAATATTCGCAGGTCGACGCCCACCTCGCCGGGGCCGCCGTGAGGCGTCAGCTGCTCGACCTGTGCAAGGAGGCGCGGGCCGGGCGGGAGGGCTGAGCGGCTTCGCCAAAGCGCCCCTTGGCACTCGCCAATCCCGCCGCTATCAGGCCCGCCAACCGCACCGGAGCGCATCCTTTGCGGCAAGCTGACATGCCCTCCGGCACGTCCAGCCAATCGCGTCATAAAGGGGAACGATGGCCACCAAGGCACAGTCCGCTGAGGGTTCCGGCACCGCAGTTTCGAGCGACGGCGGAGTGCGCCGCCGCGACTTCCTCAATATTGCCCCGGTCGCCTTCGCCGGCGTCGGCGTTGTCGCCGCGCTCGCCCCGCTCATCGTCCAGATGTCGCCGTCCGCGGATGTGCTGGCGCTCGCCTCGACCGAGGTGGACATCTCCAAGATCCAGCCCGGCCAGGGGATCAAGGTCAGCTGGCGCAAGCAGCCGGTGTTCGTCCGCAACCTGACGCCGAAGGAAATCGCCGAGGCCAACGCCGTACCGGTGTCGAGCCTGCGCGACCCCCAGTCGCTTGCCGAGCGCACCAAGCCCGGCAAGCAGAACTGGCTGATCACGCTGGGCGTCTGCACCCATCTCGGCTGCGTGCCGCTGGGCATTGGCGAAGGCGAGAACAAGGGACCTTACGGCGGTTATTTCTGCCCCTGCCACGGCTCGATGTACGACACGGCGGCCCGCATTCGTCAGGGCCCGGCACCGAAGAACCTCGAAGTGCCCGACTATGAATTCACATCGCCGACAGTCGTCACGATCGGCGCGAAGGGGAAGTGACCCAATGAGCTTTGCCTGGGCCAAGCCCTACGAACCCAAGCATCCGGTCATGCGCTGGCTCGACGAGCGCCTGCCCCTCCCGCGCGTGGTCTATGGGGCGATCGGCGGCGGCTATCCCGTCCCGCGCAACCTCAATTACTGGTGGAACTTCGGCGTCCTCGCGGGGATCTTCCTGACTATCCAGATCGTGACCGGAATCGTCCTGGCGATGCATTTCACGGCATCGACGGACGGCGCGTTCAACTCGGTCAACCAGCTCATCATGCGCGACGTCAGTGCCGGCTGGCTGCTGCGCTACGCGCACATGAACGGCGCCAGCTTCTTCTTCCTGGTTACCTACATCCACATCTTCCGTGGGCTATATTACGGCTCCTACAAGGCGCCGCGCGAGCTGGTCTGGATGCTTGGCCTCGTCATCTATCTTCTGATGATGGCGACCGGCTTCATGGGCTACGTCCTGCCGTGGGGTCAGATGAGCTATTGGGGCGCGCAGGTCATCACCGGCTTCTTCTCGGCGTTCCCGCTGGTCGGTGAGCCGATCCGCGTCTGGCTGCTTGGCGGCTATGCGCCGGACCAGGCCGCGCTGACCCGCTTCTTCTCGCTCCACTATCTGCTGCCGTTCGTGATCGCTGGGGTTGTGATCCTGCACATCTGGGCCCTGCACATCCCGGGCTCGAGCAATCCGACAGGCGTCGACGTGAAGGAGGAGCGCGATACGCTGCCCTTCCATCCGTTCTACACGGCCAAGGACGGCTGGTTCGCCGCCGCCGTGCTGCTGTTCTACGCGATCGTCACTTACTACGCGCCGGACTATCTCGGGCATCCCGACAATTACATTCCGGCCAACCCGCTGGCGACCCCGGCGCACATCGTGCCCGAATGGTATTTTTGGCCGTTCTACGCGATCCTCCGCTCCTTCACCGTCGACTTCATCCTGGAGGCGAAGCTGTGGGGCGTGCTGGCGATGTTCAGCTCGATCCTGCTGCTGTTCTTCCTGCCGTGGCTCGATCGCTCGCCGGTCCGCTCGGGCTCCTATCGCCCGGTCTTCAAGCGGTTCTTCTGGCTGCTGGTCGCGGACGTCGTCATCCTCGGTTACATCGGCGGCGCGCCGATCAACGCCTGGCGGGTTGCCGTCGGCCAGATCGCGGCGGCCTATTACTTCCTGCATTTCCTGGTCATCCTGCCGCTGGTCGCGCGGTTCGAAACGCCGCTGCCGCTGCCGACTTCAATCAGCGAGAGCGTGCTGCACGGCGAGGAATCCGAGGCGGCGCCTGCCGGAAAGACCCAGAAGCGGCGCGGCTCGGCCGCTGCCGCACGATAGAGGGCCAGAACAGATGGGTTTTATCTTTGCCATTCCCGCGGCAGTCCTGGCCTTCTTCGCGCGCCTCGGGTGGGTTCGCGGTATCGCGCTGCTGGTCGGAGCCGCTTTTTCGTTCGTGCTCATGGTCTCGCTGATCGGGAACGCGGCGACCTATTTCAGCAATCCGCCGGCGCCGCTCGCCGCCGACGAGTTCCACAAGGAACCGCGACACCTCGCGCTGTCGAGCGACGGGCCTTTCGGCAAGTTCGACAAGCAGCAGATCCAGCGGGGCTTCCAGGTCTATTCGGAGGTCTGCTCGGCCTGCCACAGCCTGAAGCTGGTCTCCTTCCGCGACCTCAAGGGGATCGGCTACAACGACGCCGAGATCAAGAAGATCGCGTCGGACTGGAAGACCCAGGTCCCGTCGATCAACCCGGACACCGGCGAGGCGTCGACGCGCAAGGCGCTGCCTTCTGATAATTTCCCGGCGCCCTTCGCCAATGAAGTGGCGGCGCGCGCGGCGAACAACAACGCGCTTCCGCCCGACCTGTCGCTGATCACCAAGGCGCGCGAGGGCGGAGCGGCCTATGTCTATTCCTTGCTGACTGGCTACGCGAACCAGCCGGGATACAGGAACGAGAAGGGCGAAGAGCTTCTCAAGGCATTCCCGGACGCGAAGACGCCGCCGAACCTGCACTTCAATCCCTATTTCGCGAACTTGAACATCGCCATGCCGCCGCCGCTGACGACCAGCGGGCAGGTCAGCTACGAGGATGGTACCAAGCCGACCGTCGATCAGATGGCGCGCGACGTGGCGGCATTCCTCGCCTGGACGGCGCAGCCGGACCTCGAGAGCCGCCACGCCGCGGGCGTTGCCGTCGTGATCTTCCTGCTGTTTGCCAGCATCCTTGGGTATCTGGCCTACCAGCAGCTTTGGCACGACGCGAAGCGGGTCGTTCGTCCGACCGGCGCACTGGACCCGGTCAATCAGGCCAAGACGCGGCGCGCCAAGGGCAAGGCCGGCATCGTGGGTTGAGCGACCGGATCGTGGTTGAGATTTGGCCGCCGGCGTGCTGATTGCGCGCCGGCGGTTTCTTTTT
>Ga0207678_10005477_pt1 | contig 11355 bp, 10 predicted proteins | sample KBSC63metaG_FD_184319 | JGI IMG/M metagenome (GOLD analysis project Ga0207678, IMG submission 184319) | Corn rhizosphere microbial communities from Kellogg Biological Station, Michigan, USA - KBS C6-3 metaG (SPAdes) (version 2) | ecosystem: Host-associated > Plants > Roots > Rhizosphere > Soil ...
ACATCTAGTGTGTTTTATGGCAACCTAACGCTCGCCCGCATCGCCAGCTCGAAGCGAAGTGCAACATGATCGAGCATGTAGAACGTCAACGCTCATCCCGTCACCCAAAACGTCGGTGTTTGCGGCATGGACACGCCTAACCAACAAACGCCCGCTTGCCACGCCGATATCGCTTTTCAGCCTTCGAATCGATCAGCGCCCGGTACAGCGCGTAATGCAGCTCGTACAATCCCGCGTCGTATCCCGCTTCCTCCAGGCCTTTCGCATATCCAAGCGCCACCGCATTGCCGGCGAGCCGCACCTGTTCGTGCTCGATCTCGCCGATGAGCGGCGCGGATGTGTCGTTGAATGCGGCGCGGCAGACGACAACGGAAACAGAATGATATTTGCGGCATGCCGCTGGACGCGCTTCGTACACCGAGCACGCATTCTCCTCGAGCAGCGCGCACGGTATCCCGGCCCGCACGTGCTGCTCGCGCGACAGGGACGCGATGGGAGCGAGATTCTCTTTGATTCGAGCAAGAATGCGCGCGCCTTCCTCCGGACTCAATCGAGTGCGGATATGCTGCGCGAGCACGAACGCTTCGTGCGGTCGGATCTCGACGCGCAGGTGACAGCAGTAGCTGCAGCCGCATTTGCACGCAACGTCCACCTTTTCGTCGGCCATGACCTGCGCCTGTAGCGCCGCCAGCCGTCCGTACATGCGCACGGTGTGCGTCCGTGCCGTGACGGCATCGGAACGCGCTCGCGCACGCGAGTCGTTGCGTTCGCGATCGAACGCGGCCTGCAAGGCAGGAGAGACGGGAGAATCCACGGGGAAATTCTAGCCGGTTCGCGCGACGCAAAAGTGCCACCGGCGGAACTCGTGCGGCGTACCAATACCGGCCATCATTGGCCCGCGCGCTCGTTTACGGGACGCGACGGCAGCAACCACCACGGTGCGGTTCGATCAGCCGGTCGCAGCGGCGCCGAAGCGAAGCAGCTCAGTGAGCTCGTTGATGTCGGGCAGCTTCTCGATGCGCCACGCGAGATCGAGCACGCGCTCCGTGCGGTCGCGGTCGAGGCCGCCCCATGCCGCGCACTGGCGGAACTTGTCGGAAAGCTCGTCGTCGCTCATCGGATTGACGGGGCTGCCCTTGCCGAAATCGGCCGCGCCCTTGACGACGCGCCCGTCGTCGGTCTCGACCTCGATGATCGTCGTCATCTTGTCGAAGCCGGCGGCCTCCGCCTCGGGATGCATGCCGAAATCGATCTTCGCGATCATCGCCTGCACGTCCGGCCGGTTGACCACGTCATCGGTGAACTGCTCGAGTCCGGCCTTGCGCTCGAGCAGCAGGATCGCCATGCAGAACTCCATGCTGAACTTGGCCTGCAGCTCGGTGCGCGGACGATGATGGATCAGCGCATTCGGCATGTTGTGGTTCGTGCCGACCGACACGCGACGAATGCGCTCGGCGCGCAGATCATGGCGGTCGATCAGCTCGCGCATCACAGCCATGCCGGGGTGCGTCAGCGAGCCGCTCGGATGCGGCTTGATCGATACGCCGGGCGACGTGAACGTCCACGGATTGCCCAGCTTGCCGTCGATCATTTCGGCCGTGTAACCGCCGCCGGCGGCGCGGAAGAAGCCGCGGTCCGCCTCGAGTCCGTTCGGCGATGCGGTGAAGCCCAGCGCGGCGAGCTCCGCTGCGACAACGCCGCTGTCGGCTGCGCGCCCTGCGTGGAACGGCTTTGTCATCGTTCCGAAGTTTTCGCGCAACGCACCCGCCTGAGTCGCGCCGAGCGACAGCGCTCGCCGCGTCGTCTCGCGGTCCAGTCCGAGCATTTTCGCGGCAACTGCAGCAGCGCCACCGCACCGACCGTCCCCGTGGTATGGAAGCCTTGCTGGTAGTGACGCGGCAGGATGGCTTCCGCCACCTTGCATTCGACCTCGACGCCGACGTGATAGGCCGTCATGACATCGCGGCCGCTGCGCCTGTCGCGTTCGCCGAGTGCGAGCGCAGGCGGCAATGCCGGTGCCGTCGGGTGCATCAGCAATCCGTAAACGCGATCCTTCAGCACCGCGAGTTGCGTGTCGTCGTAGTCGTCGGCGTGGATCGACACGCCGTTGGCGAACGCGGCGAAGCGCGCCGGCACCTTGTGCGCGCTGCCGATCACCGTGCAGCCGTGCGGCGATTCCACACCGAGTGCGTCGAGGTAGCGACGGATGATCACGCCCGTATGCGAGGCGGCGCCGGCGAGTGCCAGCCCGATGCCGTCGAGCACCGAGCGCTTGCCGAGATGCATGACGTCGGCGGGAATGGACTCGGCACCGGTGTCGGTGATGAAGCCCGCGACGTAGTCAGTGATCGGGGCAACGGGTAAAGGCGCGGGCGGCATGTTATCCGGCATGGTGATGGCTTTCGTGATCAGCGGTTGAGAGGGCACTCGGATTGTCGCTTGCGCGAGCAGCAGTGCGGCGGCTGGATGCGAGGCGCGCACACAAGCGGATCGCCTGCTCCAGCGCCCCGGTGCTCGCGACACCCTTGCCGACGATGTCGAATGCGGTGCCGTGCGCCGGTGTCGTGAAGAGCGTCGCAAGCCCCGCGGTGATTGTGACGCCGCGATTGAAGCCCTTGAGCTTCGTCGCGATCTGCCCCTGGTCGTGGTACATCGATAGCACGCCGTCGAACTCGCCGGCAAACGCTTTCAGGAACACGGTATCGGCCGGGTAGGGTCCCTTGCATGCGATGCCGCGCTGCGCGGCGGCCGCAACGGCAGGCGCGATGATGTCGATTTCATCGCGACCGAAGAGACCGCCTTCGCCGCCATGCGGATTGAGCGCGGCCACGGCGATGCGCGGCGTCGTGAAGCCGGCCGCGCGCATCGTCGCATCGGCAAGCGTCAGCGCGGCATCGATGCGTGCCGGCGTCAGCTGATCGAGCGCCGCGCGCAGCGACACGTGCGACGTCGCCCGCGACGTCCAGAGGTCGTCGAGCACGTTCATCTCACCGAAGTAGCCCACGTGGCGCGTGAGATGCGCGAACATCTGGTGCTCGTCGTTGAAGCGCCATCCACCGGCGTGAAGCGCGGCCTTGTTCAACGGCGCGAACACGATACCGTCGAGGCGTCGCGCAAGTGCCAGCTCCACCATCGCGGCCAGCGTGTCGCCGCTCGCCTTGCCCGATGCCGGCGACATCACGCCCCGCGGCACGCTGGCCGGATCGAAATTGTGCAGATCGAGGAGCGGCACCGCCGGATCGTCCCATGCGGCGTCCTCGGGTGCATCGACGCGACGCCATGCGAAGTCGGCCCGCGCATCGCACATTCCGAGCGCGAACACGCGCGCGTCTCCAACCACCAGAAGCCGTGCGGTGTCTTGCATCCTGTTGTCGGCAAGGATGCGCGCGCATTGCTCGGGCCCGATGCCGGTCGCGTCACCCAGCATCAGTCCAAGAACGGGAAGAGGGTGGCCATTCGTCATCGAAGTCTCGCATTGGTGAAATGGTGAACCACCGCGATCAGCACGAACGTGATCGCGAGCATCGTCAGCGATAGCACGGCGATCGGTCCCCAGTCGTTGCTCTCGCGGAGGTCGAACATCGTGACGGAGATCGTCTTCGTGCGTGCGGTGAAGAGCAGGATCGTCGCCGACAGCTCGCGGATCGAGCCGATGAAGATGAAGATCCACGTCGCAATGACGCCGTTGCGGATCAGCGGCGTCGTGATGTCGAACAAGGCACGCAATCGCGTCGCGCCGAGGATCCGGCTTGCATCCTCGAGCTCGGGGTGCACGGCGCGAATCGAGCTCGTGACCTGCTGGTAGCCGACCGGCAGCTCCTTCGTCACGTAAGCGAGGAAGATGATCGCCAGCGTGCCGTACAGCACCAGCGGCGGGTGCGTGTAGCTCAGGAACAGCCCGACGGCGAGGACGATGCCCGGAATGGCGACCGGCGCCGTCGCGAGAAACGCAAGATAGCGATGTCCCCAGACGAGCCTGCGCAGGCTGAGATACGCCACGAGCGTCACGAGGATCGTGCCCGCCGTTGCCGCGCTCACGCCGAGGACGAACGTGTTGAAGAGCGCGAGCCGCGTCTGGCTGAACTCGAGAAACACGAAGCGCCAGTGCTCGAGCGACAGGTTGCCGGCGAGCGGCGCCGACCAGTTGCGCAGGAACGCGGTACGTGCGAGCACACCGTACGGCAGGAAGATCGAGCAGCCGAGCACGAAGACGAAGAGCGCCACGGCAGGCAGCGTGAAGCCGCGAAGCCGCACGGCCTGACCCGCGCTGCCGCGCTTGCCGCCGATCACCGAATAACCGCGCCGGCCCATGATCGCCGCCTGCGCGCGCAACAGCACGACGGTGATGACGAGCAGCGGCAGCGACGCGGCGGCCGCGAGGCCAAGCTGCGGAGGGAACTGGAACAGGCTCCAGATCTTGGTCGTCATCGTGTCGACGCCCGCGGGCAGCGCGAGAATCGCCGGCGTGCCGAACAGCGTCATCGCCTGCAGGAACGCGACGAGAAAGCCGCCGAGCAGTGCCGGCAGCACCAGCGGCAGCGTGATGTGCAGCGCCGTGCGCCATGGTGGTGCACCGAGGATCGCCGACGCCTCCTCGAGATCGCCCGGTATTGCATCGAGCGCGTTCGCGGCGAACGTGAACACGTAGGGAAACGTGTAGAGTGCCATCACGAACACCATGCCCCACGCCGAGAAGATGTCGACAAGCGGCGCGGCGTCGAACGGCTTCACACCGCGCAACGCGTAATACGCCTGGTTGATGAGGCCCGCGTTGGGTCCGCCGAGCAGCACCCACGCGAATGCGCCGAGGAACGGTGGCGTGACGAACGAGGCGAGGATCAGCGTTCGCCATGCACGCTTCCCGGGCAGGTCAGTACGTGACACGAGCCACGCCATCGGAGCGGCCGCGCCCACGCAGCCGAGCCCGACGGCGGCCGACGTCCACAGCGTGGTCCATAGCGGCTTTGCAAATGCGGGATCGGCGACGAGCTGCCGGTAATGCGCGAGCGTGAATGCCTTCGCGTCGTTCGAAAAACTCGTGACCGCGAGCCAGAACAGCGGCATCAGCACGAGTGCCGCGAGCAGCAGCACGATCGCGGCGGAGACGGCCGTGCTCGCGTCGAACGAGGCCCTGCGGACGGCGCTGCTAGTTGCCAAAGATCGCCGTATAGCGCTTCTTTATCTCGGCGACCTGCGGCAGCATGGCAACGGGGTCGTCGGGCAGCAGCTTGATGTCCTTGAGCGGCGTGCGATCGGCCGGTTCCTTCACATCGGGATGCACGGAGCGCAATCCGCCCTCGTTGACCAGCAGCTGCTGGACCTTTGCCGTGTAGAGGAAATTCTGCAGCACGCGCGCCGCGTTCGGATGCGGCGCCTCGGCGAAAATCGCGGTCGGCGACGTGACGAACGGCGTGCCTTCCACCGCGTAGATGATCTTCACCGGGCTCTTCGCCTGGATCTCGATGAACATGTTGTACTCGTTGCCATCGACCATCACCGCGCGCTCACCGCTGGCAATGCTCTTTGGCGGCGCGGTTGTCGACTGCAACTGCTGCACAGCCTGCCTGGCGAGCTTCTCGAAATAGTCCCAGCCGAGCACCTTTTCGAGTGCGAACGTGCCGGTGAGGCTCGTGCCGCTGTAGCCGGGATGCGACTTGACGAGCTTGCCCTTCCATTTGGGGTCGAGGAGGTCGCGGTAGCCCTTCGGCGCCTCGTCCGGCTTGACAAGGTTCGTGTTGTAGCCCATCACCGACAGCGACGCGCGCCACACCGCGTAGTAGCCGTCGGGATCCTTGTACTGCGCGGCGAAGCGCTGGACGTCGGGCGGCACGTGCTTCGCGAGCAGCTTCTGCTGCTTCCACAGCAGGAAGTGCGACGCGTCGGAGGAATTCACGACGTCGACGTTGTGAATGTTCGACTGGAATTCCTGGTTGATCCGCTGGAACACGCGCTCCGAGCCCGAGCGCTCGACCTCGAGTGCGATCTGCGGATACTCGGCACGAAACACCTTGGCCACCGCCTCGGCAACCTTCACGTCGACCGCCGTGTACCAGACGACCTTGCCTTCCTTCGCCGCCGCGGCGAGCATCGCCGGTGTGGTTTCCTGCGCGAGTGCCTGCATCGCGACCGCGCAGGCGAACAGCGCGGCCGCCAACGCCGCAATCCGGGTGGTTCGCATGATCTCCTCCTTCAGGCTTCGTTTGTCATGCGCCCGTGGCGCACCATGGCTTGTTATCGGATGATGCCTCGACAACGGTCGGGGCGAAAGCGCACCGTCACGTTCGATCCGGCGGGTATGTTGAGCGTTGCGGGCGCCGCGATCAAGAGCGGCTGGCCGACGTCCACGATGTAATCGCGGTGGCTACCGAGATACGCCTGGCTGCGCACGACGCCCGGCAGCACGTTCGTGCCCTCCGCGTGTCCATCGGCGTCGATGTGCATGTCGTGCGTCTTCACGCACACGCTCATCGGCTTGCCGCGCCCGGCGAATTCCCCGTGCCCGACGTCCAGCGCATGGCCCGCGACATCGACGCGCCGGCCGTCGACGTGCGCGCCTTCGAGCAGGTTGCTGCCGCCGATGAAGCGGGCGACGAAGCGCGAATGCGGCCGGTCGAACACGTCCTCCGGCGTGCCGATCTGCTCGATGCGCCCCGCGTTCATCACGACGATGCGGTCGGCCATCGTCATCGCCTCGACCTGGTCGTGCGTCACATAGATCGACGTGTTGCGGTACTCGTCGTGCAGCCGCCGTATCTCGAAGCGCATCTCGCCGCGCAGGTTCGCGTCGAGATTCGACAGCGGCTCGTCGAGGAGCAGGATGCCGGGGTTGGGTGCAAGCGCACGCGCGAGCGCGACGCGCTGCTGCTGGCCGCCCGACAGTTCTGCCGGATAGCGCTCGGCGTGCTCCCGCAGCCGCGTTGCGTCGAGGAGCGCATCGGTGCGACTGTTCCGCTCCGCCGCGGGCACCGATTGCATTCGCAGGCCGTAGCCGACGTTCTCGCGCACCGTCATGTGCGGCCACACCGCGTAGCTCTGGAAGATCATCCCCATGTTGCGTCGCTCGGGCGGCACGACCGCCGACGGCGACGAGAGGGTCTTGCCCGCGACACGGATTTCGCCGGCGTCGGGGGTGAGGAACCCGGCGAGCATGCGCAGCGTTGTCGTCTTCCCGCAGCCCGACGGACCGAGCAGGCAGATGAACTCGCCGCGCTCGACGGTGAGGTCGATCGCATCGACCGAGGTGACGTCGCCGTAACGCTTCGTCAGCCCGTCGAGCTCGAGGTGCGGCATGCGCGGAAGATCAGGACGCGCGGCGCGCGTGGTCGAGGACGGCGGGGTTGACGACGTTGACCGGATGGCCGGCGGCGTACGCGACGATCTGGTCGAAGATCTCGGCGAACTGGACCTCGTACTCGTCGCGGGTCACGTAGCCGATGTGCGGCGTGCAGACAACGTTGGCGAGCGTCAGCAGCGGATCGTTCGGGTCTACGAGGGGTTCCTGGTCGTAGACGTCGACGGCGGCCATGCCCGGGCGCCCGTTGCGCAGCGCCTGCACCAGTGCGCCGGGTGCCACGAGACCCGCCCGGCTCGTGTTGACGAGCAGCGCAGTCGGCTTCATCCGTTCAAGGTCGGCCGCGGTGACGATGCCGCGCGTGGCGTCGACCAGCCGCATGTGCAGCGTCACAATGTCCGATTCAGCGAAGAACGCCTGCTTGCTGTCGGCGGTTGCATAGCCGTCGGCACGCGCCCGCGCGCGCGACGCTTCGCGCGCCCAGACGAGCACGTTGCAGCCAAACGCCTTGCCGTAGCCCGCCACGACGGCACCGATCCTGCCGTACCCGTAGATGCCGAGCGTCGTGCCGCGCACCGTGTGGCCGACGCCGATCTGCCACTTGCCGGCCTGCAGCGCGTTCATCTGCTGCGGGATCTGTCGCATCGCTGCGAGCACGAGCCCCCAGGTGAGCTCGGCCGCCGCGTACGACGGCGTGCCCGCATGCTGGCTCGACGACACGATGATGCCGAGGCGCGTGCACGCATCGATATCGATGTGCGGATAGACGCTGCGCTGGCTGATGAGGCGCAACTTCGGCAGACGCTCGAGAAGCGGTGCACGGATCTGCGTGCGCTCGCGGATCAGCACCAGCGCTTCGGCGTCGGCAAGTCGAGCGGCGAGCCGCTCGACGTCCTGCACATGATCGTTGAAGATCGTGACGTCGTGACCGGCAAGCTTCGCGAACGCATCGAGTGTCCGCAGCGTGTCGTGGTAGTCGTCGAGGATTGCAATCCTCACGTTCGCTCCCGGCGCCGGGCTTGCATGCCCCCCACGCGCCGGCTCATCGCCGTTCGAGCGCCACCTCGAACGCGCAGCCCGTCTTCGCCTTCACGCTTTCGAGCGTCACGCCTTCGTGCAATTCGCGCAGCACGAGCCCTGCGCCGTCGGGCTTTACCTCGAACACGCAGAGGTCGGTGACGATGAGGTCGACGACGTTCTTGCCGGTGATCGGCAACGTGCAGCGCTCCAGAATCTTCGGGCTGCCGTCGCGCGCGGTGTGCTCCATCAATATGATCACGCGCTTGACGCCCGAGACGAGGTCCATTGCGCCGCCGGGCCCCTTCACCATCTTGCCGGGCACCATCCAGTTGGCCAGATCGCCATTCTGGGCGACTTCGAGCGCGCCGAGGATCGACAGGTCGATGTGGCCGCCGCGGATCATCGCGAACGAGTCGGCGGACGAGAAGAAGCTGCTGCCCGGAAGGGTCGTGATGGTCTGCTTGCCGGCGTTGATGAGATCGGGATCGACGGCGTTGTCCGCGGGGAAGGGCCCGATGCCGAGCAGGCCGTTCTCGGATTGCAGCGTCACGCTGATGCCTTGCGGGATGAAGTTCGCGACGAGCGTCGGAATGCCGATGCCCAGGTTGACGTAATACCCGTCGCGCAGCTCGCGCGCGGCACGCCGGGCCATCATCTCGCGCACCGGCGAGTCCTTCTTGCCCGCCGTGCCGGCGACCGTGCGAAACTCGATGCGCTTTTCGTAGCGGGCCCCCTGGATGATGCGATCGACGTAAATGCCGGGGGTCTGGATGACGTTCGGATCGAGCTCGCCGACATCGACGAGCTCCTCGACTTCGGCGACGGTGACCTTGCCGCACGTCGCAATCATTGGATTGAAGTTGCGCGCCGTTTCGTGATAAACGAGGTTGCCGGCGCGATCGCCCTTCCATGCCTTGACGATCGACACGTCGGAACGGATGCTTTCCTCGAGCACGTACTCGCGCCCGTCGAACGACTTCGTTTCCTTGCCTTCGGCGAGCAGTGTGCCGGCGGCAGTCGGCGTATAGAACGCGGGAATGCCCGCGCCGCCCGCGCGCAACTTCTCGGCGAGCGTCCCCTGCGGCGTGAGCTGCAATTGCAGCTCGCCGGCAAGCACCTGCCGCTCGAATTCGCGGTTCTCGCCGACGTACGACGCGATCACCTTCTTCACCTGGTGGCCCTTGAGCAACAGACCCATGCCGAAGTCGTCGACGCCGGCATTGTTGCCGACGATCGTCAATCCCTTGACGCCGCTGTCGACGACCGCCTGGATCAGGTTCTCGGGAATGCCGCACAGCCCGAAGCCGCCGGCGGCGATCGTGATGTCGTTCGCGAGAAGCCCCGAGAGCGCTTCCGTTGCATTGGCATAGACCTTCTTCATGACGTCGTCCTCGTGTGTCGCGCGGTTGCTTGCCCGATTCGTTATTATGCGTCAGGGCGACGCCGGTGTCGGAGGTGTGTTTCCGGCGTCGCGCGCTTTTCCCGCAAAGCACCTCCGGCACCGCTTCGAAGGCTGCCACCATGCCCGAACATCTGCTGATCGAGACGCGCGAGCGCGTCGGCCTCATCCGCATCAACCGTCCCCAGCGGATGAATGCGCTCAATAACCAGGTGGCGCGCGAGATATCGGACGCGCTGTTCGCGTACGACGCCGACCCGGCGATCGGATGCGCGGTGATCACCGGCAACGACAAGGCATTCGCCGCGGGCGCCGACATCGGCGCGATGGCCGAATGGGATTATGCGAAGGTCTACGGCGACGATTACATCACGGCCGAATGGGAAGGCATTCGCCGCGTGCGCAAGCCGGTCATTGCCGCGGTCGCCGGTTATGCACTCGGCGGCGGCTGCGAGCTTGCGATGGCCTGCGACATCATCATCGCCGCGGACAACGCGCGCTTCGGGCAGCCCGAAATCACCATCGGCACGATGCCCGGCTTCGGCGGTACGCAGCGGCTGCCGCGTGCGGTGGGCAAGTCGAAGGCGATGGAGTGGTGCCTCACCGGCCGGATGTTCGACGCGCAGGAGGCCGAGCGCGCAGGACTCGTTGCGCGCGTGGTGCCGCTCGCCGAGCTCGAGCAGGAAGCGATGGCGCTGGCGGCGAAGATCGCGTCGTTTTCGCTGCCCGTGGTGATGAAGATCAAGGAAGCGATCAATCGCGCGTACGAATCGTCGCTGACCGAGGGTCTTGCCTTCGAGCGGCGCGAGTTTCACTCGACGTTCGCGCTCGACGACCAGAAGGAAGGGATGCGCGCGTTCGTCGAGAAGCGAAAGCCGGCGTTCAGGCATCGCTGAAGCGTGGCTGGCACGCAACGCCCCGACGACGAGCGCATCCTCGGCTGGCTCGCGCAGCACCGTGGCGAAGCGGAAGCGTTTCTCGCCGAGCTCGTCCGCGAGCCGTCCGACAACCCGCCCGGCGATTGCGCGCCACACGCGGCCAAAGCCGCGGCGCTGCTCGAGGCGATGGGGCTCGACGTCGAGCGGCATCGCGTGCCCGACGACGAGGTGCGCGCGCACGGCATGGTTTCGTGCACCAACCTGATCGTGCGCTCGACGTTCGGAAGCGGCGCCGGCCCGGTGATCGCGATGAACGCGCACGGCGACGTTGTCCCGCCGGGATCGCACTGGACCACCGACCCCTATGGCGCCGAGGTTCGCGACGGGGTCATGTACGGCCGCGGCGTCGCCGTTTCCAAGTCCGATTTCGCGACGTACGCGTTTGCGCTGCGCGCGTTGCAGCATGCGGCGAAGCTGGGCAGCGCCTTCGATGGCACGGTCGAGCTGCATTTCACCTACGACGAGGAGGCGGGCGGTGAGATCGGGCCGGCGCGGCTCCTTGCGCACCGGCTCACGCGGCCCGACTACACGATCAGCGCCGGGTTTGCGTACGCCGTCACCACCGCGCACAACGGCTGCCTGCATCTCGAAGTCGAGGTGACGGGCCGTTCGGGCCATGCTGCGGAGCCCGAGCGCGGTGTCGACGCGCTCGAGGCGGCCACCGGCCTTCTCACCGATCTCTCCGCGCTGCGCGGCACGTACAGCGG
>Ga0207678_10005479_pt1 | contig 11350 bp, 8 predicted proteins | sample KBSC63metaG_FD_184319 | JGI IMG/M metagenome (GOLD analysis project Ga0207678, IMG submission 184319) | Corn rhizosphere microbial communities from Kellogg Biological Station, Michigan, USA - KBS C6-3 metaG (SPAdes) (version 2) | ecosystem: Host-associated > Plants > Roots > Rhizosphere > Soil ...
GGAGGCTGATGGCAATCGCGACCGCTGCAGGCGCGATCCTGGCGCTCGCCATCCTCGCGATGACCGTCGGCCTGATCCGCAGCGAGGGCGCCGGCGACCTCCGCACCCTGACCGCTGCCGGAGCCGACTCGAGTGTCCGGCGCTCCCTGACGGCCACCACCGCCGGGGCACTCGCTCTCCTGGGCGCGCTCCTCGGCGTCGCGGGCGCGTACGTCGTCCTGCTGGCCATCTACCACGACGACCTCGGCCACCTCAGCAGCGTGCCGCTCTCCTACCTCGCCGTCGCGGTCGTCGGGCTGCCGCTGGCTGCGTCGGCTGCCGGGTGGCTCCTCGCCGGCCGCGAGCCCCCCACTATCGCTCGGAGCGTCGTCGAGTGACCAGCAAGCGTTGTCGAGGGCAGCTGCGACGTTTGCGCTCCCGATCCGCCGTTCCCTCGCGTCGAGTGTCGCAGCGACACACCGAGAACGAGGGCTGGCGCCGTGAGGCTGTGGCAGACCGATGTCAGATGCGCCCCAATTGCATTGTCTGGCCGACTCGACCTCGCGCGCACTGATCGCGAACCCGCACGCCAGACCACCGCGCTCGGGCCAACTTGGTGGAAATCACCCATGCACTCCTGCGCCGAGTTGGTCATTTCAGCCGATGCGGCAGCTGCACGGCGAGCGTAGCTTGCGTACTGGGTCGTCTACGACGCAGGGAGGAGAGCGCGGTGCACAACGAACCACGAGAGACAGCGTTCGAGCAGACAGCCTCCATCGGCGTCATGGCTGGCCCTCAGACGGCGATCTTGCAACGTGCGATGGAACCGTTTGCTGTGGCGCCGGGAGATGGCAGATCGGTCGGGAACCCGACCGGTGGCGTCACGACGTTCAAGGTCGTGAGCGATCAGAGCGGTGGAGGCCTGACCGTGATCGAAGGCATCTCCGCGCCCGGCGAAGGACCGCCGTTGCACGTGCACCGAGAGCAGGACGAGTTCATATACACCCTCGATGGCACGTACAGGGTGAGGCTCGGAGACGACGTGATCGAGGTTGTCCCGAGGTCATTCATCTTCATCCCACGCGACACGCCACATACCTGGCAAAACGTCGGCGAGGGATTCTCGTGCTTCATCGCCACGCTTGTCCCGGCGAGCGTCGAATTCGAGGTGTTCTTCCATCGCTACGGGGAACTGGCTCCCGAGGAGCGAGGAATCGAGGCGTTCAGCCGCCTGGCGGCTGAGACGATGGCAATGGAGGTACTGGGGCCGCCGCTCGCTCAGTCAGACCCGACCTGATCCGGCGACCAGGAGACGGTGAAGCCTCGCAGCGAGTCATGACGAGCCCTCGAGGATCAGGAGGCGGGGGCCGCCGACACGCTCGTCACCCATCCCCCGAGGAGGCGGAGGCCCAGGCTCTGGCGTCGGCGATGGTGCCGAACCGGTCGAGCGCGATGCCCTGAAGGAGCGCGTTGCCTAGCGCGGTTGCCTCGGTGGCACCGGTGATGATGCGGACGCCGGCATATGCAGCGATTCGCTCCCGTACGAACGACGATGCTGCACCGCCCCCGACGATGACGAGTTCGTCGACGGGCTCGGTTGCACGGAGCTCGTCGACAACGCGTGCGACTCCTGCAGCTACCGACTCGACGACCGAGCGTGCGATGACGGCACGCGGTGCGTCCTCCGTCAATCCGGTTGCGGCACGAATCTCGTCGGCCATGTGCGCCGGGGAAAGGAACCGCTCGTCGGTGACATCGAAGCGGCGTGTCTCGGATGGTGCGCCGGCTGCAATGCCGAGAAGCTCCAGCGCGTTCGTCCCCCATTGGGCCGCGCACTGCTCGAGCAGCCAGAAGCCCGGGACGTTCTTGAGGAAGCGGTAGCCGCCGAGAGCACCGCGCTCGTTGGAGAAGTTCGCTCTCCGCGCGCCGTCGGAGACGTCGGGCGCAGCACGCTCGACACCGACCAGGAACCACGTGCCGGCCGAGACGAACGCTCGGCCGGTGCTTGTCAGTGGACTGGCCGCGAACGCGCACGCCGTGTCATGGGCGGCGACCAGGTGGACGGGGGTGCCGAGGTACTCGCCGAGAACCCGAGCGCCGGTCTCAGGCGGAGGCAGAATCGCCGAGTCGACGCCGACGGCAGCGCAAAGATCTTCGGCCCAGTCCTCGGTCGCGAGGTCGAGGAGCCCGGTCGTGCCCGCATTCGAGCGCTCGGCGGCGATGGTGCCCGTGAGTTCGTGTGCCACCAGTTCGGGCAGCATCACGAGGTGGCGCGCGCGGGCCAGCTCTGCGCGGTCGTGGGCGGCGAGCTGAAAGATCGTGTTGATGGGCATGAGCTGGATGCCGGTTCGGCGATAGAGCTCGCGCTCGCCGAGACCGTCCACGACGTCGCGCCACTCGGATGTGCGCGGGCTGCGGTAGCTGTGAGGATCCGAGAGCAGCCGCGCGTCTTCGTCGAGCAGCCCGTAGTCGACGGCCCAGCCGTCGACGCCGATCGACGCCAGAGGGCCGGAATTGCGTGCGCGCGCGAGCCCGAGCCGGACGTTTTCGAGGAGCTCTCCCCAACGCCAGCGCACCGAGCCGTCGGTGCGGGTCTCCGGGCCGTGGAACCAGCGATGGACGACCTCGATCTCGGGCGCCTCCGCCTCGAGGTCGATCACGGCGACACGGACCGACGTTGCGCCCAGGTCGATCGCCGCGACGCGCATCGGCGCCACTATCCGCCGGGAAGGCTCATGCGACGACGGTCAGCTCGAGCCCGAGCAGGTGGGCGACCTTCGTCAATGTGCCGACCCGATGGCCGATCCCGAGCGCGACGTGGTGGGTCGGGCCCTGGGCGCACCAGTCGTCGAAGAAGGCGGCCGGTCCCCGCGAGAAGCGGATGCGCGAGTTCGTGTTGCCGATACGGAACGTCGGCCCGGGAATGGACTCGCCCTCGGCCGCGAGGAGCTTGAGCCGACCGTTGGCGGTCTGGGTCAGGCAGAGGATGGTCACGGGCCCGGGTCGGACCTTCATCTCGATCGAGAGGCCGGCACCCGCCTTGCCGTGGTAGAGACCGAGGGCCCGCGCAACGGGGCGTCCGTCCGCGATCGCGAGATGGCCGGGGCCGTCGTGGCCCATGAGGACGAACCCGTCGTCGAAGTCGAGGCCGTAGAACTCGGTGTACGAGCCGCCGGCACCGAGCCGGTCGAGCAGGAGCATCGCGATGTTGGTCTTGAGGTCGCCCTCGCCGGCGGTCGGGACACCGCGTCGCGTGAGCAGGGAGTTGCCGACGATCAGCCCCGAGCTCACGCGCTCGGCGACGTTGTCGCCGACGCCGCGGTAGTAGTAAGTGAGACCGTCGAGCTCGTAGTCCGCGACGAGCCGATCGAGCCCGACGGCGACGCGCGTCGACCAGTCGAAGACCTCGGGAGTGATCTCGACGGCGATCGGATCGCTGCCCGCGTCGGCCAGGTCGAAGACGTCGCGGATCTCCCGATCCTTGCTCTCGATCGCCGCCGTCTCGGCCGACTCGACACGGGCGACCAGGTCGTCGATCTCGAGCACCTCGACGTGGGCGCCCGTCTGGGCGTGCACCTGCGTGAAGTCGGAGTACATGTCGAGCATCCCCGGATACGTGTGGCCGAGAAAGCCGATGCGTGCATTTCGCAGGTCGTGCACCGCGTGCGCCGCATCGAGCCACTCGCGCAGGGCGTCCCAGGCGGGGTCGCCGTCGAGCAGCGTCCCGGTGACCGTCCGGTAGGGGATCGCCGCACGGGTCAGGGCGCCCGCGATCTCCGGGACGCAGCATGCCGAGCAGTTCGCGAGCCACTCGCCGGTGGTCATCGCCTCGTAGTCCAGCGTGCGCGTTGGCTGGAGGTTCAGGACGACGACCGGCGCGTCGACCGCCTGCACGACGGGGAGCACCTGGGACGACGTCGCATAGGTCGCCGTGTAGACGAGGAGAAGCTGAGGCCGTCCGGAGGCCAGCGCGTCGCCGGCCGCCCGGGCCGCCTGCGGCGTGTCGACGAGGCCCGCCGAGACGACCTGCGCGCCCATCTCCCCGAGCCGGTGCTCGATGCCCCGTTGGTAGCCCTCGAGCCGTGCGCGCAGGCCGTCGAACTGGGGCCAGTACGCCGCGAGCCCGATGCCGAAGACCGCGACCCGCGGCGGGGCCCCCCGCGTCACGTTCCGTCCTCGCGCGTGACGACCGCCGCGTGCCTGCGGGCTCCGGCGGCCTCGAGCCGCGCGCGCGCCCGCCGGTAGATGTCTCCCAGGTTCGGGACGATGACGCTGGCGAGGAGAAGCCCGCCGACCACGATGTTCTGGTCCTGCGCCGGGATCAGGTCGGCCGTCATCGCGCTCTGGAGGCAGCCGAGCACGGCAACCGCGAGGACTACGCCGACGATCGTGCCGCGGCCGCCGAAGATCGAGACGCCGCCGAGCAGCACGACGGTGACGACGAACAGCTCGATGCCGATGCCGGAGTCGTAGCGGGCGGAGGCGAAGCGAAGCGTCCAGAGCACGCCGGCGAGGCCGCAGATCATCCCCGACAGGACGAAGAGCCAGAACTTGATCCGCTTCACACGGATGCCCGAGTAGAAGGCTGCCTCCTTGTTCGCCCCGATCGCGAAGATCGCGCGCCCCAAGGGCGTTGCGTGGAGGACGACGCCGAAGATGACGGCGAGCCCGAGGAAGATCGCAACCGAGTACGAGATGTGCGTATGCGGGATCGGGACGACGCCGATGCTCGCGAGTCCCTGTGGGAACCCGCTGATCGTGTCGGACGGAAGGATCCCCTGCGCGATGCCGCGGTAGAGCGTCAGCGTCCCGATCGTGACGGCGAGCGACGGCAGGCCGAGGCCGGTGATCAGGAAGCCGTTGAACGCGCCGAGGATCCCGCCGAGGACGACGGCCGCGATGATGGCCGGCCAGATCGGCCAGCCGTGCTGGAAGAGCTCGGCCATGAAGAGCCCCGTCAGGCCGAGCATCGACGCCACGGAGAGGTCGATCTCTCCGGTGATGATGACGAGGGTCAGCGGGAGCGCGATGATTGCGATCTCCCCCACGTTCGAGCCGATGAAGAAGAGGTTCGTCCATTCCAGGAAGTAGGGGGAGACGCTTGCGCCGTAGGCGATCGACACGAGCAGGAGCACGACGAGGAGCGACTCCCAACGGAGCAGGCCGCCGAGCGCCCGCCGCCGCGAGGGCACGCTCTCGGCCTCCGCTCCCGGCTCCACCTGGTTCTCGACGTCAGGCACGAGCGCTCCTTCGCGTGCGCATGGTGGGAGCAAGGCGCAGGGCGACCAGCCGGTCGAAGGCGATCGCGGCGAGCAGCAACGCTCCCGCGAGGGCCATGCTCCAGAAGGAGGAGACGTTGACGACGACGAGCGCGGTGTTGATCGTGTACAGCAGGAGCGCGCCGAGCGCTGCGCCCAGCACGGTGCCGCTTCCGCCGAAGATCGCCACACCGCCGACGACGACGGCGGCGATCACCTGGAACTCGTAGCCGACCCCGGCGATCGCATCCACCGACGCGTACAGCGAGAGCCACAACGCGCCGGTTACGCCGGCGATCGCTCCGCTCAGGACGAAGGCGAGGAAGACACGCGATCCGACGGGGATGCCGGCCAGGCGGGCGGCGTCCGGGTCGGAGCCGATCGCATAGAAGTCGCGGGCGGTTCGGAAACTGCGCATCGCATAAGTCGCGACCGCGACGGCGGCGATCGCGATCCACCCGAGATACGGGATGCCGAGCACCGTCGCGTAGCCGATCTTGTTGAAGCTCTCGGGCAGCATCGAGGCGTTGACCTGGTTGCCCCCCGCCCACGCGCCGTCGATCCCACGGATGATGTAGAGCGTCCCGAGCGTCACGACGAGGCTCGGAACGCGTCCGACGGTGACGATCAGGCCGTTCACCACCCCGCAGACGGCGCCGATCGCGAGCGCCAGGAGGAAGACGACGGGGAGCGCCACATCCGGGTGGTGCACGTACAGCACTCCGGTCGCGTACGCGGAGATCCCGAGGATCGACCCGATCGAGAGGTCGACGTTCCGGGTGATGATGACGATGGTCTCGCCGATCGCGAGGAGCGCGATGATGGCGGAGCCCGCGAGGATCTGCTGGATGTTCGCGGCACTCAGGAAGAGATGGTTGTCGAGGGTGGTGCCGCCGATCACGATCACGAGCGCGAGGACGATGCCGAGCTCCCTGAACCGCACGAGGAACTCGGCGAAGGCGCGTGAGCCGGAGCGCCGCTCGATCACGTTCTGCTCCTCGGCGACCGAGGTCACGCCGCCTCCTCGACCAGTCCCGTCGCGGCGCGCATGATCGCGTCCTCGTCTGCCTCGGCACGCTCGAACTCGCGCATGACGCGGCCCTCGAACAGCACGACGATCCGATCCGCCATGTGGAGGACCTCCGGCAGCTCGGAGGAGATCATGAGGACGGCGACGCCCTGCGCCGCGAGCTCCGACAGCAGGAGATGCACTTCCGCCTTCGTCCCGACGTCGATGCCGCGCGTCGGCTCGTCGACGATCAGCAGCGTGGGCTTGCGCCCGAGCCACTTCGCCAGCACGGTCTTCTGCTGGTTGCCGCCGGAGAGCGTCCAGACCGGGTTGGTCAGCTTCGCGAACTTCAGCTGGAGGCGAAGCGCCCAGTCGCGCGCGAAGGTGCGCTCGGAGCCCCGGAGGATGACACCGCCTCGCTGAACCCGGTCGAGTGACGCGAGCGCGATGTTGCGTTCGATCGAGAAGTCCATCACGAGGCCCTGCTGGCGCCGGTCCTCGGGCACCAGCGCGATCCCGGCCGCCATGGCGGCCGAGGGCGATCCAGCGCGCAGCCGCCTGCCGTCGATCTCGACCGAGCCGGCGTCCCAGCGGTCGATCCCGAAGATGGCGCGCGCGACCTCGGTCCGTCCCGCGCCGACCAGTCCGGCGAGGGCGACGATCTCGCCGCTTCGCACGACGAACGACACATCGGTGAACTCCCCCTCCCGCGTGAGCCGATCGACCTTCAGGACGACCGGGCCCGGCTCGGACTGGACCTTCGGGAACAGCGCGTCCATGTCACGACCCACCATCGCGCGGATCACGGACTCGACGGTCAGCTCGCCGATCGGCTTCGTCCAGACGTGGCGACCGTCGCGCATCACGGTGACGCGCTCGCAGATCGCGAAGATCTCGTCGAGCCGGTGCGAGATGAAGAGCACCGCGCTGCCCCGGGCGCGGAGCGTCTCGACGATGCGGAAGAGACGCTCGACCTCGTTCGTCGTCAGGGCGGCGGTGGGCTCGTCCATCACGATCACGCGCGCGTTGGTGGTCAGCGCCTTGGCGATCTCGACGAGCTGCTGATCGGCGATCGAGAGGCCCCGAGCGAGCCTGTCCGGATCGAGCCGGACGCCGAGCTGCTCGAACAGCACGGTCGCCTCGCGCCGCATGCGCCGACCGTCGATGCGCCGGAAGCGCTTGAGCGGTTGGACGCCGACGAAGATGTTCTCGGCGACGCTGAGATCGGGGAAGAGGGTGGGCTCCTGGAAGATGATCGCGATCCCCGCGGCCTGCGACTGCTTGGCGTTGTCGAAGATCGCCTCCTCGCCGTCGATCAGGAGTCGTCCGGCGTCGGCTCTGTGCACGCCGGCGAGGATCTTGACGAGCGTGGACTTGCCGGCGCCGTTCTCGCCGACGAGGCCGTGCACCTCGCCCCCGAACAGCTCGATGTCGCCGTCGTCGAGCGCATGGACGGCGCCGAAGCGCTTCTCCGCGTGCTGCAGGGAGACGACGGGTGCGAGAGGTGTTTCCGTCACGATCCGGTGAGGAGGGGGCGCCGCGCGTGGCGGCGCCCCCGGCTCTTTTCGGCCTAGAACTTGAACTTGTCGACGTTCTTGATGGTGAACACGTACGGCGGGCCGAGGATCACCTGCGGCCGCTTGTCGGGGCCGAGGATGATCTTGTACGTCCCGAGCTTGCCGGCCTTGAACGTCTGGCCGACCTTGCCGGTGATCTTCCCGTCCGCGAACGCCGAGACCGCGTAGCCCGCCAGGTACCCGAGATCCTCGGGGTTCCAGAGGGCGAACGCCTTCACGGTGCCGTCGTGGACGTACTTCTTCATCTGGCTGGGCAGGCCGAGGCCCGTGAGCACGATCTTGTTCTTGTACTTCTTCGAGGTCGACAGGTACTGCGCGGCCGACGAGATCCCGACGGTCGTCGGCGACTCGATCCCCTTCAGGTTCGGGTACGCCTGGAGCATCGCGACGGTTGCCTGCCGCGACTGCGCCGGGTTGTCGTTGCCGTAGTAGATCTTGACGAGCTTCATGTCCTTGTAGCGCGGCTTCTTCATCTCCAGCTTCATGTACTTGATCCAGGCGTTCTGATTCGTGGCGGTGGACGCCGCGGACAGGATGGCGAACTCGCCCTTGTAGCCCATGAGCTTCCCGAGCAGGGCGATCTGACTCCGGCCGATCGTCTCCGTGTCCGCCTGGTTGATGAACAGCTCACGGCAGCTCACGTCCGAGTCGAACGCGATGACGTGCGTGCCGGCCGCCTGCGCCTGCTTCAGCGCCGGGCAGAGTGCGTCGGGATCGTTGCCGGCGATGACGATTCCCGCTGCACGCGCCTGGATCGCAGCCTGCACGGCCGGCTGCTGCGCCGCGGCCGTGTCCTCGGTGCCCGACTGGACGACCTGCTTGTTGCCCAGCTCTGTGAGCGCGATCTTGCCGCCGCGATCGGCGATCACCTCGTATGGGTTGAGGGTGTCCTTCGGGATGAAGTAGAACGTCTTGCCCGCCGTCGAGCGGCTCGGGCCGGCCATTGCGGCCGCCACGGCCACGCCTGCGACGACGATTGCCGCGGCGAACACCGCCCACCTGTGCTTGTGCATGGATCGTTCCTTTCGCATCGGAGTGTGCGGAGCGGACCGGTGGAGCGTGCGCCTCCTTCGCACTACCGGGGATACGCGGCGGTTACGCCGCCGTCGACGTTGACGACATTTCCGGTCGATTTGTTCGAACGCGGGCCGACGAAGAACGCGATCGCCTCGGCGACGTCCTCGGGGAGAACGGCGACCCCGAGCTTCGTGCGGCCCTGGTAGTACGTCTGCAGCTCGTCCTCGCTGACGCCGTACGTGCTGGCGCGCTCGGCCTTCCAGTCGGAGGACCAGATGCTCGACCCCTGGATCACCGCGTCGGGGTTCACGGTATTGACGCGAATCCCGTGCGGGCCGCCCTCCTCGGCGAGGCAGCGCCCGAGGTGGAGGGAGGCCGCCTTCGCGGACGAGTACGCGGCGGCGTTCGCCCCTGCGACCAGCGCGTTCTTCGAGCCGACGAAGACGATCGAGCCGCCGCGGCCCTGCTCGATCAGGACACGGAACGCCTCCCGCGCGGCGAGGAAGTAGCCGCGGGCGAGCACGGCGTAGCTCTGCTCCCAGTCGTCGAGCGTGGTCTCGGTGATCGACGCGCTCGTCGCGAGACCTGCCGACGCGACCAGGACGTCGAGACCCCCGTACTCGAGCACCGTACGGCGGATCATCTCCCGGACGTCGTCCTCGCTGGTCACGTCGACCTCGACGGCGAGCGCGCGGCGAGTGCCGTGCGCTGCGACGAGCTCGTCGGCGACGTCCCGCGCACCTGCGCCGTTCAGGTCCGCGACCACGACATGCGCGCCGCGTGAGGCGAGCACGCGCGCGGTCGCACGGCCGATCCCGCTGGCTGCGCCGGTGACCACGGCGATGCTTCCCGAGAGCTCCCTGAGCGGCGGCGCCTGCGCGAGCTTGTAGCGCTCGAGCGGCCAGTACTCGATCGCAAAGGCCTCCGACTCGCTGAGGGACCGGAATCCGCCGAGCGCGTCCGCCGCGTCCTCGACGGCGATCGCGCGGTGGTAGAGGTCGCGCGTCGTCCGCGCCCTGCCGGCGTCGATCCCGCTCGTCACCACGCCGACACCCGGGATCAGGACGACCCGAGGGCCGACGGGATCCATGCGGAACTGCCGAGTCTCGTCGTCGACGTGCCTCGCGTAGTACTCGCGGTACCACGCGCCGTACTCGTCAACACCGCGTCGAAGGGCTGCGCCGAGGTCGGCAGGGCCGTCGCTCGCCGGGTCGAACGCGACCGCGAGCGGCCTGTGCTTCGTGTTGATCAGGTGGTCGGGGCACGGCGCGCCGACCTGGCTCACCTCGGAGACTCGCGCCGACGAGGCGAAGGCGACCGCCGCGGGGCTCCGGTCGACCTCGAGCACGACGCCGTCCGCATCTGCGAGGAGCGAGCCCCGGAGCGCAGGAAGCGTCTGCGCCAGGAGGGCGAGGCACTCGCTCTCCCCGAGCTCCGGGCTCGCCCTGCCGCCCAGACCGAACCGGCCGGCTCCGGCCCGGTCCACGGCCTCGGCAGCTCTCGTGACGAACTCGATGGTGCTCCTGTACGCCGCCTCGGAGGTGTTGCCCCACGTGACGAGGCCGTGGCGCTCGAGCAGGACGGCGCGGGCGGACGGATTCGCTTCCAGGAGCTCGGCGATCCGCTTCGACATGTCGAAGCCCGGGCGCTGATAGTCCAGCCAGACCGCCTCGCCGCCGAACGCCTCGTCGGCGAGCGAGCGGCCGTTGGGCGTCGACGTCAGCGCGATGACGGCGTCCGGATGCGTGTGGTCGACGTGCACTGCGTCTACGAATGCATGCAGGAGCGTCTCGATGGACGGGCGTGGCTGGTCGGGCTCCAGCGCGCAGCGGCGGAGATAGTCGACCATCGACGCGTCGTCCATCGCCTCTCGTGAACGGAGCGGTTCGACCTCGTCGAGCAGCAGCGCGGCGAAGCCGTCGCCGGTGATCGTCGCCAGATCGGTGCCCGAGCCTTTCACCCACAGGACGCGCTGATCGCGGCCGGCGTGATCGACGACGACCCCTTTTGCCGACGTGTTGCCTCCGCCCTGGTTGGCGATGGAGCGGTCGGCGCCGAGCAGGTTCGAGCGGTACACGAGCGCGCCCAGGCCGTCGAGCCCGGTCGCGGCCGGTGCGTCCCAGAGATCCGCCGGGGCGTGGATTCCGCTCAGGGGTCCGGCGAGGCTGCTCACGCGACGGCTTCGTCCGCCAGGGTCATGCGGCGCAGGTCCCGAGGCCGGAGGGGCGGCACCTCGCCGGGCCTGGGGTCGACGGTGATCACGTCGACCCCTGCTCCACGCCACGCGTCGACCTCGGACGCCGGCGCGCTTGAGTCGGTGACGATCCCCGTCAGCTCGTCCACGGAGACGAAGGCGAGGAGGGCGCTCCGATGCCACTTCGTCCCGTCGAAGATCCCGTAGACCTGGTCGCACGCGTCGGCCATCTCCTGCTTGATCCGAACCTCGTCCGGGTTCAGGTCCATGAGCCCACGCGGGAGGCTGAGCCCGCGCGCGCCGAGGAAGCCCTTGT